>WNGB01009499.1_pt1 | contig 13631 bp, 13 predicted proteins | sample 5400681 | NCBI WGS metagenome assembly WNGB01 (sample SAMN13153367, study PRJNA577476) | soil metagenome | isolation source: 115 cm soil or saprolite under grassland replicate 2 | place: USA:California | collected 2016-06-15 | reverse complement strand
CGCATCGTGATCAGGGCCCACCCCGACGGTGGCTCTCGCGCCACAAAGTGGATCACCCCTACTGAACTGCGGCTGACCACCATCAGCCCCACTGTCAACCCACGACCACCTGCCGAAACAAGGTTGGGACACGCTCATTCGATGGGGCTCGGCTTCGGGCCACGGGGTCCAGTGCAGGCCGACCGGGCGCCGGCAGCCGCTGTTGACCAGGAAGTCTTTGATCGCGGCCCGGAGGTCGTCTGAGGGAATCAAGGCATCCGGCGGGAACGCCTGGCAGTCCCACATCAGCTGGTAAGAGATCAGCTGACCATCGTCGCGGGGCTTGCCCGCGGCGTACCAGACGGTGTCGTAGCTCGTCAGGCGCAGGCTGCCCACTTCCCCGGCCGGGTCGACGCCGACGATCAGCTCGTGGTCCGGGACACCAAGCTCGGTGTGCGGCCGCACCGAGAGGTGCAAGACCAGCCGGGCGGCGCTGCGGTGGCCTGGAGCCGCGCTCAGGGTAGTGTCGATGAGCCCGTCGACCTGGCTGAACCTAGTGATCAGGTGCGGGGTGTCGTGGTGCTCATCGCGCCACCAGGCTTGCAGAGCGGTCACCGGATTTCTCCTTTAGGGAACAGTGCGTGGCGGGCCCCCGCCGGCGATTCGCGGCGACGCCGGCGGGGGCTCTCTCTGCCCCGGCCCGGGGCAGGTGGCCGGCCGGGGCTCGGGGCGCGGGAAGGTGCTACCTGGAGCCGACCGTGCTCGGCGCCCAGGGTCAGCCGGGTTTGCGGCCGCTGGTGGAGAACAGCAGATGGCCGCGCAGGACGAAGGCCGGGTTGTCCAGCAGGGCCTTGACGGCGGCCAGCTCTTGGGGCGCCAGGCCCGCGGCCACCAATCGGGGCTGCTCGCGAAGGCGGTACGGCGCACCGCCCGGATCGTGGCGCGGGTCAAGGCCACCGGCGCGGCCACCCGGACCCGCTGCCCGGATCACAGCCGGGCCGCCGGCCGGCGAGTTCGGCAGATCGCCTCGAAGCTGCGACTGCGTGGCGCCCAGGCCAAGGAGGAAGCCCAGCGGGTGGTCAGGCAGGCCACCGCGGCCCTGGCCACGCTGGCCGACACCACCGCCGACGAGGCCCAGGCGGTGCTGCGCAACGCCCGCCGCGCCCTGATCCAGGCGACCGGCCGGCGCACCGGCCGGCTCCGCCGGGCGGTCAACGAACTGGCCGCCGTCATCGAGGTCACCACCACCATGACGGCTCAAGCCCGATCCCGGCTGGCCGGCGTGACGACGACTCCGCGACCCAGATGATCAGCCTGCACGATCGCGACGCCCGCCCGATCGTGCGCGGCCAGCTCGGCCGACCCGTCGAGTTCGGCTACAAGGCCCAGGTTGTAGACAACGAAGACGGCGTCATCCTCGACCACACCGTCGAGCAAGGAAACCCGGCCGACGCCCCGCAACTGGCCCCGGCCATCACCCGCATCACCCGCCGCGCCGGCCGGCCACCCCGAACGGTGGCAGCCGACCGCCGCGCGCGAGGCGTTCGCGGCGCGGGTTACCTCGGGGCGACGATCCGGCAGATCGCCGCCGCCGCCGGAGTGGATCCGGCACTGGTACACCACTACTTCGGCACCGAGGATCGGCTGTTCGTCACCGCCCTCGCTCGGTCCTCCGACTTGATCCCGTACGCAGCAAGGTCGCCGCCTACCTCCGTCATCCGCCGGGTGTCGTCGTCGACACCGGCCGCACCGATCGTGGACGTGTAGATCGAGTGCGAGGAGGTTGGCGATGAGTGGTGGGGGTGTTCAAGCGGTGCGGGTGTCGGGATCCGCAGACCCGCCGGACTCTGGATTCGGCGTGCCCGCAACTGTCGGAGCGCGGGCACGGAAGCTGGTACTTCGACTGCGCGATGCCGACCGTGCGGGGGCGGAGGGAACCAGAGGGTGCTGTTCCCGATCCCCCCTCGGTACACGAAGAAGGACGTCCTGTTCCTCAAGCAGCTCATCGAGGCGGGGAAGTACCGCGCGGTCATCGATCGCCGCTACCCGCTGGAGGACGTGGTCGACGCGACCAGGTACGTCGAGACGGAGCAGAAGACCGGCAACGTCGTATTGACCGTCGGCGGCGGCCGAGCTCGATGAGAGCCGGTACCCGACTTGACCGTCCACTGTGGATGCGGCCGGGCCCGGTCACGCTCGGCGAGCCCGGTCGCCACCAGCAGCCGCCGTGCCCGCACGTCGCTCCCGCCGTCCCGCGTCATGAGGAAGCCATCGCCCTCCCGCGCTCCGGCCTCGACCCGCCCGGCGACGATCTCGCCACCGTAGCGGGTCACCTCATCGCGGCGGACCTGCTCGAGCGCAGCATCGCCGCGGCCGGGCCGAACCTCGATCCCGATCAGGAGTCGCGGGCTTCCACATGGGTACCCGTTCCTGGCGTGGACGCTTCTGCTAACCGGCTGCCGCTCGACGGTGCGGTCATGCCGGCACGGACATGGCGGCTGTCCCGCGATGTTGAGGAGGCTCGACGATGAAACCGATCTTGCTGGCGGTACACGACGAACCAGGTGAGCGGGCCGCCATCCACCGAGAGTTGACCAGCCGGTACGCCGCCGACTACGAGATCATGTGCGAGGACTCCCCGGTGTCCGCCCTGCAGCGGCTGGACGCGCTGCGGGCGACGCCGGGAGCTGCGGTACTCGTCCTGTTCGCCGCCAGCGACATGGCCGCGATGACCGGCGTGGAGTACCTGCAGCGGGCGCACGAGCTGTATCCACATGCGCGACGGGTGCTGCTGATCCCCTGGAGCAACCGGTCGGCGTCCAAGCCTATCCTCAGGATGATCTCGCAAGGGCGGTTCGACCGATACGCCAGCGTCCCCGGCCGGGCGCCCGACGAGAACTTCCATCACCTGGTCACCGATCTCCTCCGCGACTGGCAGCAGCACTCCGACCGGCCAACGGTCCTCACCCTGGTCGACCAGCCGTGGGCGGCCCGCTCCTACCAGATTCGGGACCTGCTCCAGCGCGGCGGCCTGCCGTTCGCCTTCCACACCGCCGAGTCCGCTGAGGGCCAGGCACTGCTCCACGAGATCGGACGTCCCGCCGGTCCGTTCCCCGTCCTCGTCCGGTACGACGGACAGGTCCTGACCAACCCAACCAACGAGCAGATCGCGCATGCCCTCGGCGTCCGGCACGCCTCGACCGAGGGGATCTTCGACGTCGTCGTGATCGGTGCCGGACCGGCCGGGCTCTCCGCGGCCGTGTACGCCGCCTCCGAGGGACTACGCACCATTGTCGTCGACCGGGAGTCCATCGGCGGCCAGGCCGGCACCAGTTCGCTGATCCGTAACTACCTCGGTTTTCCCTTCGGCGTCGGCGGCGCGGACCTGTGCAACCGGGCCCTTGACCAGGCGTGGTCGTTCGGCGCGGAGACCTCGGTGATGCGCGAGGTAACCGACCTGCGCGTCGACGGCGATCACCGGATCGTCGAGGTTGCCGACGGTACGCACATCGTCGGCCGCACCGTTGTCCTGGCCACCGGGGCCAGCTATCGGCGACTCGGCGTTCCCCGCATCGAGGCCCTGGTCGGGGCGGGCGTGTTCTACGGCGGCGGCATCACCGAAGCCCCCGCGATGGCCGGACAGCACGTATTCGTCGTCGGCGCCGGAAACTCGGCCGGACAGGCAGCCGTCCACCTGGCCAGATACGCGGACCAGGTCACGATGATCGTCCGCGGTGAAGGCCTCGCCGTAAGCATGTCCGACTACCTGGTGAAAGCCATCGAAGCCACCGAGAACATCCACGTGCGGCTGCACACGACCGTGGTCGACGGCCACGGCACCGAGCGCCTGGAGGAACTGGTTCTACGCGACGAGTCCACCGGTCGAACGCAGACCGTACCCGCGGGCGCCCTGTTCATCCTCATCGGCGCCAAACCGCACACCGACTGGCTGCCTCGCGACATCCGCCGCGACGAGAAAGGATTCATCCTCACCGGCCAGGACCTGGCCGCGGGTCAGCGCGGCGAGTCCGCGCCAGCGCGCATCCCGCTCCCACTGGAAACCAGCATGCCCGGCGTATTCGCCGCCGGCGACGTCCGATACGGCTCCGTCAAACGCGTCGCCTCCGCCGTCGGCGAGGGCGGCGTCAGCATCCGGTCCGTACACCAGTACCTGGCCCCAGCCGGGTAATCTCAGTCAACGGCTGGTCCTTGACAAAGAGAGGTGCGCCCTTCACGCGCGTGCAGGTCGCCCTGGCGGCGGGCCTGGACCACCTGCAACGGAGCCGGATCAGATGTCGCCGGCCGTTTGCCGTCACAGGCCGTCGCACGCTGGACCGATCACCTGACGGGTGATCCGGGACTGCGGTGCGGTTATCAATGAAAGTTGACTCCTGCGGCTATCTCGACGACGAGGACCGCGGCGACGAGCCAGTCGACAGCGGCGCAGAACGGCGGCCACCACCGGGTGTTGGCGACGTACTGGCGGCGTTCCTGCCAGAAGTCTTTGAGCCCGTGGCCGGCGTAGCCGGCAACGAGCAGCCACACCGTTGCGGTCACGCCGGCCGCGGCGAGCCCCACGAAGACCCCGGCGACAATGCATTCGACGGCGATGACCCGCGGTCTTCCATCGGCCACGGCGAAGCCGATGTAGACCGCCGCTATCAGGCTCAGTAACAGCGCCTGGACCGTCGCCGGCGGCAGCCACCAGAAGCCGAGCGGCGACGCGGCCTGGATGGCGCCGAACACCAGCCCCCACAGCACCGGCGTCCGTAGCGAGCGGTGCACTAGCGACGTGTCGGCGCGTGGGCGGGTCATCGTCGGATGCCTGGGACGGCCGCGGGGGGCAGCCCGGCGCCGCTGGCCACCGTAGGGGCGAGGCGGTTTCTCGCGGTCATCGCCGGCTCGCTCCCACGGTCATGTCGGTAGCCGCGCGACGTCGAAGCTGAACATCATCCCGCTCTGCGCGTGTTCGGCGATGTGGCAGTGCGCCATCCACCGCCCGGGGTTGCTGACGTCGAGCAGGATGTCCACGGTCTGTCCGGCGCGCACGAGCACGGTGTCCTTCCACACCAGGTTGGCCTCCGGCCGGCCGTCCCTGGTCAGGACGAGGAACCGCCCGGCGCCGTGGATGTGGAAGGGATGGTGCATCGGGTGGTCGGATTCCATCTCGTTGACCAGCCGGATTTTCACCCGGTCGCCCACGGTGAACGCCCAGCTGATGGCCCCGTTCTCCGCCCCGGTGTCCCGGTCGATGAGCTGCCAGATCATGTTGCTGGGGTCCGACGCGCGGTTGATCTCCGGCATCAGATCCTCCCACTCCAGGCCGTCGGCGTGGTCGTGACCGCCATGCACCTCGCCCGCCGGCGGCTGCGCACCGGGGACGGGTGCGGTGTCGGAGGCCACCAGCTTCATGCCGCACCTGGGACACGTTCCCGGCCCGGGTGCCGTGACGTCGGGGTGCATCGGGCACGCGTACGACATCGGCGTCGGCGCGTGCACGGGCAGCAGCTTCATGCCGCACCTGTGACAGGTTCCCGGTTCGGGGGCGGTGACGTCCGGGTGCATCGGGCACGCGTAGGTGGAGGCGGTGACGTTGTCGGTGCCGTACAGCAGCGGCATGCGGGAGAAGAACGCGAGTGTCTTGTCCGGTGGTCGTCGCAGGTCGTGGTCGATCGACCGGCGCGCTGCAGTCAGCTCGGGGTCGACCCGCAGCACGTCGAACGATGCGGCGACGGCGGCGCGACCCTCGGCGGCTTCCACGGTGAACTTGCCGAGGTGGTAGATCCGATCGGGGGTACGATGCTCGAGCTGGACCTCGCCGACGGTGTCGAACAGCACGTCGATGACCGCCCGCTCCGAGGGTGACAGCAGCACCTCGTCGACGAGGGTTTCGCGTTCGTAGCGGCCGCTGTCCCCGCCGACCAGCTTCATCCGGGCGCCCCGGACGGCGAAGTTGAAGATCCGGGTGTTCGCGGTGTTGACCACGTACAGGCGCACCACCTCGCCCACCGCCGCGTCGACGGAGAACACGGTCTGGCCGTTGGTCAGCATGACGTTGCCGAACCGGCCCATGGCCGTGAAGGTCGGCCCGGAGCGCAGGAACGACGCGACGTGGCCGTCCTCAACGAGCAGGTCGTCCAATGTGATGGTGAGCTGCCGGTCGACGGGCGGCCAATACGACGCGTCGGCGGGTTCGACCACGATCGTGCCGTACAGGCCCATCTCCAAGCCGTAGTCCTCGCGCACGTGGGGGTGGTACCAGTAGAACCCGGCGTCGGGGAACTGGACCTTGCAGGCATACTTTCCGCCGATCGGGATCGGCTCCTGGGTTTCGTGCGGGACCCCGTCGTAGCGGTTCTCCAGTCGCAGGCCGTGCCAGTGCACGGTCGCCTCGACGTCGCCGTCGTTGGTGATCTCCACGGTGAGTTCCGAACCCTGGTCGACGTGCAGGGTCGGGCCCGGGATCGATCCGTTGTAGGCCAGCATGCGCAACACGTCACCGTCGATGCGGTTCTGTGCGGCGCTGATCCGCAGGTCGAAGGAATCACCGTCGTGCAGCCGAACGACGGTCGGGCGCCCCACCTCGGCGAGTCCGGCTGTCTCGGTCGTGAACACGTCGCCGGGACCTGCGTGCGTCTCTTCCCTAGCCTCACTCATGATGCGCTTCCAGACATACTCGTAGCAGAGGCGGATGGACGACTGCGCTCCCGCCCACGGCGCAGGCGACGCGCTTCACAAGGTGGCATCGCAGACCGACGCAGCCGCCAGTGGCGGCGGCAGAAATCAGCTCGGACACGTGGACCCCTTGGCTCTTGGAGGCATCCGCGCCAGCGGCGGGACGTCACGCCACCGGGGTCCAGAGCGACAACTTCACCCTACGCCTGTGCCTGCGCTGGAACAGCGCCGACCAAGATCAGCGTGCGCGGCGGCCGGCGGCCGGCCATCACGGACCGCTGCGAGAAGACCCGCCCTGCTCAGCTGGATCGGGGCCGAGGCGGCCTGTGCACCGTCGGTACCTGCTGGCCAGGGCACCGAGCGTGCACCCGCCAGGCCGGCCCGGGCTTGGTGATCTTTGTCGTCGGTCACCGGAGCGCAGCGGCGGCGCAGGAAATAGAGCGTAGGGTGAGGTTGTCGCTCAGGACCCCGGTGGCGTGACGTTCCGCCGCTGCCCGGAGGTGCCGATGCGAGAACGCTCTTCGTGGCCGGCCACCGGTCGCCGCTGAGCCAACCGGTGTGGATCGGCGTGCACGCCGACACCAGCGCACCGCGACCGAGGTTGGACGCGGCGTTGGGTCGAACACTGTCCCGCTGAACGCCGACGGTCGACGGCCCACACGGCCGGGTTCCACGGCGAGCGCCGGCCTCTCACCGCCGGTCGCAGCGGCAATCCAACCGCCGACCTCGCATGTCAAACGGGAGCAGTAACAAGGAAGAAGGAACGTGAGTGCGATGGTGACCATTGCCAAGAACGACAACACCGCCCCGGTGCACAGCACAACCCGGAGCCGTGTCACGGTGGCCCGCCACCTGGACCGGATCAGGTTGTTGTCATGAACGACACCCTGGACGTCCTCGTCATCGGCGCCGGCCAGGCCGGCCTGGCCATGGGTCACCACCTGGCGCAGCGTGGCAGCCGGTTCCAGATCCTCGACGCGGGCGCCCAGATCGGCCAGGTGTGGCGCACCCGCTGGGACTCACTGCGGCTGTTCACCCCACCCCAGTACGACAACCTGCCCGGCCTGCCGTTCCCCGCCCCGCCCGACACCTACCCCGGCAAGGACGCCGTCGCCGACTACCTGCAGACCTACGCGGCACAGTTGCACCTACCGGTGCGGTTGGGCACCACCGTCACCTCCCTGACCCGAAGCGACGGCCAGTACGTCGCGAAGGCCGCAGACCAAGAGGTGCAAGCCAGGCAGGTCGTGGTGGCCACCGGACCGTTCCAGGTCCCGTTCACCCCAGCCCTCGCCGACCACCTCGACCCCGACCTACCCCAGATCCACAGCGCGGACTACCGGCGCCCCGACACCATCCCACCCGGAAAGGTCCTCGTCGTCGGCGCTGGAAACTCCGGCTGCCAGATCGCGCTGGAACTATCGGCCACCCACCACGTGGAACTGTCCGTCGCCACGGCAATCCCCACCGTGCCCCAGCGGCCGCTGGGCCGCGACATCTGGTGGTGGGCCACCGGGCTGGGACTGAGCCGGGTCACAGCCGACTCGCGGCTCGGCAAACGCCTCGCCACCCGCGACCAGATCATCGGGGTCGGGCCGCGACAGCTCAACCGCAGACACGGCGTGCGGATCCGACCCCGCGCCACCACAGCGACCGGCCGGACGGTGACCTTCGCCGACGGCGACGCCACCGAGTTCGACGCCGTGGTCTGGGCGACCGGATACACCACGGACCACTCCTGGATCAACATCCCGAGCGCCAAAGACGAGCAGGGACGCATCCGCCACACCCGCGGCGTAACCCCCGCACCAGGCCTGTACACGCTCGGCCTGACCTGGCAGCACACCCGAACCTCCGCCCTGCTCGGCTGGGTGGGCAACGACGCCGCCTACCTCGCCGCCCGGATCGCGTCGGCGACCCCCTGATGCAGCCCAGGTCGACGGAACCGTTCGCAGCCTCGCCCATGAGCCCCAAACCTGCGGGACAGGCGACAGCAGCACGTCAGCGCCCGCGCCCCGAGACACCCGCCGGTGCCGGTCCCGGCGATCACGGTCGTGGCGATGTCGTTCGTGACGTCGCTTGTGCACACGATCGCCACGCTCGGCTTCACGCCGAAGCCGGCCGCCGCCTGGCTCACCTCGTCCGCCACCGGGGCGGTCGTGGCAGATACCCACGGCGATTCTCCTCGCCGCGGCCGCGCGGCGGCTGGTCGGCCATCGCACCGGCTGCCCCGGCGGCTTGCTGCCGCATCGAGCATGAACTGGCATGGTCGCACCTGTCCACAGACGACACATGCGCCGCCGTGGAAGATCCCATACGTCCGCCGGAATCGGCGACCCACCCAACTCGCACTCCCGACCCATTCACCACCATTCCTACGGCGCCGACCCTCATGCCCGCCGGCTGCGACCAGCGACGGCCAGGCCGACGTCTCCAGCCCAACGGCAGGAGTTGTCCCCCATGACCAGTCCATCGGCTGATCCCTCGACGAGCCCCTCGCCGGACCCGGACCTCGCCACCGCGCCACAACCACCACCGCGTCGGACCGGTACCCGCAATGTCGGTCCGATCGTCGCCGGGTCGTTGACCGCCGGGCTCATCGCCGCCGGGCTGCTCGTCGCCGCACCGTTCGTCGGCACCGGGGAGAACACGGTCACCGGTGCGGTGCTGCTCGCGTTCGCCCTCGGCTGGGCGCTGCTGGCGGTGCTGTCGACGCGGTGGAGCGACCAGCCCCAACGGTGGGCAGCCGCACCGGCAGCGTTCATGGCACTGGCCGGGATGGTGCTGCTCCTCGCGCCCGACGCCATTGCGCACCGCGTGCTCGACTGGGTGTGGCCGCCCGCGCTGCTCGCCCTCCTGGTCTGGATAGTCCTTCGCACTCGCCGGCAGTTGCACAGCCGGACCCGCCGGTGGCTGCTGTACCCGGTGCTGGCCGTGCTCGCACTCGCCTCGGTCGGCGCCGGCTACGAAACCATCCAAGAATCGGTCGACGCATCTGCCTACCCGATGCCCGGCCAACAGGTCGACGTCGGCGGGCACCGACTGCACCTGCACTGCACCGGCACGGGCAGCCCCACCGTCGTACTCGAACCCGGCCTGGGCGAAATCTCCTCAATGTTCGGCTGGATCGCCCCGGCCGTAGCCCGCGACACCCGGGTCTGCGTGTACGACCGCGCCGGACGAGGCTGGAGCGAATCCGCCGCCGGCCCCCAGGACGGTGTGCAGATCGCCACCGACCTGCACACCCTGCTGGACCGCGCGCACATTTCCGAACCGTACGTGCTGGCCGGGCACTCCTTCGGCGGCCTCTACGTACGCATCTTCGCCGCCCGCTACCCCCAGCAGGTCGCCGGCCTGGTGCTGCTGGACGCCACCACGCCGACCTCGACGACCCTGCCCACCAACGCCGGCTCCTACAACCTCCTCGGCCGCGCCACCACCCTGCTGCCCATCGTGTCCCGCCTCGGCGCGACCCGCCTGGTGTGCCACTCCAGCTACGGCGGCCTGCCGCCACAATCCCGTGACGAGGAACGCGCCAGCTGCGCCACCGCCCGCGCGGCCCGTAGCACTCTGGACGAACTCAACCAATCACCCACCGCCATGAAACAGGCCGAGGCGCTGACCAACCTCGCCGGCAAGCCACTGATCGTCGTCACCGCCGGCAAGAGCGACACCGCATGGCTGTCCAGGCAGAACGACCTCGCCCGGCTGTCGACCAACAACCTGCACCGCGTCATCCCCAACGCCACCCACGCCTCACTGATGGAAAGCCAGAGCGACACCGCCGCATCCAGCCAGGCAGTCCGCGACGTCATCGTCTCGGTCCGGACCGGTACACCGCTGGCCAAGCCATAGGGCAACGACAACGGGTAACGACGGCGCCCGCGCCAAGCGCTTGGGCGTTCGCCACCTGCCAGAGGTTGTCTGAGGGGGTGCGGCATCATGGGCCGATGCTGACGACCGGATCCGGTGCTGTCGAGGCGGCCGAGCGGGAGCTGTGCGCCGCGATGGACTCCCGGCCCCGCAACGCCGCAACGTGTGCGACGCCGTTGGAGCGGGCGATCGCGCTGGCCCGCGCCGACGAGCAGGCGGCAGGGTATTTCCACCTTCCCGAGCTGTACGACCTGCTCGCGAGGAGTACGAGCAGCTTGGCCGGGTCGACGACGCCCGTAACGAGGCGGCGGTCAGCCGCCTTGTCAGGTGGCAAAGGCAACCAATCCGGAGGTGACGCTCCTTCGCGCAGGGAGGTCTGAGACTCCGTCGCGCGGGCCGCGGCATCAGGATCGGGAGCGTCTCGTCCCGTCTCGCGCTCGGCGAACGTGATCGGAATGGCCTGGAAATCCCTACTCCCGCCGATCGGCGTGGTGGCGAGCGGACGCCCGACTGGCGCCGCAGGATCCGTCGGAGCATGGCAGGGCCGATAGCCGACAGGAATCGCAACGCACCGTCACCGACCTGGCCGGCACACCCCTGTCCAACGTCGCGATCCTCGGTGTGACCAGCCTGAACACCACACGCGGAACCCCCGCGCTCATCGCCGATGCATTCCGCGGGCAGTGGAAAATCGAGTCCTTGCACTGGATCCGCGACAACCATCTACCGCGAAGGCGACTCGAAAGTACACACCAGATCAGGCCCCCGAGTCATGGCCACACTCCGCAACCTCGCCATCGGAGCCCTGCGCCGGCACGGGCGCACCAACATCGCCGAAGCCACCCGCTGGGCAACCCGCAACATGGCACGACCATTCACCATCCTCGGACTCACTCCATGATCAAACGATCTTAAACGGCCGTGGCCATCGATCGGCTCGGCGGATCGTCTTGCGGATGGTGCCGATTGGGCATAGGACGATGTTATGAATCGGCGTACGGCAGTTCCACTCACCCTGTTCGCTATGGCCGGCCTGGCGCTGGTCGCGCCTCCGGCCGTGGCTGCGCCACCGGCACTCCCGACGGTGGCTACACTCGGCGACGCCCTGCCGCTCGGCCCGGCCGGGCTCGAGGAGACGAGGACGACGCAGATCTTGCAGCCTGGCGTCACCCTAACCCGGATCGTGCGCGGTCATACCGACCCGAGCGCGGTCTGGACGGTCGAGGTGGCGATCCCCTCGGGGCCAGGCTCGCCCGATCCGGACGCTCCCCCGGCCGCTATTCGCGACGAAGTGGATGCTCGGGCCACGGCCGACAGGCTCCACCCGGCGGGTCTCGATCCACGGGTCGAGAAGGTCAGTACGCCACCGCTCGCGGACTTCTCCGGCGACCTGGGCTGGCGGGTCCGAGTCGGCGCCACCGCGACGAAGGCAGAGGCGGACGCGATCCGCCAGCAGGTGATTGCGGCCGGGTTCGGCGGTTCGAGCATCTACACCGGCTGGGACGGCGAGCCGGACGACGTGGCCGGATCCACCGGGCCGTGGCACGTCGACGTACTGACCATCGACCCTCGGACCTTTGGCGGCCGACTCGATGCGACGTACGGGCCGGACCTCGAGCGACGCGAGACGACGAGCCAGCTCGCCGCGCTGACGGGTGCCGACACTGCAGTCAACGCCGGTTTCTTCGTGCTCGACCCGGCAGCCGGCGCGCCCGGTGACCCGGCCGGGGTGGCGGCGTACGACGGACGGCTGGTCAGCGAGCCGATCGCGGGCCGCCCGGCGCTGGTGGTGCGCGACGACGCTCGCGGCACATCAATCGTGCGGCTGCGTTGGCATGGCGAGGTCGCTGGCCTCACGCTCGACGGCCTCGACCGGGTGCCGGGGCTGATCCGCAACTGCGGTGGGATCGGCGACACCCCGACCGATCTGCCGCGGCACGATTTCACCTGCACCGACCCCGACGAGCTGATCGCCTTCGACTCGGCGTACGGCATGCGGACGCCGAGCGGTCCGGGCGCCGAGGTGGTGCTGGACAGGAGCGGCCGGGTCATCGATATCCGCTCGGCCCGCGGCGGGACCATACCGGCGGGCGGTCGGACCGTGCAGGCGACCGGAGCCAAGGTCGACGCGCTGCTCGCGGTCGCGCATCCTGGCCGTGGGCTGGTGGTCAGGGCGACGCTGATCGACGACTGCGGCCGGCCGGTGCCGACCTCGCGGATCACGTCGATCGTCAATGGCGGTCCCGAGCTGGTCCGCGACGGCCAGCTGCACGCCACGCCGGGCGCCGACGGGATGGTGCATCCGGGCAATCCCAGCTTCTACTACGGCTGGGTGCACAAGCGGAACCCGCGCACCTTCGCCGGTGTGGATGCCAAGGGCCGCACCGTACTGATCACAGCGGATGGCCGCAGCACGTCGAGCCTCGGGCTCGGCATCGCGGAGACCGCCGCGGTGGCGAAGCCGCTCGGGCTGCGCAACGCGATGAACCTCGACGGCGGCGGCTCGACCACGATGGTGGTGGACGGCGCGGTGATCAACATGCCGTCGGATGCGACCGGCGAGCGCCCGGTCGGCGACGCGCTGGTGGTGTTGCCCGCCCGGTGATCCCAACCGCGATCGACGACGTCACCCACATCCACGACCGCATGCCGATCACCCGTCAGTCGATGTAACCAGTCGTCGAGTGTCGGGATGGTCACGCCCATCGGGACGTCATCTGACCCGGATCCGCGGGTAGGAATACAACACCGCGTGGCATAGACGAACGGATGCCTTGCCGGCAGGGACAATTGGGGTTGTCGAGACGCCAATCCGTCGCTGCGGGAAGGACACCCGTTCGGTGAAGAAGATACCTGGTTTGGCAGGCCGGGTTCGCATCGACGCGCCCGACGCGTCGTTGACCCCGGCCTCGGGTGCGGTGGCCGTAGCCGAAATGGGGCCTCCTGATCAATCCGTGGGTGTATGTGCATGATCATCTGGGGAGTTTGGGTCGGTGTCCGCCGAGGCTGAGCATGGCCAGGGCGATGATGGCTTGGGCGGAGTGGAACCCGAAGGCCATCCGGACGATGAGTCGGATCTTGGTGTTCATCGACTCGACCAGCGC
>WNGB01024520.1_pt1 | contig 13633 bp, 9 predicted proteins | sample 5400681 | NCBI WGS metagenome assembly WNGB01 (sample SAMN13153367, study PRJNA577476) | soil metagenome | isolation source: 115 cm soil or saprolite under grassland replicate 2 | place: USA:California | collected 2016-06-15 | reverse complement strand
TCGCCACCGCGGTCTTCGACCTGGTGCCGATCCAGGGCGACCTCAAGAGAGAGCTGCCGAAGACGGACCCCGGCTACTTCTTCCGCCCCCACAAGACCATGCTGGTGCGGACGGTGGCGGACGGGGGCGAGAGCTTCTATTTCTGCGGAGACCACCGCGCGACGTTGCCGGCGCTGCGGCGGGCCGTGCTGGAGGCGGTTTGACGACCGCGGAGATCCTGGCCGCGATCCCCCGGCTCTCCGCCCTGGTGGTGGGCGACATCTGCCTGGACCGCTGGTGCCGGTACGAGCCTTCGGTGGCGGAGCCCTCCCGCGAGACCGGCATCCCGCGCACCGCCGTGGTGGCGACCGAGGTCAGCCCCGGCGCCGGGGGCACGGTGGCGAGCAACCTCGCCGCCCTGGGGGCGGGCCGGGTGGCGGTGCTGGGGGTCGTGGGCCACGACGGCCACGGCTCCGAGCTGGAGCAGGCGCTCCGCGCTCGCGGCATCGAGCCCGACCTCCTCGTGTGGGGGGGCGGGGTCCAGACCTTCACCTACACCAAGCTCCTGAACGAGCGGACGGGCGTCGAGGACCTGCCGCGCGTGGACTTCATCAACACCCGGCCCTTGACGGAAAAGGTCGAGCGCCAGGTCCTCGACCGGCTGTGGGAGGCCGCCCCGGCCTTCGACGTGATCCTGGTCGCCGACCAGGCGGAGACCCAGTGGGGAGGCGTGGTCACGGACGCGGTGCGACAACAGATCGCGGACCTGGCCCGCCGCTTCCCCGCGAAGACCTTCCTCGCCGACTCGCGGACCCGGGTGGAGCATTTCCGGGGGGTTCCGGTCAAGCCCAACCAGGACGAGGCGCCTTCTCCGCGGGTGCCGCCGTCGCCCTCGCGGTCACGGGCTCCCCCGCCGCGGGGGCGCGCTTCGGCAACCTCGTCGCCTCGGTCACGATCATGAAGCCGGGAACGGGCACCGCCTCCCCCGAAGAGGTCCGGGCCGCTGATCTCGTCGTGCCCCCCTGACGACCCCGACCATCGTCCGTCGAAGACGGCCGTGTGGCGAAGTTTGTCCTTTGTGAAGTCCAGGTAAAGGCGGTCCTCCTCCCTGCATACGTTTGTCGCCGCTCACGGACGGCCGTGTACGTCGGGGAGGACGCCGCGGCCGCGGAAACGTTTGTCCAAGGCTTTTGTCTTGAGCGCCGGCCCTCGCGGAACGGGCTTTGCACGGCAGGCCACGTGCGCTCGAAAGACGACGTCGTACCCGACCCGGCCCGCCGCGAGGTGGTCTTCCTGGTCGGCTCCCTTGCCGTGGCCGGTGCCTTCGGATGTGGGAGCGGCACCTCGAATCCCGTTGCCGCATCCACGCCCACGCCGTCCCCCTCGCCGGCCTCATCCGCCTGCGTGGTACGGCCCCAGCTCACCGAGGGTCCCTACTACGTGGACGAGATGCTCAACCGCTCGGACCTCCGCAGCGATCCGTCCGACGGAACGGTGCGGCCGGGAATCGATCTCCGGCTAGCCTTCCGAGTGACGCAGGCGAGCGTCTGCACAGCATTGGCCGGCGCCCTGGTGGACGTGTGGCACTGCGACGCCCTCGGCGTCTACTCGGACGTGCAGGACATGGGCTTCAACACCGTGGGCCGGAGGTTCCTGCGCGGCTACCAGCTCACCGACGCCGCAGGTCTGGCGCAGTTCACCACCATATATCCCGGCTGGTACAGCGGCCGCGCAGTGCACATCCACTTCAAGATCCGCAACAACCCGGGAGCTTCGAGCGGCTTCCAATTCGCGTCGCAGCTGTTCTTCGACGAGGCGGTCACGGACCTCGTCCACGCCCAGGCGCCTTACAAGAGCAAAGGCCGCCGGAACACGCTCAACACCTCGGACGGCATCTACCAGAACGGGGGCAGCCAGCTCCTGCTCCCCCTGGTGGCGGAGGGCACCGGCTATGCCGCGACCTTCGACCTCGCCTTGCAGATCTAGGGCGCGGGGGCCTCCCCCCTCAGCGATGCAGCAACACCGTGAGCTTGCCCGTGCTCAGGTCGGCGAAGACGACATCGACCCCGCCGTCTTTGTTGACGTCGCCGACCCCGAACGTCCACGAGTCCCGCGGTGTGGGATAAGGTGACCCGACGGAGACGAACCCTCCTTTGCCGTCGCCCAGGAAACCCCTCAAGGCTCCGTTGCCGAGCACCAGGATGTCCTTGTGGTCGTCGGCATTCAGGTCGACCGCCGCGATCTCCCATCCGCGGCCTCCCGCATGGAAGCCACCCGTTGACCTGAACCGGCCGCCTCCCTCGCCCAGGAGGACGTCCACGTCATCGCTGTCGTCGTGGGTGGCCACGATGTCCGTCCTTCCGTCGCCGTTCAGGTCTTCCAGCAGGACGAAGAACGGGCGGGCTTTCACGTGGATGGGGGAGCCGGGCGCCGCGGAGAAGCCACCGCGCCCGTCACCGAGGGCAACCACGATCGCGGAGCCGAGGATGTCCGGGGCGACGAGATCCAGCCTGCCGTCGCCGTCCACGTCGGCGAGAGCATGCGGGTAGAAGCCGCGCCCGAGCCGAATCGGGGAGCCGGGCCCCGGCGTGAAGCGCCCTGACCCGTCGCCGAGCAACACCGCGATCGATCCGGTTTCCTGGTGGCCGACGGTGATGTCGAGCCGGCCGTCGCCGTTCACCTCGGCCACGGCCAGGCCATGGTTGTGGGCCTTGACTCCCGTGTAGGCGGCGAACGGCGAGCCCGGCGCGGCGGCAAACCCGCCGCGGCCATCGCCCAGCAGCACCTGCACGTCGTTGCTGTCGTGGCTGCTGGCGGCGAGGTCGAGGCGCGAGTCGGAGTTGAAGTCACCGACGGCGATCAGGTGTGGGGGCACTCCCAGGTGGACCGGCGCGCCGGGCGCCACGTGGAAACCACCGTGACCGTCGCCCAGCAGAACGCCAAGCGTGCTGTCGCCGGCGTTGGCCGTGATCACGTCCAGGGCCCCATCTCCATTGATGTCCGCGACCAGCACGTCGCTGGGCCGGGATCCCGCCGAGAGCGGGGAGCCCGGCGATGGCGCGAACAGGACCTGGAGGCCCGACTCCGCACACGTTCCGCCCCCGGTGGCTCCGAGACACGCCACCAGACAGGCGAAGCGGCGGAACGTTCGGTGGATCGGCATCGATCCTCCTTGCAAGCGATGCCCGGGCTACTCGTGACGCAGCGCCACCACGGGATCCACCCCGAGGGCGCGGCGCAAGGGCAGGCCGCAGGCCAAGCCGGCCACGGCGAGCAGCAGGGCCGCGACCGCCGCGAAGGTGAGGCCGTCGGTTGGTCTCACCCCGTAGAGCAGGCTTTCGAGAAGACGTGTGGCAGCCCCTGCGACCACCAGGCCGAGGGCGATCCCGCTCAGGGTCAAGACCAGGCCTTCACGCAACACCAGGCGCCCCACGTCCCGGGGACGCGCCCCCAGGGCCACGCGTAGGCCGATCTCTCTGGTCCGCCACGTCACCGAGTATGCGAGGAGCCCGTAGAGGCCCAGGGCCGCAAGAAGGAGGGCGACGAGGGCGAACGCCCCGAAGACACGGGTCGCGAAACGCGGCCCCGCCAGCGCTTCCGAGACCGCACGCGTCATCGTGATCGTAGCCGGAGGGGCCTTGTCCCTGTCCATGCTCCACACGGCTTCTCGAACCGCGGCCGCCACGGCGGTCGGTTCCTGGCGCGTCCGAACCATCAGGCTGCCGGTCGGGTGGTCGCCCTGGAGGTACGACATGTAGAGGTCCAGGCGGGTTGATTGAAGCTCGCGGTATCGTGCGTCGCCCACCACCCCGATCACGCTCAACCACACATTGTCGTAGGGCGACTTCCACTGTGGGACCTTGAGCTGCTTGCCGATGGGATCCTGCCCCGGCCAGTAGCGCCGGGCCAGCGACTCGCTCACGACCACCACTCCGGGCTGGCCCTCGACATCCCCTTCGGTGAACACCCGGCCCTTCTTCACCACGATGCCCATGGTGCGGAAGTAGTCGTCGCTCACCGCTTGCAGGTTCACCAGGGGATTCCGCCCCGCTTCCGCCTCGGATTGCCCCTCCACGGTGAAGGGGAAGTCCCAACCGGTCGGACCAGAGAGCGGGCGGCCGCTGACCGTCGCGGCGGACTCGACTCCGGGCAGGGCTTGCACGCGGCGGAGGACCTCTTGGTAGAACACCCGCCAACGCCGCGCGTCGGGGTAGCGGGCCTCGGGCGCATACGCGTCGACGCTCAAGACGTGCTCCGGCTGGAAGCCCAGGGGCACACGCCGAAGCTCCACGAAGCTGCGGGCGAGGAGGCCGGCGCCCACCAGCTGGACGAGGGCGATCGCCACCTGGGCGACGACCAGGGTCGGGCGGAACCGGCCGCGGCCGACGGCCACGGTGCGTGAGCCCTCGCGGAGCGTCGCCTCGAGGGAGGCCGCTCGGACCAGGAGCATAGGTGCCAGGCCGGAGAGCACCGCGGTGGCTACGGACGCAACGAGCGCGAAGCCGAAGACCCGCGCATCGACCGCGGCGTCCTGGAGACGCGGTATGTCCTCGGGCGCGAGCCGGACGAGCAGCGGAACGCCGATCCTGGCGGCCAGGAGGCCGGCGGCCCCGCCGAAGGCGGCCAGGAGGAGGCTCTCCGCCAAGGGCCCGCGGGCCAGCCGCCCCGGGCTCGCTCCGAGGGCCAGCCGGACAGCCATCTCCTGGCTCCGCTCCGTGGTTCGTACGAGCAGGAGGCCAGCCACGTTGGCACAGGCGATCAGAAGGACGAGGACGACCGCTCCCAGGAGCGTGAAGAGCGCGGGACGCGCGGGGCCAAAGAGAGAATCGGACAACGGCGTGAGCACGGCGGCGTAGGCCCCGGGATCGACGAGGTGCTTGAGATGAGCCGGCAGCCGCTCCCGAATGCCGCGCAGGTAGCGGCCCAGCAGGCCGGTCATCTCCGCGCGCGCCTGCTCGAGAGGCACCCTGTCCTTCACGCGGCCCAGGGCGGTCATCCACTGCGCCCCGCCACTCTCCACGGTTTCCGCCCCCACCGCCGGCACGAGGGGTGTCCAGAGCTGGGCGCCAGGAGGGTAGGCGAACCCCTTCGGCATCACGCCCACGACCGTGAACGCTTGGCCTTCGAGAGCCATGGACTGGCCAACGATGGTCGGGTCTTCCGAGAACCGGTCGTGCCACAGCGCATGGCTCAAGACGACCACGGGGACCGCGCCGATTCGATCGTCTGCGGGCGCGAAAACACGTCCCTGGATGGGCTGAACACCCATCGCCTCGAAGAAATTCGCGGTGACCGCTCGGACCACGAGCTTCACCGGCTCTCCCCGCCCGGTGAGCGTCCATCCCCAGTTGATCTCCGGCATTCCCGCCAGGTCTTGGAACACGCGGTTCTCGTCGCGCCAGTATTTGTAGGCCGGATAGGAGACGGCGACGACGGGGTGGTTCCGCAGGAGGTCGCGCTGCCACACGACCACCAGACGGTCGGAGTCGGGGAAAGGGAGCGGCCGTAGGATCACCGCGTCCGCGACGCTGAATATTGCGGTGACGCCGCCAATGCCGAGGGCCAGGGTTCCGACCGCAACGGCAATGAATAACGGCTGCCGCGCCAACCGGCGAGCGGCGTACTGCAGCTCCGACCACACAGTCTCCATTGGTCCCAGCTCCCGCGCGGCCCCGAGGAAGTTGCGGCGAGTCTACCGCCAACGGAGGCCCAGAGGCGAGGGTGGATCCCGACAGTGTCCCGCTCCGATTCCGGGAACCTCGGGGCCGCCTCGGGCGTCAGAAACTCAGACCTTTCTGGAGGAGTCCATGAGGCACGTTCGGCGGGTGGCGTTCCTGATGGCCTTGGCCGCGCCGGCCGGGGTCGCCACGGCCCAGGAGCGGGCCCTCGGCGGGGGGGCCGGCTATGGCGGGCCCCTGGGAGCCGCGGTCATGGGGGAGCTGCTCTACGGGCTGAGGGTCGACGTCCACGAAGACGGAGAGCAGGTCAAGGGCCGAGCCGGCCTCCTCGTCCAGCTCCATGCCGGGACGGGAGGGGGGAAGCTGAGCCTGGGCGTGGGGGCCAGGGCCGGAGTCCACTCCGATGACTTCAAGGGCTCGGTCGCGGCGGGCCTCAAGCTTTCCCTGGCCCGCACCTGGGGATCGTCCCCGGGGACTCCTTCGGGGGTCACTTACCTGGGCCCGGAGGTCGACATCTCGGCCATGCACGTCGGCTTGAGCCTGGGGCCGCTCTTTCGCGTGGGCGGCGTCGGGGGCTCGGCGGTGGCCTTCTCCTGGGGCTTGGGCGTGCGCTTCTAAGCCAGGTTGGCTCTGCCCCTACGTCAAAGGGGGCCCTTAGGCCATCCGTCTCGCGAGCGCTGCGTGGCGAGGATATGTGAGTTCTGGCATCTCGTCCCAGGTTCGCCCATCGAGCGTTCTTCCAGAGGCCGACTTGTGCACCCCGCCCCACTGCTTGAAGAAGAAGGGCACCCCCATGGCCCGGCACCGATCACGGATGGCCCGCACCCAGTCAGGTTCCATGGGACGAGCGCGAGGACCGGACTCGCCTCCAGCGATCACCCATTGGATTCCCCTCAAAGGCAAGAAGGAAATGGGGCTCAGCAGCGGCTCTACGGAGAGAAACCGCACGGCCGCCGGCACCTTCCGCAAGCTGGCAACCCGCTCGACGTAGTCCTGACTCTCGACACTGACACCCATCCAGACATTGCGTGGCCAGTGGAGGTCCTCGGCCAGAGCGGCCAGCCGTTGATGCCTCTTCGTGAGCACCTGAAAGATGTGCCAGTCCGCCCGCTCCATGGTCTCGAACACCCGCTGGATGAAGGCTAGGGGTACCGCCTCGTGAAAGAGGTCACTCATCGAGTTCACGAACACAAGCCTCGGTTTGGTCCAGCGAAGGGGTTCTTCAAGGAGATCCGGTTGCAGGGTCACTGAGAAGCCGTTGCGGTATCGTGGCTGTCCCATGGCCTGAAGGCGCTTGGCCAAGCGGTCCGCGTAGCAGTGCTTGCAGCCCGGACTGATCTTGGTGCAACCCGTGACGGGGTTCCAAGTCGCGTCGGTCCACTCGATGCTCGAGAGCTGGGCCATCAGCTAGGTCTCAGGGAAGAGGTCCATCTGATCCTTACTGTACTTCCTTGCCTCACGCCAAAACTTGGCGCCCAGCTTGTTTCGGCTGAAGAAACCGAGATGGTAGAGGGGAAGGTTGTCCGTCGACCGTATGTGGACCATGTCTGCGAGACCCTCGTAAAGAAAGTCTAGCCTCGCCATTTGCCGACCGAACGCGTCCGCTACGAATGCACCGAAGTCTTGGCCCTTGCGCTCGGCCTTGGCCCAGTCCTTCCGCCACCCCGCATTTCCCAGGAAGTGCTCGACAGCCGTGCTGGTCTCGCGGACGTAGTGCCCGCGGTTGCGATGAGCATCCATGTACGACGGGATTAGGACGAGGAAGTCCATGTACCTTTTGGCGAGCCTGCGGATGGTCTCGAAACGAAGGTTCCCAAGCTTGTAAGGATCTGCAAAGCAGAAGCCCAGAACCCGAAACCCTCTGCGCGGCGCCGGGAGGACCGAGAGGATCTGGTCGACGGCCTCATTCGCATCGGCACTTATGAAGGCCGGTTTCAAGTCCGGTGCCGTACGTTCTACCCGGACTTTCAAGGCCTCCATCCTCTCCTCGTCTTTCTCGCAGAAGACGTACTGGTCGAACTTGGTGTCCAGCATAAGGGCCAGGAGCGGCGATCCAGGGACAATCTGTGACGTGCCCTCGAGCTTAGCTCGCCCACTGCTGGCAAAGAGATCGAGATACACGCGACACTCCCACTTGTCCTTCATCGACGTGGAGAACATCGCCGCGTAGGTAGCGATGAGCCGATACTTCCGCTCTCCCCAGGCGCCAACCTCCGGCGTGATGAGCCCATTCGGCTCCAGCCGAGAGAGCTTGTCCGCCATTGAGCACTCCCATTCTCTTGTAGTTCGGACCGAGCGTAGCACGCGCGCTTGTCAGCAAAGGCCCGGCCGGCCCCCTCTGGGCCCCCGTCGTGCAGAGGGTTACCGGCTGTGTCAGAGATTCGCTTGAAGCAGTAAGGCCGGACCGATTTGTAACCGGTCCGGCCTCAGGTTCGAGACACCTTCACGTGCACAGCGCAAAGCTGCGCCGCGCCGAAGCGTTAGATCCGGCTCCCCTCCAGGAAGGCCTGCCTTCAGCTTGCGCGACCGCGAGGGATGCCGCAGCTTGCGCAGCGCCTTGGCCTCGATCTGGCGGATGCGCTCGCGGGTGACCGCGAAGCTCTGGCCCACCTCCTCGAGGGTGTGCTCGGAGCCGTCGCCCAGCCCGAAGCGCATCTTGATGACCCGCTCCTCGCGGGGGGTCAAGGTCTTGAGCAGAGCCTCCGTCTGCTCCTTGAGGTTGATGTTGATCACGGCCTCGGAGGGCGAGACCACGTTGCGGTCCTCGATGAAGTCGCCCAGATGCGAGTCCTCCTCCTCCCCGATCGGGGTCTCGAGGGAGATCGGCTCCTGCGCGATCTTCAGGACCTTGCGCACCTTGCTGACCGGGATGTCCATCCGCTTGGCGATCTCTTCGCTGGTCGGCTCGCGCCCCAGCTCCTGCACCAGGGCCCGCGAGGTGCGGATGAGCTTGTTGATGGTCTCGATCATGTGGACCGGGATGCGGATGGTGCGGGCCTGGTCGGCGATGGCGCGGGTGATGGCCTGGCGGATCCACCAGGTGGCGTAGGTCGAGAACTTGTACCCGCGCTTGTACTCGAACTTGTCCACCGCCTTCATGAGGCCGATGTTCCCCTCCTGGATGAGGTCCAGGAACTGCAGGCCCCGGTTCGTGTACTTCTTGGCGATGGAGACGACCAGCCGGAGGTTTGCCTCCACCAGCTCCTTCTTGGCCTGCTCCGCCTGGACCTCGCCGGTGACCACGGTGTCGAGGGTCCGCTTCAGCTCCTCGGGCCGGGTGTCGAACTCCTCCTGGATGGCCGCCAGCATGTCCTTCTGCTCGCGGATCTGGTGGCGCACCAGCTTCTTGTACTCGTCGCTGACCTTGTGCCGGAGCTTCGGCTCCAGCTTGGCGATCTTGTCTTCGGCGTCGTGGATGCGGTCCACCGACTCCCGGATGCGCTCCACCAGCCGCCGCTTCACCGCCTCGCTGAACTCGATGCGGCGGATGGTCCGGGAGACCCGGATCCTCATCCGGCCCAGCTTCCACTTGGCCCGGTAGAAGCGCGACGACTTCCGGTCCAGCCGGAGGAACTGCCGGCGGTAGGCCAGGTAGTCGCGGTGGGCCGCCGCCACCTTGTCGATGAGCTTCAGGGTCTCCTTGATCTTGGCCTCGAGCTTCTCCTCGGTGATCTCCTCCTCGTTGAAGACCACCACGTCGCGGAGGTTCACCTCCCGGCCGCCCAGGCGCTCCCCGTACCGGGCCACTTCCAGGGCGGCCATGGGGGTACGGGCGATCGCGCGGAGCATCGCGTTCTTGCCCCGCTCGATGCGCTTGGCGATCGCCACCTCGCCCTCGCGGGTGAGCAGGGGCACCGTCCCCATCTCGCGCAGGTACATGCGCACGGGGTCGTTGGTCTTGTCGAGGGCCCCCGGGGTGAGGTCCAGCTCCGCCCCCTCCTCGCCCTCGGCCTTCTCCCGGTACTTCTGCTCCGAGTCCACCACCTCGATGCCCATGGACCCGAACATGGAGAAGATGTCGTCCAGCTCGTCCGAGGAGCTGAGCTCGGAGGGGAGCATGTCGTTCACCTCCTCGTAGAGGAGGTACCCCTTCTCCTTGCCCATGGTGATGAGCTGCCGGACCTCGTCGTACTTCTCTTCGATAGAAAGAGCCATTGCCTTTCGGTCACTCCCTCGCCGAGCCGCTAGAGGCTCGCGATCTCTCGTCGGATGTCGTTCCTCTCCTTGAGGAGCTGGTCGTCTACGGGCCCCGTCTCCAGCTTCCTCTGGATCTCGGCCTGCCGCCGCAGGAGAGTGCGGTGCCGGAGCTCCCGCACGCACTCGAGGGCGCTCGGGCGGTTCTCCGGAAGGGTTTCCACCGCCACCTCGCTCAACAGCCGCCGCGATTCCTCGTCCTCCACCGCCGCCGACAGCGCGGCCGCGTCCACTTTCTGTCCTTTCAGGTACAGGCCCTTGGCCGCCTGCAGCACCGGGGCCGACCGCAGGGAGGCGAAGTCCGCCTCGCTGATCTCGCCGAGCGCCTCGTCCGCGTCCTCGGTCCCGTGCGCGAGCATGGCGAGCAGCAGCTTCTCGGCCGTCAGCAGCGGACGAGACGTTTTTGCCTCGGGCCTGGACTCGGCCATCTCCCGCACGGATACCGGCCCCCGCGTGCGGAGCGCCCGGCGCAGCTCCTCGCGAGTGGCCGCCTCGTCCAGTCCGCCGCGCTCGACGATCCGCGGGATCCAGGCCGCCCGCTCCACCGAGCTCTCGATGCGGACGAGCGAGGGCAGGAGCGCGTTCAGGTAGGCGGCCTTGCCGGCGGGGGTCGCGGGCTTCGTCTCCTCGGCCACGCGCCGGATCAGCCATTCCATGGCCTCCGGGGCTTCCTCCAGCCGGCGGCGGTAGGCTTCGGCCCCCTCGGCCTTGAGGTACGTGTCCGGGTCGTGGCCCGCCGGCAGCTCGACGACCTGGACGCGCAAGCCCTCGTCGAAAAAGATCTCGAAGCTCTTGCGGGCGGCCTTCTGTCCCGCCTCGTCCTGGTCGAAGTTCAGGACCACCCGCTCGACGAAGCGATGGAGGAGCCGGCCGTGCCCGGCCGTGAGGGCGGTCCCGCAGGTGGCCACCGCCTCCTCGATGCCGGCCTCCAGCGCCCGCGCCACGTCGAGGTACCCTTCCATGAGGACGATCCGGCCCTCGCGCCTCGTGGCGTCCTTGGCCCACGACAGGCCGTAGAGCGTCCGGCTCTTCTGGTAGACCGCGGTCTCGGGGGAGTTCAGGTACTTCGGCTCGCTGCCGTCCAGGCTGCGCGCGCCGAAGGCCACCACCTTACCGGACTCGCTCAGGATCGGGAAGACCGCGCGGTTGCGGAACCGGTCGTAGTGCCCGTCCTTGCCCTGGCGCTCGAGCACGAGCCCCGCCGCGAGGAGGACCTTCGGCGGGAACTTGCCGCGCAGCGCGCCCAGGAGGTCGTCCCAGGAGTCGCGCGCCGCCCCCGCCCGGATGCGCTCCAGGGTCTCCTTCTGGAACCCGCGGCCGAGCAGGTACTCCCGGGCCTGGGCGCCCGGGGCGGTCCAGAGGTTCCGGGCGAAGTGCTGGGCGGCCGCCTCCATGAGGGCCAGGATCTCCTCGCGCTCCTTGCGGTCGGGCCCGGGCTCGAAGCGGCCCTGCCCCTCGGGAACCGGCACCCCGAAGCGACGGGCCAGCGTCTCCGCCGCCTCCGGGAAGCTCACCCGCTCGCGCAGCATCAGGAACTTGAAGACGTCCCCGCCCTCCCCGCAGCCGAAGCAGTGGAAGACCGCGGGCTCGGAGCGCACGTTGAAGGACGGGGTCTTCTCCTGGTGGAACGGGCAGAGCCCCTTCCAGGAGGTCCCCATCTTCTTGAGGACCACGTGCTCGGAGATCACGCGCACGATGTCCGCCGCGCGCCGGACCTCCTCCACGAACCCGTCGGGAAACGCCATCCTACTCCTTCAGCTCCACGACCGTCACCCCGCCCCCGCCCTCGCCCGCGGCCCCCGCCCGCCAGGCCGCCACGTGGGGATGGCCCTCCAGGAGAGCGGCCACCGCCTTGCGCAGCCGCCCCTGGCCGAAGCCGTGGATCACCCGCACCTGCCGCCGATCGGCCAGGGCCGCGTCGTCGAGCAGCTTGTCCACGCGCGGCAGCGCCTCGTCGACGGTCAGCCCCACCAGGTTGACTTCCGTCGTTTGAGCGGGGGGGTGCTGCGTCGCACCCCCCCGAGCCCCCCCGCTCGCTCCGCGGGAATGAATCCCGCTTCGCTCGCCGCTCGTTGCCTGCGCACTCTTGCCGAGTGCCACTAGCTCGCCCATCGGCACCCGCAGCCGCTTGCCGCTCATCGCCACCTCGGCCTCGCCGTGGGCGAGGAGGGCGATCAGCTCGCCGGCCAGGCCCAGGCTCTTCACCCGCACCCGTGTGCCCACCGCGATGGGCGAGGCGGGAAGCTCCTGGTCCTCGGCCGCCAGCCGCAGCTCGGGGTCCTTCAGGACCTCGGCCTGCCCGTCGCGGATCGCCTTCACGGCTTCGGTGCGAAGGCGCGGCGCGGCCGAGGCGGCCTTCTGTGCCTTCTCGAGGCGCTCGACCGCCTCCCGGATCGCTTCCGCCGCCTTGCGCTCGGCCTCCTCGCCCCGCCGCTTCAGCTCGCGGGCGAACACCTCCACTTCGCGGCGCTTCTTCGCCTGGATCTCGCGCTCCAGGGTCTCCGCCCGCTCCCGGGCCGCCGCCACCTCCCGCCGCTCGCCCTCGATCCGCGCCTGCTCGCGAAGCAGCTCGGCCTGCTCCTTCTCCAGCCGGGCCAGGAGCGCCTCGGCCTGGGCCTCCTTGTCGTCTCGCCGGGCCCGCGCGTCGGCCACCACCGGCGCGGGCAAGCCCAGCCGCTCGGCCATCTCCAGAGCCAGGCTGCGGCCGGGGGCCCCTAGAGTGAGACGGTAGGTGGGCGCATACGTTTCCGGCTCGTAGCCGAACGAGGCGCAGGCCACCCCCGGGGTCGACTGGGCGTAGGCCTTCATCAGGCCGTGGTGGGTGGTGGCCACGACCATCGCCCCGTGCTGCCGGAAGTGGTCGACGATCGCCACCCCCAGCGCCCCTCCCTCCGTGGGATCGGTTCCGGCGCCCACCTCATCCAGCAGGACGAGGGCAGGGGCCGCGAGGTCGCGCGTCATCTCCACGATCGCCGCCAGGTGGGCCGAGAACGTCGAGAGGTTGGCCGCGATCGACTGCTCGTCGCCGATGTCGGCGTAGATGCGCCGGAAGACCGGGAGCAGGCTGCCCGGACCGGCGGGGACGTGCAGGCCGCACTGGGCCATGAGGGCCAGCAGGCCGGTGGTCTTGAGGGCCACGGTCTTGCCGCCCGTGTTCGGCCCGCTGATCACCAGCACCGGATCGCCGAAACCCACGCGCAGGCTGACGGGGACGGGACCGCCCCGTGCCCGCCGGTCGATGCCCAGGCGCTCGGCCAAGCCGGGCATGAGCAGCGGGTGGCGCGCGGCGACCAGCTCCAACCGGCCGTCTTCGACGATCTCGGGCGCGACCGCGTCCATGTCGCGGGCAAGGAGGGCCATCGCCTGGACCGCGTCCAGCTCGCCCAGGACCGCGGCCGCTTCGCCCAGGTCGTCGGCCCGGTCGCCCACGCGGCCCGTCAGCGCGCGCAGGATCCGGATCACCTCGCGGCGCTCCTCGTCCTGCAGGGAAACGATGTCGTTATTCAGCTCGACCGCGGGCAGCGGCTCCACGAACAGGCTCGCCCCCGAGCCGGACGAGCCGTGGATGATGCCGGGGAGCTGGCCGCGATGCTCCGCCTTCAGCAGCAGCACGTAGCGGTCGTTGCGGGTCGTGATGAGCTTGTCCTGCAGGACGCGGTCGGCGTCCTTCCCGCGCAGGAAGCCTTCCATCACGCTCGTGAGCTGCGCCCTCAGGCGAAGGAGGCCGCGGCGCGCCTCCGCCAGCCGGGGCGAGGCGTCGTCCGCGACCTCGCCCGAGCCGA
>WNGB01009496.1_pt1 | contig 13633 bp, 11 predicted proteins | sample 5400681 | NCBI WGS metagenome assembly WNGB01 (sample SAMN13153367, study PRJNA577476) | soil metagenome | isolation source: 115 cm soil or saprolite under grassland replicate 2 | place: USA:California | collected 2016-06-15 | reverse complement strand
AAGCCGCAGCTAGGGCCCGTAGCTCAGTCGGTCAGAGCAGCGGACTCATAATCCGCCGGTCGCAGGTTCGAGGCCTGCCGGGCCCACCGGTAGGAATCCGATAGAAAAGTGGTAGGCCCTGGTATGGTACGGGGCGATAGGAATCCGGTAGGTCAGCCAGCCCTGCTCTTGGAGCGCAACGGTTGGACGGGTCGAAACCCGGCGGGACCAGGGCAGGCCTGGGGTGTCAGAGGGTCACGGGCAGCGCGGCCAGGCGCCAGGTGGCGGAGTCGGGGATGCGCTGCACGTCCTGGGGGCACGGCCAGCGCCAGGTCGAGGAAGCGGCGCAGCAGTGCCGTGAGCGCGACCTCGGTCTGTACCCGAGCCAGCGGGCCCCCCAGACAGAAGTGTGGCCCGTGGGCGAAGCCCAGGTGTCCCGACGGCCCCAGCAATCCGGGTCGCATCGGTCAGACTCGCTATTGAGTGGTATTTCCGTCATACCTGGGCGTATTGTTAAACCCTTGGCCTCACTGAGTGTGGTGGCGATGGCGCGAGGAGAACCGATGCGATCAGCACCTCGGAGCGACCGGCCGGTGCGCTGCACTTCCACGGCATGAGCTGCAGCGCCTTCGGTGTATCAGCAGAGTGTGACGAGAGCGATCGGGGGAGTGGGCGGCGACGGCTTCTTGCCGTTCACGCGCATCCCGACGACGAAGTCATCACTACAGGAGGGCTGCTTGCGAGGTGCGCTGACGGCGGAATCGATACCTGCCTGGTGAGCTGTACCGACGGCAGGTACGGTCCGGTAAATCCCGACTTGAGGCTTACGCTCACGCCAGACGAACTCGCCGAAGCTCGCGCGGAGGAACTCGAGGCCGCGACGAAGATCCTCGCTGTGGGCCAGGTCCGGCAGCTTGGATACCACGACTCCGGGATGACAGGATCCCCGAGGAACCTTGAGCCATGGGCGTTCTGGGCTCAGAAAGCAGATGACCTCGTAGCCGCATTTGTGTTGATCCTCAGGGATTTTCGTCCTCACGTCGTTGTCACGTATGACCCATTCGGCTGCACAGGTCACCCGGACCACATCCAGGCGCATCGTGCGACGGTGCTCGCCGTCGAAGCTGCGGCGGAACAAAACGCCTTCCCGCACGCGGGCAGGCCATGGCAGGTCGCTGCGCTCTTTTACCCGGTGTACCCCCGCTCGGCCTTGCGGCGTTTCATCGAGGAGGAAGCACACGCCGGCCGCCCTAACCCGTTTGGGGGGAAGACTGCCGACGAGGTGAACTACATGCGGTCCGATCAGTCGGTGACGCACCTGGTCGATATCAGATCGGTTTACCAGCGGAAGCGGGACGCGCTCCATGCGTACCCGACTCAGGTCGGCCCGCACCACCCGGCACTGTACGGAGCGGCGTTGGCCAGGAGCGAACACGAGCACTTCCGGCTCGCATTCCGCCGGCGGCCCGGTCCCCGGTTCGACGACATTCTTGAACCGCTACGGCAGTGACGCAAGGCACACGACGCCCCCGCACCGCACTCGTCGTCCCTTCCGCAACCCGGCGGGGCGGTGGGGACGTCTGGCTATCTGAGCTTGTGACCGCACTCGAGCCCGACGAGATCGACCTGCTGGTGGTCTTCGAAAGTGACGGCGAGCTACTGCTCAGGGTCCGTGACGCCGGCCACCGCGCCCGGACACTCGGGCACACAGGGCGGCCGGGCATCGCCAACCTTCTCCCGCTGGCCGTTCGGCTTGCGCGTCTTCTACCCGCCGAGAACCCCGAAGTCGTTGTCCACTGGTCGCCGCGAGCACATGTCTATGGGACGCTCGCTCAAGCGCTCGCATCCTGCTCCGCGCGAACCGTATGGATTCAGCATGTGATACCGAGCAGGTTCTGGCTCCACCGCCTCGCCAGCGCCCTTCCCGCCGATGTGGTCGCCTGCGTCTCCTCAGCCGTCGCACGCAGACAGCAGCTCCTCTATCCCCGAACGCGGGCCGTGGTCCTCCATCCAGGAGAGACCTGCTCGGCGCGCAGCCGGGACGCCGCCACCCGCCGACATCTCGGCGTCCCCAAGGACGAGTATGTGGTGGGGCTCGTCGGGCGGGTCGAACCCTGGAAGGGTCAGGATCTGCTCGTCCGCGCGGTATCGAGGCTCCGAAGTGAGGATCTGTCCGTGCACGCGCTGCTGATCGGCGCGACCTGCTCGCGGAACTGGCCGGAGTTCCCCTCCCATGTACGCGCGCTGGTAGGAGAGCTCGGATTGCGCCAGCATGTGACCTTCGTTGGGCACGTCGACAACGTTGGGGACGCCGTAAGCGCGTGCGACGTCATCGTGTGCGCGTCGCGGGAGGAGGGGTTTGGGCTTGGGGTAGTGGAGGCCATGGCCGCCGGAGTTCCCGTCGTCGCGACACGATGCGGCGGACCGGAGGACATCCTTGACCACGGCGTCAGTGGGCTCCTGGTGCCGGCCGAGGATGTTGGCGAGTTGGTCATGGCGATCCGGCACCTTCTGGAGCATCCGGAAGTGGTTGCGGGACTGGTCTCCGCTGCCCGTCAGACCTACGGTGAACGGTTCACGGCAGAGTGCAGCGCTGCGGCCTTCCTGAGTCTCGTTCGCGAGCTTGGGACGCCAAGGCCATTGGTCGCGTAGGAAGGGACGAGGACGGCTGGTCAGGCTTTGGCGGTTCCGCAAACGGCCGCTGCGCGCAGTTCGTTGCCTGGAAGCTGTTCGATGACGTGACCGCAGTGACCAAGCTTTTGAAGCCAGAAGTGATCGGGGAGGGCGAGGCGCCGGTCCTTGGCGGCGTTCAGCGCCCATAGCTCGCCGTCGCATCGGACCACGGTTCCGCCGCGCTCGGCGTGGTAGTGGAACCAGAGCGACCAATCGACGTCTGTCTCGATGAGCTCGTTGGGCCCGTTACGGCGCAGATAGCGGTCAAGGTTGCGTTGGTTCTCATCCATTGCCCTTGGAGGCTTGGGGTGCCATACATGCAGCGCCCACAGGTCCGGCCTTGGCAGGCATCGAACTTCCGCCTTCCTGGCACGGGCCCCGAACTCCATGTCCTGGTAGCCGTAGCCGGTCATGCACTCGTCGAAGCCTCCAGCCGACCAGTAGAGGTCGGGAGGCCAAGCCGAGTTGAGCGGCAGTGCCCACTCCGGGCGGAATGAAACTGGCTGCTCCGGGTCGAGGTCGAACAAGCCAGCTCTCAGCTCGGTCCCCACGAAGGTCCCCTCGACCCGAACCGGGGTCCCCTTGGGGACTGCGCTTCGAAGCGCGGATAGGTCATGCGTCGAGAGGCGTGCTCGGATCGCTCCTCGGTCGATGGGGGGCAACCAATCGACCATACCGAGGAGTGCGAGGCCTGGATGGCGCTTGTGCACCTGGGCGAAGGTCCGCATCGCATCCGGTGAGAGGACGAGGTCGCTGTCCAGCATCACTAGGAGCGTCGTGCCCGAGGGGAGGTTGGCCGCACCAATGTTGCGGGCTCGCCCGGTGCGTACACCATGATTCGGGCCGCACCCGACCCACTGGAGGCGGCCATGCCAATGGTTGGTTCGGGCGCGTGCCGTCACCATCTCCCGGGTCCCATCCGTCGACCCGTCGTCCGCCACCACCACGACGAAGCCGGTGCTGGTCTGGCGCTGCAAGGACACCAGTAGCAGGTCGAGATTGTCGAGACGGTTGTAGACCGGGACTACGGCCCCGATGGTCACCGGTCTCCACCTTTGGCTTGTTGGCTTACCGGGTTTCTCGTTCGTCTCCAGTCGACGGTGGGGGAGAGTGTCGTGGCATCGACTCGGTCGATGTGCTTGGCTACGAGATCGAGGAGAGACCTGATGCGGTCCTTGGAGAGGAGATGAGGCGCCAGTCCTAGGTCATCGAGACGGGTGTGCGCAGCGTGATAGTAGTGCTGCTCAGCCTCAACACGGGGGTTTGCAGTGTGCTCGACGCGCGCGTGGAATCCTGCGCCTTGGGCGGCCTTGGCAACGCGCGTGGCGACCTCGAGAAGGGTGAACTGCTCGGTGATCTGGTTGAAGACCCGATACTCGCCGGGCCCGGGTGGGTTGAGGATGGCCAGCTCGACGCAGCGCATCGTGTCGCGGATGTTGATATACCCCCTGGTCTGGCCACCGCGCCCGTAGACCGTGATGGGGACGCCCAAGACCGCCTGGACGCAGAAGCGGTTCAGGGCGGTGCCGTACACCTGGTCGTAGTCGAGGCGGGTGTGCAGGGCGGGATCAGCGGCGCTCTCGGCGGTTACGGCGCCGTAGACGATGCCTTGGTTGAGGTCTGTAGCCCGGAGTCCCCAGGTTCGGCAGCAGAACATGATGTTGTGCGAGTCGTGCACCTTGCTGAGGTGATAGAAGGATCCTGGTTGCTTGGGGAAGGGCAGGATGTCGGTGCGCCCCTTGTGCGTGATCTCGATGAAGCCCTCTTCGATGTCGATGTTGGGGGTCCCGTACTCGCCCATCGTGCCCAGCTTGACGAGGTGGCACTCTGGCGCCTGGTTGGCGATGCAATACAGGACGTTGAGGGTCCCGACCAAGTTGTTGACCTGGGTGAGTACGGCGTGCTCACGGTCGATCATCGAGAAAGGGGCCGAGCGCTGCTCGCCGAAGTGGACGACCACCTCGGGAGCGAATGCAGCGAAGACGCTGGATAGCGCTTCGTGGTCCGCCAGATCGACCAGATCCAGCCCGATATCCCGCCCCGTCACCTCACGCCAGCGTGCGACTCGCCGGTGAGGGCTCTCGATCGGCAGGAGGCTGTCGAATCCGTTCCGGAGGTCGAAGGCGCGGCGCATCAAGTTGTCCACGATTCTGACCTCGTGGTCCCGCCGCGACAGGTAGAGTGCCTGCGGCCACCCCAGGTAACCGTCTCCACCCAGCACGAGGATTCTCATGGCGGGTTCCTCTCGTGCTCGCCGTTCATCTGCAACGTACGCTGGTTAGGGATCATCCCAGCCTGCGCCCGTTTTGTGCAGTCCAGCGTACTAATATGGCATGGTCGTTCTTGTGATGCTGGATATTGGATCGTCAAGTTGGCCGCCAGAGGTCTCGCCGGTCTTCGCCTGCCCGGTGTGCGGGGCGCCGCTACGGCGAGCGGACCGCCTCCTCCGCTGCGTGAATGCCCACTCGTTCGACGTGGCCCGCGAGGGGTACGTCAACCTGCTCCTGGCGCAGCAGAAGCGTTCAAGAGACCCCGGCTACAGCAGGGAGATGATGCGGGCGCGCCAACGCTTCTTCGACGCGAGCTACTACAAGCCCCTGGCCGATGACCTCGCGGAGTTGATCCTCGACTACCTGCCCCGCCGCGAGCTGGATCGGCTGGTCCTCGACGCGGGTTGCGGGGAGGGCTACTACCTGCGCCGATTGGGGGAGGCATTGGCGCGTTCGGGTGAGGCCCGAGTGACTCGGTCCGGCCTGGATATCTCAAAGCATGGCATCCGCATGGCGGCCAAGCGGGACCCTGACGGGGTCTACGTGGTCGCTGGAATCTACCGGATGCCCGTACTGCCGAGCCGTGTTGATGTGCTGCTCGCCCATTTCTCGCCCGTCAGCGCCGAGGACTTTCGCCGTGTTCTCCGACCAGGTGGCGTGGTGCTCATTAGCGGCCCAGGTGAAGAGCACCTATATGGACTCAAGCAGCTCATCTACGCCCAGCCCGAGCGGCCGAAGCCGCAGGACGTGCTTTCTGATGAGCCCGGGTTCGAGCTGGCCGCCGAGCATGCGATCCGCTACCCGTTGGCGATTCGCGGCGAGGGACGGGTCGCTGAACTGCTCGCCATGACCCCTTTCTACTGGTCGGTCTCAGACGAGACACGCAATCGGATCTCCGCACTTGACCAACTCGACACCGAGGTTGATGTCGTCGTGGGAGCGTACCGCCGTTGCCACGAACAGAGCGTGATCGAGCCCACTGCGGAGAATGCTTGATGCGCGTCCTGCTCGACGGACGAGTGACCGGACATGACGGGATCGGTCGTTACACGCGATGTCTGCCCGCCGCTCTGTCGAGGCTCGCCGAGACGGGGACCGACCTGGAGATCAGCGTGCTCGGGCCCATCGGCACGCCCCGGTACAGCCGTGCCGAGGGGGAGGAGTTGTTGGCCGCGGCACGGCGAGCGAGGGCCGACCTGGTGCATGTCCTGGACTTCCGGGTCCCGCTGGCTGCCACTCCTTGCCCACTCGTGGTCTCGATCCACGACATCCTCAGGCTCGTCCTTCCGGACCACTGTTATGCTGACCAGGTCATCGCCGCGACGTTGGGTCCGCAAGGCTTGGCGGACCTCCAGGAGGTGACGCAACACCTCCGTGCCCTTCGACCCGAGCCCAGGCCGGCGCGGAGCCGTCCCCCCAGGTCGCTGCACGAGGAGTACTACAGCCGGATGCTGGCGTTCGCCGTCCAGCGTGCCTCCGCCGTTGTCACGCCGACTCGCACGGTGCGGGACCAGCTTCAGTGCTGGGTTGGGGAAACGCCATGGGTGACCGTTTCACCGTATGGGATTGACCACGATGCGGTGCAGGGCGAAGCGACCGACGACGGGCCCAGCCTCCCAAATCAACCCTTCCTCCTGTATGTAGGCCAGGCACGCCCTCACAAAGGGATCGGTGTCCTGGCCCGCGGCTACGCGCGGTCGCGTGCGCGGCAGCTTGGCGTCCGCCTCGTATGTGTTGGTCGTGACTTCACCGATGGCGGTCCGGGTCCTCGACCGTTTGAGGACGCAGGGATCTTGGCTGATACCTTGCTGCTCGGCCCGGTGTCGGATGGCCGGCTGTCGAGGCTCTACCGACACGCTCGCGCCCTTGTTCATCTTGCCGAGCACGAGGGGTTCGGCCTTACACCCGTGGAGGCGATGGCCCACGGGACCCGGGTCGTCGCGAGCGACATCCCAGTGCTTCGAGAGACCCTCGGTGCGCACGCGACCTTCGTGCCCAAGAACGACCCGAAAGCGGTGGCCTGGTCCCTGGACGAGGCGGTCTTCACAGAGGACGGGGCCGAGGAAGCGGAGCAGCGCAGAGCGTGGGTCTCCCAGTACACGTGGGAACGGCACGCCCGCGACGTCTTGGCCACGTACCAGCGGGTGCTCGGTGCCTGAGCCGCTGGTCGTCATGGACGTGGGCGACGTGCTCATCCGTACCGCGCCGATGCGGCAGTACAAGGAGCTCGGGCGGCTCACGGGCATGCCGGCGCGCCAGATCTCCCGATCAATCGAGAGCACCGGACTGGTCGCAGCCTACGAGATGGGCAGGCTCGATACGCGAAGCTTCGTGGAAGCCACATGCCGGGCGATGGGTGTGCCGACACTACCGCTGGAGGCGTTCCGGGGCGCATGGAACACTGTCGTCGGAGACGTCGAACCAATGCTGATCGAGGTCGCGGCAGTGCTCGCACGTTTCGGGAGGCTGGTGGTGGCCTCGAATGCCAATCCGATGCACTGGGCCGAGGTCAGTGTCCGTCTCGCTGCATCTGGCTTGACGGCGCCGGCCCTGCTGTCCTTCCGAGTCGGCGCACGAAAGCCTTCCCTATCGTTTTTCCGAGCCCTGGCGGCGCTCGACGCACGCGTGCCGCAGCAGGCGCTGTTCGTCGACGACCGCGGCGACAACGTCGAATCCGCCATGCGCTTTGGCATGACCGGCTTCCGCCACCGCGAGGTCAGCAGCACGATCGCGTTCCTGGCGAACGGTTCTGGGCGGCCTTGGTAGTCGAGGTGCCCGTATGCAGACGGTCGTCGTCGACATCCGGGCCAACCACGATACCGGCGTCGCCCGCTACGGCCAGTCGCTGCTCAAGGCCCTTGTGCCGCATCTCAAGGACCACGGCCTGCGGATCGTCGTGGTCGCCGGAGGCGCACAGATTGACCACGCCCATTCCGCCGCTGCGCTGGCACCCCCAGGCCATGTCCACGTCGAGGTGTGCCCGGACCACGACGGGTTCGTTCGTCGAAGCCGACAGGTCCGCGATGTCATCCGCGCGAGCGGGGCTGACCTGTTCTTCACTACCCACTACCTGGTCGACCGCGAGTGCCCGGCCCCGTTCGTCGTCACCATCCACGACCTCACACGCCTGCGCTTCCCCGGGGCGAGCTACTCTGACGAGTCCTTCGCCGCTCGCTTCGGTAAGGAGGAGTTGGCGCTCCTGGAGGTTGAGTTGCGAGCGCTATCCGCGTGGGACGAGCCATCCCACGACGGCGAGGAGCGTTTTCACCGCTACTTTCGAGCGGTCAACCGCTACCTCGCTGAGAACGCCACGCGGGTCGTGACCGTCTCGGCGGCATCGGCAGATGACCTACGCACGACTCTTGGTGTGCGCAGAGAGCGGATTAGCCTAATCCCCGCGGGCGTCGACACCAGCATCTTCCATCCCCGATCCTCCGGCGTAGTAACCTGCGTGCGGCGTCACTACGGGATCACCGGACCCTACTGCCTCTTCGTCGGGCTCACCCATCCCAACAAGCGCTTCCCGTGGCTAGTGCGATCGTTGCTGGAGCGGCGGTCAGCTTTGCCGAGGGGAATGAAGCTTGTCGCCGTCGGAGGACATGCGGAGCGGACCCCTGGAATCTACGAGCTGATCGCGGACCTTCGTGGCCACGACTTCGTGGTCTTCACTGGCCGGGCCACCGACGAGGAACTCGCCGCGCTCTACACGGGCGCGTCGGCCCTGCTCGTCGCGTCGCTCAACGAAGGCGGCAGTTTGCCGGCGATCGAGGCGCTCGCCTGTGGCTGCGAGGTCGTCGCGACCGACATCCTCCCACTACGAGAAACGCTCAATGGATCCGCGCACTTCTACCAGCTCAACGACGCCGACGCGTTGGCCAATCTCACCGCGGCCGCTATCACAGAGCAGCTCGTCCCTCGGGCACCGTCGTTCGCTCCCCCCACATGGGAAGACGCGGGAGCCCGCCTTGCCAAGGTGCTCAAGATCGCGCTGAACGAGCGGTCTTCGCTCTGTCCTACAGATGGCGCCATGCGCTCCTGATCAAGGCGAAGTCCTCCTCGTTGAGCGGTTCGCCGGTAGTGTCGAGATGCGTCAGGTAGTAGAGGCTCGGGATGCCAAGCGTCGGCTGGACTCGCAGGTACTCCCGGAGGGCGGCCAAGGAAGGCATGGGCCAGCCATCTGTGTCGACGAGCCAGCCTGGATTGGCAATCTGGGCCATGCGGGTGCGAAAGGACATCTCGTCAACAACCGAGTCGTGGTCGTGTGTGTAGACGTCGCCCAGCCGGACCATGTCGAGGACATCCGTGAAGTACGGGTTCGGCGACTGCCCTATGACCAGGGCATCCGCTTTCGCCTCCTTCGCGGACTCGAAGATCAGCCGATGGATCTCCTTGGCGGCCTCAATGCCGAAGAGCGCGCCGGACCCGTTGGGGAAGGACATCGCATAGAGTCCAGGCGCCGCCGCCACATGGTCGAGCTTGAAGCCGTCGATGTCGTAGCACCCGGTCGCGCTGCCGAGAAGCGTCCTGATCTGCTCGCGGATCCGCTGGCGCACCGTGGCGAGCGTCACGTCGACCGCTAACTTCCTGCCAACCACTGGAACACCGAACTTCGCGAGCCGTCCCGGCCGATTCTGCCGCGCCAGGTCTGGCGGGGGGAGGTAGCGGATGCACTGATCGGCGGGTACGCCGTCGGTATCCCAAGGGCTCCACCACAGCAGCACCCGCTTGTCTCGTCGGTGCAGAAGATCCACGAAGCCACGCAGGTCCGGCCATCGGCCGACGTCCACCTCTTTCAGCCCGCCCGCTAGGAACCACCGGGCGTCGATGACGAGGGTGCCCCATGGCAGCGCGTGCTTATCCAGCCGTTCGACGATGTTCCGGTAGTTGGTTTCGGTGCAGAGCGTATAGGCGGCGTTGTCAGGAGCGCGTTCGCCAGGGCTCCGGATCCGGAACAGATCCGCCTGGTAGCACTGATGCCCCCAGCCGCACACAATTGGGCGGCTCCACCAGCTCGGTTGCTCGTGGCGAGGTCGATTCACATAGCCAAGTTCGACCAGACGGCCAACGTACCGGGAGAGAGCATCTTCGATCCCCCGTCCCAGCATGAGCACGATGCGTGGCGTCTCCATCCGCTCACTGACGGTTCGCGAACCCCAGCAGTTGAGGTTGAGGCCGAACTCACGGCCACCGACGTACTCGAACTCGGAGAACAGATGCTCGCCTGGCGGAACCGCCAGACCGAGTGTGAGCCATTCCTGATCGGGTTCGGCCGCGACGGCGAAGCACAGCATGCCGGGGTTGGCCATGAAGTTTCCACCGCAGTACTCCAGGTCGGAGTTCACGCTCACCTGCGCGTACTCATATGGACCGAAGCGCTGTCGGGCGTAGGAATTGGGCTCGGGACAGAACACGGTTCGGAAGGCCGCTGGCGTCCCGCGTGAGTACGCGCGGGGAGGGGTCTGCCCTTTGTCGTTGAAATGCTTGGTCAGCGCGAAGTGCTCACGGAAGCCCTCATCGTGGATGACCTCGAAGAAGCGGATGGCGTCCACCTGGCCCGTTCCCCAGATCTCAGCATGGAACTCGAGGTGCTCCGGGAAGACGTCAAGGTGATAGGCCTTCTGCCAGAGGGTGCTCTTCGAGTTCCAGGTGACGCGTTCATGCGTGCCCCGATCCTCGACCACCCGGCCGCCGAGCCGGACCTCGCGGTCGAACGCGTTCGGCGTATCGATGCCAACACCAATCATGATCGGCTGCGTGAATGACTCCAGGTCGAGCCACACCAGCGGGTCATGCCACGCGCCCATTCGAACCCGAAATCGCTTGCGCACGAGCGTGAGTCCCGAGCTGGGCATGATCCTCCTACCAGTCCTCCGACGTGAGGAACTGGTCACCCGAATGCTTTGAGCTGGAGAGCAGCGCCAAATCGGCCTCGACCATCATCGTGACGAGTTCTTCAAACGAGACCTTGGGTTCCCAGCCGAACCGCTCTTTGGCCTTCTTCGGGTCGGCGCGCAGGAGGTCCACTTCAGCCGGGCGGGTCAACGCGGCATCCGTCACCACGTGTTTCCGCCAGTTCATGCCGGCCACGGCGAACGCCAATTCGACGAGTTCCCGGACGGAGTGTGTGCGCCCAGTCCCGATCACGTAGTCCTCGGGCTGCTCCTGCTGAAGGATGAGGCGCATCGCGCGGACGTAGTCACCGGCATAGCCCCAGTCGCGCTGTGCGTCCAGGTTGCCGAGCCGCAGCCCCCGTGCCATTCCAAGCTTGATGCGGGCGACCGCGAGCGAGACCTTGCGCGTGACAAACTCCGCGCCGCGCCGGGGAGACTCGTGATTGAAGAGGATCCCTGAGGCCGCGTACATCCCGTAGGACTCGCGGTAGTTCTGGGTGATGAAGTGCCCATACGTCTTGGCGACCCCATAGGGGCTGCGCGGGTGGAACGCCGTTCGCTCGTTCTGGGGCGTCTCGTGGGCCTGACCGAACATTTCTGAGGATGACGCCTGGTAGAAGCGGATCTGCCCGGGGGAGGCCGATCGCGAGGCGCTGATACCGCTGACGACCCGGATCGCCTCCAACGCGCGGAGGACTCCCATGCCCGTGACCTCGGCAGTGACTTCCGCCTGCTGCCAGGACAACGGAACGTAGGAAACGGCGCCCAAGTTGTAGACCTCATCGGGTCGCGATTGCTCTACTGCGGCGATGAGGCTCCCTTCGTCGAGTAAATCCCCTTGCACGAGGTGGACGTCCCCGATAAGCGACCGCAGCCTGCGCAGGCGTGAGGTTGTCTGCCCGCGGATCAGTCCCCAGACCCCGTACCCTTTTTCCGCTAGGTGTTCTGCGAGGTACGAGCCGTCCTGGCCGGTGATCCCGGTGATCAGTGCACACCTGGTCAGCGGAGCCTCCTGCTCACAGCGAGCTTGTCAACCTATGGGAGGTAACTTACTGGTAAGTACGCCTGTGGGAAAGAAGTCTGAGACTGCGGGCTCATCCCTCGGAGGCGGCCGGGGTGCGCGAGGCAACTCTCAGGAGTCGGTCCCTCAAGTTGTGCCTGACGCGCAGGCTCTTGAAGACGTTGCACGCGCAGCCTGGGCACTCCAGCCGGAGCATCGCGCGGCATCGGGCCCGGTACTCGGGGGAATCGAGGATCTCGGCAATGTCCTGCTCTAGGACGTTGCCCAGCGGAGGAAGTACGTAGCAGCCCGATCGGACCGCGCCGTCGGAGGCGACATAAACGGTCGTGTAGCCCAGCACGCAGGGCGGATTGAGGCGGCCTAACTCGGGACTCCCGGCTCTCAGGTAGCGTCGGACATAGTTCAGTTCGTAGCGGGTGAACTGTGAGCTAAGCCGCTCCGCCAGCGTGTCCACGATCTGGTCACTCGTCTCTTGGTCGGGCCAGAGACCCACGAGTCCTGCATCCCTGAGAAAGTAGAGGCGGTTGTCCGGCAGGTTGCAGGCGAGGTATCCCCCGAACCGCTGCACATGGTCGATGAGTTCATCCAGATCTCCAGCGCCAAGCTGGTTGAGGGTCATCGCGATGATGAGCGTCTTGCCCCTGAGCTGGTCCATGCCCTCCAGGGCGCGTTCGAAGTAACCCTTGACTCCGCGGATGGTGTCGTTGCGCTCGCCCACCGCATCCAGCGAGACCGTCACGTGCGTGATCGGGGAGGCGTTAACGCGCTCCGCGAGTCGGCGCAGCAGCAGCCCGTTCGTCTGCAGCCCGATCGTGGTAAACGGCGTGGCATCAGCCTCGCTCAGAATCTCGAAGAAGTCCCGGCGCAGGAGAGGCTCACCCCCAGTGAAACGGAGCGTGGTGACACCGATTTCTCCAAGGCGGTTGATCAGCCGGACAGCAACGTCACGTGTGATCCCATCAACCCAGTGCTGTTTCCAGTAATCGCAGGTCACACATCGTGCTTGGCAGTTTTCGGTGAGCTTGACGCTCACCTCCTTCGGTCGCACGGTGCGCGGTGCTAGCTGCGACGAGACGTTGCTCGCCAGCCACAGCCGTCCTTGGTACAAGTCTCGTCCGGGTCCTCCCACGCGACCTCCTCTCAGCGTGGAGCCCTCGGCCTGCCGGTACGGATCGTCTCGTAGACCAGGCACGGTGTACAGGCAGCGCGTTGAGACCGGGAGAATGACGAGATCGCATGCGACCCTGGCAACGATGGGGACGGGCAAACCGCCTGCATCCGCAACTCGTCCTGTCCGCTCACCTTCCGGGTGTCAACGTCGGCCGAATACTTCTAAACCTGAGTCCACCGTTGCGGTAATCGAATGATGCTGGTCCAGATTATGAGAAAGGCCCTCTGACCTGGGAGAATGGCGCCTACCACAGCCGCCGTATCCCCGATCAGGAGGGCACTTTCTCGATGGGATCCTCCCACACCCTGGACCAGCTCGATATCTGCTTCGACGACACCCACGCAGTGGCCAATGCGGGCCTGCTGCTGCCCGCCACCCTGGCCGAGCGGCTGGGCATCCAGCAGGCCGCCGACCAGCTGATCGACCTGGGCGAGCGGCCCGGCGCGGCCGCGGCCCATCCCGGCCGCAAGCTGTTGACCCTGGTCCACGCGATGCTGGCGGGTGGGGACAGCATCGACGACGCCGACCTGCTGCGCTGCGGCGCCACCAGCCGGGTGCTGGGCCACCGGGTCATGGCACCCTCCACCCTGGGGACCTTCCTGCGCGCCTTCACCTTCGGCCACACCCG
>WNGB01010007.1_pt1 | contig 13634 bp, 11 predicted proteins | sample 5400681 | NCBI WGS metagenome assembly WNGB01 (sample SAMN13153367, study PRJNA577476) | soil metagenome | isolation source: 115 cm soil or saprolite under grassland replicate 2 | place: USA:California | collected 2016-06-15 | reverse complement strand
AACACCCGCGCGAAGCCCCAGCCGAGCGCGCGCAGCACACGACTTGCGGTCGAGCGCTCGGGCGCGCGCGCGAGCTCGGCCAATGTCGCGCTGGCGAGCGAAGCGAGCGGCCAGCGCGACCCCTCTATAGTGCGCGCGCGTAGCGCGTCGGAAGACGCGCGTGAACGCGCTGATGACACTCGCCCTGAACCGGGCTCGTCGGCGCGCGGTCCGCCGGGGGTCTCGTCCGCTAGTCCTGCCACCGCAGCACCCGTTGCATGACCAGCAAATAGATGCGGTCGGCGGCGAACCCCAAAAACGCCACCGTCAGCACGACCGCGAACATCGCGTCATAGGTGCCGTTGGCGCCGAGAAATCCGATCAGGTAGCCCAGCCCCTGCTGCGCCACGATCAGCTCGGAGCTGACCAGCAGGATTCGGAGCTGACCAGCAGGATGAAGGACAGCGCCAGCGCGGTGCGGATGCCGTTGAGCAGCTCGGGCATCGCGCTCGGCACTACCACGTCCCACAGCATGCGCAGCCGGTTCGCCCCCATGCTGCGCGCCGACCAGACCAGCACCTGCTCGCTCGAGCGCGCGCCGTTGAACGCGCCGATCGTCACCGGCAGCATGCAGCCGAGGAAGATCAGCAGGATCTTCGAGCCGTTGCCGAAGCCGAGCCACAGTACCGTGACCGGGATCAGCGCCGATTTCGGCATCGGGTAGAACATTTCCACCAGCGGGCTGAGCAGCACGTTCACCGGCTTCCACCAGGCCATGAAGATGCCGAGCGCGGCGCCGACGACGACCGAGAGGAACAGCCCGGCCCCCGCCCGCCACAACGACGCCGCGCCATTGGCGATCAGCTCGCCGCTCTTGATCAGATCGACCCATGCCGCCAACACCTCGCTCAGCGGCGGCAGCGCCAGCGTGGAGACCAGGCCGAATCGCGCGCTCAGCTCCCAGGCGAGCGCGAGCAGGAGGAGCGGCGAATATCGGAGCAGCGCCTTCATGCGGCTCTCCGCCGTGCGGCGACGAAAGCGCGAAAACTACCATAACGAACCGACAAGCAGCCGATGATGTGTGCCGCTGGCAGCGCAGCGAGCTCGGTGCGCCCCGTCTCCCCGCTTGCGGGGAGAGGGTCGGGGTGAGGGGGACTTTCGATCAGCTCAGTTCGTGGAAAGCCCCCCTCACCCGCTCGCTTCGCTCGCGACCTCTCCCCGCAAGCGGGGAGAGGTGGAGCCCGCGGCACGCACACGGAGCACATCGCACGAGTGCACTGTGCTTGCTGAATCATCGCGCGCGCGTCTCCTGCGCCTTGATCGCCTCGATGCGCACCAGGTTCCAGATCTCGTCGACCTTGTCGACGAACGCCTTGGTCTTGAACACCTCGAGATCGTTCTTGTCGAACTTGGTGTCGACGATCGCCTTGATGCGGCCCGGCCGCGCCGACATCACCGCCACCCGGTCGGCGAGATAGACCGCCTCCTGCACGTCGTGGGTCACGAAGATCACGGTCTTCGGCGTCCGCTGCCAGATGCTGAGCAGCTCGGCTTGCATGAGACTTCGGGTCTGGGCGTCGAGCGCGCCGAACGGCTCGTCCATCAGCAGGATCTTCGGATCAAAGGCGAGCGTGCGGGCGATCGCGGTGCGCTGCTTCATGCCGCCGGACAGCTGCGAGGGATAGCTGTCCTCGAAGCCGGAGAGCCCGACCAGATCGATGAAGGCTTGCGCGCGCTGCTCGCGCTCGTCGCGCGCAAGCCCCATCCGCTCCAGGCCGTAGAGGATGTTGGCGCGCACCGACTTCCAGGGAAACAGCGCGAAATGCTGGAACACGATGCCGCGGTCCGGGCCGGGCGCGCCGACCGGCTTGCCCTCGATCAGGATTTTTCCGGTCTCGGTCGGCAGGAAGCCGCCGAGCAGATAGAGCAGCGTCGACTTGCCACAGCCGGACGGGCCGAGCAGCGCCAGGAATTCGCGGTTGCCGACATTGAGCGAAACGTCCTCGAGCGCCAGCACCGGCCGCCCGCTCGGCGGCCGATACATGTGGTTGACGCCCTCGATGACGATTTGCGGCTGCGCCATGGTCCGCGGTCCCTCCCCTGCCCGCGCGCTCGATGGTTCGGCACGCTAGCCGAAGTACCGCCGCAACGCCACGCGCCCGGTCGGGTCAGCGCACCGGCGTGAGCAGCGGCTTTCCGGCAAAATGCGCGCTGATATTGTCGATCATCAGCTGGCCGATGGCGGTGCGGGTCTCGATCGTCGCGCTGCCATGGTGCGGCTGCACGATCACATTGGGCAGCTTGAGAATGTCCGGCGACACATCCGGCTCGCTCGCGAACACGTCGAGCGCGGCGTGGCCGAGCCGGCCTTCGGCCAGCGCCTTGATCAGCGCCGGCTCGTCGACCACCGAGCCGCGCGCGACGTTGATCAGCGTGCCGTTGCGGCCGAGCGCGTCGATCACGGCGGCGGAGATGAGATGCCGGGTCTCGGGCCCGCCCTTGCAGGCGACCATCAGGACATCGCTTTGGCGCGCCAGCTCGACCAGGTCGGCGACGTATTCGTAGGGCGCGTCGGGCTTGCGCCGCGGCCCGTGATAGATCACGCGCATGCGGAACGCGGCGCCGCGGTCGGCGATGGCGCGGCCGATGCCGCCGAGGCCGACGACGCCCATGGTCTTGCCGCCGACGCCGCGGCCGAGCCGGATCGGCCCCTTGCGGCGCCATTCGCCGTCGCGCACGTAGCGGTCGGCGAGCAGAATCTGGCGCGCGGAGGCGAGCATCAGGCCGATCGCCAGGTCGGCCACCTCCTCGGCCAGGACGCCGGGCGTGTTGGTCACCGGGATGTTGCGCTCGAGTGCGGCCGCGAGATCGATGTTGTCGACGCCGACGCCGAACACCGAGATCACCTCGAGCTTGGGCAGCGCTGCGATCAGCGCGCGATCGGCGCCGCGATTGGCCTCGGTCGCGATCCCGCGAATGCGGTCCCTGAGCTCGGCGCTCAACGCGTCGGGCGCCGGCCGGTGCAGATGGCGGGTCACCGCGAACCGGTTCGCCAGCTCGGCGTTGGTCGCCTCCGGGAACGAGCCGATGCTCAGCACGTCGATCGTCATGCGCGCGTCAGACCAACGGTCTCAATGTTTGATTCGTCATGGCCGGGCTTGTCCCGGCCATCCACGTCTTCTCGCTGCAAGAAAGACGTGGATGCCCGGCACAAGGCCGGGCATGACGACGTGGACAGGTTACCCTCAAATGCCACTGCGTCAGACCTCGAACACCTGCTTCGGGGTCCGGTGCAGGCACTCGCCCGGGCCGTCGGACTCGATCAGATAGTTGTCGCAGATCACCGCGAAGATCGAAGGCGTCTCGTAGCCCGGATGAACCGCGAGGTTCATGTGCTGCTCGATGCGCATGGTTTCGTCGGCGCGGATCAACGGCCGTTCGACCAGGTCGTAGCCCTGCCCGTGGGCGTAGAGCCGCAGCTCCGGCGGCAGGCCGCGGCCGCGCATATAGTCGTCGTGGCTGCCCGCGATCTCGGCGCAGGACGCGCCCGGCTTGAGCAGGCGCAAGGTGTGGGCCTGCGCCTCTTTCATCGATTCGAAGCCGTCGATCAGTTGGTTCGAGGCCTTGCCGAGCACGATCGTGCGGGCGATCTCGGTGTAGAACCCGCCCGGGCCGCTGTTCTCGATCAGCAGGGTGAAATGCTCGCCCTCCCGCAGCGTCCGGTTCTGCAGGTGGCGATCGATGAAGCGCGAGGCCTGCCCGAGCGGCGCCGACGAGCCGAGAAAAAGCCCCTGCTCGCTGCCGAGCAGGCGGCCTTCGTATTGCGCCAGCGCGGTGACGTCGTTGTCGCGCATGCCGGGACGGATTTTCCGGCACAGCCGGTCGAAAATCTCGTCCTGCATCTCGGCCGCCAGGCGGATCAAGGCGATCTCCTCCTCGCTCTTGATCGCCTTGAGCCGATCGACGAGCTCGGTCGCATCGACGAACTGCGCGCGGCCGGCGAGCTCGCGCTCGACCCGCGCGACGAATTTATGCGGCATGGCGCCGCTGCCGACCCAGCCGATGCTGCGGTAGCCGCGCCGCTTGAGCTCCTCGGCGACGAGCTCGGCCTGATACTCGTCGGTATAGGCGACGCTGGTGAAGGCCGGCGTGAAGATCATCTCGCCGACCCCGCGATTGGCCTCATCGCCGCCGTCGACCTTGCGCCGCGCGCCGCGCGGTCCCATGTCGACCACCGTCATCAAATCGTCGGCCGGGAAGATGACGCTGCGCAGATAGCCGTTGCTCAGGGGCGTGTCGGTGAACCACCTGACGTAACCGCCGAGCCAATCGTTGTTGTTCTGCATGACGAGCGCGTCGATCTTGCGCTCGGCCATGGCTTTGCGGGCCGCCGCCCAGCGGCGCTCGAGCTCGGCGGTGGAGATTGGGTTGAGGAGCCGTTCGTCCATCGTCATGCGTCCGTGTTTGAGGCAAAGCTCGTAGCCCGGATGAGCGAAGCGACATCCGGGCTACTGGCCGCGCATCGAGACTGCCCCGCATGTCGCTACGCTCATGCGGGCTACGAATGCATGAGGCCGAGCAGCGCCGCTGCGTTCGTTCTCACTATTTTTTCCTTCTGCGCGGTCGACAGCGTTTCGGTCTCGGTGACGAATTCGATCGGCTTGGTCTCTCCAACCGGGTAGTCCGAGCCCAGCAGCACCCGGTCGGCGCCGACCTTGTCGACGAGATGCTGCAGCACCGGGCGCTCGTAGACGCACGAATCGAAATAGAGCATGCGCAGATAGTCGATCGGCGGCTTGCTCATATTGACGCGGGTGTTGGCTTTTTCGACGTAGTTGCGGTCGATGCGGCCCATATAATACGGCATATAGCCGCCGCCGTGCGAGATGCAGATCTTGAGCTTCGGGAACGACTCCAAAACGCCGTCATACATCAGCGACGAGATCGCCATCGCCTCCTCGAACGCCTGGCCGACGCTGTTCCAGAGGTGGAAGCGCTTGAAGCGGCGGTCGCGGTTGCCGCCGGGATGGATGTAGACCACGGCGCCGAGTTCCTCGGCCTTGGCCCAGAACGGCTCGAGCTGCGGATCGCCGAGCTCCATCGGCCCCGCGGTGGTCGAGATGGCGACGCCCTTGAGGCCAAGCTCGCGCAGGCAGCGCTCGAGCTCCGCGACCGCGAGCGCCGGCACGTGCAGCGGCAAGGTGCCGAGCCCGATGAAGCGCGTGGGATGCCCGGCGACCGCCTTGGCGATCCAGTCGTTGGTGGTGCGCGCGAGCCGCAGGCTCGTTTGCGCGTCGGCCCATTCGAGCCCCTGATGGACCAGGCTCGCGCTCAACACCTGGACGTCGACGCCCATGGCGTCCATCTTGGCGAGGCGATCCTCGACGTCGCTCATGCGGCCCAACACCATCCCGGCGCGGTCCTTGATCTTCTGTCGCATCTCGTCGGTGACGCCCGGGTCGGTGGGCAACTCGGAGAAGACGTTGTGCTCGGCCGCCACCGCGTAGACCTCGGGGACGATGATATGGGCGTGGACGTCGATCGCCGGCGCGCGCGGTGGGCCTGACGAATTGCTGGTCATCCCCGGTCTCCTGCCCCGTAGCCGCTAACATGACACGCGTGTCCCGGGATCAGCGGTGCACCACTGCGCGCAGCGCGGTCGAGCTCGCGCACACAGCGTACGCTTATGGTCTACTTCTCGATACGAACGTATCGTATCATGAGCCGCTTTGTGGACAGAAAAAACGCGCCACGCAAGGGGCAGGACAATCGACGATGTCGCAATACAAGCTCGTGAGCTACCAGTCACCGCAAGGACCGCGCGCCGGTCTCATCGTCGGCGAAACGATCTTCGACGTCGCGGCGGCGACCGGCCGTCCGGCCTATGTGACGATGCTCGACGTGCTGCGCGACTGGGAGGTTGCGCGAGGTCTCATTCGGGACGCCGCCAAGGCGGCCGCCGGCAACAAGAGCGGCGGACATCCGTTGCGCAGCACCAAGCTGTTGCCGCCGGTCACTTCGCCCGGCGGGATTTTCTGCGCCGGCGCCAATTTCAGCGACCACGTGATGGAAATGGCCAAGGTGCAAAACCTCGAGCCGGAGCCCGACCCGCACACTCTCGGGCTCAAGCCGTGGCATTTCATCAAGGCCGTGCACTGCCTGGCGGCGCCGGACAGCACGGTGAAGCTTCCGGACTATTCCAAGATGGTGGACTGGGAGGCAGAACTAACGGCGGTGATCGGCGGTTCCGCCCGAAACGTGTCGATCGAGAACGCGCTCGCCCACGTCGCCGGCTATACGGTCGCCAACGATCTCTCGGCGCGCGATTACACCAAGCGGCCGCATGTCGCCGACAACTCGCCGTTCAAATACGACTGGCTGAGCCAAAAATGCTTCGAGGACGCCTGCCCGCTCGGTCCCTGGATCGTGCCGGCGGAGGCGATCTCGGACCCGCAGAACGTCGGCATCAAGCTCTGGGTCAACGACGTGATCAAGCAGGACTCCCACACCAGCAAGATGATCTTCACGCTGGCCGAGCAGATCGCGCATCTCTCGACCCGCGTCACCCTGCGGCCGGGCGACCTGATCCTGACCGGAACGCCGGCCGGCGTCGGCCTGGCGCGGCAGGAATTCCTGAAACCCGGCGACGTCGTGAAGGTGTGGGTCGAGGGCATCGGCACGCTGACCAACACGTGCGCGTAGCCGTAAAATGTCCCCTGACGATCGCCGCCAAAAGCGCAAATTTCTCGCAACGCCTGCGCGCCGAGATCATGGGGCGCGATGTATCGGCAAGGCAGCCAGCTGTCCTAGGGTAACCCGACGATCCGTGGGCACCGCTGAACTGACGCGATTGACCCGAAGCGGACTCTCGACGGCCGCTTACTCGATCACCTCGTCGGCGGTGGCAAGAAGCGACGCAGGCACGCTGAGGCCGAGTACCCTGGCCGTCTGGGCGTTGATGACCAGCTCGAACTTGCTCGCCTGCACGACCGGCAGATCCGCTGGCTTGGCGCCCTTGAGGATGCGGCCGGTGTAGACGCCGATCTGACGAAACGCATCCGCAATGTTGGCTCCATAGCTCATCAGCCCGCCGGCTTCGGCTAAGTCGCGGTTCGCATATGTCGCGGGGACCGCGTGGCGCGCCGCCAGGAGGGCCAATTGCATACGCCGGCTATTGAAGAAGGGATCGGGGCCGACGAAAAGCGCGTCGAGTCGCTCGTGCACAAAAGTTGCGAAGGCCGCATCGATCTCACGGCTGGTGCTGGCGTTGAGAACCTGGATTTGCAGCCCCATGGCGCGAGCAGCCGCTTCCACGTCTCTCAACGTGGTCTCGGTACTCGTTGCATTGGCCGGATTGACGAGTGCTGCAACACGAGTGGCTGCAGGCACCAGCTCACGTAGGAGTTCCAGCCGCTTTGCCACCAACTCAACATTGAAAATATTGATGCCTGTCAGGTTGCCGCCCGGCCGGGCGAGGCTGGCGACAAGACCAAGCCTGACCGGGTCTTCGGCCGCGAGGAAGACGATGGGGATCGTCATGGTCGCCGCCTTGGCTACCAACACGGCACCGCGGAACGCGGCGATCACGGCGACCTGTCGGCGAACCAAATCGGCCGCCAGTGCCGGCAGTCGATCGTATTGATCCTCCGCCCAGCGATATTCGATTGCCACGTTCTCGCCCTCGACATAGCCGGTGCCCTTCAGGCCCTGGCGGAATGCGCGCAGATAGTCCGCATTAATGTCAGGCGACAGGGGGTTGAGAAACCCGATCACAGGCATCGCCGGCTGCTGTGCGCGCGCGGCCGGCGGCCACGTTGCTGCCGCGCCGCCGACAAGAGTGATGAAATCGCGGCGTCTCATGCGAGCGGCCCCCGATCAATCCAACGTAGCACAATCAAAGCAGCGGTGTCTGGGCAACCGCAAATCGGTGCCGATGTCCGTTCCTGGCACATCGCGTCGCCCGCTGCGGTGCACCAGTTCGGCAGCAATTGAAGGCAAGCGGACCTGCAGATTGGCAAGACGATTGGTTTGAACCTCTACAACGGCGTGCCGGGACAACCACTATCACTATATTGTAAAGGTCGGCGAGGGTCGGTTTCGGTCGATGCACGTGCGGGCAATGACGACGGCAGAGCCTGGCGCAAATCGATCGAAATCTGCTCTAACCCACGCGCAAGCGACCACCGCAAGAGCTCGGGCGGAGACCAAATGGCCAAGCGCAAGAAGCAGATTCGCAATGATCCGCGCGCCGCCGCGCCGGCCGACGTGAAGGCTGATCCGGAACTCTCGCCTGAGGATCAGATCTCGTACAGCTCGCTGTCGCTGCACGACCTGTTCGAGCAGCAGGCCCGACAGATGCTCGATCGCGCCGACCTCGACGAGGAGCAGAAGCAGAACATCCTCGTCGCGATGAGCTGCCCGTGCTGCGGCGCCGGCGCGATGTCGTATACGGCGAAGCTCAAACGGTGAGCTTTTGGGTGCTGCTTCGGCTTGCCGGCTGAGGTACCCCCGCTTTTTTGCCTCTTGACATTTATAGAACATATCGTGAACATTGGATTCCTGCCTCGCCGCCGGCGTCTGAAGCGGCGGGCGGAGCGGCGCCGCCGGCGCGGGGAGAACGTGGCCCCGACCGCAGCGCCGCGGTGGAGCGCCGGGAGGCGCCGCACCCCTACGTCATTGGGGTGCGCGCGCCGTCGCAACGGCGCGCGGGCGGACCGCGCCACGGTCCGCAGGGCGCTCGCCGAGGCGCCCGGCGCCTCCCGGCGCTCCATTTCCCTCGTCCGCGAGGGAGAAGGAAAAAGGGGAAAGGGCGCGCCCGGCGCCCGAAAATCGAAGTCCCCGGGCGGTGTAGCATTGGCTGTTTGACATCGTGAGAAATGGGTTCGTTTGGCCAAAATGGCGGTTGGGTTCGTTTGGCCAAAACGGCGGTTGGATTCGTTTGGCCAAAACGGCCGTTGGGTTCGTTCCGCCAAAACGGCCGTTGGGTTCGTTCCGCCAAAACGACCGTTGGGTTCGTTCCGCCAAAACGGCCGTTCGTGGCCCGCCTAAGTGCGTAGCCCGCATGGAGCGCGGCGCAATGCGGGCTACGCCCTCACGCCGACTTCGCGCCCGCGGCGCTATCGCCACCGCCCGATCTTCGCGCCGCGCGCAGCTTGTCGGTCGCCGGCACGTCGACCTCGAAGGTCTGCGGATCGAGCACGACGCCGTAGAGCTCGGCCGCCGCCTTCACCGTCACGTAGCCTTGCCGGACGTCCTCCCGGACTTGCTCGATCGGCCGCTTCAACGGATCGCCATAACCGCCGCCGCCGCCCGAGCGGATCTTGAAGGCGTCGCCGGGCTTGAGCTGCGCCACCAGCACCTTGGCGTTGGGAAAATCGGTCTTCCATTGCCCGCCGATGCGCAACTCGACCGCGTTGCCGCTGCCGTCGAGGCCGCCGTCGAGGCCCCACGGCCGGCAATGGGCGCGCTCGCTCTGATTGTTGACCACGATATTGGTGCGCGCGCGCACCACCCGCTCGACCCCGAGCCCGCCGCGGCGGCGGCCGGCGCCGCCGGAATCCGGCACCAGCGCGTAGCGCTCGACCACGATCGGAAACTTGAACTCGGCCTGCTCGTTCGGGCTGTTGTGGGTGTCGCCGTCGTTGATGCAGACCGTGCCGGAGACGCCGTCCTCGGTCAGCTTGGCGCCCCAGCCGCCGCCGAGCGGCCCGAAGCTGCCGATGAAGAACTCGGAGGTGCGGTTGTTGATGCCGTGGAACGACGAGGCCAAGAGATCGGCGTGGTGGCCGGCGATGACGCGGCCGGGGATCGCCGGCGCCAGCGCCTTGAAGATGGTGTCGACGATGGTCATCGGATAAGTCATCCACCAGCGCATCGGCGCCGGGCGCACCGCGCTGATCACCCGGCCCGGCGGCACGATGGTCTTGAGGCTGCGGAACGAGCCGTCGTTGATCGGATAGTCGGTCGGCGAGGTGATGCACTTGTAGGCGACCTGCGCGCAGGCATAGCCGGTGGTGATGCCCGAATTGTAGAAGCCGCGCACCTGCTTCGACACCTCGCTCAGGTCGACGGTCATCTCGTCGCCCTTGACGGTGACGCGCACGCGGATCGGCACCGGCTTGCCGATCTCGATGCCGTCGTCGTCCATGTAGGATTCCGCCTCGTAGACGCCGTCCGGGATCGTGCGCGTGCGGGCGCGCGCCATCGCCTCGGAATGGTCCATGATCGCGCCGATCGAGTCGAGCACCGCGGCGCGCCCATAGCGGTCGAGCAGCTGCAGAAAGCGCCGCTCGCCGGTCTTCACCGCCGTCACCTGCGCGCGCAAGTCGCCCATGGCACGGCTCGGCAGCCGCACGTTCTGCCGGATGATGTCGACCACGGTCTGATTGACCACGCCGCGGTCCTGATATTTGAGGATCGGGAGCTGCAGCCCTTCCGAAAAGATATCGGTGCTCATGCCGCCCAGGATGCCGCCGATGTCGAGCCAGTGCGCCATGCAGCACGAGAACCCGACCAGCTCGCCCTTGTGGAAGATCGGCAGGGTCAGCGTGACGTGATTGAGATGGCTGCCGGTGAGATAGGAGTCGTTGGTGACGTAGATGTCGCCCGGCCGGATATTGGCAAATCCGAAATGCTTGATCTTCGCCTTCACGGTCTCGGCCATGCCGCGGATGAACATGGGCAATCCGATGCCGATCGAGATGGTCTCGCCCTGCGGCGTGAACAGCCCGGTGGTGAAGTCGAGCGCCTCGTAGATGATGATGTTGTAGGCGGTGCGCATGAGGTTGGTCTTCATTTCCTCGGTCACCGCGATGACGCCGTTGCGCACGATCTCGGTGACGACCGGATCGGCCTTGCGCTTGTCACCCTGCTTGCGCTTGGCGCTCGTATTGCGCGGAGCGGCCTTGATCTTGGTCTTCTTCGCCATGGCTGCTACCGGCCTCCTGCGACCGCGATCACGAGATTTCCGTAAACATCGACCTCGAGCTTGTCGCCCGGGAGCAGCACCGTCGTCGATGCGTGCTCCTCGACCAGCGCGGGCCCGCTGATCCGGTTGCCCGCCAGCAAGCGCGCGCGGGCGTAGGTCGGCGTCGGCCGAAACTTGCCGTCGACATAGACCGCCCGCTTGCCGGTGAAGGCCGCCTTGTCTGGCGCGCTCTTGCCGCGCCTGATCTTTTCCTGCGGCGGCTTGCGCATGACGCCGGTGACCGTGCTGCGCAGGCTGACGATCTCGGCGCGCTCGTCCGGCGCCGAGGTGCCGTAGCGCAATTCGTGCATGGCGTCGAAATAACGCTTGATCGCCTGCCGGTCTTGCTGCTCGAACACCTTGAGCGGCAAGTCCACGGTCACCGCGTGCTCCTGGCCCACGTAGCGCATGTCGGCCGCCCGCTTCACCGCGACCTTCTGCGGCTTGACCGAGGTGCCGGCGATCGCGGCGCGGCCCTGGTCCTCGAGATCGCGATAGATCCGCTCGATCTGATCGAACGACGCGTCCTCGAGCCGCTTGAACCAGGTCCGCACATAGTCATAGCGCAGATCGGAGAACAGCATGCCGAAGGCCGAGAACACGCCGGGCGCCACCGGAACGATCACGGTTCGGATGCCGATCTCGCGGGCGACCTGCACGGCATGTAAGGGCCCGGCGCCGCCGTAAGCGACCAGCGCGAAGTCGCCGGCGTCGAGGCCGCGCTCGGTGGTGACGCCCTTCACCGCATAGGACATGGCGGTTGCGGCGATGCGCAGGATGCCGTCGGCGGCCGCGGTCGCGTCCATGCCGAGCGGCTTGGCCACGCGCTCGACCAGCGCGCGTTTGGCGGCCTCGACGTCGAGCCGCATCTCGCCGCCCAGGAAACGGTCGGCGCCGAGCCGGCCGAGAACCAGATTGGCGTCGGTGACCGTTGGCTCGCCACCGCCGAGGCCGTAGCAGGCCGGGCCAGGCGCTGCGCCGGCGCTCTGCGGGCCGACGCGCAGGCCGCCCTCCTCGACCCGCGCGATCGAGCCGCCGCCGGTGCCGACCTCGAAAATGTCCATCATGGCGATCTGCACCGGCAGCGCCCTGTCGTAGCCGCCGATCAGCGCGGCACCGGTGGTGAGCGCCTCGCCATGGTAGATGACGCCGGCCTTCGCGGTCGTTCCGCCCATGTCGAAGGCGATCGCATTCTCGAGCCCGAGCGTGCGGCACAACGCCTGCGTGCCGATGACGCCGGCGGCAGGGCCCGATTCCAGCATGTGGATGCAGTGATCCTTGGCCTGATCCGCTTCGCACAAGCCGCCGGTCGACTGCACGATCAGGAACGAGCCGCCGAACCCGTCGCCGCGGATATGATCGTCGATCTCGCCGATATAGCGGCGAACGATCGGCCCGATATAGGCGTTGGCGACCACCGTCGAGCAGCGCTCGAACTCGCGATATTCCTCGGACAATTCGTGCGAGGCGGAGATGAACATTTTCGGGTGGTTCCTCTCCAGGATCGCCTTGGCGCGCGCCTCGTGATCGTGCTTGGCGTAGCAGTTGAGAAACAGGATGCCGGCCGCCTCGACGCCGAGCCGCTCGAGCATCCGGCCGAATGCCGCGATCTCCTCCTCGTCGAGCGGCGTTTCGATCTCGCCGTCGGCCAGCACCCGCTCCTTGACCTCGAACCGCAGCGCCCGCTCGACCAACGGCTCGTGCTTCTGAAAGAACAGGTTGTAGGCATCCGGCCGGTTGATGCGGCCGATCTCGTAGATGTCGCGGAAGCCTTCGGTGATCAGCAGCGCCGTCTTGGCGCCCGTGCGCTCGAGGATAGTGTTGATGGCGATGGTGGAGCCGTGGAGAAACAGTCCGGCGGACTTGTAGTCGCTCCCGGCCTTCTCCACCCCGGCATTGATGCCGTCGACCAGACGCTCCGGCGTGGAGAGCGCCTTGCCGAATGTCAGATTGCCGGTCCGGTCATCGAAGGCCGCGATATCCGTGAAGGTGCCGCCGATGTCGGCGGCGAGGCGAAGGCGGCTGGTTTTGGGCGGCGAGGCTCTCATGTCGTTGCTGCTCGAACTGCGGCGGGCTCAGTTTTCAGATGCCATAGGCGGGGCTTGGTCCGCGCATCTAGGCGGGGCTGCTGTTGGGGAGACGCGCGAGCGACGGACGGATCGGGCCGGTCCGCGGGTGCAGTATCAAGCGCGGCGAGGCGGGTAAACCCGACGGGCGGGTTCGAGGACGCCAACGACCGGAGGATTGCGCCCTGCCAGCGTTGCCAAGCCGGGGCTGTCGCTGAGCGTCGACAAGCCTGCCGCATCGGCTAAACCACGGAAAAATTGAGTGTTTATCAGTAAAAAATATTTGATCGGGGTTGGAACCAAGGGACCGCCTTGGCGTTGGGGTCGTCAGGTGGTGCTCCGATCCGGAGCGCCAAGGGGTAGGCGCATGGCCGGATGAACCGGTCACAGGAAAATTGTCCTCGTCCCGTCCGGGGGGCCCGAACGCCGTCCGGCGGTCGGGAAGGTGTGAGGATTCCAAGCCTCGTTCCTACGTTGTCATGGTCCCGAGCCCGGCAAGTTCAATTCCCGAGTTCCAATCAGCGACTTCCTTACCCTACGACGCTAAAGATCGCAGAGGGGTCATGGTGTGGTCATGACGTGGCCGCTCCGCTCATGACATTGTTGTGCCAGTTCATCCGTCC
>WNGB01009495.1_pt1 | contig 13634 bp, 10 predicted proteins | sample 5400681 | NCBI WGS metagenome assembly WNGB01 (sample SAMN13153367, study PRJNA577476) | soil metagenome | isolation source: 115 cm soil or saprolite under grassland replicate 2 | place: USA:California | collected 2016-06-15 | reverse complement strand
GACGCCGGCCACGGACAGGCCGACGAGGACGCCGGCCACGGACAGGCCGACGAGGACGCCGGCCACGGACAGGCAAACGAAGACGCCAGCCACGGACAGGCCGACGAGGACGCCGGCCACGGACAGGCCGACGAGGACGCCGGCCACGGACAGGCCGACGAGGACGCCGGCCACGGACAGGCCGACGAGGACGCCGGCCACGGACAGGCAAACGAAGACGCCGGCGATGGTGGGGTCAATGGCGATGCTGCGGCGGACCAGGCGACCGGCGATGGGCCGGCCACGTGCAGCGTGCCGTCCGTCGTTGGATCAACCGGTCATTCGACAGAAGGAGTCCTCACGAACCATCCGGAATTCCATTTCGTGAAGAGCAGTGGCCCGTTCGAGATTGCGTCGATCTATCTTCGCTTGGACCGGCTGCCAACCTTCAACTCCATTCGCCTCTGGGGCGATCTCAAGAACACGAGTACCCAGCAACAATGCGTGCCCCTCGTCACTTCGTTCACCATAGGACAGCAGCAGGTGCTCGTCATCGTCCAGGGACCGGCGTATCATGGCTTCTCCAAGGTCACCGACGTGTGTCTCGAGCCCGGTGCGAAGGGCGTGATCCGGGGCATTCAGAATAACGTGTCTGCGACCCTGCTCGATGCACCTACGACCGTGTCGTACGCGATGACCGGCCTGTCCCTGAGCGGCGAAACCAGGGATCTGGCCGAGCCGCAGATCGTGACCGCCTCGGTCAAGAATACGTCCCTCGGTTGGGTGCTCGCCGGAACCATGAAAGCGGGAACTGCCGACATCTACAACTTGCAGGTTTCCTTCTACATTCGAGACCCGAGCGGCCTCTTGTACAATAACGCGTTCGCATTCCCCGGCAACCTGGCCACCATTGCAGCCTTCAGTACGTTCGACTTCGAGACGTACGCAGTCGCGCAAGAATTCTGCGAATTCGAAATCTATATGAGCTTCATCGATGGCGCGCAGCCAATGGTTCTCGCCGACAAGATCTCTCCCGACCTCGATGCCCGCAGGCGTACCTACGCGAACCGTATGGCGGAGCTGGAAGCAGCCAGTGTCCTTGCGACCGGCCGCCGCTGACACTCCGACGCTGGGCATCGATGCGCCGCGTCCTGCGAAGTCGAGCGGTCGAAGCGCCGTGGTGCCATTTCGGTCGTCCTCGGGTTGGAAGGATAGCAGCGCGAACGGCGGCGATCGCGCGAGCGGCGCCGAGGCGCTGAGGCTCGGAAAGGTTGCAACGCCATGTCGGTTTGGTCTCGACAGCCATCGGACCCCGCACGGTACGAGTCTAAATTGACCATAGGTCTACGTCGGCCGACTGGCGAGGGCGTCTTCGACGGCCTCGTGAACGCTATGCAGAGCCAGACGCACTTCGGCGACCATCACGCCGCAACCGACGACCAAGCCGAAGACGGCTCCTAGCCCGGCCGCGAGCGCGGCCAAGGCGCTGATGCGAAATAAGGCCTCGTGGTCGTAATAAGAGACGACAGCACCGACGACCGAGAGCAATGCGCAGGCGGCGAAGCCCCCGAGCGACGCGTACATGATGCGCAGCGCGGTCAAAAGAAGCCTGGCCCGGACGCGCAGACGCTCGATCTGGGCCATCCGGTTGCGGTAGGCCTCGGTTCCCTCCGCGATCGTGGCGAGCTCGTTGACGACTTCCGTCGTGCGGTCGACGACGCGGGCGACGCGGTTGCCCGTTCCCAGCGCGAGCACGGAGCAGGCGTTGGTCAGGATGGCCGGCGCGACGACCGCGCTCAGGACGGCAAAAGGATTGTCGGTCACGGCCCTAGCAATACTCCGCCAGCCTTGGCGGCAGCCAGATAAGGTCCGGCGAGGCCGGTGCAACCACGCTTCCCTGTCGGAAGGGCCGCGAGGCAGCGCCAATCCGCCTTCCCAAACGAACCAGCGCCTGTCCGGTCAGTTTGAGCGTGGATAACGCTACTTCGATGATCGATCTCGCAGCGAGCGACGGGCAAAGTAATGCCGGGCGCGCGCGCTCAAGAGTCGATGAACGACTTCAGCTGCTTGGAGCGGCTCGGGTGGCGGAGCTTGCGCAACGCTTTGGCTTCGATTTGGCGGATGCGTTCGCGCGTCACTTCGAAGTCTTGGCCCACCTCTTCCAAGGTGTGGTCGCTTTTTTCGCCGATACCGAAGCGCATGCGGAGCACTTTCTCTTCGCGAGGGGTCAAGGTCTTCAAGACCTTTCGCGTCTGCTCGGCGAGGTTCATGTTGATGACCGCTTCGGCGGGCGAGATGACGCTCTTGTCTTCGATGAAGTCGCCGAGATGCGAGTCTTCTTCTTCTCCGATCGGCGTCTCCAAGGAGATCGGCTCTTTGGCGATCTTGAGGACCTTGCGGACCTTGTCGAGCGGGAGCTCCATCTTCTCCGCGATTTCTTCCGGCGTCGGCTCGCGTCCGTACTCCTGAACGAGGTAACGAGAGGTCCGAATGAGCTTGTTGATCGTCTCGATCATGTGGACCGGGATGCGGATCGTGCGCGCCTGATCGGCGATCGCGCGCGTGATCGCCTGGCGGATCCACCAGGTGGCGTACGTCGAGAATTTGTAGCCGCGCTTGTATTCGAATTTGTCGACCGCCTTCATGAGGCCGATGTTCCCCTCCTGGATCAAGTCGAGGAACTGCAGGCCGCGGTTCGTGTACTTCTTGGCGATGGACACGACGAGGCGGAGGTTCGCCTCGACGAGCTCGGCCTTGGCCTTCTCGGCAGTGCGCTCCCCCTCGCGAATCGAGCCATAGGTGTAGCGGATCTCGCCGACGTCGATCTGAAGCTCCTCTTCGACCTTCTTCAGCCCCTTTTGCGCGCCCTTCAGGGCGGCGTCGAACTCGAGCAGCTCGGAGCGGGTGACGCCGAGCTTTCTGGCGAGACGCCGTTCGGCCTGGGGATTGTCTTTGACGTCGCGAAGGTGGCGCTTGAGCTGCTCTTTGGTGGCGCCGGTGCGCTTCTCGAGCTCGGTCGCGCCGGCCTCGGCGCGTTCGACCTTTTGAATGAGCGATTTGAGCTTGAGGACGATCTTGTCGATCGTCTTTCGATTGAGGCGCATCTCTTCGAGCGTCTGGACGAGCTCCTCTTTGGTCGCCTCGATCTCGGAGTCGATGGCCTTGCGCTTGCCGTCGGTCTTGAGCTTGCGTTCCTCGAGCAGGTCCTGGTGCTTCTTGTCCAGCCTTTTGACCTTGTCGATGAGGCGGATGATGCGACGGTCGGCTTCTTCTTCGTCGAACTCCTGATCGTCGTCTTCGGCGTCGCGGATGATGTCTTTCACCCGCACCTTGTGCTTGCGCAGCTTGTCGCCGATATCGACGATCTCGCGCACGGCGATGGGGCTGTTCAAGATGGCTTGCAAAACCGCGTGCTCGCCTTGCTCGATGCGCTTGGCGATCTCGACTTCCCCCTCGCGCGTGAGAAGCGAAACGCTTCCCATCTTGCGCAAGTACATCCGCACCGGGTCGTTCGACTTGGAGTAGTAGGGATCGGCTTCTTCGGTTTCCTCCCCTCGGACCGGGACTTTTTTGGTTTCGAGGGCTTCTTCTTCGGCGATGCGTTTGGGGGCGATCTTCACCTGCGTTGCGGCATCGACGATCTCGATGTCCTCGTCTCCCAGAGCGCTCATGACGTCTTCGACTTGGTCGGCGGCGACCACGTCGGCGGGCAGGGCGTCATTCACCTCTTCGTACGTCAGAAATCCTTTCGATTTGCCCAGGTCAATGAGCTGCTGCACTTCCTTACGGTCACGGCCATGCGTCCCGTTTTGCGTAGGCGGAGAGATATCGCTCCGCTCGGATTTGTTCTGTCGCACCGGCTTACCTCATCCCTCTTTCAGACCGTGTTTTTCGCGTGCACGGCGATCCATCTCACGCAAAAGGGCATCTTCCGCCGCCCGGTCTCCCGTTCTTTCGATTCGGTGAAGTGCTTCGACCACTTGCGCCTTATGCCGTGAGAGCCCCAGCCGCTTGAGCTTTTGAGCATTCGAAACGAGCTCGAGTCTGGCCTCTTCGCGATGTTGATGGCGAGGTGAGGCAAGTCTTTGTGCGGCGAATGTATGAATCGAGACGGGCACATGCGCAAGAATTTCGAGAACATCTTGGCTGATTTGTTGGCCCGCTTCTTGCCCGAGTTTCTGCGAAGATGCGATCGCCGCTGCGGCCAACGCAACGTCGCCTTCGAGCTCCATAATGGCCGCTTCGGCCGCCGGATCGTCGAGAAGATCCGGGAAATCGAGAAAACATCCCAAAATCGACAGGCCGATCTCCGCCCGCTGATCCCTGGATCGCGCCTTCCAGGGCGGCGTGGTGCCGCTGCCACCTGGAGCTGTATTTTGTCGTTCTGAAAGATTCGAAGGCCGGCGGTCATTCGGCTCGGAGCGGTGGGGACCCGAATGGGCGGCCTCGGTGAGAGCACGCATGACCGCGTCTTTCATCAGGTGAAACGAGGCGGCGTCGGGGAGTCCGATCCGCTGGGCAATGTTGTCGGCGTACGTCTGGGCCATCGCGCGAACGGTGGGATCGTCCTCGCTGGCGATGAGCTGGATCACCTCGCGCACGCGAGCGGCGCGTTCGTGGGCATCGCCTCGGATGAACGCCTCGTCGAGGGCCGCTTCGATGAGGTGCTCCAGAATTCCGTGCGCGGCGCGCACCGCCGCGCAGAGCGCATCGGGCCCCCGCTCGCGTACGAAGTCGTCGGGGTCTTTCGCGGCCGACAGGGTGGCGACCTTGGCGATGAGCCCCCCCTCGCGGCAGGTCGCGCGTGCCTCGCGCGTCGCCTTTTTGCCGGCGGCGTCGCCGTCGAAGAGCAGCGTCACGACCGGCGCATAGCGGCGCAAAAGTTTGGCCTGGAGCGCGGTGAAAGCCGTTCCGAGCGGCGCCACGACGTTTGCGATCCCGCGCGCGTGAAGCGATACCACATCGAAGTTACCTTCGACCAAGATTGCTTCCTCTTCTTTTCGGATCGGTTGCCGGGCCTGATACAGACCAAAAAGCGTGTGGCCCTTCTGGTAAATCGGCGACTCCGGCGAATTGATGTACTTGGGGCTCTGCTTGTCCACGATGCCCGTTTCGCCATCGGGCAACACACGTCCGCTGAAGCCGATGACGCGTCCCTGCACGTCGAGGATGGCGAACATGAGCCGGTGTCGGAACCAGTCGTAGTGGCCTGCGCCGCTTTTTCGGGGCGCGATGAGACCCACCTTGGCGGCGGTGATCGGCGAGACGCCCTGCTGAACCACGAACTGTGCCAGACCGTCCCAACCGGAAGGTGCGTAGCCGATACGAAACGCCTGTAGGGCGTCCCGAACGCGGGCGTCAGTCGCTTCGGCTCGCCCGGCGTCGATGAGCCCCCGACGACGAAGTTCCTCCCACGCCGTGCCAGCGCCGGGATGCTCGCGCAGCTGGCGTTCGAACCAGTGGGCGGCGAGCTGATTGACGGAGTAAAGGTCGTCGATGGCGCGGCGCGCCGCGTCCGCCTCACGCCGCTCTGCGTCAGTGGCCGCTTCCTCGATCTCGATGCCGGCGTGGGCTGCGAGGCGCCGCGCCGCCTCGGGAAACGTGAGCCCTTCGACCTTCATCAAGAAGTCGAAGACATTCCCCTTTTCTTTGCATCCGAAGCAGTAGAAAAACCCCTTCTCGGGATTGACGTTGAAGCTCGGCGTCTTCTCGCTGTGGAAGGGGCAGAGGCCGAGCAAGCTCCGCCCCTTACGCGTCAATTTCACCGACTCCGATATGATCGCCGCTATCTCCACGCGGTCGCGGATGGCGGCGATGGTCTTCGGAGAAATCATGCTGCTGCGAGCATCCGCGGGAAAAATAGGCCCAACCCTCCCCAGTTCCCACGCCGGGCGTACAGCGAAACCCGACGGACGGTTTTACTGATGCGCCGGGAGGCTCGTGTCAATCCCACCTGAGCATTGTCTCCGTAATGGCTTTTCCGTTTATGCGGAATTTTTTCTGTGTCGAATCAGAGCTTGAGCTTCCGAGCGATCGCGGCAGTCGCCTGCACGTTGGAAAGCCCGGCGAGTTGCCCGACCAGGTACTCCTTCACGGATTGCTCGAGGGCCTGCAGCGTCGCCTGCTCGACACGAAGTGCTTTGGCGTACGCTTCCACGATGCTTCTCTCAGAAGGTGTGTATTCGCCGTCGGCATAGCCCACCAAAATGCACGACTTGAGAAAAAGGTGGGCCAGCGTGTCGGAGCCGAGCGCTGTCGCGACCACATCCGGCGCGACCTCGGTCACCCTTTCGAGGGCAACGAGCTGGTGCACGTCCCCCCCGGTCAGATCCGAGAAGAAGCTCTTGACCAATCCGAGCTCGGCTTCGCGCATTCCCGCTTCCGCTCGCGCGACGGCCAGCATGCCGCGAGCGATGACCTCCGCTTGACCCGCCGTGATGTCCGTCTCCGGGAAAAACTCCATCGCTGACCTCCTTGACCTTTCTTTGTGTTACTCGGCGCGACCTCTGGCCCGCCTGCGTCTTAGTCGGTGCGGCTGGGGGCGCACCGGCCCAGCTCAACGGCGCATGCCGACGGCGGCGCGAAGTACGGAGAGCTTTCGCTCTAGCTCGTCGACCCCGAGATCGGCGTACTTTTTTGGAAGCATACGGCGATTGCTCGCCTCGAAGACAGCGACCAGCTCCATGTATTCGAGCATGTCGACGTCGCGGCTCGGCAGGTAATCTCGCATCGCGTCGGCCAGATGCGAGACCGTGATGGTCGTCTCGCGGGCGTACTCGTTGGCCAGCAAGATCACCGCCTCGAGATCGGCATTGGAGTAGCCGACGAGCCGCCCGCTCACCGCTTCGCGATCGCGCGGAAACTGCAAGTCGGCAGCGATACGATGCTTGCGAAGCTGTGCCAAGAGGACCGATTCGACCTCGGTCGGTTCCTGCGGATAGAGGAACGGAATCTTCCGATCGAGGCGCCCGGCGCGTTTGATGTCGATGTCCAGCTTGTCGGGGCGATTGGTCATGATGATGAAGAGCACTCGCCCTCGGTTGCTGGTATCGGACATGAACTCTTTGAGCCGCGCGATGACGCGCGACGAGGTGCCTCCGTCCCCTTCGCCGTCTTGATTGCCGAAGGCGCGATCGCCCTCGTCCACGATCACGATGACCTGCCCGATCGCTTGAACGACCGAAAGGATCTTTTCCAGATTGCCTTCGGTAGCCCCCACCCACTTACTCCTGAAGTTCTTGAACTTGATGGCGGTGAGGCCGGTTTGTTTGACGAATGCTTCGGCGACGAAGGTCTTGCCGGTGCCCATCGGCCCGGTGAACAGGATGCCCATGGGACAGCGGTTGCGCCGCCCCTCGCGCATGTTCTCGGCGATGACGGCGAGCTCTCGTTTGACTTCTTCGATCCCGCCCACCACCGAAAAATCGTGGTCGGGCTCGACGAACTCGATCAGCCCGAAGCACTCTCGTTCGATGATCTCGCGCTTGCGCTTGAAGACGAGGTTCAGAATCTGCTGGCGATCGCCGTCTTGGGTCGTCTCCGGCGACAGCAGCCCTTTGATCTGGACGATCTTGAGACCGGCAGTGATCTCGGCGAGGCGGTCGGTCCATGCCGCGTCGAGCTTGGGTGCCGAGACGCGGATGGCTTCACGCCGCTCGTTTTCGTCGGGCATCGGTATCTTCAAAATCGCCGTGGTCGGATTGCTGACGATCTTGGAATTGAGCTCGGAAAGATTCTCGGTCACCAGCAGTATCACGCTGTCGGCTCGCTCGACCGCGGGAGAAAACGACCACCGGTGCAACGTCACGACGCTCTGCCGGTCCATCGAGGAGAAGAAGTTGGCGTCTCCGGCAGGAGCGATCATCTCGGCGTAATCGATGATGACCGCCACCTTGTCGACGCCGTGCAGCAGCTTTTCGAGCGCCGGCAGGATCTTGTCGGCGTCACGTTCGACGATGAGCGCATCGAGATCCGGCACATCGGCCCGTTTTTTCGCGAAGCGCACGCCGGTGCCGACATTGTATTGAATGACGACGTCTTTGGATGGTGACAGCAGCACCTCGGAAAGAAAGTCGCTCATCCGGATGAACCGCCCGCCCGAAAGGACGAGGTCGTTCACGTTCCCGTGCAGAACGAACTGCAACGCCTCGCCCCGCAAGTAGCGGCGCTTCAGCTCCTCAGTCCACTGCGGCAGGACGCGCTCTTGTGCGGGAGGCATAGGGCGAAGCTACATGGTCTTCTTCTGACCGAGGGCCTTCTGAGCCTGGACGGCCTTGAGCTGATCGAGCTGTTGGCGCGCGGTGACTTCGCCGCTTTGGGCGCGTAGCGCACGCAACCTTTGATCCAGCGACGACTCGGCAATCTCTTTTTCGAGATTCGCCTGCGCCACGGTGGTCTTGATGTGCTCGCGCACGTTGTCGAGCGCCTTGACCTCGTTGTCCACCGACAATCCCTCGAGCTGTTCCTGGATGCGGATGCGGGCTTGGGCCGATTGGAGCTTGGCCATCATGGCGTCCTTCTCGGCTTTGAGCTTTCTGATTTCCCCCTGGATCTGCATGAGCGAAGCCTTCGCCGTATCGGCATCTTTCATCGCAGCGCTCATCTCGGTCTGCAGGTCGTTCACCTCCGCCTCGAGCTGGTTCTTTTTCTGGATGAGCACGAGTGCGAGATCGTCCTGGTTGGTCTCCACGGCGACGTTCAGGTCGATCGAGACCTGTGCCAGCTCTTTCGACTGCATGGAGTGGCGCTGCTCGAGCTCTTCGCGGCGCCGAATGATCGAAGCGGTGGCCCGCTTGAGACCCGAATACTTTTCGATCATCGAGTTGATGGCGTTCTCGTAGGCGATCTCGGGGTTGTTCCTCTCCACATCCGAGATCCACAAGCTAACGAAACCCCGCCACAGATTCGCAAGACGCCCGAAGAACCCTTGTGCCATGCTCTTACCTTTCTTTCAGGCCGCAGGCGGGCCGAAGGCCGCGCCGAGTACCCACTCGTCGTGTTGGGTCACCCATACTAGCAAACCGCCCGCAAATCACACGGCATCGTTCATCGGTTGGCGACGACGCGCGACCACATCGTCAGCATGTTGCGAATGACGGGCCCGTCGGGTGGCGTGGCCACCGGTGGAATCTCCACCTTGATGCCGTACTGCGCTAGGCGGGTGTAGGGGTTCTGAGCGTCCGCCGTGCGGATGGGGACCGCTGGATCGGCCGGTCGAAAGCCGTAAGCGAGGGCGCGCTCCTGCAGCGAACGGCTGCGCAGGAAGCGAATGAAAGCGCGCGCCGCTTGCTTCTGCGCATCGGTCACCCACTCACCCCGAAGCAGCGCCGCCGGGTGGTCGCTCCACAAGGTCGTCTCGGGATAATACACGCGCAGGTTGTCCCATCGGCCCTGTGCATTTTCGATCTGCGAGATGACCAGGTTCTCGTGGACGACGGCGATGTCGTATTTCGACGGACCGAACCGAATCATGTCCGACATGAACGTGCCGGTCGACGCCTCGAATTTGGAAACGCCGCGTTCGACGGCTGCGATGAACGACTGGTAGTCGGTTTGAGCAGATCGCCGATGGTGAGACCGGATGTCTTGCCGTAGTGCTCGAGCGTCATCAGAAGCAACGCCTGCATGCCGGAGTTCGACTTCGTGGGGTCGGTGTGGCCGAGCTTCACGAATCCCCACTCCGACTTGCCGCCCACCGCCGGCCAACCTCGGTTCGATGCGACTGCCTTGTGAATGGTCTTCCACGAGATGTGACCGCCTGCTGCCTTCAGCAAGGCCTGCGCGCGGTCTTCCCATATCGCGAAGACGAGCGGCGTTATCACCAGAGACTGCGGCGCGTCTTCGCCTTTGTCGAAGAGCTCGGTTCGATTCTTGGTCTGCCAATCCGCGTCCAGCAAGTTGAGGACGAGGGTTTTCGTAGAGGACCGCGGCCGAAAGATAAGAAGGGCCCCGTTCGACCATCTTGTCGGCGAAAAACCCGGTCGACTTTCCGTAATGCACGATGGTTTTTTCGACGCCGGTCACGAATTCCCGCGTCGCCTTGGCGGCAACGTCCGCTGTCGTGAGCCCGCGCGTCTTCTTCGCCCCGGCATAAGCTTCCGCCAAGACCGACAGCAGGCCCGAGTTCGAAAACTCGGGATGCGTGTGCCCGAGCTTGAAGGGCCCCCATTCGGCGTGCCCATGGGCGCCCCAACCTTTGGGATGGGCGCTCACCTTGATGAGGTCTTTCCAGCCGAGCGCCTTGTGTGGCCAGCCGAGTGCCTCCGCCATCGGCCTCCAGGTCGCGATGACGAGCGGCGAGAGCACGACCGGTTCGCCAGCGGGCGAAAGGGGAGCCGCGTGACCGGGCTGCGACAACCAAGCTTGGTTGAGGAGCGAGACGTACGCACCCGAAGCAGGGCTGAACACGTGGGCCTTGAGCTCACCGCTCAAGATCGCTTGAACGACTTCGCCGGATCCCATGGCGCGGCCGTCGACGCGGATCAGTTTTCCCGACGAGATGCGCGCCCTCGCTCCCTCGAACTTACGGGCTTGCTCTTCGAGCCACGTTTTTTTTCGCTGCCATAGGCGAGGAGAAGCGTGACCGTGCCCGCCGCGCCCGGGCTCGTCGCCGACGAGGTGGCGATCGCGGGGGGGCCCCGTGGAACCGAGCCGGCGGCGGCCGGCTCGGTTCCGCTCTTTTCCGAACGGCACCCGGTGAAACAGAAGAGGCAGGTGGTGAGGAGCAGCGCGAATCGGAGGAGCATGGTTGGCGGGAGGGTCTGACGAGCGGGTCGCGCGATGCCGCCAGTCTGGCAGGCCCATGTGACAAGTAGCTGACGTCGCCGCAGCCGGGGGGTCCTCTTTCCAGCGCGGTCCACCTTGGCGGCCGGCGGATTCGTGGTCAGAATTGGCGCAATGCCCGATCCGGATTCGAAGCGCACTTACAGCCAGGAGGAGGTGACTGAGATTCTCAAACGGGCCCTGCGCCAGCAGAGCCTCCGAAACCAGAACCTTTCTCACGACGAGCTGGTCGAAATGGCCGGAGAAGTGGGCATCGATCGTGAGGCCCTCGAGGCTGCGACGACGGATTTGGCCCAAACGCGGGCCGAAGAGCTGGCTCGTCAGAACGAAGCGCGTGAGCTCGCCGACGAACGCTCCCGTCTCTTCAACAAGTTCGTCTCTTCGCTGCTCACGTATGTCATCGTCAACGCGATCCTCTATTTCGTCGATCGACGGTTCACGGGAGGCACTTGGTATTATTGGGTGCTTTTGGGGTGGGGTATTGGGCTCCTCTTTCAGCTGCGGAGGCTGTTTTTTCCCGAGGAGAGCCTGCGGCGTCGCAAGCTGCGCGAGTGGAAGCATACCCAGAAGCTCGAGCGCCGGATGGAGCGTCAAGCGCGTCACCGTCGCCTCCGAGAAGCGTTCGAGCCTGGCGTGAGCGCGGAGCGGCTCACCCAGGGGGCGAAGGAGTTCGAAACGGCGGTCCAGGCGGGGGTCGCCGCTCTTCTCACCGTCGCGGCGCGCAAGATTCAAGCGCACACCCACGGAGGGGCAGGGGAGGCTGACGGGCCCGGTGGTCCGTCGCGGCGCTCGCAGCGTTGAGGCGCCTAGCGACCACGACCACTCCGCGCTAGCGGATGAGCCGTGTGAGCATTCCCCCAACGCAATCGCCTAGTTCTGGCTGCGGGGGAGGGGCCGGAATGAGTGCGGCCGGAGATGCAGGCACGCGATAGACGATCGTCGCGCCGTCTTCGTCGATGTCGATGCGAGCGACAAGCGCGCGGATGATTGCTTGCCGTTCCTGCCACTTGATGCGGTTCAGTCCGCGCCGAACACGCTCGGCGAACTCCTCGACACGGGTGATGACGAGCTTCAAGTCCATGTGCGTGGCGCGTCGCTTGTCGAGTTCCTCGAGCGCGCGCTTGGAGTGGTCGAGCTTTTGACGCAGGCGCTCGCTTCTCAGCTTGAGATCGTCGAGCTCGAGCACTCCTGCCTCATACGCGTCGAGGAGTCGTTTCAGTGCACGCTCTTGCGCGTGGACAGACCGAAGGACGTCAGCGCGGTCGTCGTCGTCCGGCTGCGTCTCGGCACGACGCCTCCATTCGTTCATCACCCTCGTTGGATCACGGAGCAGGGCGCGCACCGATTGCCAAACGTGATCATCGAGCTGGTCGACGCGAACGGGACGATTGCCGCACACCGCACCACCTGGCCGTCGCGCATCCGCGCCGCTGCATCGGTAGTATGACCAGACGACCTTCCGATCTTTCTTCCTCGTCCACTGCATGATCGTCTTGCCGTAATAGGCGTAGCTACAACGAGCACAGACGGTGAGCCCTGAGACGAGGTACCGATCAGATGATCGATTGCGTTGGGACAATTTGCGGTTGCGCTCGAGTTGCTCCTTCGCTGCCGCGAAGATCTCCTCGGAGACGATCGGTGGAACAGGAATGCTGATCCATTCCTCAGCTGGTCGACTGCGCGCGCTCGTGTGCCGCGGGGCGACTTGCTGGTTCTTCTTGAGCCGCAGCGGCACCGTACGTTCCACGCTCTGCGTTCGACCAAACGCTGCCTTCCCCATGTACGCGGGGTTGCCGAGCACCTCGTGGATAGCCGTCAGGTTCCATTCCGATGATGTGCCACGAGTCGGGACTCGTTCTTCGTTGAGCATGCGAGCAACCTGTCTCAGCGACCTCTGCTGACGCACGACCGTGTCGAAGATTCGACGGACGACCTTCGCTTCGGGAAGGGAGATCTGATACGTCGCGTTCGCCCCGTCAGACTTCTTGATGTAGCGATAACCATACGGAGCGGCGACGAGCGGGTTAACGACACCTTGACGTGCCTTGTGAATTTTTCCGCGCCGCGACCGCTCAAGGATCTTTGCGCGCTCATATTCGGCGATCACTCCTTGTACCTGCACGAGCAGCTCATCCTCCGGCGTCTCACCGTTCTTTCCGTGCACCATCATCACCTGCACGTGATGAGCGGCGAATTCCTCGAGGAGCAGCACTTGATGTGCGTAGCGGCGCGCCAGTCGATCTGCACTGTGAAGATATAGAATATCGATGCCACCTTCAGCGAGCCGATCGCGGAGACGTTCGAGTGCAGGCCTTCGCAGCGTCGAGCCGCTGTATCCATCGTCGATGTAGATGTCATTCGGCAGCACGATGTGCCCGTCCCCCGCGACTCGCTCCCTCAGAGCAACGACCTGACTCTCGATGGTCGCCTGCTGTGCCTGACGCTCGGAGGATACGCGCGCGTACAAGGCGACCGACTTCATTTGGCGCCTCTGCTGCGATGGCTTCTGTTCGCCAACGTTGTCTCCGCCACCGATGCGACCTCCGACACGATTCGCGACACTTGTCGAGCGTGTGACGCAATCAGAAGCTCGTAGACGAACTCGAGTTGTTTGCTCGCGGCCCGCTGCGGCGCGTACGCGATCCGGATCTCGAGCGAGCGACGCATCGGCGCTGCCACGCTGACGACGGTCCTGGAGGAAGTCAAGAAAACGGCGAAGTCAAGAAAACGGCGAAAAGGGGTGGACGTCATCGCCCACGCTTGCTCCTCGCACGCCGACCGAGCGTCTCCGCCCAAGGAACCCGAAGCAAATCGCGCGAAATTCGAAGCCGTCCAAGCACACTTGTCGGTTGCGTTGGGAGTGTGAGCATCGC
>WNGB01009494.1_pt1 | contig 13634 bp, 9 predicted proteins | sample 5400681 | NCBI WGS metagenome assembly WNGB01 (sample SAMN13153367, study PRJNA577476) | soil metagenome | isolation source: 115 cm soil or saprolite under grassland replicate 2 | place: USA:California | collected 2016-06-15 | reverse complement strand
GTTCCCGGTGCTCAAAGAACGGAGCGCACAACTGTCCGGGACGCTCTCAGGTGGTGAGCAGCAAATGCTGGCAATTGGCCGCGCATTGATGAGCCGCCCTCAACTGCTCATGCTCGATGAGCCTTCCCTTGGCCTTGCGCCGTTACTAGTGGGCGCCATTTTCGACACCATCCGGAAACTCAAACGTGAGGGCGCCACGATCTTACTCGTCGAACAGAACGCGCGCCTGGCGCTCGATATTGCCGACCGGGCGTACGTTATGGAAACGGGCCGCGTAATCCTACAGGGCCCGGCCACGGAGTTGAAGCACAATCCGCAAGTTGAGCACACGTATCTTGGAACTTGAAAACGGAAGATTGATAATGAACAATAGAAGTCAGTCCACTCATCCCTCATCCTTCGATTATTCGTCGAGCAATCTATGAATCTAGTCTTCTACACCCTTCAGCAGCTTGTGAACGCCCTAAGCATCGGCAGCCTATATGCCCTGATGGCGGTGGGGCTGGCGATGGTATTCGGCATCCTGCGGCTGATCAACTTTGCGCATGGCGACCTGATCATGGTGGCTGCCTACTTTGCCGCGTTTGCGCTGCTCGCCAAATTACCCCTCAGCCTGACGATTGTGCTAATGCTTGGCGGGACGGTACTGGCGGGCCTGCTTATGGAACGCGTGGCTTATCGCCCTATCCGGGGTGCACCAGACGTAGCCGCACTACTCACTTCATTCGCTGTGGGTCAGATTTTGCAAAACGGGACCCTGCTGGTAACCCGGTTGCTGCAAAAGCCGAACCCGCTCGCCTTCCCTGTGATCGGCGCGTTGAGCGGGGTGTTCACCTTTGGTTCCATCACCATCCCGCGCGTCAACGTGGTAAGCCTAGTTCTCGGAATAATTCTGTTAGTCTTACTGTCGCTGTTTGTTACCCGTACTAATTTGGGGTTGTCCATGCGAGCTGCGGCCGAGGATTTGCCTGCGGCGCAGCTCATGGGGATTGACATCAACCGTGTGATAGCCACTGCCTTCGCGATCGGGTCTGGGCTTGCAGCCGTGGCCGGGTTGCTGTTCGCAGTGCAGGCTGGGCAACTGACCCCGTATATGGGCTTTACGCCTGTGCTCAAGGCTTTCATCGCCGCGGTGATCGGAGGCTTTGGCAGTATTGCCGGTGCTGTCATTGGCGGATATGCGCTCGGCGGGCTGGAAGTGTTTCTCACCGCCATCCCCGGCATTGGAGATATCCTGCCGCCTGGTCTGGTCTCTCCAAGCGTGCAGGTGTTCCTCAGGCAATGGCTCCCCAGTTCACTCACCAGTTATAGGGATGCATTCGTCTTCTTGGTACTCATCCTCGTATTACTATTTCGGCCCAATGGGATTCTGGGGCGACGAGAACGAGAGGAGATGGGATGAGGCTGGAAACCAGTGATTGGAAATTGGAACGTGCGATGGGGCCGATTGTTGCCATCTTGGGGCTAGTGGTCGTGCTGGCGCTCCTGCAAGTGGCCGGTTTGGCTTTCTGGCAGGGGTTAGTTGTCAATCTGGGTATCTTTCTGATCCTTGTGTTGAGTCTGAACCTATCCAGTGGTTTCACTGGCGTGTTCTCGCTCGGGCATATCGGTTTCATGGCGCTTGGTGCCTACGGATCGGCGATTCTGACCCTGCCCCTGCGTGAGAAGCAGGAATATCTACCGAACTTGCCAACCTGGCTGGCTGGGATGCACTTCGATTTTCGCCTTGGCTCATTTCCGCTCGGTTTTCTGATTGCAACGGTGATCGCCGCAATCTTAGTATCGCTTGTAGCCCTATTGGTCGGCTTGGTTCTCATGCGGTTGTCAGGCCACTTCGTCGCCGTTGCCACGCTTGGCTTCCTTGTCATAGTCCGGGTCATCCTGTTCAACGCAGACAGCCTCACGCGCGGCTCACGCACCTTCTCCAACGTTACGCCGTACACGAACATCTGGTGGGTATGGGCCTGGGCACTGCTTACGGTGTACGTGGTTTGGCGCATCAAGCGGTCGCCGTTTGGGAGGGCGATGTTCGCACAGCGCGAAGACCGGTGGGCGGCGCAGTCTATCGGCATTCAGGTAATGTCACCGCGCCTGCTGGCTTTCGTGGTCAGCGCGTTCTTCACCGCTGTCGCCGGGTCGCTCTACGCCCATTTCATTACATCATTCTCACCGACGGTCTTTTATTTTGACCTAACCTTCAAAGTGATTACCATGCTTGTCGTCGGCGGGATGGGCTCGGTGAGCGGTTCGATCGTCGGCACGGTGCTGGTCGTTGGGCTGGCTGAAGTACTGCGCCGCCTCGAGGATCCCAGCCAGCTTTATGGGATGAGCGGTATTGTCCTGGCCGTCCTGTTCATCCTCATTATTATCTTCCGGCGCGAGGGCTTGCTGGGCCAACGCGAACTCGCGCTCGACCGCTTGTTCATGAAAGGAGGTGGCGCAAGAAGCGAACGACAGATCACCAATAACGAATGACGAATCTTTAGATGTTGAGAGGAGAAAGGATCATGAAATACAAACTCTTTGCTCTTTTTGTGGTTACTGCCCTACTGCTCGCCGCCTGTGGGGGCGCTGGAGGAGGTGGCGGAGCGCAAGAACCGATTAAGATCGGCGGCGGTTTCGCCCTTACCGGGGCGGAATCATCACTCGACTTGCCAGCCGCTAATGGTGCGAAGTTGGCCGTGAAAGAGATCAATGCAGCTGGCGGGGTGCTGGGTCGGCAAATTGACTTCATTGTCCACGATACCAAGTACGATATGAGCGTGACCGCGCAAGTTGCCAAGCAGTTCGTCGAGCAGGATAAGGTCGTCGCCGTGGTCGGCTTCACCGACTCTGACTCGGTGCTGGCTTCCGGCCCGACCATCCAGGCTGCTGGCTTGCCGTTTATCATCGCAGGCGCGACCTCGCCCAAATTGCCCGCCCAAATTGGCGACATGTTGTTTTTTGCCTGCTTCGGCGATAACGTCCAGGCCGCGGTCGGTGCGGAGTACGGGTTCAAAAACTACGGCAAGACTGCGTATCTGCTGTGGGATAAAGGCGTAGAATATACGACCCTGTTGGGCGGCTACTTCAAGTCGCGTTTTACCGAACTCGGAGGCACGCTCGCCCTCGAGGATACTTACGAAGACAACGCCACTGACTTCTCGGCGCAAATCGCCAAGGTGAAGGCCCTTCCCCAGCAGCCCGATTTCTACTTTATTTCGGCCATGCCATACAACGTCGGTCCAGTTGTCAAGCAATTCCGCGACGCCGGCTTGACTGGTCCCATTATTGGCGGCGATGGCTACGACACGCCCGACATCCTGAGCGTGGCTGGCTCGGCGGCGGAAAACGTGTTCTTCACCACTCACGCGCTAATGGACGCGACAGGTGGCACGGAAGGCATCAAGAAGTTCATCGCGGCCTACAACAAAGAATACGGCCATGATCCGGAGAACGCCTTTGCCGCGTTAGGCTATGATAGCGTGTATCTGCTGGTCGACGCGGTCAAGCGCGCCAGCTCTACCGACGCTCAGGCTATTAAGAAGGCGCTCGAGGCCACCAGCAACTTCGCTGGCATCACGGGCGCGATCACATTGACCCCTGACGCTCACATCCCGCGTAAGGGTGTGACGATGATTGCCATCAAGGACGGTAAGTTCACCCTCGGCGCGGAACTGGTGCCCGAGAAGGTACCTGCGCCGTAAAACAGGAGTCGCTTTGACCAAAGGTCGAGAGCCGTGAGTCAATTGCGGCCCTCGACCAAATAGACTTGAGCAGGCTGTGGTTACTGTTAGATTTATCTTTCGTGTCAGGAGGCACTATGAACAAGCATCCTAGTCTTTACTTTATTTCTTTGTTTGCAATGCTGGTCGCGAGTTTTGCTCCCGCCGCACCTGCAAGCCCACCTCAGGGCACGCAAACCGGTGCTTCGTTCGCCGCTAGCTACAACGCGAACAATGTGATCAACGTATCTGCGACGTCTCAGCAGACGAGCTGCTACGCGCCCGAGCTCACATACTTCGACGCCCTCACCCCGGCCGATGGCTACCTTGATGGCGGCATGTCGCCCTGTAATGGCGCGTCCACGACCGGCGAGGACCTCGGTTCCTACCCGACCCAGGACGTGTCCAACTCGCCTATGCGCGTGAAGGACCATTCGGAGTCAGATATCCGCGTCGACCCCAACAACTCGAACCACCTGATTGGTCAGAGCAAGTGGGTGATCAACTCGGAGGGCTACAACCACTTGCTCGGTTTCTACGAGTCCTTCGACGGTGGCCAGACCTGGCCGGTGCAGGGTCATGTGCCCGGCTACGAGGGCTGGACGGACAACACCGACCCGGTCGGCTCGTTCGATCCGTGGGGCAACTTCTATTCGCTCGTCCTACCGTACCAGTTCTACTACGACAAGTTCGGCTTCCATAAGTACGACAACGGCTCCAAGCAGATCAATCCGACCGTCCCACCCGAGGTGATCGCGGTGGCGGTGCATCCCGCGCAGACACTGCCCGGCAAGACTCCGGCCGCGAGCTGGATCACGACCCACAACGGCCACCCGGACTACCTGATGACCGCGAAGAACGCCAACACGAGCGACCCCGACAAGCAATGGATCACGATCGACACCAACCCGTCAAGCCCGCACTATGGACGCGTCTACGCGATGTGGACGGTCTTCGTTATCAACCCGGCGGTGATCTACGAGTCGCACGCCGACGCGCGGCCGGACGGCACGCACACAGACTGGTCGACGCCGCAGATCCTGCCGACCGTCTCGGGCAAGCGCTGGGACACCTACGTGCTGCCCCATGTCACCCCCGATGGGACGGTCTGGACGACGACAACGAACAATCCGCAGAAGCAGGACTTCACTCATGCGGACATCAGCCTGATCTGGTCACAGGATGGCGGCGAGACGTGGCAGGGGCCGCTGCCGGTGATCCAGGATGTTCTCGTGCCGACCTACCAAAATACGACCTTCCGCGAGGGGATCGTCAACACCTTCGCGGTCGGGCTGAGGAAGGTCGGTAGCTACTACCCACTCTACGTGTCGTATGAGGACGGCGCGACCGGGCTCTCGAACGTCTACCTGATGGCCTCGTACAACGGCGGGCAGACGTGGACAGCACCGATTCTGGTCAACGACAACGCAAGCCCAACCGAGGCGCTGCAACCCAACCTCGATGTGGCGCCGAACGGCACGGTTGCGGTCGCATTCTACGACCGGCGCTTGCCTTGCCCCTCACAGAGCGACGCAGACGCGGCGGGCTCAGGCGTAGCTTTCGATCCTGGCACAGCTTTGTCACCTGGCACTCCGTGGGGCCGCGCGAACTATTGCGTCAATACCGCTATCCAGTTTTACCAACCGAATCTGACGCCGATCAGTCACAACATCCGCCTCTCGGCGCACACCTGGGACCCGCAGTTGTCGGCGCCGCACCAGAGCTGTATCTGCTCGTCGGGCACGTTCATCGGCGACTATTTCGGCGTCAATTCGGGCGGCGGCTTCACTTACACATCTTCTGTCTCAACCTTCAACTATGGCGGCGAGAATCCGTTCTTCCATCAGCAACAGGTTGTGGCCAGGATCATGACGCCCTAGTTCCTCGAATACGGAAACGCCATGGCCAGGCCTGGATCAGGAAGTGTCCGATACAGAACATGAATCAGATCGTTGCTTTTCTCGAGTCCTCTCGCTCTGACTTCCTTGCCGACCTCAGCGCGCTAGTAAACGTGGACTGCGGCACCCACAATAAAGCCGGAGTGGATCGCGTGGGCCAATGGATTGGCGCGCGCTGCGCGGTGTGGGATTGGGAGGTCGAACGGCTTGCGTTAACTGAACATGGCGACTGCTGGTTGGCACGATTACATGGCAACGGGGCTGGGCGCATACTGTTGATGGGACATCTAGTCACAGTGTATCCTGATGGCACTGCGGCGGCCCGGCCCATGCGCTTCGAGGAGGCCAAGATCATTGGCCCTGGCGTCTGCGACATGAAAGGTGGCCTGCTTGTAGGAATGTACGCCTTGCGCGCCTTGCAAATTGCGAACTTCCGTGACTTTGCGGAGATTGCTTTCTTCTTTAACAGTGACGAGGAAATCGGATCGCCCGGTTCGCGACCTATCTATGCGCCGATCGCCCGTCGTATGGACGCGGCACTCGTGCTTGAGTCCGCGCGGGCGAACGGCGACATTGTGAGTGCACGCAAAGGCTCTGGCGAGTTTACGCTGCGGGTCACGGGCAAAGCCGCGCACGCAGGCGTCGAGCCGGAGAAAGGCGCGAATGCCGTCGTTGAGCTTGCCCATCAAATCATCGCACTGCAAGAATTGAATGGACTCGCGCCAAGTGTGACGGTAAACGCGGACGTGATCGTTGGTGGTACGAAGTCGAACGTTATCCCGGAGGAAGCGTGGGTAATCGTGGATGTGCGGGCGATAGACCCTGCTGGAGCTGAGGCTATTACCAGCGCGCTCACGAGCCTTCCTACGCGAACAATTCTTCCTGGGACGCGCGCCCAAGTCAGTGGTCACTTTAGCTACCCACCAATGGCGCGGACTCCGGCGGTACGTTTTCTTGCCGAACTTGCTCGTGACTCGGCACGCGAATTAGGGTTTGAAATTAACGATGTGGCTACAGGCGGCGCCTCTGATGCCAACGTGCTAGCGTCACTCGGCGTGCCTGTGCTCGATGGTCTGGGACCCATAGGTGGACTTGACCACAGCTCGGATGAATATATCGAGATCGACAGCCTCGCGCCCCGTGCGGCGATGATGGCCGGTCTCATTCAGCGGATACTCTCAGAAAAGGCACTCAAGGAATTGAGAAAACTGATTTGATGAAGGAACCGACCTTCAAAGAGGAAGACTATGCCCCCACGCAAATCCACTGCCCGCAAGACAACTCCTCTGGCCGTTCTTGAAAAGCAGATGGCCACCGATGGTGTCGAGTTTGTCCGCTTCGAGCAAAGCGATACACATGGTATTAGCCGTTCGAAGACCATCCCCATTGGCTATGTTCTCGACTTTGCCGAGAATGGGTTGAACTTCCTGCTCGGCCAGCTCGGCTTTGACGTGCAAGCCCGGGTCGCGCCCGGAACCGGCTATCTTGAAGAGCTAGGCTTTCCCGATTCGCGCATCCGCCCAGACTTGAGCACGTATCGAGTCTTGCCGTGGGCAGACAAAACTGCCCGCTTGTTATGTGAGCCATATTACATGGACGGCCGCCCGGCAATGGCTGCACCGCGAACCATTGCCCGTCAGCTACTTGGCGAGTTAGAAGAGATGGGCTATCGCTTATTCTCCGGGTTCGAATACAAGTTCTATCTGGTCAACCGCGAAACGCGCCAGCCGCCTTTCACTGGCATCCAGATTTTTGCCACGCTTCGTAACAACTTCGATGAGCCGCTCATTTACCAGATTTTACGCGCGATGAGTGCAGTAGGCGTAGATATTATCACCTCGAATGCCGAGTACGGGCCGGGGCAGATGGAGATCAACTTCGCTCCGGAGATAGGGATCGAAGCCGCGGACAGCGCCTTCACCTTCAAGAACGGTGTCAAGGAAATCGCGCAACGCAACGGCTACATGGCTTCGTTCATGACCAAGCCTTACGCCGACCAATCGGCTAATGGTTGCCACTACCATCATAGCCTCCTCAATGTTAAAACAGGTCGCAACGTTTTTGCCAGTCAGGATGGTTCGCTGACCGATGTGTGCCGCTGGTGGCTTGGTGGGCAAATCGCGCACGCGGCGGCCTTGTGCGCTCTCGCGGCGCCAACCGTCAACTGCGGCAAGCCTTACAAGCTCTATTCGTTCGCACCAACGAACGCGACCTGGGGCATCGAGAACCGCACAACGGGTTTCAGGATGAAGAACCTCGATGGGCAAAGCGCGCACATCGAGAACCGTTTGCCCTCCGGTAGCTCGAACCCATATCTCGTGATGGCTGGGGTGCTGGCGGCCGGATTGGACGGCTTGAAGAACAAGAGCGAGCCGCCTGCGGAAACGCAGGGCATCGCCTATGGCCTTACGGGTGTCACCGACTTACCCACGCGCCTTGAGCAGTCACTTGATGCGCTCGAAGCCGACACCACACTGCGGGCCGCGCTTGGCGAAGAATTTATTAAACTGTTCGTCGCCGTCAAGCGCCATGAGATCAGCAAGGCAAAGGGTGCGATCGCCGATTACGATTCACCCGATTTCAATAATACTGTGCATGAGTGGGAGCGGAACGAATATTTTGAATTTTTGTAAATCTAGCGATGAAGGACACAAATAAGGAGCGCCTATGCCTGTCAAACGAACTGCTCACGCAGCCACCCCCGCTGACCGCGTAACCGAGACGGCCCGCAAAGCCGGAGTGCGCTTGGTACGATTCCTTTATACTGATAATGGCGGCATCACGCGCGGCAAAGCGACACACATCGAAAGCCTGCGCAGTCGCATCAACGATGGCATCGGCCTGACTGTAGCGATGCAGGCGATGAATATGCTCGACCAGCTTGCCGCGGTCGAGGGAATGGGACCGGTTGGCGAAATCCGCCTTGTTCCCGACCCGGAGACTTTCAGAGTTCTTCCATATGCCCCGCATTCCGCGGCCATGACGGTGGACATGTGCCATGAGAACGGCACCCCTTGGGAGGCTTGCCCACGCTCGTTCCTCAAGCGGCAGATTGCCGCATGCGCCGCTGCAGGTTTTACTGTGCGCGCGGCCTTCGAGTGTGAATTCACACTCGCTACACGCACTGCCGATGGAACCTATAAACCGCTCGATGAAAGCTTGTGCTTCTCCTCCGTTGGCATGACAACAGCCGCGCAAGTGATGGATGCTATCATCGCTGCATTGGAAGCGCAGGGCATCGAAGTGGATCAATATTATCCAGAGTTGGGCCATGGCCAGGAGGAGTTGTCCATCCGCCATGCGCCCGCGCTCGCTGCCGCGGACCGCCAGATCTTCTACCGCGACACGGTGCGCAATGTGGCCTACCAGCATAATTTATACGCCTCGCTCGCGCCCAAGCCCTTCCCTGATCAGGCGGGAAACGGCGCGCACATCCATTTCAGTTTATGGGACAAAGCGGGCAAACGCAACGTCATGTACGATCCAAAGGATCAATACGGCGTGAGTGAACCGGGCTATCACTTCATAGCAGGCATACTCGATCATCTGCCAGCTCTGCTCGCGCTTACCTGCGCAAGCTACAACTCCTATCGCCGTTTGCAACCACACTTCTGGAGCTCAGCTTATACCGCATGGGGACCAGATAATCGTGAGGGCGCGATTCGCGTCCCTTCCCAATTCCGATCCGACCGCGCCGGTTCGACCAACGCCGAACTCAAGTCCTCCGATGCCTCCTCCAATCCCTATCTTGCATTAGGCGGACTGCTTGCCGCCGGGCTGGATGGTGTGAAGCGCCAGCTTACACTTGGCGAGCCAACGTTGATTGACCCCGGAAATTACTCTGACGAAGAACGCGCAAGCCGTGGCATCCGGCGTTTCCCCACCACACTCAAAGAGGCACTCCACAATCTTGAGAAGGATACAGTGCTTATGGAAGCCCTCGGGCCTCTGCTCTCGCGCTCGTACCTCGCCGTCAAACGGCTGGAGTGGGAGTCTTTCAGCAAAGAGGACGTCGCTTTTGAAATGAAACATCACTTCTGGAAATTCTAATCTCAGATCCCCAATAACCGAATTGTGACCGGTATTTAAAAGCTGACAACTGCCATGCCCCTCGACCTTGCATCCATTCCTATCCTCGACCATCACTGCCATGCCTTTCTAGATCGTGCAACGCCATACAGCGCGTTGGAGTTCCAAGGTTTTTTTAGCGAAGGCGGCGACGATGGCATCGTCGCAGAACACACGCCTAACTCGGTATTCTTCCGCTGGGCCATCAAGGAAGTGGCGCAGTTTCTCGGGTGCGCGCCAACCACTGAGGCGGTGCTGGCCGCGCGGGCCGCGATCCCGCTGAATGAACTTGGTGCACGCATGTTGCGCGACGCGAATATCCCGGTCTTGCTCATTGATTATGGGCTGGCGGGCGCTGATCGCATGTCCATTGCCAATATGAAAGCCAGCCTGCCCATGTGTCGCATCGAACCAATCTTACGGTTGGAGACGATGGCGCAGGAATTGATCTTAAAGTACGAAACGTTTGACCAGGTGGTAGAGGCATTTGTTGCGACGGTGGAGGAGGCACGTGCAGCAGGACATGTTGGCCTGAAGAGCATCATTGCGTATCGCACCGGGCTAGCCATCCGTGAGACGAGCAAAGCCGAAGCCGTTGAAGCGTTTCTCACGGTGAAGAAACGCGCGCGGCGCGATGGCACAGTCCGCTTGGCAGATAAACCCCTCAACGATTATCTGATCCTGCGTGCGCTCGAGGTGGCCGAGAAACAAACCTTGCCCCTGCAGTTCCATACGGGCCTAGGCGATAACGATCTCGACATGCTTTACGCTAACCCCTTACACATGCGCCCGCTTTTTGAGAGCAGCCAATATAAGCACGTACCGTTCGTCCTGCTTCATGCCAGTTATCCATATGTGCGCGAGCTAGGCTACCTCGCCTCACTTTACTCCAACGTTTGGATGGATCTGGGCCTGGCAATCCCTTTCGCGACAGTGGACATACCTTCGGTGTGGCGGCAAGCGCTCAGCCTGACCCCGATAAGCAAAGTACTTTTCTCAACCGATGCCTATAGCATCCCGGAGATTTACTGGCTTGCCGCGCGCTGGGGGCGACGGGGATTGGCTCAAGTGCTCGATGAGCTGATTACGATAGGGGCGTTCACACCGGACGAAGCGCTCGAAGCGGCCCACCAAATTCTGCATGGGAACGCTGAGAAACTTTACGAGGTAAAACTGTGACCCTGTCTGTTCTCGTGTTTCAACACGATCCCTTTGATGGTCCTGGTTATCTCGGCGAAGCATTGCTCCGGCGTGGCGCTAGTCTCACCATCATACGGCTAGATGACGGCGAGACAGTACCTGATGCATCAGCTTATGATATGCTACTGGTGATGGGCGGGATAATGAACGTTTATCAGGAAGACAAATATCCATGGCTGGTCGAGGAGACGCAAGCAATTCGTCGGGCGGTGGAGGCAGGCAAAGCGGTGATGGGCGTGTGCCTCGGCGGACAACTACTGGCAAAGGCCTTGGGGGCGCGGGTGCGCCTTGGGGCCGCGACAGAGATTGGTCTCACACCGATCATACTCACCGAGGCCGGGAAGGCCGATCCTTTGTTTGAAGGTTTACCCCAAGTGGAAGCAGTTGAATGGCACGATGATTCATTTGACATTCCCACCGGAGCAGTTACACTCGCACGTTCTGAGGGCTGCCCCCATCAAGCTTTTCGTTTTGGTGAGCGGGTGTATGGTCTGCAATTCCACCCCGAAGTCTCGCCCATGATGTTGTCAGAGTGGATCAATGGCGCGAGCAACCTTCCTATTGACAGCTCAGCCTTCCAACGCGCCGTTGAAACTAAAGGCGGGGCACTGCAGACTCAGGCCAACCGCTTGGTTGATAATTTTATCTGCATGTGTAGCCCCTTTGCTTCTCCTTGATTATTATCGAATAACAGCCTTTACCTTTACAATCTTTGTCTCTTTATTGGGTAATGAGATAACTGTCCCATCAATGGACTTTCCATCCACTTCAAGTATGACACTGTTCCCGGTGCCTTCTCTTACAACGGATATCTCGTATCGGACTCCCCGAAAACTGCGCGTCGCTTCAAAGCCTTTCCACGCTGACGGGATGACCGGTTTCACTTGCAGTCCATCGAATGTGGGTTGAATGCCGAGAATGTTCTGCGTGATGGCTACATAATTCCATGCCGCGGTTCCCGTAAGCCACGAGTTCTTGGCTTCGCCATGTGTCGCCGCATCCTTGCCTGCGATCATCTGGGCATAGACGTAGGGCTCGCATTTATGCAGTTCGCTGATCTCTTCCCGTGCCGATGGGTTGATACGCTTGTAATAATCAAATGCCTTGTCACCGCGCCCGACAACCGCTTCCGCGATCATGACCCACGGGTTGGTGTGACAGAAGATGCCTGCATTCTCCTTGTACCCAGGCGGATAGGACGAGATCTCACCCAGATGCAAATAATACTGGCTGAACGCTGGTTGTTGTAGAACGATGCCATGTGGTGTGGCGAGATGTTCTGCAACAGAATCCAATGCTTTGAGCGCGTTGCCATTCTCCACGCCAAGACCTGCCATGACACACATACCTTGTGGCTCGATGAAGATCCGTCCTTCGCTGTTTTCCTTCGACCCCAACACGTGACCAAAATCATCATACGCACGGCGGAACCAATCGCCGTCCCAGCCCGCCGCCCAGACGGTCTTTTCCATTTCGGCTGATGCTTTGGTTAATTTCTCTATGCCTACCTTGTCGCCGCGATGTTTGGCAATCCCAGCCATCTCCTGACACGCCACCATGAACAATCCCGCGATAAATACACTTTCCGCTACCTTGCCCTCCTTGTTCGTCGTTGTCTGGAAGGATTGACCAGGCGTATCAGAGAAACAGTTCAAGTTGAGACAATCATTCCAATCTGCGCGACCAATGAGGGGCAGATTGTGCGGTCCGAGTCTCTCGAGCGTGTATTGAACCGCCCGTTGCAAATGTTCATACAGCGGACACTCCGTGCCTGCCTCATTTTCGTACTGCACCTCTTCATCAAGAATGGACCAATCCCCTGTTTCCTTGACATACGCTGAAACGCCAAGGACCAGCCAAAGCGGGTCATCGTTGAAGCCAGAGCCAACGTCATTGTTACCGCGCTTGGTGAGTGGTTGATACTGATGGAACGCACCGCCGTTTTTGAGTTGCGTGGCAGAAATATCCAAGATACGTTCGCGTGCACGTTCGGGAATCATATGCACAAAGCCGAGCAAATCCTGATTCGAGTCACGGAAGCCCATACCACGCCCGATGCCGCTTTCAAAGTACGAAGCCGAGCGGCTCATGTTGAACGTCACCATACATTGATACGCGTTCCAAATGTTCACCATACGGTTTGTATGTTCGTCTGGTGTGCTCACTTGCAGCTTGCCAAGCAACTCAGTCCAGTACTCGTGCAATTCTTCGAAGGCTTTGTCTGCATGCGCGGGCTGCAGATATTTTTCAAGCGTCTTCTTGGCAGACTTTTTGTTGATAACCTGCGAACCTGGCGGGTCGAACTTGTCATCTTTTGAGTTTTCCTGATAACCTAAAATAAAGATGATTTGTTTGGACTCAGCCGCCTTCAAATTAACTTTGACATGATGCGATCCGATGGGTTGCCAGCCGTGCGCTTCGGTATTGACCGATTTGCCTGTTTCCACGACACAAGGTTCATCCCAACCTCGATATGCTCCAAGGAAGTCTTCGCGGATGGTTTCGAAGCCAGCCAGTTTTTCAGAGCAGGCAAAGTAGGCGAAGTGATCGCGGCGTTCGCGATATTCGGTCTTGTGATAGATCACATCGTCAACGATCTCAACCTGACCAATCGAATAATTGCGCTGAAAATTGGTTGCATCATCATTGGCGTCCCACAGACAAAACTCGATGGCCGAGAACAGGCTCAGGTCCGCGTCCGAGGCGCTCTTATTGGTCAGGGTCACCTGCCAGATTTCGAGTGACTCTCGAAGCGGGACAAAGT
>WNGB01016676.1_pt1 | contig 13635 bp, 11 predicted proteins | sample 5400681 | NCBI WGS metagenome assembly WNGB01 (sample SAMN13153367, study PRJNA577476) | soil metagenome | isolation source: 115 cm soil or saprolite under grassland replicate 2 | place: USA:California | collected 2016-06-15 | reverse complement strand
TCTGAAGAAGAGCCGTGCCGAGCTCGACGATGTCAAGGACGAGGTCATCGAGCGTGGACAGAAGGTCTATGACGAGGCCCGCAAGCAGGGGGCGGAGCTTCTCGAGATTCTGGCGAACAAGGGCGCCGCGCTGGCCGAAAAGCTGATGGACCGCGTGCAGCCACCGCGCCGCCGCGGCTTCCCCTTCTTCAAGGTCCTGGCTGTCATCGGCCTCGTCGGAGTCGGCGTCGCCCTCCTCGGCCGCCGCTGACGGATAGCTCTCAGCTCTCAGCTTTCAGCTGTCAGCCAGACCGCGGGGGCTTCACAGCTGATAGCTGACAGCTCAAACGGCTAGCCGACGGCTAGCCGTTTGTACTTGATCCTGTGGGGGCGGTCGGCTTCGATGCCGAGGCGCCTCTTCCGGTCGGCCTCGTATTCCTGGTAATTGCCTTCGAACCAGACGGTGCGGCTTTCCCCCTCGAAGGCGAGGATGTGGGTCGCGACTCGGTCCAGGAACCAGCGGTCGTGGCTGATGACGACCGCGCAACCGGCGAAGCTCGTCACTGCCTCTTCGAGCGCGCGCAGGGTGTCCACGTCGAGATCGTTGGTCGGCTCGTCCAACAGGAGCACGTTTCCGCCGCGCTTCAAGGTCCGCGCGAGATGGAGCCGGTTCATCTCGCCTCCCGACAGGTCGCCGATCCGCTTCTGCTGGTCCGGCCCCTTGAAGTTGAACATCGAGACGTAGGCCCGCGCGGGGATCTCGCGCTTGCCGACCACGATCCGATCCTGGCCGCCGGAGATCTCCTCGAAGACCGTGCGCGACGGCACGGGCCGGTCGCGGTCCTGGTCCACGTAGGAGAGGACGACCGTCTCGCCGACGGCGAGCTTGCCGGCGTCGGGCTTCTCCTGTCCCACGATCATCTTGAAGAGGGTCGTCTTGCCGGCGCCGTTTGGCCCGATGATGCCCACGATGCCGCCGCGCGGCAGGTCGAAGGAAAGATCCTCCATCAGCAGCCGGTCCTCATAGGCCTTGCGCAGGCCTTCGGCGCGCACGACGACGTCGCCCAGGCGTGGGCCGGGCGGGATGAACAGCTCCTGGGTTTCGCCGCGCGCCTCTCTTCCCGCGTCCGCCAGGAGCGTCTCGTACTTCTCCAGCCGCGCCTTGCTCTTGGCGTGCCGCGCGCGGGGAGACATCCGAACCCACTCGAGCTCTCTCTGAAGAGTCCGGCGTTTAGCCGACTCCTGTTTCTCTTCGACGGCCAGGCGCTCTTCCTTCTGCTGGAGCCAGCTCGAGTAGTTGCCCTCCCACGGGATGCCGGCCCCGCGGTCGAGCTCCAGGATCCAGCCCGCGACGTTGTCCAGGAAGTAGCGGTCGTGCGTGACCGCGACAACGGTGCCGGGATACTCCGCGAGATGCCGCTCCAGCCACGCGACGGACTCGGCGTCGAGATGGTTGGTCGGCTCGTCCAAGAGCAGCAGGTCCGGCCGTTCGAGCAGGACCTTGCACAGGGCGACGCGGCGCCGCTCACCTCCCGAGATCCTGGTGACGTCGGCGTCCGCCGGCGGCAGACGCAGCGCGTCCATCGCGATCTCGAGCTGCCGGTCGAGCTCCCAGGCGTTGGTCGCTTCGATCGCGTCCTGCACTTTCTGGTACTCGGCCATCAGCTTGTCGCTCTCGGCCTCCGAGAGTTCTCCCGCCATTTTTTCGTTCAACTCGTCGAAACGCTTCAGCAACGCGCGCGTCTTCGCCACTGCCTCCTCGACGTTTCCGAGGACATCCTTGGACGGGTCGAGCCGCGGGTCCTGCGGCAGGAAACCGATCCGGATACCCTCGGCCGGGCGCGCCTCGCCCGCGAAGTCCCTGTCCACGCCGGCCATGATTCGCAGGAGCGTGGACTTGCCCGCTCCGTTCAATCCGAGCACGCCGATCTTCGCCCCCGGCAGGAACGAGAGCCAGATCCCCCGCAGGATCTCCCGCTGAGGCGGGACCACCTTGCGCAGGTTGACCATCGTGAAGATGTACTGGTGAGCCATGGAGCGCGAGAGTGTAGCGAAAAGAGAGGATCCTTAGTACTGTCATCCTGAGGAGCGAAGCGACGAAGGATCTGCCCCATGTCGGGCCGGAGCAGATCCTTCGCTTCGCTCAGGATGACAGGGGGGAGATCCTTCCGGTGAACAGGATCAGAACGGCTACGGCGCTTCCCCCACATTGATCCCCATCGTGCCGAGCAAACGGTTCTCATACCGGACGTTGGCGAATCCCTCGCGCCGCATCAGTTCCGCGACGCCGCGTTGGCCGGGGTAGCGCTTGAGAGACGCCGGGATGTAGAGATAGGTGTCCGCATCGCCGTGGAAGAGGAGGCCCACGGCCGGCATCATCGTATGAAGAAAGGCGGTGTAGAGGGCGGCGGCGACGGGGTTGTCCGGCTTCCCGAAGTCGAGGATGACGGCGCGCCCGCCCGGGGCGAGCACGCGCCGCATCTCGGCGAGCCCGGCTTCGGGGTCGGCGAGGTTGCGGAGCCCGTAGCCGACAGTGATCGCGTCGAAGCTTCCATCAGGGAAAGGAAGCTGCAGAGCGTCCGCCTGCGCGAAGGCCGACGACTTGCGCTCCGCGAGCTTTCGCCGGCGGGCGACGGCGAGCATAGGCAGAGTGAAATCGGCTCCGACGACGCGAGTCGCGTCGCCGCCGGCCGCCTCGGCCAGGAAACACATGTCCCCGGTTCCGCAGCAGAGGTCGAGCCAGCGAGCGGGGGATCTGCCGGTTTCGGCGGCGATCGCCACCGTCTCCCTCTTCCAGCGCCGGTGCAGCCCGAAGCTCATCACATCGTTGACGACGTCGTAGCGCCAGGCCAGGCGCGTGAACATCTCGCGGACCTTCGGCGCCCGCTGCCGGTCGTAGGAGAGGTACTTGTTCATCTTCCGAAAGGATTATGGCGCGGCAATCCCGCCACAGGTTGACTGGCCCCACGGGCAAAAAAAGGCCCCGCCGGAAACGGGGCCAGAGGTATTCCAGTCCAGGAGAGGGGCTTACGAGCGCCGGAAAAGGAAGATCGCAGCCGCGGCCAGAGCCAGGGCAAGAAGAGCAAGCATCGACGGGGAAAGAGTCGGAACGACCGCCGCGGCGGGGGTGACGATCGGCGTGAGCGTCGATGTCGGTGTGCCCGTCGGGGTGTTGGTCGGCGTGTTCGTGAATACGCTCGTCGGGGTGTTGGTCGGAGTGCTCGTCGGGGTGTTGGTCGGCGTATTGGTCGGGGTGTCGGTCGGAACCGGCTGGACGAAGCAGGCGGAGAATTCCGACGTCTCGATCGGCAACCCGGAGGCGGGGCTGAGCAGTGTCGCGGTCACGGTGATGACCTGGCCCGCCGTGCCCACGGGGACCGTGACGTTGAACGTGGCATTGCAGGACCCGTCGGTCGTCACCGTCGTCGAGCCGAGGAACGTCTGGCCCTCGCCGTTGCCCGAAGGGTCGCAGGAAGAACTCGCGAAAAATTCGAGCCGGAACGAACTGCTGGCGAGGCTATTCAGAGTCCCCTGAATGTTCGTCGAGCTCGCTCCGGACGTCACCGACGTGATGACGGGAAAGTTCTGCAGGTTGTTGGCTCCGGTGTCCGCGTCGCAGGCGTCGTTGGCGGTCACGCCATCGTTGTTCAAATCGATCCCGATGCCGCCATTGGAGAAAATGAAATTGCCCAGGATCTTGTGGCCGGTGCCGAGCGCGACCCACACCCCCCGGCCACCATTGAACGCGATGATGTTCCCTTCTCCGGCACCCGTTCCGCCGAGCAGACCGGATCCTCCACCCGGGAGGGTGAGGGCCACTCCGTCTCCCGAGTTGGGGATCGGCAGCGTGCCCGTGACGTCAGTGCCGATCCGGTTGCCCTGGATCGTGTAGCTTTGCGCGCTGTCAGTGACGAGGATTCCGGTCCCATTGCCGGAAATCAGGTTGCCGGCGCCGGCGCTTGATCCGCCGATGAGATTGTTGGTCAGCACGGTGCTGTTCCTGATCTCGATGCCGGTGGTGCCACCCAGGGCGGCCGTCCCGGCCGCATTGGTGCCGATCCGATTGCCCTGGATGACGTTGTTCGAAGTCGAGGCTGAGCCCCTGAAGAAGATGCCGTCGTTCGCGCCCGCAATCACGTTGCCCGCCCCGGAGGCGGTGCCGCCGATCGTATTGCCATCGTTGTTGACTTCGACGCCCTGGAAACCGAAATTGGAGAGGATTGCCGTTCCGCTGGCATTGGTGCCGATGTAGTTCCCCTGGATGACGTGGCTACCGCCGCTTCCCTGAAGGAGGATGAACGCACCGCCGCCGCCGCCGTTTCCAGCCATGACGTTGCGCGCTGCGGGCGTCGAGCCGCCGAAGGTGTTCGAGGAACCATCGGCGAAACGGATGACCGGCGCTGTTCCCAAGTCCGGCAGTGTCGTCCCCGTCGGGTCCACACCGATGAAGTTACCCGCGATGATGTTATTCGAGCTCGACACGAGAAACGCCTGGCCGCCGGCGGTCCGGTTGATCACGAAACCCTGAACCGTTACGCCGCCGGCGGGCGCGAGGATATTGAACACGGTCAAGAGCGGCGTACTGGCGCCGCTGATCTCGATCAGCAGTACGGCATTGTCGCCGACGGCCAGAGTATTGGCGCTCGCGCCCGGCTGCGAGTACCCGTTGATCAGGACGGTCTTGGTGATGGAGGGAAGGGCGCTGGCAGGTGTAATCGTGTGAACGCCGGCGCCAGCGATATTGAAGTTGATCGTATCGCTCGTGCCGTAGGTCCCGGTTCTGTTTGCCGTCACGTCAGCGTTCAAGTCCGCGCCGTTGTTGATGGACGTGATCGCCTCGCGGAGCGTCACGGCCGAATCGACGGTCGTGTTATCTGCAGCGCTCGTCACCGTGATGGTGGCCGCGAGCACCCCCCTGGTTATGAACAGGAGACCGATGGACAGCGACGCTCGGAGGAGGTTTCGCATGTGGGTTTTTCCTCTCGGTTTGAAGGTTCTCCTTACCGTAACCGCGAAAAACCCAAGGAAAGCCGGTCAAGCGGGTGAGGCGACCGACAGCTTCGAGACGCCCATTGGACTGACTCTTTTCCGCAGCCGCTTGCCGGAAGAGGCATAGTCTTGTGAGAGTTAGACCGACGTCATGGGCAGCCGACGCGAACCTCGCAAGCCACCGCCTTCGCCTCCGGGCGAGGTGACGCGGCTCCTCGTGGCCTGGAGCCGGGGAGACGCGAAGGCGCTCGAGGACCTCATTCCGCTGGTCTACGACGAGCTACGCCGACTTGCGGAACGGCACCTGTCGCGCGAAGCCCCCGGCCACACCCTGCAGCCGACGGCCGTGGTGCACGAGGCCTATCTCCGGCTCGTGGACCAGAAGCGTGTGACCTGGAAGAACCGCGGCCACTTCTTCGCCGTCGCCGCGCAGACGATGCGCCGGCTCCTCGTGGATCACGCGCGCCGGCGCGACGCCGAAAAACGCGGCGGCACGCAGACACGGGTGCCGCTCGAGGAGGCCGTGCGTTCCACGCCGCCCAGGGATGCCGACGTGATCGCGCTCGACCGCGCGCTCGAGAAGCTTGCGGCGCTCGACGCCACCCAGGCAAGGGTCGTGGAATTGCGCTACTTCGGCGGATTGACGCTCGACGAGACGGCCGATGTCCTTGGGACTTCGCCCTCCAGTATCGGCCGGGCTTTCCGCCTGGCCAAGGCCTGGCTCTACCGTGAACTCTCCGTCGCATGACGCCGGAACGCTGGGCCGAAGTTGGCCGCCTCTTCGATGCCGCGCAGGGGTTGACGCGTGAGGGACGGACGGAATTTCTCGAAAGAGAGTGCCCTGGTGACGCCGACATGAGAGCCGAAGTGAAGTCGCTCCTGGCTTCTCTGGATGGCGCCGAGTCCTTCCTCGAGCATCCGGTTGCGGAGCCTCTTCGTTCCCCCCTGCCTCGCGGCGTCGGGTCCTACGAGATCGTCGGAAAGATCGGACATGGAGGCATGGGCGTCGTCTACAAGGCGGTTCGCCGCGACCAGGGCTTCGAGAGGCTCGTTGCCGTCAAACTAGTCAAGCGCGGGATGGACACGGACTTCATCCTGCGCCGCTTCGACAGCGAGCGGCGCATCCTGGCTGGTCTCGACCATCCGAACATCGCCCGAGTCTTAGACGGGGGCTCGACGGAGGACGCCCTGCCGTACTTCGTCATGGAGTTGATCGAGGGCAAGAACGTCCTGGAGTATTGCGACGAGAAAAGGCTTGGCATCGCCGAGCGCCTCGCTCTCTTCCAGCGGGTCTGCTCGGCAGTGCAGTACGCTCACCAGCGCCTCGTGATCCATCGGGATATCAAACCCGGCAACATCCTGGTCACTGCCGAGGGAGTTCCCAAGCTCCTCGACTTCGGCCTGGCCAAGATCCTGGCCGTCGAAGAGGAGGCCGTGGACCGCACCGAGACTGCCCTGCGGCTCCTGACGCCAGAATACGCGAGCCCGGAGCAGGTCCGCGGCCAGGAGCTGACCACCGCGAGCGACGTGTACTCGCTCGGGGTCGTCCTGTACGAGCTTCTGACGGGAGAGCGGCCGTACCGTCTGAGAACTCGGACTTCCGAGGAGATCAGCGGAGCCGTCCTGAACCAGGAACCGGAGAAGCCGAGCAGCAGGGCGCCGCTGCACCGGGACCTGGACGCTGTTGTGATGATGGCTCTTCGCAAGGAGCCGGCCCGGCGCTACGCTTCGGCCGAACAGCTTTCCGAGGACATTCGGCGCCATCTCGAGGGTCTGCCGGTCAGGGCCAGGCAGGACAGCTTCGGCTACCGCGCCGGTAAGTTTGTCCGGCGGCACAAGCTCGGTATGGCGGCTGGAGCGCTGGTCGCCGCTTCGCTTGTGGCCGGCATGGCCATCTCCCTGTGGCAGATGCGTGCGGCCCGCTTCGAGCGCAACCGGGCGCAGGCCGAGGCGATCCGGGCGCAGGAGACGGCGCGCTTTCTGGGGGGCCTCTTCCAGGGGGCAAACCCGGTCCAGGCGCGGGGCAAGACTCTGACCGCCCGCGAACTGCTGGATCGCGGCACCGAGCGCATCGCGCACGACCTCGACGGCCAGCCGGAGATCCAAGCTTCCCTGCTGGTGGTCATTGCCGACGCCTATGACCGGGTGAGCGCTCCCCGCGAAGCGCTCGCGCTGGCCGAGCGGTCGCTGTCATTACGTGAGCGCGTGCTCGCGCCGGCAAGCCTTGGGGTCGCGGAGGGCCTGCACCAGGTTGGCCGGCTGCGGCGCCGTCTAGGCCAACCGGCGCAAGCGCTGCCGTTGCTCGAGCGGGCGACGGCGTTGCGGGAAACGCTGCTCGGGCCCGCCCACCGGGACGTGGCGGCGACTCTTCGCGAGCGCGCCTTGACGCTCAATGACCTGGGTCGGGGTGTCGACGCCAGGCCGCTCCTCGAGCGGGCGATCGCCATCCAGGAGCGGGTCGCGCCCGCCGGTGCGAGCCTGGCGCTCCTCTACAACAACTTCGGCTTTCTGCTTCTTGAGGGCGGAGACGCGGCCGCGGCGCGGAAGGCGTACGAGCGATCGATCGCTGTCTACGAAAGGACCAACGAGACCGACAGCTGGGGCATCGCCATGCCACTCGTGAATCTCGGCGAGCTGCTGCGTCAGCAGGAGGAGCTCGACCAGGCGGAGACGCTGTTTCAACGCGTCCTCGCTTTCGACGAGAAGCTCTTCGGGGCGGAAAGCTCCGGGGTCGCCTACGCGCTTGCTTGCCTCGGCGATCTGAAACACGCGAAGGGAGACTCCGAGGGGGGACGGGAGATGCTCGAGCGGTCGCTCGCGATCTACGGAAGAGTTCTTCCCCCCGAACATCCCGAGCTGGCGGCGCCCTTGACGTACCTGGGCGATGTCTGTCTGACCCAGAAACGACCCGGAGAAGCGCGGCGACTCTTCGAGCGCGCCCTGGCGATCACCGAGCGGGCGCATGGCCCGGACCACCCCGCGGCGGCGGAGGCCCTCGTCGCCCTCGCCCGCGCGCTCGACGCTTCCGGAGAAAAGGGCGCGGCGGAGGGACTCCTGCGCCGGGCGCTCTCGATCCAACGCAAGACTCTGGCCGCGAGTCATCGCGCTCTTGTTCCAACGCTGACGGCGCTCGCTCGCGCACTGTTGAAGCAGAACCGCGGCGCGGAAGCCCGGCCATTGCTCGCGGAAGCAGTCCAGATTGCCCGAACCAGGCTGCCCGACCGTCACTCGCAAAGGCTTGCCGCGGAGGAGGCGCTGCGAGCCGCCGGCGGCGGCGGGAGGGTGCGCTCCTGAGGTAAAGTCTTCGATTCCCATGCGCGAGCCCAGGAACAAAGTCCAAGCGGTTTCGGAAGCTGAGGCGCGGCAGACCGCGGAGGACGCCCGCGAGACGGAGTGGCGGGCGCCCTCCTTTTTGAAGGAGATCTTCCTCGGAAACTTCCGTCTCGACCTGATCCATCCCTTCCCCCAGGCTCCGCCCGAACGCCCCGAATTCCGCGCCTTCTACGACCGGATGCAGCGGTTCCTGCTCGAAGAGGTGGACGGGGACGCGATTGACCGGGAGGGGAAGATCCCTCTCCGAATCGTCGAGGCGCTCGCGCGGATGGGCGCCTTCGGAATGAAGATCCCGAAGGAGTACGGCGGACTCGGATTCACGCAGAGCGAGTATGCCGAGGTCATCAAACTCATTTCGAGCTGGGACGGCAATCTCATCGCCCTCCTCTCCGCCCACCAGTCCATCGGCGTACCCCAGCCCCTGAAGCTCTTCGGCACGAAGGAGCAGAAGGAGAAATACTTTCCGCGGCTGGCTCGCGGAGCCGTCTCGGCGTTCGCGCTGACGGAGGCCGACGTCGGTTCGGATCCGGCCAACCTCTCGACCATTGCCGCGCGGACGCCCGAAGGCGACTACATCCTGAACGGCGAGAAGCTCTGGTGCACAAACGGGACGATCGCCGAGCTCTTTGTCGTCATGGCGCGGCATCCCGATACGAAGAAGATCTCGGCCTTCATCGTCGAAAAGGACTGGCCCGGCGTCGAAGTCGTGCTGCGCTGCCACTTCATGGGGCTGAAGGCGATCGAGAACGGCGTCATCCGGTTCACCGATGTCCGCGTCCCGAAGGAGAGCCTGCTCTGGGAGGAGGGCCGGGGCCTAAAGCTCGCGCTTGTGACATTGAACACCGGGCGCCTGACGCTTCCGGCGACCTGCGCCGCGACAGCCAAGCGATGCCTGGAGATCTGTCGCAAGTGGGGGAACGAGCGTGTGCAGTGGGGCCAGCCGGTCGGCAAGCACGACGCGATCGCGCAGATCCTGGCCGAGATGGCGGCCACCACCTTCGCGATGGAGGCCGTCGCCGATCTGGCCTGCGGTCTCGCGGACAAGGGGGATCGAGACATCCGACTCGAGGCCGCCGTCGCCAAGATGTGGAACACGGAAGAAGGCTGGACGATCGTGGATCGCACGGTGCAGGTGCGCGGCGGGCGAGGCTACGAGACGGCGGATTCGCTCGCGGCCCGGCCATCCCGGTCGAGCGCATCATGCGCGATTACCGGATCAACCTGATCTTCGAAGGCTCCTCCGAGATCATGCGCCTCTTCATCGCGCGCGAGGCGCTCGACCGTCACTTGTCCGTCGCCGGGGATCTGGTCAATCCGAGGCTGCCTCTCTCCAAGAAGCTCTCCGCGTTGCCGGGGGTCCTGGGCTTCTACGCGCGTTGGTACCCGGGGCGCCTGGTGGGGCGAGGTCAGTTGCCCCAATTCCGCGAGTTCGGCCCGCTCGCGCGGCACGTCCGTTACATCGAGCGCGCGACGCGACGGCTCTCCCGCGCGATCTTTCACATGATGGCGCGCCACGGCCCAGAGCTCGAGAAGCGGCAAGCCCTTCTCTTCCGCGCCGTGGACATCGGAGCGGACCTCTTCGCGATGTCGGCCACGGCTTGCCGCGCGCAGGCGATGCGCCGCGCGAAAGACGCCGCAGCGCCGCGAGCCGTCGAGCTCGCTGACGTCTTCTGCCGCGGCATGCGCCGGCGCATCGCGCAACACTTCACCGCGATCCGTTCGAACGACGACGTCGCGAAATACAAGACCGCGCGGAGACTTCTCGCCGGCGAGCACCTCTGGTTGGAGCAAGGGCTCGTCCCCTCCGAGGAGCTGGAGAAGATGACGGCTTCCCTTTACGCCCATGAGCGGAAGGAGCTTGCGTCGATTTGACGTCCCGATCGGGCAGCTTGCTCGCGTAGAGCGAAGTCCCGGCCGCCTTAACCTTCCTGGGAGGGATCCAGAACCTTCAGTCCCGGAAAATAGCTTCTGGTGAATCCCCGATCGCGGGTCAGCAGACGGTCTGCCCGGGTCATGGCATGACGATGTCGCACGCGATCAGAGAACCTTGCGAGAGCGCCAGCAGGAGGGCTTCGCGCGAAGTCTTGAGGTGTTTCGGGGAAGGCAGGAAAATGTCGATCAAGACGTTGCTGTCAACGGCGGTGCGCACGAGGGGCGTCGTCCTCCGGATTCCACGGCTTTCCTCGCATCCTGTCGATCTCCGCGTCCACGTCCTTGAACTTCCCCTTGAGGATCCCGACTACGGCATCGATGGAGTCGCGGGCCGCCACGGTTTTGTGCGCAACCAGGACTCCATTGCGGGATTCGAACTCCAGAACCTGGCCCGCTCGCAGACCCAGTTTTTCCCGGAGAGGCTTCGGGATCGTCACTTGCCCCTTCTCCGAGACGATACTTTTCATGCCTGAATTGTAGGAATTCCTACCTTCGCAGTCAAACAAAGTCAGGGAGCCGTGTTTCCCTTGCGGGGCCGGCGCGCCGGCGAAGAAACTTCCTTGGCTGGGGGCGTGCCGATCTCCGTCATCGTGCTCTTGTCCTCGGAGACGAATCGGACCGTGAAAGTGACGGATCCGATTCGGATGGAGTCCCCGTCCTCCAGAGTCTTCGGCGCGGCGATTCTCTCGCCGCGTAGATAGGTGCCGTTCTTGCTGTCGAGGTCCTCGATCGTCGCGGCTCCGCGCGCGACCACGATGCGCGCATGCCGCCGCGAGATGCTCTCGGAGGGGATGCGGATGCCGGCCAGGTGGTCCCGTCCGACAATCGTTTCTCCTTCCGGAACAGGGATGACGCGGTCGTCCCAGATCAACCTCCAGGCGGAGGGTTCGCTCGTCCCGGGGCGCTCGCGGGGAAGATCCTTGACCGCCCCCGCAAACGAATAACCGAATCCGTGGACTGTCCGGATATGGCGGGCATCCTTCGCGTCCTCTCCGATCGCCTCGCGGATTTCGGCGATCAGGCTGGCGAGCGTGGCCTCCGAAACGAAGGCCTCGGGCCAGATCTTCTCGTGAATCTCGGCCTTGGAGAACGCCTTCGGGCGGCCCTCCAGGAGTAGCTCCAGGAGCCGGAAGGCCTTCGGCGAGAGGTGGACCGGCCGCTCCTTCCGGAAGAGTTCCCGGGTTTCCGAATCGATCGTGCAATCACCGAAGACGACGCGCACGCGGACTCCCAGAAAAACCCCGAGAAATCCCCAGAGAACTCCAAAGACCTGGCGGCCGGAAAGAACGATTCTGCAGGCCGCGCAAGAGACGGCATGTCGCCGCACCTTGACGCGAAGATCGAAAGGAGTCAGCCATGACAACCCAGAATCGGAAGCCCCAGAACCTTGGCCGCTCGGGAGCGGCCGCCTTTCTCCTCCTCCTCGCAGCGAGCGCGACGCTCGCGATCAGCGCCGACGGGAAGCCGGGCCAGCGACGGCGGGCCATGCGAGAGAGCCAGATCCGCGTCATGGACATCTTCGCCCAGAATTACGGCGGCGCGGACTGGTCCCCCGTCACGAGCGATCTCGAGTCGCATCCGGCGGACCCGGCGAACACGGCGTTCATGTCGATCCCTCTTTCTCTCGGCAATGTATACCTGAACCGGTACGAAGTCGGTTGGAACAAGGCCGATCTCGAGCGGTCACTCGGTATGTTCGAGTGGGTCGAGTCCAACCGCGAGCTCTGGGGAGGACGCGAGGGGTCCGGATCGGTCGTCAGCTACCTGGACATCAGCCTCACACGGCTCCGTGCGGAGTGTGACGTCGGAGGGTTCGAGTCCCGGATCGAGGAGCTGTGGCGGACCGCGATGGCGATCACGGAAGCGGAAGCCCAGGCGCTTCTTCAGGCCATCGGGGAACCGGACCGCCCATGTCGCCTGGGATCGACGCTTGGGGCGTGCACCCTGCGGATCCTTCCGGTTGACAGCGAACAACGGCAGGCTTCGCGGGCATCGCTCCTGGCGGCTGCTTCGAGCTTCCTCCCGGATGATCCGCGGTCTCCGGCATGGGGAGAGAGCGCCCGAAGGTTCGCCGTCGCCGCACCCGATTCCTCATTCTCTGCCTGCGAGGCGGCCGAGGCCGAGCTCGTTCTGGCACAGGGCGCCTTGTCGTACCGCCTGGCCGGCGGGGATATTCCCTCAGAATTCGGGGCGTTCTCCAGAACTGCTGCTTCGAACTGCCCGTTTTTCTTGACGTACAAGACCACCGGACCCGTCGAGGTTGTCGAGCCTGGCGATTCCCTGGCCGCGGCCCTGGCCGACAGCCGCGTCGTTGCCTTCTATCTGTCGGAGCGGTACCTGTGGCAGTTTCCTCCGGGCTCCCAGTGTGAATCAGACGTTGGCGGCGAAGAGCAGACCCGCCGCATTTGGATCCGGCGCGCCGGGCCCGACGAGGAGAACACCGTGCGCGAGATACGCATACGCTGACGGGTTTGGACCGCCTCGATGGGCGGCCGTTGCAGGTAGTCTGGGCGGGGTGCCGGCCCCGCCCTTTCCTTTGTCAGGGCAGCGAAACCGAGGCCTCTTCGTCCGAGCCTTCGGCGATGCCTTCGAAGAGGATCGTCGAGAGATAGCGCTCGCCGGTGTCGGGAAGCATCGCGAGGATCGCGGAACCTTTCTCCGCCTTCTCCGCGATCTTCCTTGCGCCCGCGAAGGTGCCGCCCGAGGAAATTCCGCAGAAGATCCCCTCGCTGGCCGCCAGGTCGCGCGCGGCGTCCCGTGCCTCGATGTCGGTGACCGTGACGAGCTCGTCGAATCCCTGAAGGTTTAAGACCGCCGGAATGAAGTCCGGCGTCCAGCCCTGGATCTTGTGCGGCTTCCACTCCTTGCCGGCCAGCAGCGCCGCTCCCTCCGGCTCGACGACGGCGATCCTCACTTCCGGTCGCGCCTTGCGCAGCATGTCGCCGGCTCCTGTCAGCGTCCCGCCGGTGCCGTAGCCGGTCACCCACCAATCTAGCCTCCTCCCGACGAAGTCGCGCAGGATCTCCGGGCCGGTCGTATTCCGGTGGTATTCCGGATTGGCTTCGTTCTCGAACTGCCGCGCGAGAAACCAGCCGTTCTTCTTCGCCATCTCCTCCGCCTTCTTCACCATCCCCGATCCCCGCTCGGCGGCCGGCGTCAGGATGACTTTGGCTCCCAGGATGCGCATCAACTTGCGGCGCTCGACCGAGAAGCTGTCGGACATGATCGCGACGAAGGGGTACCCCTTGACGGCGCACACCATTGCGAGGGCGATGCCGGTGTTGCCGGACGTCGCCTCGACGACCGTCTGGCCCGGCTGGATCGTGCCGCGCCGTTCGGCGTCTTCGATGATCCCGATCGCCAGCCGGTCCTTGACCGAGGAGAGCGGGTTGAAGGCCTCGC
>WNGB01009492.1_pt1 | contig 13635 bp, 10 predicted proteins | sample 5400681 | NCBI WGS metagenome assembly WNGB01 (sample SAMN13153367, study PRJNA577476) | soil metagenome | isolation source: 115 cm soil or saprolite under grassland replicate 2 | place: USA:California | collected 2016-06-15 | reverse complement strand
ATTGTGGGATGTGTTCTCGCGAGTTGCCAATTTAGCTTTTATCGCTACCGGCACAATAGCCATTATCGTAGCTATTTTCGCTGAGCAAATTGTCAAGGCCGAGATCGGGATCACTCCTGGTTTCACACCGGAACTGCAAGACCTTGTCATAGACCTGATGCGCCTAAATCTAGTTGGCACACTTATTTTTTCGATCAGCGGTCTAGTCATGGCAGGCTTACAGTCTAACCAGCATTTTCTTTTCCCTGCCCTCGCGCCCATTATGTACAACGTCGGCCAGATCTTCGGTGTGCTTTTTCTTGCGCCGCGCTTCGGTGTGCACGGGCTTGTCTACGGTTCAATGATCGGCGCGGCTTTGCATTTACTCATCCAGGTCCCTGGGCTTGTGAAATATAAATTCCACTGGACGCCTGCCGTTACGATCAACAATCCCGAAGTGATCGAGTCGCTCAAACTGGTCGGTCCGCGTCTAGTGACGATGTTTATGATCCAGAGCATGTTCATCGCTCGCGATAATCTAGCCTCGCGCCTCGGACAAGAAGGCGCGGTTACAGCCCTTACCTTTGGCTGGATGATCATGCAGGTGCCCGAGACCATCCTCGGGACGGCGATTGCCACCGCGCTACTACCGACTCTCTCCGAACACGCCACACACGGGAATTGGGAAGGATTCCGTCAAACAATAGAAAAAGCTCTCCGAGTCCTGATCTCATTAACTCTTCCCATTGCAGCGGTGATGGCCGCGGGACTTCACCCACTTGTGCGCCTCGTTTTCGGCCTTGATGAATCCGGTGCTTCTCTATTAACCTTGACGACGCGCATTTATCTCCTCACGCTGAGCGGTTATAGCATCCAAGAAATTGCCGCGCGTGCCTTCTATGCTCGCAAGGAGGCGTTGTATCCGCTTGCAGCGATCATCATCCGTCTCGTGATTTACCTGGCGATTGGGATTAGCGCACTGGCTTTTTTCCGACAGATCGGCGCACCCGCGCTAGCCTTTGGCGAAATCTCATTAACCATTGAAGCCATCATTATGTTTGCCTGGTTAAGTGGGAGACTTCATGAGCGTATAAAGATTGACGGTGCCCTTATGAAAGGGCTGATCGCGGCCCTTTTTGGCGGGGCTTTGGCTTATAGTCTCGCGCTGATCGTGCCTGGGTCTGCAGTCCTCACCGCGTTGCTGGGCATGTTCGTTGGCGGAATCCTTGCCTTGGCTATCGTCTGGAAGGAAGCGCGACTGCTTTTGAAGCTGTAATCCAGGTATGCTGAAACGAGTATAATTACATCCATGTCCGAAAACACTGACAGCACACAACCTAATCATCCTGTAACAAAAGAAGATACTCAACCCCTAAAACTTACAAAAAAGGCGCCGCGCTGGCGATCCATACTGATCAGCATTCTGGGATTTCTCCTGCTGGTTGGTTTGGGCGCATTTGGTGGATATAACTCCGGCATTGGCGTACGTGTCAAGGCAAGAGATAATATTATCCAGCAACAACTGGCAGAGCATTTCAAGTACGCGTTGGTAGACATACAATTTGGCCGCTATGAGGTTGCCAAGCAACGGCTTGAATTTATCATTGCAAATGACCCGTCCTATCCCGGTGCGCAGGAAAAATTGACCGAAGTTCTGGTGATGAGCACTATTCCTACAATGACACCTACAGCGACGCTCACACCAACCCCTGACTTTAGTGGCGCGGAGAGCGCATATGAACGCGCCCGGCAGCTGATCCTTGCTCAAGATTGGCCTGGCGCACTCTCCGCGTTGGACCAAATTCGCAAGCTTGACTCAACCTATAAGACTGCACAAGTAGATGGCATGTATTACTTTGCCCTGCGCAACTACGGTTATGAGCTCATCACCAAGGGCAACCTTGAAGGTGGCATCTACCAATTGACTCTGGCCGAACGCTTCGGTCCGCTGGATAACTCAGCCCTTGGCGTGCGTGAAGGCGCGCGCCTGTATATCATCGGGGCGAGTTTCTGGGAGTTGGATTGGTCACAAGCCGTAGCATATTTCAGTCAAGTTGGCACCGGCTGGCCTTCCATGTGGGATGGCACGATGACCGGCTCGCAGCGCTATCAATATGCGGCCATGCGCTATGGTGATGATTTGTTTGAGCAAGAGCAATATTGCGAAGCTTACGAGCAATATCAAGCCGCTGCGACAATTGGAAACTTGGATGAGACTGCGGCCAGGAATGCTAATCAGGCTTACCAGATATGTTATCCCCCTACCGCTACCCTAGAGCTGGCGACCGCGACCATCGATACATCTGTGCCAACGTTGGCCACCACTGAGCCACCTCCAGCCGCGACCGAACCGCCCGTGGCATCCGAAACACCTACTACTCCCCCGCAATAAATGCCTTCTGCTCCACCCACGGTAGCTTTGGCCCTGATCTACTGGCTGCATTTTCTGGCGGTCGTGACATGGATTGGGAGTATCATCGCCATTAACTTGCTCGTCCTGCCCGCCTCCAACCGGACTTTGAACCCTGTTGACCAATTAAGATTCATCGACGCCCTTCAAAAGCGACTCGAACCCCTCGCCTGGTTCAGCATGGGATTACTCGTAGTGACTGGGTTGTTCCAGTTGAGTGCCAACCCTCACTACAATGGCTTTCTCTCGATCAGCACACAATGGTCGCTGGCGATTTTAATCAAGCATGGTCTGGCGGTCATTATGGCCGTTGTCAGTGCAGTACAGACCTGGGAAGTGCTGCCTGCCATTCGACGGACGCTGATGAAAAAAGAGAAAGCTTCAGAGGAAGAGCTGACTAATTTACAAAAGCGCGAGACATTCTTATTGAGGGCTAACCTGGTACTTTCCGGTTTGATTTTGATGGCCACAGCAGTGGCGAGATCATCGTAATTATTTCGATATTAAATCAAAACCGAGATTCACGATGAGTCTCGGTTTTCTTTTTCCGGAGTCCAAAGCGTTGTCCTGCCTGCACCTGGGGCGCCCCGTCCTGGCCCGGACGGGACAGGGCAGGCACAGGTGAGCTTGTCGAAGGGTCTCCTGACTTTGGCGCCAACGTCGGGAGACGTTGGACTCCATTTTCTTCCGCCATCTAGAGCGCAATCAATTGTGTTGCTAGAACGCCCGTCAAATCATAGGCCATCGCGCTGGTGATTCTGACAGGTACGATCTCTCCCACTTTTGCTTTACCTTCTATAAAAACCATCCCATCAATTTCGGGCGCATCGCGATAAGAACGTCCGATAGAGATACCGTTATCGAATCCTTCAACGAGCACATCCAAGGTCTTGCCCACATAGGATTGATTCACCTGTAACGAGATAGTTTGCTGAAGTTCCATCAGACGCTCGTAACGTTCCTGTTTAACGGAAGCAGGAACGGGGTCGCCAAGAGGTGCGGAGGTGGTGCCTGGCTCGAACGAGAATTGGAATGTCCCAACGCGATCAAAGCGAATGTCGTTTACAAAATCGATCAAAGCTTGAAACTCTTCGTCCGTCTCACCAGGATAGCCAACGATGAACGTCGTGCGAATGGACAAATCTGGAATGGAGGCGCGCATCTTTCCTAACGTTTTGTAAACCCACTCGATGTTGGATGGTCGTTTCATGCGATATAACGTTTTTGGATGCGCGTGTTGCAGAGGCATATCGAGATACGACAGGATCTGTTTGCGGGAAGCCATCACCTCAATCAATTTATCCGTGACGTAGCCAGGAAACGCGTACATAATGCGGATCCAATCCATATCAGGGACAGTATCTGTCAGCCGCTCCAGCAAAACGGCGAGGCCATCTTTCAATCCGAAGTCATGACCATAATCGGTCGTATCTTGCGCGATGAGAACCAACTCGCGGACACCCACGTCACGCAGGCGGCGCGCTTCATCCAAAATCGTTTCAATAGGACGTGAGACCGCAGTACCTTTGATCAGCGGGATAGCACAGAACGCGCATGGACGGCGACAGCCATCCGCTATTTTCAGATATGCACTCGCACCGGCCACCGATGCACGCAGTAAGGGCAGACGGCCATCCGCTCCTACGGGATCTAATCCAACGGTAACCGCTTCATCGGGTAGGTGATACAGAGGCGCTGGGCGGAGTCCTGAGCCTGTCGAAGGATGCGCGCTTTTGCGAAGTTCACTCACTACCTGCACGATATCCATCCAGCGTCGCGTGCCAAGAATCCCGTCAATGCCAGGGACTTTCTGCGCAACTTCTACCCCATATCGTTGAGTGAGACAACCCGCGGCTATCAGCACTTGACCATCGCGTTTCATATCAGCAAGTTCGCCAAGCACGCGGAAGGACTCTTCCTTGGCTGGGCCGATAAAGCCGCAGGTGTTGACGATTAACACAGACGCCTTTTTAGGATCTTCCAAAGCGCGATAACCATCATGAATCAAAAGTTGCGCCATGGAATCGGAGTCAACTGTATTCTTTGCACATCCTAAAGAAACGAGATGAAAGGTATTTTTAGTTTTCATAACAACCTTATGGTCTAAGGGTGGGTGTTGACAGTATAGGTGTGACTGTGATTAACGTAGATGTTGGAGTTAGCGTTGGTGTCGGCGTAATGGTGACGAGCGGCGTTGCAGTAGCTGTAGGCGGGATTGTCGCAGTAGGAGTAGCCAGCCCTGCTGCTGTGAATATCTGGCTGACCACTTCGCCAAAATTACCCATCAATCCTAGGTCACGACCATTATAAATAACGCGCAGTGCCGCAGCATTTCCGGTAAGAATGGAAATCTGATCTTCGGCTTCAAAGGTAAATTTATCGCCAGGCACTACTCGCCCATCAAAAACCGACTCTCCATCCACAGAAACGCGAATGAAAGCGCGCTCAACGGCTGTAACATTGACTTGCACATTCACATTCTCCGCCAGTGTTGGAACTTCCAAAGTAGGAGATTCCACGCTCGCCACTACTGGTAAATCCTCCGCAGGAACGAAAGTTACTTCCTGAAGAACGGTCGGTACAGGTGTTCCAGCCAGCACATCGGAAATAGAAGGTGCAGTTGGTAATGTTGATTTTTCTATCTGTTGTGTCGCCATTACACGACCTACACCCCAGACCGCCAATCCGATTAGGATCACCACCATCGATACACCAAATATCACATCGCCCGCGATAAAACTTCGCAGAGGCGGTATGGTTGGTTTCACTTCTATCGGATTTTTTGAACGTAGTCTTTCGGGATATTTCTTGCGATGCCGCGCCTGGATTGCTTCAGCAAAACGCAGGAGGATAGCATCAGTATCTAAATCCAAGAACGTGGCGTAATTCGCTACCATCCCGCGGGTTTGAACCGGTGATGGAAGTTCATCGAACGCGCCTTCTTCCATTTGTTTTAAATAGACTGCACGCACATGTATATGTCGTTCCACTTCCTGGTGCGTCAGGCTAATCAATTCGCGTCGTTTTTGCAGATCCTTACCGATTGATATAAATATTTCTTCAGCCGTTTCGTTTGAAGCTGGAATGTCGACGAGAGCTTCAGATGACGCTGAACCGTTTGCCTTCGCCTGTGTACTTATTTCTTCTTTGACACTAACCTGATTTCGATTTCCTCGAATCTTGAGGAGCGACGAAACTTTTGCAAGCAAGCTTTGTTTTGCTTCTTTGGCCTGTGGTACATTCGACGCCTGAATCTGCTCCGCTTCTACAACAGGATTCTCCGCTTCGTTCTGACGCTCTGATACATTCAGCGCGTCACGTTCAACTTGCCCGTCATCAATTAACACAGACTTGTTTTCAAGTTGGACCTGCTCAATATCTTTTGCAGGAGGCGGTTCAATGATCGAAGAAGATTCTTCTAATAAATCCTTTCTTCCGTTATGCTCTGATCCAGAAGTTTTTTCTTCTTTCTTTTTACGTCCGCGTCGTTTTGAATGATTAGTTTCAACTTTGATAGATTCAACCGGCTCTATCGGAGTCGTTAATTCAGATTTAGAAGGTATAGGAGATTCAACCTCTGGCACTGACTCTGGATTCGATCGGCGCGCCAGCCAGCGGGTCCAAAAAGGACGCGCAGTAGATTCGACTGAGGCAGCAGGCTGATCCGGAATGACATCCGCATTGATTAACGGTCCATTGATTTCAGATATCTCGTCAGGCTTCTTTTGTAAGTCTGCAAGCACTTCATCAATATTCAACTCGAGATATTCAGAATAATTGCGAAGAAAACCGCGCCCTTGTGCAGCAGATGGCATGATGGAATAGTCATCTGATTCAAGCGCCCGCAAATAATTGACGCGGATATGTGTCTCCTCCGCCGCCTCATCAATCGTGAGAGCATGGTGTTCGCGAGCCTTTTTTAGTCGCTGGCCAATTGTTTCTTGCATGGAACTATTTTACAACATCACCGGCACTGAGGCCGGTGATGAGCTAATATGTGATTAAGCTGCTGGCGTTTTAACCGCCTCTTGCGCCTTGGCCTCTTCCTTCGGCTTTCGGCCACCGCGCTTCGGTTTTTCCTTTTGTTCTTCTGCTTGCGCTTCGCCGCCTTCTCTCACACTCTCAGTGGATTCGCCTTCGCGATGAACAATAACCTTAACCTCAGGCATAAGGTCCATAGTGAGACGCACATGGGCAGTGAATTCTCCGAGATTCCGGATAGGTTGAATATCCACTTGCTGGCGTTTTACTTCAAAGCGAACCTGCTCGGTAAGCGCTGTGGCTATATCCTGTGTAGTGATGGAGCCATAAAGTTTACCTGTTTCACCGGCTTTAGCAGGGAATGTCAAAGTGACACCCTGGAGCTGGTCAGCCAAGCTCTTAAGCTCGGAATTAAGAGCACTACGGCGAATTTCCGCCTGCGACCGAATTTTCTCGATCTGTTTCATGGCACCGGCTGTCGCAAGGACAGCAAAGCCCTGTGAGATCAGGAAGTTGCGGCCATAACCGTCGGCGACTTTCTTTACATCACCGGCGCGACCAAGTTTGTAGACATCCTTAATGAGCAATACTTTCATTTTTTCAAGCCCTTTCTGGCTAGGAGATATGCCACATATGGTGGCCTCAGAAGCGAAGGGTACTACGCTCTTGCGGGGCAAGATTGTACCAGAGGGAGAGAAGGGCGTCAAATGAAGCCAATCGTTATGCACTAGTAATTCCGTATAGCTTGTCAAGCTCACTAAGTTAGGCTAAGATACACATATGCCCAATGTACCTGTAAATTTTCGCCGCATTGCTGTGTTTGCCGGCATCTTCGTATTGATTTTATTAGTCTTCGAATTCAATACGCGCCTTGAGGAACTCAATCGATTATCCAATGAGCGTAAGGCAGTGCAAAACCAGGCTACGCAGGCCGCGCAAACACAGATCTCTTTGCAAACTCAGGTTGCATTTGCAGCATCTGATCAAGCTGTAGAAGAATGGGCGCGTTCGGAGGGTCATTATGTGCAGGAGGGAGATCAGCCCGTTGTACCACTTGGCCAGCCAGGGAGCACACCTGTCGAAATGAGTACACCTGCGCCAACTCCTACGCCCATGTCGAATTGGCAAATATGGTGGAATTTGTTTTTCGGTGAGTAAAAGATTTCTAGAGTAATTTTAACTAATACCACCTAATACTTCCTAATATTTCCTATTAATATGTCCCAAGCTCGCAGCCTCGTGATCCAATGGTTCAAAAGAATCTGGGGAGGGTTGGTTGAACCGACGCGAGTTAAGCCGATCAGAGAACGTCAGCTTACACGCCTGCTTAATATTGTTCTATTGTTTCTGGTGGCTTGGGGAATTTTGATCGCGATTCATAATCGACTAAAACCTAATTCTGCAACGATTGGGAGCCCTATGATGATCATCATGCTGGGCTTTCTGGGGTTGGCATATTATCTCAATCGCAATGGATATTTCACTCCTGCCATTACCCTGACACTTGGCTTGCTCATCACCACAGACTTTATCTCAGCGTTGAATCAGCGCCAGCTAGAGCTCGGTAGTCCATCGGTGCTTTATTATTTGATCATCGCAATTTTGCTGAGTGAGTTTTTTCTCTCAATGAGGGGTTATCTCATAACAGTGAGTATTATTTTGGCTGGTGTTATTGGGATTTCATTAATTACTTTTCGCGCATTTGATACCCTTCCATTTTTACTCATCTTTTGCATGCTCGTCACTTTCTCCACTTTTAACCGGCGCCTCATTGACAGGCAGCAGTTTGAATTAGCCGGAAAATTTACGCGCCAGCATAGGCCTTTTTCTACTGTACAACGTCGCATCGCACAACTTGAATTGCTTGAAGAAGTCGGAAGACAGATCACACATAGCCTTGATGAAAAGGAAATCCTTCAGGATACGTTAGAAGCAGTTGTAAACAAATTCGGTTATGCTGAAGCTGCAATCTCTCTGCTCGTAAATGATCAAATCTTGGAAGTCGCAGCAATCGCTGGCACGGAGGATTTCGGCATTCGAGCAGGATTCCAACAAAAGATCGGGGAAGGTATTATCGGTCATGTAGCAAGTACATGTCAGGTTTATATCACGGGCGATGTCGCGCAGGATCCATATTACTTTTCTACAGCCAAACGAAATGGGTCTGCGATCGGCATCCCAATACTGGATGAAGAACAGATATTAGGGATCCTCTATGTAGAAAGTGAAATGTTGAATGCATTTCAACCAGATGATGTGCAAACCTTGCAGACCATCACAAATCAAGTGGCTTCCTCATTACAAAAAGCTCGCCTTTACGCACGGACCCGTGAGCATTTGCGCGTGATGACCACATTGCAATCTGTTTCCGATGCAGTGACTTCCTCTCTGGAACTGAACGAAATCCTTCAAACAGTAATTCGATTATTGAAAGATTCATTTGGATATACTTATATCAGCATTTATCTGACTAAAGGGAATATGCTAAGACTTGGGTTTGAACTTGGCTATCCAGACGATATGATCATTGCTACAATTCCTATGACCAATGGTGTGATAGGGCGTACAGTTCGAAGTATGCAAACACAATTCCTTCCCGATGTAAGCAAAGATCCAGACTTTTTAAGAGCTGCCCATGAGGTGGTCAGTGAGATTTGTGTACCGCTACTTAAACAGAACTATGTGTTAGGAGTTCTCAATGTAGAATCCGCAAGTGATGTACCGCTGGGTGATAATGATGTAGCATTGCTAAATGCGCTAGCTGGGCCTGTATCCATCGCGATTGACAACGCCCGCTTGCATGCAGAAGTTAAGACAATGGCATTGAGTGACACCTTGACTGGGCTTGCCAACCGCCGAGCCTTTGATGATATTCTGGACCGTGAAATATTACGTGCCCAGCGGTATGGTCACCAGGTTTCCTTAATCATTTTGGACCTTGATTCATTCAAGGAATTTAACGACCGATGGGGACATCCTGCTGGAGATGAACGCTTGAAGGAAATTGGAAATCTACTGAATACCAATGTCCGCGAACCAGATATTGCAGCTCGCTACGGAGGGGAAGAATTCGCGATCATTTTGCCTAACACCGCCAAAGATGGTGCATTGATCGCCGCGGAAAGATTGCGTACCTCAGCCGAGGCCCAGGCAGAGAATGAGCATCCTGCCAATGGACCTATATCTGGCTATACCATCAGCCTCGGAGTCGCTACTTTCCCTGAAGATGCAAAAACACTTTACGAGCTGCTTTTAGCGGCAGATAACGCAGAGTTAATCGCCAAACGTCTTGGCAAGAACCGCGTTTGCGCGGCAAACCACTGAAACAACCCGAAAAAAACTGGAATATTTCCTTCATTTATGCCAAACACTTCTTTCCAAACAGCGCACCGTCTTGCCCTGTTTCCAGACTCGACTCGTGTCCATAATGATTCACTTTTTATCGCGGGATGTGATCTCACCTCTCTCGCGGACTTATACGGGACTCCGTTATATATTTATGACCGCGCCACCATGGATCATGCCGTGGCAAAATATCGATCTGCCTTACAAAGACACTACCCCGCGCCATCTGAAATTACCTATGCAGGCAAAGCATTTCTTTGTACAGCCATCGCGCAATGGACTCAACAAAACCAGTTATGGCTTGACTGCACGGGTGAAAATGAGATTGCAATTGCTTTGGCAGCCAATGTGCAAAGTGAACGGCTTCTCGTACATGGGGTCAATAAATCAATTTCGGATTTAAAGTCCGCGCTACAACACGCCGGAATAATCGTGGTCGATAATCTTACAGAACTAAATCGCATCCACGTCATTCTGAGCGACACGCTTCGCGGGGAGCGAAGAATCTCTACCCCAACGAGCGAGACTCTTCCCGGGCCTGGCCGCCAGGGCACGCAGAATGACATAAATCTGTGGCTTCGTCTCTTGCCTGGATTAGCTGTCCAAACTCATCACAGTCATACACAAACCGGGCAACACACCAGCAAATTCGGCATGAACATGGAAGAACTCATGGAAGCTGCGTTGATTTGCAAACAAAAGGCTTTGCCATTAAATGGCCTTCATTTTCATTTAGGTTCACAGTTTCGGAATCCATCACCCTTAGTGGATGCAATCCAATTGGCACTGGATGTTGCCAAAGAGATAGGATTTACCGACGAATGGCATTTCTCTCCTGGAGGCGGCTGGGCTGTGGCTTATCACGAAGATGAATTGCCCCAACCGGATATTAATGAATATATCCGTCTCATCGCGGAAGAAATTGTCAAAGGTTGTAAAGCACGCGGGCTCGTGTTGCCAATTTTGCACATTGAGCCTGGAAGGAGCCTGGTCGCGCGCGCAGGTGTTGCGATCTATCGCGTCGGCGCGGTTAAGAGACATACGAATATCACCTGGCTGCTGACCGATGGCGGCATGGCCGATAACCCGCGTTACGCGCTTTACGGGGCGAAATATTCCTGTTTAACGGTAGCAGGTGTCGGTCGGGAAAGAAGCGAGAGAGTTCACATCGCAGGACCCTATTGTGAGTCCGGTGATGTGATTATTGAAGACTTGCTTATGCCCAAAGTCGAAGAAGGGGAGTTGATTGCGGTGCCGGTGAGTGGCGCCTATCAATTGAGCATGGCATCCAATTATAACGGTTCACTAAGACCGGCTGTACTTATGATTGAAGAAGATACGGCAAGATTGATTATTCAAAGGGAAACTGTACAAGATCTTCTGAAGAACCAGATATGAGACTTGCAGGTTATAATTTTCGCTTACGTCAAGTATGTACCTTAAAGGTTATAGATGAAAACAATAACCAACAAATTCCGTCTGTATTGGCCTCTCATCAAATCACTTCAAACAGGTTTGCTTCTTTCAACGGGCATCGCAGGCTACCTGAGTTCGCGTCCGCCTTTTAGCATTTCCAGCTTGCTTGGTTTATCTGCAAGCTTATTCCTTGCGATCAGCGGCAGTACCATCCTAAACATGTGGTACGACCGCGATATCGACGCGCTAATGAAGCGTACGCATATGCGCCCCGCTGCGTCGGGGAAACTGAACCACAAGGAAGTTTTCGCGGTTGGGCTGACGATTTCAATTTTGGGCATTGGCTGGGCGTTTACCATTGCGCCTTTATACGGACTCGTCGTTTTCGCAGGCTGGTTTTTTGATGTGATCGTTTACACGGTCTGGCTGAAACGCCGGACGTGCTGGAGCATTCTCTGGGGTGGAATCTCGGGCGCGATGCCTATCCTTTCAGGGCGTGTGCTTGCAGTGAGGGAAATTGAGCTAATTGGGATTCTATTAGCACTTTCTATCCTCTTTTGGATCCCCACTCACACGCTTACATATTCCATGAAATTCCGCAAGGATTATAAGAATGCCGGTGTGCCAACTTTCCCTGAAACCTATGGAGAGCGATTTACGCGTGCGATCATCGCAATCTCATCTATCCTTGCGGCAGTTGCCATCGTCTGGGCAAGCGTTCTGATCGGGTTGAGCGCAGGCTTGTTGAGTTTGATCGCGGTGCTCACGGCGGTCATGCTTATCCTGGCCTTTGCCACCTTGCGTATCCATACGGACAAGATGAACTTTATGTTATTCCGTTATGCATCGCTATATATGCTGAGCGCGATGATTATCTTGTCCATTCAGGGATTGATTTAATTTAGGAGGATAGGATGTCGGCGCTGTCTGATTCAAACGCTCGTACGATTGTCGTCATGCATGGCGACCAGACCGGTGAAGAACTACTCCAGGAGGCACTGCGTGTGCTCGTTCCGGAAGTGATCGGACTGGAATTGGACTTCCAGCACTTCGATATCAGTCTGGAAAAACGGCGCGCCACACAGAACGAGATATTGAAGGAAGCAGCCGTGGCAATGAACCGAACCGGCTTGGGAATGAAGGCGGCCACGATTACCCCGCCCGACCCGAATGATGTGGGCAGCCCAAACGCCATCCTGCGGGAAGAGATCGATGGGAGAGTGATCTTGCGCACCGGACGGCGCATCCCACGCGTGCGCCCCGTAGGAGGGGTGCATTCCCCGATTTCCATCGTGCGCATGGCAGTCGACGATGCCTACGGAGCCAAGGAATGGCGGGAGAAGACGCCGGAGGGAGATGAGCTCGCTTATCGTACCTCCAAAATCAGCCGGGAGACCTGCCGGTATGTGGCTGAGTTCTCTTTCCAGCTTGCCGAGCACACTGGGGCGCGCGTCTTTGGCGGGCCCAAGTACACCGTCAGCCCAGTGTATGAAGGTATGTTCAAGGAAGAACTCGATGCAGCCGCAGCCCGGTACCCCCATGTGGCTTATGAACCGCTGTTGATCGACGCTACCCTGGCACTTCTCATGAAGACGGATGGAGAGTCGCTTGTCATTCCTACGCTCAACCGGGATGGCGACATGCTCTCCGACATGATTTTGCAAATGTTCGGTAGCATTGCCGGGTCGGAGAGCCAGGTTTTGGCTTTCAACGAGGCGATGCAGGTTAAGGTGGTCATGACCGAAGCTCCTCATGGAACTGCGCCCGCGCTGCAGGGGAAGAATATTGCCAACCCTATGGCAATGATCCTGGCTGGGGCAGCGATCCTCTCTTATATTCAGACTCCCAAAGCGGACCAAGCCTCACGCGCCATTTATGAATCCGTTTTTGAAGCGTTGCATGATGGGAAAGCCACCACGGACTTAGGCGGCAGACTGGCAACCACCGAATTCACCGATGAAGTGATCCAGCGTGTACGTGCAAAGCTGGAGGTCTGGAGCGGGCTGCGGAGCTAACAGATAAGATGAACTTTATGCTGTTCCGCTATGCTCAGAGGATATTCTCGTTCGCCACGCCAAGTGATCACACCTGCTACTCAACCTAGATCATAGTATCTCGCAAGAAAATACTGCAACTGAATTTAAAAGACCTGCCTCAATTGGCAGGTTTTTTGATCGCTTATCTTAAAGCCAAAACAAGATTTACAAAATGAGTGCAGATTAAGAGACTTCATGTTGGCTTCATCTTCTCCTCATATAATATTCACATACGCTTAATTTCTGGCAAAGGGACAACTGCGCCAAAATTTGCGCACAATTTTTTATAGGAGAAATACATGAAGCTGTCGAACCTATTAAGTGCTAGATACAGTCTATCACTCCGCCGGACAGGTTTGTTCTTATTGATCATTTTCTTGCTCGTTTTCCTGACCGCCTGAGGTGGCTCACGGCCATCGACTTCGACGGGTCCCATCCCTGGCAAAGAGGAATATGGCATGACCAAGG
>WNGB01009485.1_pt1 | contig 13639 bp, 15 predicted proteins | sample 5400681 | NCBI WGS metagenome assembly WNGB01 (sample SAMN13153367, study PRJNA577476) | soil metagenome | isolation source: 115 cm soil or saprolite under grassland replicate 2 | place: USA:California | collected 2016-06-15 | reverse complement strand
CGTGCCACCGACGATGGTCCCGAAGGAGATCGACAACGCGAATCCCCCCGCGCCGTTGCCAAGGGCCGCCATGCCGGAGGAGTCCGTCCCGATGTAGTTGCCGGCAACCACGGTCTCCGACGCCCCGACTCCGATCACAACGCCGGCGGAGAGGTTTCCCGATATGACATTCCTTAGAGAAGGAGAAGCGCCCCCGATCCGGGCGCGGGACGGCAGAGGGAATGGCAGGACGTCGCTTTGCGCGACCACAACGCCGAACTCGTTGGGCCTCCCGAGTGATCCCGCGGGGTCGGTCCCCAGAAAGCAGCCCGAAACCACATTGTCAGAGCCGCTCTCGACGGAAATCGCGCCGCCGCCCGAGCCGAGAGCCCCGAACCCGTTGATCACAAGGCCGCGCACGAGATTAGAGGAGCACTGCAATGTCAAGCCGAATTGCCCCGCTCCCAGAGCCGCGCCGTCCAACTCGATCAAAAGCACGGCATTGTCTCCGATTGGCAATCGGTTGGGTCTCGAGCCCGGCTGAGTGTACCCGTCGATCGTGACGCCGGCGTTGTCGGTCAGCGGTGGAAGAGTCGACAGAGGGATGATCGTGTGGACTCCGGCTCCCGGGATATGGAAAGTGATCGTGTCCGCGCCGGGCGCCAGGTTCGCATCGAGGATCGCCTGACGAAGGGAACTCGGGCCGGAGTCGTTCGTGTTCGACACGATGAACGTCGCCGCGGAACTCCAGGCCGCGGCCAGCGCCAGGGCCCCAGCGACTCCGGCTAAAGCACGCCAGAATGAAGGGTGTAACTTCGCCATTGAGCATCTCCTGGAGGCGCCGAACCGATCTCTCCGGTTTGCCTGGACATAAGAGCACGGCGGTACGAAGCGGTCAATAAGGCGATCGCACCAGGACCAAGGTCGAACGCTCCGGCCTCAAGATCTGACACCAGGAGCCGGCGTGTCCGAATCTGAGCCAAACGGCCCATGAGGGATCGTTCGGCGCTGCGCGCCTCAGGATGTTCGAGACGGCCTGACATCAGACGTCAGTCCGTCTCGAACACTTTGTAATACACGGCGCCCCACGAAATGACCCACGTGTCCACGAACGGCCGGTAATGCGAGGGGCCGCCGTAGATCGCGCGGACCGGGACGTGACGGAACGTCGAGACGAAGGGCGCGGCTTTGAGCAGGATCACGCCGGCGATTCCGGCGGCAACGACCATGAGGAGGAGAACGGGCAGGAAGCTCTCTGACATGAGGCACGTGAACTTTTTCACAAGCTTCTCGGGGAACGCAAGGGCAGTTCTCAGTGGTCGACTGTGAGTTCTGAGTTCAGAAAAGGAAGACGCTCAACCGGTTCGCTAAGATCGGGTCATGACCCCTGGGTTCCGTCCGGTGGCTCTCGTGCCCGCGTATCAGGCCGCGGAAACGGTCGAGCCCGTGGTTCGAGGGATCCTGCTGCATGTGCCGCGGGTCCTCGTCGTGGACGACGGCTCGACGGACGCGACAGCAATGCGCGCGGCGCAGGCGGGGGCGGACGTCTTGAGCCTCCCCGAGAACTCCGGAAAGGGGAGCGCCATCCGGACAGGCCTGGCGCGTCTGCTCGACTCCGACGCGACGCATGTGGCTTTTTTGGACAGCGACGGGCAGCACGACCCGCGGGACCTGCCCGCGCTCTTGCGGGCCGCGAGGGAAGGAGCCGACTTCGTCATCGGCTCGCGGATGGCGCGGCCCGAAGAGACGCCCACCGTGCGCTACCGCACCAACGAGATCGGCAGCCGCATCCTCTCCCGGATGACCGGGCATGAGGTCGAAGACGGGCAATCCGGCTACCGCATCATCTCGGCCGACTTGCTGCGGCGGTTGAAGCTGAAGTCGCGCGGCTACCTAATCGAGACGGAAATTCTGCTGAAGGCCGCGCCTTTCGTCGAGAGATTTCACCACGTCCCAGTGCGCGCGATCTACGGCGGCCCGTCCCACTACCGCCCCTTCCGGGACACCTGGATCATTTCCTGGGGCGCCGTCTACTACAAGGTCTTCGAGACGGACTGAACGGGCGGATGAGGGCGCCGCTGTCAGCGGCGAGGAACCACGACGCGAGGGGATGCCGGACGTGGCTGCGGCTTGGTTATGGCGCGGGCGGTGAAATCGAACTCGAAGACACCGGCAATCGTCCCGGCATAGAGATGGTTCCCGGTCCGATCGATGGCGAGCGAATTGACGGACTGGCAACACTGTTTGCACGGTCTGCAACTAGTTAGACCATCGGTGAACTCAGACCAGGTCGAGCCGCCGTCCTTGCTTTGAAAAACGCCTGATTCGCTATCTCCGGCGTAGATCACGCTCGGATCGGCAGGATCGATGACCAGAGCAGTGAGCAGGAGGAGGGTCGGAAGTCCGGTTGCGGACAGTGTCCAGCTCGCCCCGCCCGTTGTACTCTTGAGGATCCCTCTACGATCTCCCACGTAAACGGTTGACGGTAGTACCGGATCCGCGGTGAGAGGACAATCCGGGCACCACTCGGTGGTGGGCGAGCGCCCCACCGTCCAGCTGCCTCCGCCGTCCGCACTCCGAAAGAACTCTTGGTCGTATAGGTCCATCGCGTAGATCAGACCGGACGTTGCGGGTGACGGTGTCAGCTTCAGCACGGAGTAGCCGTCCAGACCCGCGGCCTTCCAGCGAGTGCCGCCGTTCGTGCTCTTGAAGACGCCGCCGGTGTACGTGCAGCCGCCGAGCAGAGTGCATACCTCCGCCGTGCCGACGTAAATCGTTGCTGGTGTTGTAGCGGCCACCGCCATGCAGGCGAGAGGCGCGCGGGCGTCGAGGTCGGTCTGGAGCGTGAGCCAGGTGGCCCCCCCATCAGAGCTCTTAAAGATCTTGCTCGGGCCGTCGGTGTTGTTGTATCGAGCGTAAAGCGTGTTGGGAGCCTCCGGGGAGACGAGTACGACGGCACTGCTCGGCAGTCCGTCTGTCATGAGCTGCCACGTGGCTGCGGCATCGAGGCTCCTGAAAAGACTCCCGCCGATCTGCGCGTAAAGAACCGTCGAGACCAACGGGTCGATCAGCACCCTCGTCGCCCTCGTGCTTGCCGGACCGCGGAAAGTCCATCGGTTGCCTTGGGCCTCGGCGAGAGCGGCGAAGATGAGCAGCAGAATCGTCAGCAGCAGACGGAAGGATCGTCGGTGAATGGGGTCAGCGCTGAATTGCTGCATTGGCGCGTTCGCGCAGGAATCATACCTCCTTATCCTCTCAAGAGCCTCGCGGAGGCGGAGAGTTCCGGCAACGGTGTTCGGAACGCCAGCCTCTCTCGCTACAATGAATGATCCATGGCGCCGCCGAAGATTACGCGGCTTCGTATGCCGGGCCGCGCGCCGCGAGTGCTCACGATCGACGTGGAGGACTGGTTCCACGTCTGCGGGGACGACTACTACTCCGACCCGCGGCGCTGGGACGGGTTCGCGCCGAGGGTCGAGAAGACCCTCCTGGCCCTCCTGGACCGGTTGGACTGGGGGGGCCACCGGGCGACCCTCTTCTTCCTGGGCTGGATCGCCGGACGGTATCCGGACCTCGTCCGCGAGGCCGCGCGGCGCGGTCACGAGATCGGCGTCCACGGAGATATTCACCGGCGCGCCGATGAGATGAGCGCCCGGGAGTTCCGGGACGATCTCGAACGCGCGCGGGAGCGCATCGAGGAGGCCGGCGGCCAGCCCGCCCGCTCCTACCGCGCGGCCGAGTGGTCCATCCGCCATGCCGGCCAGGAGGCGCTGGCGGTGCTGGTGGAGGAAGGGTTCCTCTGCGACGCGTCGATGACGCCTGTCCCGCCGATCGGTCGGGCGGAAAACCCGCCGGGGCCGCATCGGATCGAGTTCGACGGAGGATCCCTCATCGAGGTGCCGCCGCTGACGGGCCGCGGATTCGGCCGAACGATCCCGATGGGAGGAGGCTGGCCTTTCCGGATGTTTTCGGCGGGGCGGTTGAAGCGCGAGGAAGACGGGTTTCGCGACGCCGGCCTGCCGGCGGTCTTCGACTTCCATCCGTGGGAGTTCGACCTGGAGCATCCGGCGATGGAGGCCTTGGACCCGCTCGTGAAGCTCGTGCATTTCTACAACCTTCGCGGACTGCCGGACCGCTTCGAGCGCTGGCTCGCGGAAGACCGCTGCGTCGCGCTCGCCGACGTCCTGCCGCGGCTCACCGGCTGAGCCTCCACACTCTGGTTCCGCCGATGACTCCACCGGACCTTCTTCCTCCTGCCTTCCTCTTCCCCGGCCAGCTCGCGGAGTTCGCCGGGATGGGCCGCGACTTCTACGACTCGGACTTCGAGGCCCGCGAGCTCTTCGCCATGACATCGGAAAAATGCGGTCTCGACCTCCAGAAGATCCTCTTCTCCGGACCGGAGGAGACACTCCACGAGAATCTCGCGGCGCAGGCGGGCGTCTATCTGGTCTCCACCCTCGCCGCCCGAGCGCTCGCCCGAAATGGGATGACACCCCCGGCCACCGCGGGTTACAGCCTCGGCAACTACGCGGCGCTGGCCGCCGCCGGGGCCATCTCCTACGAGGACGGACTGGACATCCTGATCGCGGTCTGGCGGGAAACCGAGCGGCTCGGCATCCGCGGCGCGATGGGTGCCGTCGTCGGCGCGCGCAGGGAAGCCGTGGAATCGATCTGCGAGGATTCGCGCGAACGGGGCCTGCCCGTCTGGATCGGCAACGTCAACTCGAACACGCAGTTCGTCCTGACCGGAACGAAGCCGGCCGTCGAGTCCGCCCTGGAGGCTCTCGCGCCGCGCGCCCTGACTGTCCTTCCGCTGACGATGAGCTGGCCGATCCACAGCGAGCTGATGGAGCCCGTTGCTGCCGCGGTCGCGCCGGTCGTCGCGGCGTGCCGCTCGATCCGCGTTCCAGCCATTCCCTATTACGGGCCCGACGGCAACGTCGAGTCCACGGGCGCCGGCGTTGCGCGGCTCCTGGCAACGGAGTTCTGCCATCCAACCCAGTGGAACGTGACCGTCGAGGCGATGGTCCGCGACGGCCACCGCGTGTTTCTCGAGGTCGGACCCGGACAGATGCTGTCGAAGATCGTGAGGTGGATCGACCGGAGCGTGACCTGCCATCCCGCCGGCACCCTGGCGGCCATCGGCGAGGTGTCGCGTATATTGCGTCCAGACTGATGATGTCATGCAAGGTCCGATGAGAACCGCCATCGTCACCGGCGGCTCGCGCGGAATCGGCTATGCGATCTCACGGGAGCTGGCCGCGGCGGGAAACCGGATCGTCATCACCTGCCAGAGAGACCTCGCGCGCGCCGAGGCCGCGGCCGAGGAGATTCGCCGGAAGGAGGGGGAGGCGCACGCGGTGCTCGCGGACGTCCGGGACGCGGCCGCAGTCAAGACCCTGGGCGATAGGGTCACGAAGGACTTCGGCGGGGCGGACATCCTGGTCAACAACGCCGGCATCATCAAGGACGCGCTCTTCCCGTTTCTGAAGGAAGAGGACTGGGACGCGGTCATGGAGGTGGACCTGAAGGGCGCCTTCCGCATGACCAAGGCCGTGGTGCGCGGAATGCTACACAAGAAATGGGGGAGAATCGTCAACATCGTCTCGGTCAGCGGCATCTCCGGGCACGTCGGCCAGACCAACTACTCCGCGGCCAAGGGAGGCCTGATTGCCTTCACCAAGGCCCTCGCGCTCGAGATGGCGACGCACGGCATCACCGTCAACGCCGTCGCGCCCGGCCTCGTGGATACGGAGATCATCGCGCACTTGAAAGAGGAGCCGCGCCGGGAGTTCCTGCGCCGCATTCCGCTGGCCCGCTTCGGCAAGCCCGAGGAGATCGCCGCCGTCGTCGGTTTTCTGGCCTCCGACCGCTCCTCCTACGTGACCGGCCAGGTCTGGCGAGTGGATGGAGGCATGGCCTAACGTCGCTCCGCGCGGAGCGAGCGACGCGGCTGCTCCGCCGGCGGGCGGCTCGGCCAAAGGGCCTCGACCGCCCGCCTCGTCGCCCGTTCCGCGCTGCGCTCCCGCGGCGCGAGGCTCCTCCGCTCGGTTACTTCGCGGAGACTCCTCGCGCCGCGACGGGGGCTGGAAACGCGAGCACCCGGACACGTTCCTAGGCGCGGATATAATCCGCGCCTGAGGAGACTCGATGGCAAAAGAAGACCTGGCGCCGCGCGTCAAAGACCTGATCGTGCGCCGCTTGAAGCTCGACATCGACCCGACCACAATCCAGAACGACGCCCCGCTCTTCGGCGAGGGGCTCGGCCTCGATTCGATCGATGCGCTCGAGCTTGTGCTCGGCCTCGAGCAGGAGTTCGGCATCAAGGTCGAAGATGAGGAAGTCGGAGTCAAGGCATTCGCGTCCGTGGATGCCCTCTGCGATTTCATCGAGCAAAAAAAGATCGCGTGAGGGTCCTGCCCGAGCTTCCGCACGCGTACCCCTTCCGCTTCGTTGAAACGGTCGTCGAGCCGCGCAACGAGGAATTCTCCCGCGGCGCCGTGCGGGTCGCGGTTTCGGCCAACTCCCGGGCCGCGGCGGGAGAGGCCTGGCAGTCGGCGCTCCTTCTGGCCGAGGCAATCGCACAGTCGGCGCTGCTGCTCGAAGGGGGAGACCCGGAGATCGGCCGGACCGGCTACCTGGCGGGAATCGAGGACTTCCAGGTCTCGCGGGCGCCCCGCGCCGGGGAGACGCTCGAGGTTCAGGTGCGCCTGACGGCTCGGTTCGGCGCGATAGTGAAATTCGACGGCGAGGTCTTCTGCGGGACGGAGTCGCTCGCGAGGGGCAGTGTGCTCGTACGGCAGGGCGCCGGCTCGCCGGCGCCCTAGCATGGGCCCGAGGAGCATGGCAACCGAAGTCGAGAAAAGCTACGCCTGCACCAACGAGCCGCCGCACCGCTTCGGGTTGGGCGAGCGACTGCGCAACTCCAACGGCCTCCTCGTCACGCTCCACAGGCTGGACGCGCCCTATCCACCGCGGCAGCTTTTCATCACGAACCGGGAAATGAAGATGGGTTACGACGATGTGTACAAGGCCTGCTACGTGTGTGTGGATCAAGGAAAAAAGGAAAACGCGATCGTCCTGCCCAAGGCCGAGATCGAGGTCGGCCTCCCTCCGTAGAACGTCGCTCCGCGCGGAGCGAGCGACGCGGCTGCGCCGTCGGCGGGCGGCTCGGCCAAAGGGCCTCGACCGCCCGCCTCGTCGCCCGTTCCGCGCTGCGCTCCCGCGGCGCGAGGCTCCTCCGCTCGGTTACTTCGCGGAGACTCCTCGCGCCGCGACCGGGGCTCGACGAGGTCGTGGACTAAAGGGCTCTCGTCTTTAACTCTCTCAGCAGGCGGTCGCTGCGCGACCGGCGCCGAGAGATTTCAGCTACGAGAGCCCCAGAGACTCCTCGCGCCGCGACCGGGGCCGGGAAGCGCTCTCGACCAAGGCTGAGGAGGCGATTACTCGGACCTCTTGGAGGCTTGCGACACGCAAAGCCGCCAGGGATCTCCGAGCGGCCCGGGTGTTATGATTGGGGCCTCTCGAAAAGGGGAAATGGATGCCCGGAGCCGATTCGGAGCCCGAGGCGGGTTCTTATCTGGATCGCTTGATCGAGTTGCGCGTCTTCGGGCGAAAGCCCATCTCAATGGTGCCCGCCTATTCGACAGACGAGAACGCCTCGGAGCTGGTCATCGCGCGCCTGAACAGGCCACCGCTGCGGTGGATGAGCTTGAAAGAGGGGGACGCGTGGACCTTTCACTGGAGAAGTCCGGTCGTCGGAGACATCGCCGACGAGTCCACCGCCGCTCGGTATGCGAGGCTGGTGTCCGCAACCGCCCCCACGCGACCGCTCGCAATCTGCCGAGCGGCTCTCAAGCTCGTGACCGCTTCCAGCCCCCACACGTCCCAGCCGCGCGCGAGCTCGGGCGCTCCGGAAGCCTCCCGCTAGCCGGCGACGGCGCCCGGAAGAGAGATCCTCTTCAACTTCCGGTTCGTCAGTATCCGGAGAGTCGCTCCGGGCTTGAGCAAGCCGGCGTTCTCCAGGTGCGTCAGCCACTCTTTGAGCGTCAGGCGGGCGCTATAAACGGTCTCCGAAGGGGGGGCGGCGGTGACTGCGGCGAGATTCTTGGAATTCACGGTGGCTCCTTTCTTAGCGTTCACGGAAGATGCTCGACGGGTGCGGGGAAATTCAGTAGCGGCCACGGCCCCTCCGGAATCCGCCGCCCCCGCCGCCACGGTCGCCGGAGGACTCGTTTCGAGGACGTGCTTCGTTCACGGTCAGGGCGCGCCCGTTGACTTCCTTTCCGTTCAAGGCATTCATGGCCGCGGTCGCCTGGGCATTGTCGGCGAACTCCACGAACCCGAATCCCTTGGACCGGCCCGTGTCGCGGTCGGTGATGACCTTCGCCGATTCCGGCTCGCCGTACGGTGCGAAGAGATCGCGCAGCTCGGCGTCGTTGGTGTCGTACGAGAGGTTGCCTACGTAGAGTTTCATTGGACCCGTCCTTGGTGCCGGTCACCCCGGCATACCCTCCGGCCTTGCAAGAACACGTGAACGGCCGCCGGCGGAACGGTCACGCTACCCCGTTTTGTTGACCGTTCGGATTTTGGCAGATCGGGTCCGACAAAAGACGAGCGAACGAGGACAAAGACAGTATATCAGGCTCCTCGACCCCCATCACGTCCGCCCCGGGAGGTTCTCAGTCTTCTCTGCTTTCTTGCCCCGGGCTTTGTCGTCAAGGCGCGTCGGGAGGAGAGGGTGCCATGTCTTGATTTTCACCCCTCGCTCCGACCTTCCTTTTCCTTCTGATCCGTCTCGATTACGGACAGGACGCGAAGGCGCTGGTGTCCTGGATGGGCTGGAAGGCGGTTCGCTGAGGATTGGTATAAGCCCTCGTGGCGCCCGTCTGGGTATCCGTGACCGTCATGACGACCTGGATGTCGGTGAGTCCTCCGGCGAACGTCCAGTAACTCGAATCGTATCCGCAGCCGTTGAGGACCTTGACCACCATCTCTACGTTGTCGGAATTGAAGAACCAGAAGTAGCCGGTGTCGCCGGTCAGGAAAACGGCCTGGCCGGCGCCCGTGGTCCCGTCCGGCGTCGTCCACTGGACCTGGACCGTGAAGCGGCCTTTGTTCAAGCAGAGGGTCGTCGTGTTCGCGGTGCAGAGAGCCTCCGCCGACGAGTCCCCGGGCCGCCAGAGGGAGAGCGTCGAAGGGGCGTTGGGTAACTCCGTCGCGGAAGCGGGATGCTCGGGCTCCTCGCTGGACGCGGACGAGCCCGCGGCGAAAGGACTCGCTGCGTCTGGTCCCGGGTCAAACGTGGCGGACGCGAGGAACGTGCCCGTGTCCTGGATGGGCTGGAAAGCGGTGCCCTGCGGGTTGTGGTAGGTCTTCGCGATGCCGGTCTGAGTGTCCAGGACGGTCATGACGACATCGACGTCCGTCAGTCCGCCGGCGAACACCCAGAAGCGCGAGTTATATTCCCGGCCGTCCACCACCTTCACGATGATCTCCAGATTGCCGGGGGCGAAGAACCAGAAGTAGCCGGTGTCCGCGGTCAGGGCGACCGCCTGACCTGCTCCGGAATGACCTTCCGCCGTGGTCCACGTCGCGAGAACTTGGAAGCGCCCGCCGTTGACGCAAAGGGTCGTGGCATCCGAAGCGCAGGAGGCAATATTGACCGCGATTTGCCGCGTCGCGGTCGCGACGGCGAGCTTCAACGAGCAGCCGGCGGCGCAGACCCTCGAGAACCTGACGGGACCGAGGACTTGTGTTGCCGTGCTGCCCAGCGCCGTTTCTCCGGAAGGCGAGGCGAGCGACCACTGCGCGCCTGGGTAGCGCGTGTCCGCCGGCGGCGCCGGTTCTTCGTCGAAAAGATAGTAGTTTGTCCCGGCCGTCAAATAGAAAGTGCCGCCGAAGAAGAACGCCGGCTGCGCCCCGGCGCTGTCGAGAGAGACGACGATGGACGGGCTCGGACTCCAATCGGTCACGGTCAGCGGACGGGAGACGATCTGCGAAGCGGGAGAGCCGCCTTCCGTGTAGTTGTATCTGAGGTAGATGCAGTAACTGCCGACCGAGTTGGGAGCTGTCACGGATGCGAGGCCTCCAACGGCCAGGAAGGAAGACGCCAGAGGGTTGGGCGACATCGCCGAAAGTGGCCCGCACCCTCCAGGGTTGATCAGAGAGTCCACGGAATTGAGCGTCGTCGTCGGCGCCTTCTCCATCTCGTTGGCCAGAATGAACGGACTTCCACGGGTCACGGGGCTCTGCGTCGAGAAGGCTGCGACGAGGCTCGGCGTGAGCATGACGGCTCCCGAGGCTGTCGCCTGATAGCCGCCCGGGAACGCGATCGTCAGCGCGAATGCGCTGGCGCCGTTTGGCATCGGGACCACCGGACCTGCCGCGGTCGCCGGCGGACCGGACGGGAAGCTGAAAGTCCAGCTGAACGACGCCTCGTTGAGATTACCCTTCGAGCTCCTGGCGTCGGCGTTGCCTCCCGTGGGCATGGTCAGCGTGCCGCCGGTCTTCGCGCAGGTGCCCGTCGCGCCCGCGTAACCCGCGATGCTCGCCTGCGGACAGGCGACGGAAAGCGCGGCGGAGATATAGGTGTTGGTGCTCGTCCCGAAGGAGTTCGCGCTCCGCAGCGCGAAGCCGTAGCCGGCGGCGGCGGGCGGGTTGGTCAGCCCGAGGCTCTGGCGGCAGTTGGCGCCCGAGCGGATATCGCCGTGGATGGCGCCGGCGGGATCGCAGGGGAAGTAACCGACCACTGTCCCTTCGGTGGATTTGGGTCCGGTCTCGTCCGCGGCGAAGGCGCCCGCATAGTTGAAGTCCCAGATGACCGACGTGGCCCCCGAAGAGACGTCCTTGAGCTGCCACTTGTCGCCGTAGTAGTTGGACTTGTCGGCGCGATCGCCGGCCGACAGGTTTATGCCGAAGGCGTCGGCAAACGGCGGAGAGTTCGGAATGCCGCTGGAATGCCAGACGAAGTTGAGCCCGGTGAAGTCGGTGGGGTCGATACTCCATGTCCTGCCGAGCGGGTCGGCGGTGTCCGTCGAGTCGGGAATCTCGCCGAGGTCGCCTTTGTAGTCCCACGTCCCCAGACCGAAGGTGAATCGGAAGTGCCCGTTATCCCGAGGCCCCCCGCAACCCCGGGTTTGTGCGCCGCACTGGCCGCCGAACAGCCGCGCCACCACGGTGTTGCCCGAGGAGGAAATGCTGGTGATCGAGTTGCAGTCGCCGAGAATGTAGAGCCCGCTGTCGGAGGGCGGCAGCGAAGAAATACACTTGGAGACGGCCTGCACGTGGCCGGGCAGGAGCGTGGACGTGTCGAGCCAGAAAAAACCGTAATCGGATTGCTGGATGACGTACGGCCCGTTGTAAACCGGCAGAACGCCGGTCACGGTCATGATTCCGTTGGACGTGAACGGCACGTTCTGCGCGGGCAAGAGCGGGGGAAGGAGGAACATCAGGGCGATTAGCATTGGCAGCGAGAGCGAGCCCGCCTGCCTTCGAATCCGCCGCAGAGCGTTCATGGTCGAAAGATCCTCATGGAAGTGCGCGCGAGACTGGACTCGGAGGAGGGAAATCTCTTCATGAGGACAGAAGGTTCGGACGCAATATCCATTCCTGCTCTCTTTCCGGACACCTTCCGATTTCACGCCCCTGACAGAAACCAAGATTCGTCTTCCGGTACGGATTTTAGTCCTTGACGAACTCGATCGCGTAGGGCCCCTGGGAACAGCCCGGTACGGGGGCAGTTCCGTCGGCATTCAACATAAAACCGTTCTTTTCGAAAATGAGCTGGCCCTTGTCGGTGGTGACGCAAGGCAGGCCGTACAGGAGGACCGCGGCGCCCGATTCGATGTCGGCTCGCAAGCGCAAGGGTGTCCCGGCGGCCTCTTTCTCCGCGGGAGGGAAATCAGCGGTGACGGCGCAACCCTTCTGCGACACGAGGACTTTTCCTGAGACGCTGGCGGCGCCGCTGCCTTTGGCCGCGCGCAAACGCCAACTGTAGTTTCCCTCGACCGATCGGCCGCGGCAGGCGGACGACTCGGAGGAGGGCAGCCAGAATGCGGCCGCGCTGCGGTGGGCGTTCTCGTTGTTGGCGAGCTTGACGTCGATCTCGCGGCGGAGCTGGCGTAACATACCCGACTCTCTGAGCAGACGAAAGTAGTTCTCCGTGAAGTAGAGAGGATAAGCATAGAAGGCCGCGCGGTAGTGCTGCATCGCCAGGTCGCGCCGGCCCAGATGCTCCTGCGCTTCGCCGAGGGTGGTGTGAAACAGGCCCTGGTAACGCGGGTCCTTGCTGCACCAATCTGTCAGGTCGCACTTTGAGAGAGCCGTCTGCGAGACGCCAAGAGCCTGCTCCCACTGCTGCTGGTGGATGAGGCTCCGCCCTTTCTCGTCCATGCGGGCAAAGTATCTTGCGGACGACGTCGCGCAGGCGGTCGCGATCCAGCACAGTCCTGCCAGAACGGCTCGTCGCACCCTCTCGCTCATCGCGCCTTGCCTCCTCGCGGCCGACCGATTCCACCCGAACCGAGGTTATACCCGAGCCGCGAACCGCCGAAGTGGGACAAGACGCCCCGGCCCCGGCCGGGAAAGACGCCGCGCGTCAAGCCGGCACGCAGGAAAACGATCGCGCGGCGGACGCAGTCTTCGAGGCCGCGGCCGAGGGCGAGGTTGGCGGCGATAGCGGAGGCGAGGGTGCAGCCGGTTCCGTGTGTGGCCTGCGTCGAGATTCGCGGGTTGGCGAATTCCCGGAAACGCCGGCCATCGTAGAGGAGATCGCGCACCGAAGGGCCCCGGCCGTGACCGCCTGTGATGAGAACAGCCCGGGCGCCGGAAGCGGCGATGGCACGGGCCGCTTCGCGGCGGTCCGCGTCGGTCCGGATGGGGAGGCCAGAGAGGACTTGCGCCTCGGGGAGGTTGGGCGTGACGAGGTCGCAGAGCGGGAGTAGGACCTGGATGAGGGTCTTCACGGCCACCGCGGAAAGAAGACGGGTCCCATCGAAGGCGATCATCACCGGATCGAGCACCACGTTGTCCGCGCGGTGGCGGCGCAGCCCCGACGCAACGACGCGGATGCGCGGAGCGTCGAGCAACGCGCCGATCTTGACGGCCGAGGGGCGCAGGTCCGGGAAGATGGAGTCCATCTGCCGGCGGATGAACGCGGGGGAGAGCGTTTCGATACCGCTGATCCCTCGCGTGTTCTGAGCGGTGGCGGCCACGAGGACCGTCGCGCCGTGGACTCCGTGAGCGGCGAAGGTCAGCAGGTCGGCCTGGATGCCGGCGCCACCCCCCGAGTCCGAGGCGGCGATCGTGACGGCGCAGACGGGACGGCGAAGCTTCGGCATCGGGCGCCGTGAAAGAATAGCGCCGCTCTTCCGTCAAGACCGTCCTCTGGAGGGACTCGGCATGCGCTTTTCGCGATTTGGCACTGCCCGTCTGGCGCCGCTTCTGCTGCTCGCCGCTTCCGCCGTGGTCTCGGGGCAGGAGCGGCCGCGGATCCGGGATCTGGGTATTCGTCCCGGCGTGCTGCCGCCGGGGAAGTGGAACGCGATCACGGACGTGGCGGGAATCCGGGTCGGGCATACGACGATCGTGGAAGGGGATTCGATCCGCACGGGTGTGACCGCCATCCTGCCGCACGGCGGGAACCTGTTTCAGAGCAAGG
>WNGB01023895.1_pt1 | contig 13640 bp, 11 predicted proteins | sample 5400681 | NCBI WGS metagenome assembly WNGB01 (sample SAMN13153367, study PRJNA577476) | soil metagenome | isolation source: 115 cm soil or saprolite under grassland replicate 2 | place: USA:California | collected 2016-06-15 | reverse complement strand
AGGGGGGCACCAACAGAAGGGGAGCGACGCTGAGGGACACCAACGTGCTCGGCACCGGCGTTCTCGCCGGCGTCGAGCGCTCGTTCGACGCGGACCGCACCACCACCCAATACCGGATCACGCAGCCGCGCGCGTTCGGAGGTTGGACTACGGTCGACTACTCGTACTCGCAGCTCAGCGACGGCGAGAGCAGAACGCTGTCGGTCCTCCGGCCGTTCTACGCCCTCGACACGCGCTGGGCCGCGGGCTTCCTTCACTCGAGCGACAACCGCATCGACTCGCTCTTCATCAATGGAATAAAAGTGGCCCAGTATCGCCACAGGCAGGAAAGCACCGAGGCGTCCGGCGGCTGGTCGGAGGGCCTTGTCGACGGCTGGGCACAGCGCTATTCGCTGGGTGTCACGTACCACAAGGACAACTACAACGCCGAGCCGGACCTTACCGCGCCGGGGCAGTTACCCTCCGATCAGACGCTCTACGCGCCTTTTTTCCGCCACGAAGTCGTGCAGGACGGTTTCGAGAAGGTCAAGAACCGGGATCTGATCGAGCGCCCCGAATACTTCGCGATGGGATTCCAGTCCCGCGTGCAACTGGGCCGCGCGTGGACGGGTCTGGGCTCGACGCAAGACCTGTGGCTCTATTCCGCCAGCGCGAGCGACGGTTTCCGGTTTCCGTCGGATCGAACCGTGCTCGCTTCGCTCTCGATCGACGGGCAGACGGGATACCGACCGCTTGTCCGCCAAACGTTGAGCGGCTCGATCCGGTACTATGGCCATCCGGACAGCCGCACGCTGCTGTTCGCCTCTCTCTCGGGTGACGCGCTCAAGGACCCCACCTTGTCCAGCCAATTGCTGCTGGGGGGCGACACCGGCTTGCGCGGGTATCCCCGGAATTACCAGAGCGGCGAGCGGAGCGTTCTGCTCAACGTCGAGAGCCGCGTCTATACCGACTGGTACCCTTTCCGGCTGTTCCGCGTGGGAGGCGCGGTGTTCTACGATTATGGCCGCGCATGGGGCGGCCAGGGCGGCATCAACGAAAATACCGCGAACACCGGGTGGCTCCGCGACATCGGCTTCGGCCTTCGCATCCTGAGCGCGCGTTCCGCCTTCGGAAACGTCCTGCACATCGATTTTGCTGTGCCCCTGAACCACGATCCGAACATCAGATCGGTTCAGTTCATCGTCACGACCAAGGTCACTCTCTGAGCCGTTCCGCGTCGCGCATCTCGACGATGCGCGGCAGCGTCTCGCCGATCGCGCTCCGGAGCACCGCGTCCGCGATGCCGTCGAAGGGCGTGGGCTGCGCGTTCACGATCACCAGGCGCGCGCCCGCCCGCTTCGCCGCCGGCACCGCGCCTGCGATCGGATAGACCTTGAGGCTCGTCCCGACCGAGAGCAACAGGTCCGCCTCGGCGGCGGCCCGCATCGCGCGCTCGATCACCTCGGGCGCGAGCGCCTGGCCGAAGGAGATCGTGTCGCTCTTCAGGATCCCGCCGCAGTCTTTGCACGCCGGGTCGGGTTCACCCGAGCGCACGCGATCGAGCGTTGCCTGCATCGGCCCCTTTCGGTCGCAAGAAAGGCACACCACATTGTGCACCGTGCCGTGCACCTCGATCACGCGTCCGGGAGAATTGCCCGCCTTCTGGTGCAGCCCATCGATGTTCTGCGTGATGAGCGCGTGCAGCTTCCCGCGCCGCTCCAGCTCGACGATCGCCATGTGGCCTGCGTTCGGCCGCGCCGTCCACGCCGGATGCGCAAGGCGCGACTGCCACGATTTCTTCCGCACCTCGGGATCGGCGACGTAGTAATGGATGTCGGAGAGCTTCTCCGCCTCGGGATCCTTCGTCCACACCCCTTGAGGCCCGCGGAAATCCGGGATGCCCGACTCGGTGGAGATCCCCGCGCCGGTGAGGACGACGATGCGCTTGGACTCCTTGATCCAGATCCGAATGGAAGCGTCGATTTTCCCCGTCGCCATCTTCGGCGATGCGTTCAAGAGCTCGATCTAGCGCGGGTCGCAGCACCGCCGCGGAACACCAGAAAGAACCGCACCCACGCCCAGAGGGCCATGAGATCCACGAGCACGGCCATCACCCTGAACAAGATGCGGCTGATCATAAGACTGGTTTGCAAGGGCCTCCCGAGGTTTCCCGTGATGTTCGGTCCACCAGGCCCAAAGGCAATCCAGTCCGCCGTCAGTGCAAGCGCGCTGATCATAAGCGCCCCGATCAACGCCCGCGTTCTGACGACGCGTCGGGGCAGCGCGAGCAGCGCGCCGACGAAGGCGAACATCATCCCTACCGGCAATGCCGCGAATTCTCCGGCGGCGAGCTTGTCCGCCTTGGGCTCGAGCTCATGGACGCCGAGCGCGACAACGCCGAGGCCGATCGCGCACACCGCGATACCGATCGCGATGCGCAGGCCCGGCCGCAAGCGTTTTTTGGCGACGCCGTTCTCTTTCCCCTTCGCTGCTTTCTTCACCTTCTAAGTCCTCAATTTGAACCTCTGTATCTTCCCCGTCGCCGTCTTCGGCAGCTCGTTCAAGAACTCGATCCACCGGGGGTACTTGTAAGGCGCGAGCTTGTCCTTGACGTGCTGCTGCAGCGCCGCCTTCAGCGCGTCGTCGCCCGAGTTGCCGGGCTTCAGGACGACGAAGGCCTTGGGCTTGATGAGCTTGTTCCCGTCTTCGGCGCCGACCACTGCCGCTTCGAGCACCGTTTCGTGGCTGATGAGCGCGGCCTCGACTTCCGCGGGCGAGACCCAGATGCCCGAGACTTTGAGCATGTCGTCCGAGCGCCCGCCGTAGACGTAGTAGCCGTCGCGGTCGAGGGTGTACTTGTCGCCGCTCTTCGTCCATCCGCCCATGAAGGTATTGCGGCTTTTCTCGCGGTTGTTCCAGTAGCAGGCGGCGCTCGTGGGCCCGCTGATCTGCAGCTCGCCCATCTCGCCCTGCTTCACAGGGTTGCCCTGCTCGTCCACCAGGCGCAGCTCGTAGCCCGGAACGGGCTTTCCCGTGGTGCCGTAACGCAGGTCGTTCGGCCGGTTGGAGAGGAAGATATGCAGCATCTCGGTCGAGCCGATGCCGTCCAGGATCTCGACGCCGGTTTTCTCCTTCCAGCTCTTCGCGATCTGCGGCGGCAGCGCCTCCCCCGCCGAGACGCACAGCCGCAGCGCGAGGTTCTCCCTCTTCGGGAAATCGGGGCTCGCGAGCATCGCCGCGTAGAGCGTCGGCACGCCGTAGAAAATCGTCGGCTTGTTCTCGGTGAGCCGCTTGAAGACCGACGCCGGCGTCGGCCGCTCGGCCATCAGGATCGCAGCGGCGCCGGCTGCGAGCGTGAAGGAGAGCGAGTTGCCCAGGCCGTAGGCGAAGAAAAGCTTCGCCGCCGAGAACACCACGTCGCTTTCCCTGCAGCCGAGGACGCCCTTCGCGTAGAGCTCCGCGGTAAGGATCATGCTCGAGTGCACGTGCACCGTGCCCTTGGGCATCCCGGTCGAGCCCGAGGAATAGAGCCAGAAGCACGGATCGTCGGAGATCGTCGGCGCGGGCGCGAGCTCGGGTTTTCCTTTCGCGATCACGTCCTTGAACAAGGTATACCCCTGAGCGTTGCTGCCGGAGACGATGACGTGCTTCAAGAAAGACAGCTTCCCGATCAGCGGGGCGAACTGCGGCACGAGGTGCTCCGAGACGATAAGCGCTTTCGCGCGACTGTCGGCGAGCATGTACTCGTAGTCCTTCGGCGTGAGCAGCGTGTTCACCGCGACGGGGACGATGCCCGCCTTGATCGCGCCCAGGAACGCGGTGGGAAAATCGATCGTGTCGGTGAGCGCGAGCAGCACGCGGTGCTCCATCTCCAGGCCCAGCGCCTGCAGCCCCGAGCCGAAGCGGTTGATGCGCTCAGCGAGCTGGCCGAAGCCGTGCTGTCCCGCGTCGTCGATGTAGGCGATCCTCGCCGCGCGGCCTGCGGCCAAGTTGCGCTCGATCAGGTCGTACGCGGCGTTGTAGTCGCGGGGAATCCTGACGATGGGCGGGCTGACCGAATGATCGGCGCTGCTGCGCGAGGCCACGTGACTCTCTCACTCTTCGAACTGCCCGGCATTGTTCGCCTCCGTGAGCAGAGCGTCAAGGCGGTTGCGGCACGCGCGTTCGAAGGAGCAGAATATCGGCGGGAACAGCAAGGAGGAGCCATGAAAACCAACCCGCCGACCCAGGATTGGAACGTACCCGCCGCAGGAAACGGCCTGCTCGACCGCCGCGCTTTCCTCAAGGGCGGCGCGGCGCTCGCCGCGGCGATGACGGGTTATACCGTAGTCAAGTCCGCGTCGGCCGAGCGGCTCGCGGACGACCCGTGGAGCAAAGCGCCCGGCGCCCTCGTGCAGCCCTATAACCTGCCTTCCCGCTTCGAGAAAAACGCCGTGCGCACGCTGAGCAACCCGAACGGGGAACCGCGCACGCAGCACGCCCGCACCCCGCATCATCTGTTGAACGGCACGTTCACGCCGAACGGTCTGCACTTCACCATCTCGCACGCGGGCAACCCGGACATCGACCCCGACAAGCACCGCCTGCTGCTCCACGGCCTCGTGAAACGGCCGCTCGTCTTCACGCTCGATACGCTCTCGCGCTATCCGCTGGTGTCGCGCATGCACTTCGTCGAGTGCGGCGGGAACAGCGCGCCGATGTTCTCGAAGGAGCCGATCCAGGCGAGCGTGCAGGCGCTGCACGGCCTTTGCTCCTGCGCCGAATGGACCGGCGTGCCGCTCTCCACGCTGCTCGAGGAGACCGGGGTCGATCCCAAGGCGAAGTGGCTCGTCGCCGAAGGCGCCGACGCGCCGGCCCTGAGCCGCAGCGTGCCGCTCAAGAAGGCGCTCGACGACGCCGTGATCGCGCTCTACCAGAACGGCGAGCGCCTGATGCCCGGCAACGGCTACCCGATGCGGCTGCTCCTGCCCGGCTACGAGGGCAACATGAATGTCAAGTATCTGCGGCGCCTGAAGCTCGTCGAGGCGCCGGCGATGAGCTATTACGAAGCGCGGACCTACGCGCCGATCCTGCCGAACGGCAAGGCGTACCAGTTCTTCTTCGTGCAGGAAGTCAAATCCTTCATCACCCAGCCTTCGCTCGGGCTGGCGATGAAGGGGCCGGGTTTGTACGAGATTTCCGGGATCGCGTATTCCGGCAACGGCCGCATCTCGAAAGTCATGGTCTCCGCGGACGGCGGAGCGAGCTGGGCGCAGGCTGCCCTTCAGGAGCCGGTGCACAGCAAGGCTTTCACGCGCTTTCGCGCGCTCTGGCGCTGGGACGGCGGTCCCGCCGTGCTGCAAAGCCGCGCGTGGGACGACGCCAGCAACGCGCAGCCGACCCGTGCGCAGATCGTGGCCGAGCGCGGCCAGAGCGCCAAAACTCCGCCGGTGACGGCCTTTATAAGCCAGCACTACAACGGCCCGACGAGCTGGGCGGTCGACGCGAAAGGCGAGGTGAAGCATGTCTATGCGTAAATCTCCGCGCATCGCCGTTCTCCTCGCGCTCGCTTTCGGTTCGGGCGCCGCTTTCGCCGTAGGGCCCAATCTCGGAAGGCCGGTCGATCCGGCCGAGATCGCCGCTTGGGACATCAGCATCCAGCCCGACGGCACGGGCCTCCCGCCAGGCGGCGGCACACCCCTTCAAGGAGCGCGCATCTTCGCGCAGAAGTGCGCGATGTGCCACGGCGAGGACGCCAAAGGCGGGGCCAATGCCGCGCTGGTCGGCGGCGCCCCGATCGCCAACATGGACTCGGTGAGGACCATCGCCAACTTCTGGCCCTACTCCACGACCGTGTTCGACTACATCCGGCGGGCGATGCCCTGGCAGCAGCCGCGGACGCTCACCGACAACGAGGTCTACGCGCTCACCGCCTACATCCTCTCGCTCAACAAGCTGATCGGCGAGACCGACTCGATGAACGCGGAGACGCTGCCAAAGGTGCGCATGCCGAACCGGAATGGATTCATCGTCCGGTTTCCGGACAAGATGTAGAACACGGCAAGACCCGGCCCAGGTCAGTCCGACTTGGTTCCGGCGTTCAGCTCCTCGCACAGGAGCGCGAGGTTGTAATGGCAGTCCGCGAGGCGCGGGTCGCGGTGCAGCGCTCTTTCGTACGCCTCCATCGCCTCGTTCTTGCGGTCCATGTCCTCCAGCAGGACGCCGAGGTTGTACAGGAGCACCGGATCGCTGCCGCACGCTGCGATGGCGTTGCGATAGACGCGCTCGGCCTCCGCGAGACGCCCGGCCTCGTGCAGCAGCCGTCCCAGGTTGATGTGGGCGTCGAGGTGCACCGGGTCGGCGGCAAGGGCCCGCTCATACGCCTGCCGCGCCGCCTCGGCATCTTCGCCCTCCAGGTCGTGGCCCCGGCCGAACCAGTCTTCCGCACCCGCCGCCGCGGCACGCTCGTTCCCCTCGATCACGCTCAAGCAGCCCTCGGCAGGATCGCCGTCGAACGCGAGCAGGTATTGCCCTGAATCCGCCTGCCAGCGGCCGGCGCCTTCCTTCACGACCACGTGGTCGCCCACCGCGCCGATGCTCAGGCCCGACAAGGGCATGTCCTCGGGAAGATGGCGGCGCAGCTCCTTGAGCGAGCGCGTGATCCGTTTCGCCGGCACCTTGGCCGCGGCGAGCGCCTGGGCGGTGCGAAGGACGATCAGATCCTGGAACGAGAACCGGAAAGTATTGCGCGGACCGCGCGCGGGCGAGACGAAGCCCGCCTTGACGAGACCGCGGATCGTGCTGCTCGGGAGGCGAAGCAGCTTCTCGACCTCGCGCACGCCGTATTGGTGCATGGCGGGCGGACCCGTTTCTCTCCGAGCTACTTCCTGGCGGCCTTCTTCGGGACGGGCTGGGCGGCTTGAGCCGCATGTTTGGGCGGCTTGCGCGCTTCGGTCTCCTGCGCCGGTTGAGCCGATTTCGAGGCTGCGCCGGCTTTCTTGTCCAGGCTCGCGCGCAAAGCCTCCATGAGGTCGATGACCTGCGCGCCGCCTTCGGGCTCCTCGGCCATCGTGATCTCCTGGCCTTCGACTTTCTTCTGCACGGCGGCCTCGATGCGGTCGCGCACCTCGTCCTTGTATGCGCCGGGATCGAATTTGTTGGAAGCCTGCTGCTCGATCAATTGCTGCGCGAGCTTGAGCTCGGCGTCCTTCACTTCCGTCTTCGGGATCTCGATCTCCTTGATCGATCTCACCTCGCCGGCGTAGAGCAGCTGCTGCATGACCAGGCCGTCTTCGACCGGTCGGATCATCACGATGTACTGCTTGCCGCGCGCCGCCCAGCGACCGAGCGCGCAGCGATTCGACTTGCGCAGCGCTTCTGCGAGCAGCGCGTAGGGCTTCGCACCGCCTTTGTCCGGAGCGAGGTAGTAGGCCTTGTCGAAATACACCGGGTCGATCGATTCGATCGGCACGAATTCGGCGATGTCCGCCGTGTGCGTCCCCGCCTCCTCGAGCGCCTTCAGCTCCTCGGGCGAGAACATCACGTACTGGTCGTTGGCGAATTCATAGCCCTTCGCCATGTCCTCGCGCGCGACGGGAACCTCTTCCTTCACGCAGATGTACTGCTGCTTGAGCCGCGATCCGCAGGCCTTGTGCAGAAGGTTGAACGAGATCGCGCGGCTCGCCTCGGTGGCGGAGTAAAGCTTCACCGGAATCGAGACCAGTCCGAACGAAACCGTCAGCGTAGCGATCGATCGTGCAGCCATGCCTGCCTCCGAGCTTGTTTCCCCTTTTCAAGGGGTTGGGGCCGCGATTCTACGCCTTCGCGCGCTCGAGTGCACGTTCGAGGCTTTGCTTGCGAGCCAGGGCGTCGTTCCAGCGGTCGCCCGTTTCGGCCAGGCGCCCGGCGGCATTCGTGATCCTGAAGTCGAGCGGGTGGGCCTTGGCCAGCTCTTCCCAGGTGAGCGGCATCGATACCGGCGCTCCGGGCGCGCCCCGCGGCGAGTAGGCGACGTTCAGCGTCTTGCCGCGAACGTTCATGTTGAAGTCCATGAAGATCTTGCCGGTCCGCTTGGGAATGCTCCATTCCACCGTGACGTCCTTCGGGTGCGCTCGCACGAGATGCCGCCCGACCATCTCGCTCACCTTGCGCGCGCTGTCGAAATCGAGCGTGCGCTCGATCGGCACGAAGACGTGCAGGCCGGTCTTGCCGGAGGTTTTCACGACTGCGCTCAGCCCCATGCTCGCGAGCAATTCGCGCAGGTGGAACGCGACTTCCTTTCCTTTCTCGAAGGCGACCGTGTTCAGCTCGGGTTCTTCGCCGGGCGCTTCCTTGCCGGAATAGATATAGGGGTCGATGTCGAAGACGACGTAGTCGGGATAGTTGAGCACCGAGCTCTCCAGCGCGGCGAGCGAGCTCGAGTAGTCGATGCTCTTGTCCGGCGCATCCGGGCCCGGTTTCGCCCGGGAATGCCACACGTGAAACTCGAGGGTGCCCGACTGCGCGAGCCACAGCAGCGTCGGCAGGTTGTTGCACAGCAGGTAGTCGTGGCGCTCGTCCTTGTGCTCGGAGAAAACCGTGATCGTCTCGGCGAACCCGGGAAGATCGTGATCCCAGTGTTTCTGGAAAAAGCGCTCGCCGGCGATGCCCTCGGGCATGCGGATCATGGTGAGCGGCCGGTCCGCGAGATGCGGGAGCATGAAGGGCGAGACTCGCGCGAGGTAGCGCAGCAGGTCGCGCTTGGTCACGGCGGGCTGTTTGAGCGCGGCGTCGGCGGGCCAGTACACGCGATCGAGATGCGTGAGGCGGATCTGATGCGCGCCGACCGCGATCGGGAAAGCCGTTTTTCTGTTCTCCAGTTGCCGCAGTACGTCGTCCACCACCGTATCGGTCGAGCGGGTCGCGGCCGCTTGAACGGACGGGCGCGGCTCCGTGCGCTTCACCGACTTCGGATCGACGTCGTCCCTGAACCTCAGGAACACTCCCGCGCGCAGCATGCCGTCGGGCGTCCAGTTCTGGAACTGCACCTCGGCGACGAGCTCGGGCCGGACCCAGCTCGTCGGGCTGTGAAGCTCGGGCGTCTCGGCGAAAGGGCAGGCATCGGTCTTGAGGGCCTCGCATCGCGCCTTCACCTCCGCGAGCGTGCGCTCGTCGAACCCGGACCCCACGTGTCCGGCATACTGAAGTTCCCCGCCGCTAAAGTACCCGAGAAGGAGCGCCCCGAGGGGCTCGCGCGAGCCCTTGCCCCTGGTGTAGCCGCCGACGACGAATTCGCCGCTCTGCGTGGACTTGATCTTGAGCCACAGGCCCGAGCGCTTGCCCGCCTCGTATTTGCCGTCCTTGCGCTTGGCGATGGCGCCTTCGAAGCCGCTCGCGAGCGCCGCCGCATACAACGCCTCGCCGTCCTCGGCCGCGTGCACGAGCTGCACGTGAGGAGAGGGCAAGAGACATTGCGCGAGCCAGCGCCGACGGTCGCTGTAGGGCGCCGCTCGCAGATCGAGGCCGGCGAAGTGCAGGAGGTCGAAGCAGTACAGGACCACGGGCGCGGTGCGGTCGGCCGCCGCGATCTCGCGCTCGGTCTTCAGCTGTACGCGCTCCTGGAGCGCGGCAAAAGAAGGCTTGCCGCTCGCGTCGAAGGCCGCGATCTCGCCGTCGAGCACCATCCCCTTCACCGCCTGCTGCGCGAGCTCGGCGACGAGCTTCGGAAACGAGCTCGCGAAATCCAGCCCGCGCCGCGAGCGCAGCTTCACTTCCTTCCCCTCGATGAAGACGAGCACGCGATAGCCGTCGAGCTTGGGCTCCCACGCCCAGTCGGGGTGATTGAACGGGGCATCGCGCAACTCGGCAAGCATGGGCAGGAGCTTCACGGGCATTGCCTCGGGCTTGCCCGCAGGAGTGAGCCGCGAAGCGGGGATTCGCCGCACCGGGAGCGCCTTAAGATCCTCGACCGCCAATCCGGAGAGGACCGAGCGGTTCTGCTCGATGACGGCGGCCTCCGTGGTGAATCGGTCCTTGTGCTTGATGAGGAGCCAGTTCTTCGCGTCCGAGGTGCGCACCAACGCAAAAGAACCCTTGAGCTTCTCTCCGCGGAGCGTGATGCTGAGCTTGCCCTTCGCGAGTCCTTCCAGGACGAGCCGCTCCGCCTCCTTGCGGCCGTGAAACCAGTATTCCTTGTCCTCGTCGGGCGAGTACACGCCGCAGTCCCAGACGACTACCTCGCCCGCGCCGTACTGCCCCGGCGGAATCACGCCCTCGAACGAGGCGTAATCGTAGGGGTGGTCCTCCGTCTGCACGGCGAGCCGCCTTTGGGTAGGATCGAGGGACGGGCCTTTCGGAACGGCCCACGACTTCAGGACACCGTCGCACTCGAGCCTGAAGTCGTAGTGGAGCTGCCGGGCCGAGTGCTGCTGCACGACGAAAAGCAGAGGTCCGGCGCCCGACGCCACCGCTGGCGCGGGCTCGGGAGTCGCATCGAAGGCGCGCTTGGCGGAGTACTCGCTGAGCGGCGCGGCGGCTTCCGCCGCTTTCGCGCGCTTGCCCGCCGGAGTGCGAGGTGGCATGCGCGAATTCTAGGAGCAAAGACGATGCAGGTGTTGGCAGGAACGAGCGGCTTCTCCTACAAGGAGTGGCTCGGCCACTTTTACCCGGAGAAGCTCCCCGGGGACGCGATGCTGCGCTACTACGCCGAGCGCTTCGCCACGGTCGAGATCAACAACACGTTCTACCGGATGCCGGCCGAGTCGATGCTGTCGAACTGGGCGAACGAGGTCCCGGCTCACTTTACTTTCACGCTCAAGGCGCCGCGGCGCATCACCCACGAGAAGCGCCTGCGCGAGGCCGGACCGGACACAGCCGAGCTCGTGCGCCGCGCTCAAGCCCTGGGCGGGAAGCTCGGCGTTCTGCTTTTCCAGTTGCCTCCCTACTTCAAGAAGGACCTTCCCCGGTTGACGGACTTTCTCGGCCTGCTGCCCGCAGGCATGCGCTCGGCCTTCGAGTTTCGCAACGAATCCTGGCAAAGCGACGACGTGTACGAGGCGCTTCGCTCCCGCGGCGCGATGCTGTGCGTCACCGACACCGACGAAGGCGATACGCCGTTCGTCGTCACCTCGGATTGGGGCTACGTGCGCCTGCGACGCACTCACTACGACGACGGCGATCTGCGCCCCTGGGTCGAGCGAATCGCGGCGCAGCGCCTCGCCCGCACCTACGTCTACTTCATGCACGAGGACGAAGCGCTGGGGACGCGGTTTGCGCAGCGCCTGAACGAGCTTTGGCGCGAAGTGCCGGGCGCTCAGTAACCGATAGCGGCGCCGTCGCTTCTCGGGTCGGCGCCGCCCATGCGCATGCCCGATTGCGGGTCGATGGTGATGCCGTGCGCGTGGCCGGCGAGTTCGCACCAGTCGGGCCAGCGGTTCACCGCGTGCCCCTTTCGCTCGAGCTCCCTGACGGTCGCCTCCGGGAAGCGCCCTTCGATGTTGAGCAGGTCGCGCGAATCGCCGATGTTGAAACGCCCGGAGAGCCAGCGCGGCATCTCTAGCGTCTGCTGGATATCGAAGCCGAAATCGACGAGGCCGACGTAGCTCTGCAGGTGGATCTGCGGCTGGCCGTCCGCACCCATGCAGCCGAGCACCTGCCACGGCCGGCCGTCTTTGAGCGCCATCGAGGCGATCAGCGTGTGCATCGGGCGCTTTCCGGGCTCGAGGCGGTTGGGATGCTGCGGATCGAGCGAGAAATACGCCGAGCGGTTCTGGAGCACGATGCCGGTATCGCCCGCGACCACGCCCGAGCCGAAGGTGAAGTAGAGGCTCTGGATCAGCGCGGCGGCGTTGCCCTCGGCGTCGACCGCACCGATGAACACGGTGTCGCCGGCGAGCGTGCCGTAGGAGGGAACGAGGTCCCAGGGCAGCGCGCGGTCGGCGCGGATAAGGCCCCGGCGCTCGGCCGCATACGGCTTCGAGATCAGCCGCTCGACGGGCACCGGCTGGAACTCGGGATCGGCGAGCAGCCGGTCGCGGTCGTGGTAGGCGATCTGCTTCGCCTGCACGAGCAGGTGCGCGGCATCGGGGCCGAGGGGATCCATCCCGCCGATTTCGTAGGGCTCGACGAGATTGAGCATCTCGAGCACGGTAAAGCCCTGGGTCGGCGCGGGCGTCTCGAAAATCTCGACGCCCCGGTAGGTCCCGCAGAGCGGCTCGCCCCAGCTCGCCTGCTGCGCGCTAAAGTCCGCCTCTTCGAAGAACCCGCCTCCCGACCGCGAAAAGCTCGCGAGCGCACGCGCCGTCTCCCCCTCATAGAAGCCCCCGCGTCCGGCTGTTGCTATCCTCTCCAGCACGAGCGCGAGCCCGCGGTTGAGGAGCTTGTCGCCCGCGCGCGGCGCGGCGCCGCCGGGAACGAAGACCGCAAGAGCGTGAGCGTTGAGAGCGTTCTCGGCCGCGTGCAATTCGATCGCGCGAGCGAGCCGCCCGGTCACGGGAAATCCCTTGCGCGCGTAACCGATCGCGGCGGAGAGGTCGCGCGCGAGCGCAAGCCGGCCGTACTCGTCGTGCGCGGCGCACCAGCTCGCGACCGCTCCCGGAACGGTCAGCGTCGCGGGAAGAAAGCCGCGCAGCGGGATCTCGTTCATGCCGCGCGAGCGGAACCAGCCGATGCCCGCGCTGTTCGCGGCGCGCCCGCCGCCGTTCAGGTAGCGCACGCGGCGCGCCCGGGCATCGTGGATCAGCCAGAACGCGTCGCCTCCCACGCTCGTCATGTGCGGATAAAGCACGCACAGCGCGGCGCCCGCCGCGATCGCGGCGTCGACCGCCGAGCCTCCCGCGCGCAGCGCATCGACGCCGGCCGCGGAGGCAAGCGAATGCGGCGAGACGACCATGCCCTTGGGCGCCATCGTGGGGGGTCTGCCCGCGTGAATGAGGAACATGCGCGCGAGCCTCAGGCCGCCTCGCGCAGCTTCTCGCGGCACAGCGCCAGCCAGCCGGGCGCCCAGCCCACGGCCACCTCCTCGGGCATGGTGCCGGCGCTCGCGTCGTGCAGGAGGATGGCGCCGATGCGCGTGGCGCCGAGCTCGGACAGGATGGCGTCGAAGCGCCTGCCTCCGTTGCAGAACGTCTCCGCGTAAGTCCGGTCGCCGAGCGCGAAGACGCCGTAGCGCACGCGCGAAAGCTCCGGCCGCGCGCTTTGGAGCGACTGGTAAAGCGCCTTGGCGTTGTCCGGGACATCGCCCTGCCCGTAGGTCGAGCTGCAGATCAGGAACAGCCCGCCGCTCGAGAATACGCCTGCGTCGAGCCCGTCCATCGGCAGCACCTTCACCACGGTGTCGGCGTCCTCGAGCGTCAGCTCGAGTTCCTGGGCCACCAGCTGAGCGGTGCCGGTCATCGTCCCGACGAGGATGGTGAGCTGGAGCGCTTGCATCTGAAGCAATTGTTGCATGATACTGCGCGGGACACCCATGAGCGCCGTCGTCGAAGCCAAGTCCCCTGCCCTCGTCACCTACGACACCCACCCCGAGCGCTACATCCACTGGAAGCTGTCGTTCGACGAGCCGCTGGCGACGCTCGCGATGGACGTGAACGAGGACAAGGGTTTGAGGCCCGGCTACAAGCTCAAGCTCAACTCCTACGACTTGGGCGTCGACATCGAGCTTGCCGACGCGCTCAACCGCATCCGCTTCGAGCACCCCGAGGTGA
>WNGB01009484.1_pt1 | contig 13640 bp, 8 predicted proteins | sample 5400681 | NCBI WGS metagenome assembly WNGB01 (sample SAMN13153367, study PRJNA577476) | soil metagenome | isolation source: 115 cm soil or saprolite under grassland replicate 2 | place: USA:California | collected 2016-06-15 | reverse complement strand
GACAGGATCTGCCGCGCCGACGCCAGCGCGAACGACCGCTCGATGTCCTGCAGGTACTGGTCGTCGGAGTAGTCCCGCACGGAGAGCACGCCCCGGAAGCCGTAGGGCAGGTCGTCGGAGACATGATCGAGCTTGACCTTCCAGCGGTTGAGCGTCCGGCGCGCGAAGACTCCCGGTGTGCCGTTGGGCATCGTGCAGGGACCCTCGCCTCCCGAGGGCTCTTCGGAAGCGGGCACGCAGGCCGTCGCCTCCTTGTCGTGGATCCCGTATCCCTGAAGGATCCCGGCGGACTCGAGCGACGGCGCCCACCGGAACTCCTCGCCCAGACCGTAGGAACCGCTGGAGTAGAGGTCCAGGTTCGTGGTCAGGTCCGTCGAGCGTCCGGTGACCCGGTAATACGTCATGCCCACGTAGGCTCCCCGGCGGCCGTTGTAGCCCACACCCGGCACCAGGAATCCCGAGGCGCGGTCCTCCTTGGTGGGCCAGACGAGATAGGGCGTGTACAGGAGCGGCACCGAGCGGACGCGGAACGAGACATCCTTCATACGCGCGTAGTCATCCAGGGTCACCGTGGCGTCCGAGAGATAGAAGGACCAGTCCGGCTGCGGCATGCCGCAGGCCGTGAAGATACCGTGGTGAATCCGATACGTGGCCTCGCCGATCTTCTCGATGGACTCGGCCACGATGTGGTACGTGGGTGCCAGATCCGCGCTCGCGTCCTCGAGCCGGCCGGTCTTGGATTCGAGCTGGAAGGTGGCGCGGCTGCCGGCCATCCGGGACGGCCCCTGATCGATGATGACGTTGCCCTCCAGCGTCGCCGTCTTCGTCGCGAAGTCGTACCGCCCCTTGTCTGACCGGATCTTCACATCCTGGTAGTCGATCTCGACCTCTTCGGACCCCTCCCAGAAGACGTCCTTCTCGTAATGAACGGGCTGTCGGGTGTAGAGGCGGACTTCTCCTCCCTTCTCCGGAACCCGGAACTTGATCTGGAAGTTCGTCTTTGTCTTGAAGCGCGACTCGAAGGGATCCGTCGAACCGAAGGGCTCCTGCGCGTGCGCAGCGACGGCGAGGAATATGAGGAGAACGCAATGCGCGGTCCTTGGTCCGTAGTCCTTAGTCCTTAGTCGAGAACTCCACTTCCGACCCAGGACCAAAGACCAAGGACCAAGGACCAAGGACTAAGGACTCCCGGCGTCCATCGGACGGAGCTCCCGGGACACCCGGAATGAGGCTTGCGTCTTCGCGCGGACCTCTTCGACGGCCACGTCCGGAGCGACCTCGACGAGCACGAGCTCGCTCGCCTCGCGGTCCACGTCGAAGACGCAGAGGTCCGTGATGATTCGGTGGACGCAGCGTTTTCCGGTCAGCGGCAGCGTGCAGGCTTTCAGGATCTTGGGCTCTCCGTTCTTCGCCGTGTGCTCCATCGTGACCACCAGACGCCGCGCGCCGGCGACCAGGTCCATCGCCCCGCCCATCCCCTTCACCATCTTGCCCGGGATCATGTAATTAGCGATCGATCCCTCCTGGTCCACCTGCATGGCGCCCAGAATGGAGAGATCGATGTGGCCGCCGCGGATCATCGCGAAAGAGTCGGCCGAAGAGAAATACGAAGCTCCCGGCCGGATCGTCACGGTCTCCTTGCCGGCATTGATCAGATCCGGATCGAGCTCCTGCTCCGTCGGGTAGGGACCAACGCCCAGGATCCCGTTCTCGGACTGCAGGATGACCTCGATGCCGGACGGGATGGCGTTGGCGCAGAGAGTCGGCATCCCGATGCCGAGGTTCACGAAGTCGCCGTCCTTCATCTCGGCGACGGCGCGGCGAATGATTCCTTCCCGTGTCAGCATGCTTGGAAAGTTATCAGTTATCAGTGATCAGTTATCAGTTTTTCAGAGCCGCTTAGACGTTGTCGGAACTGACAACTGAAAACTGACGACTGACAACTACTTCCCTACCGTGCGGCGCTCGATGCGCTTCTCCCGCGGCGCGACAACGAGGCGATGGACGAAGACGCCGGGCGTATGAATGCAATCCGGGTCGAGATCCCCGGCCTCGACGAGCTCCTCGACCTCCGCAATCGCGACCCTTCCCGCAGTGACGGCCATCGGGTTGAAGTTGCGGGCGGCTTTCCGGTAGACGAGGTTTCCCAGGCGATCTCCCTTCCACGCCGCGACGAGCGCGAAGTCCCCGACGACGCTCTTCTCGAGCAGGTACTCGCGGCCGTCGAAGACGCGAGTCTCCTTTCCCTGCGCCACCAGAGTGCCCACGCCGGCCGCAGTGTAGAAAGCCGGGATCCCCGCGCCTCCCGCGCGCATCCGCTCGGCGAGCGTCCCCTGGGGCACGAGATCCACTTCCAGCTCCCCGCTCAGGAATTGCCTCTCGAATTCCGCGTTCTCCCCCACGTAGGAGGACACCATCCTGCGGATCTGCCTGGACTTCAAGAGCAGGCCCAGCCCCCAGTCATCCACGCCGCAGTTGTTTGAGACGGCGGTCAGGTTCTTGACACCCCGGACGACGAGAGCCGCGATCAGGTTCTCCGGAATTCCGCAGAGTCCGAATCCGCCGACGATGAGCGTGGCGCCATCGAAGACATCCCGCACCGCCTCGTCGGCCGAGGCGACGACCTTGTTGATCATCGCAGCCGATGATAACCGAGGGCCCCTGTCATTCTGAGGGTTTCGGGCACCCCCGTCATTCTGAGGAGCCCCTCCGCTTCCATGTCATTCCGAGCGAAGCGAGGAATCTGCCCTGGTGACATCACCTTCGCATCACTCAAGTGTCGGGACAGGCTCCGCGACGAAGAATCTGCTCGCGGCAGCGGGGAAGTATTACTCGAATGGATGAAGGGCAGATCCTTCGCTGCGCTCAGGATGACAACCTAATTTGTCGGCCTCGCCGTCACGAGGAACTCGGCCGTGGAGAGGTCTTCGGAGGAGCCGGGAATTGATGCGAGCAACTTCAGCTTCCGGGCGCCTTCCGGCGAAGGCGGGAAGGTCACAGTGTCGATCGTCTCGATCCGGTATCCGGAAGCTTCGAAGAGGTCGTGAAGCGTGCGCCTCGTGAAGAAGCGGACGTGGGTGCCGGAGAGGATCGAGTAGGGGACGTAATCGAACCGCCCTTCGAGCAGGTCGCCGATGACCGACCAGTGTCCGAGGTTCGGCACGGACGCGACGACGACGCCCCGTTTCGAAAGCCACGGGCGCACGCGCGCAAGGGCGGCCGACGGGTCTGTCATGTGCTCGAGGACGTCACCGAAGAGGACTGCGTCGAACTGGCCGGGGAACTCCTCGCGCACGTCTTCCAGAGGAACCCCCAGGACGCGGTCGCAGACTCGCGCGGCCTGCGCGGCGTCTCCGGCATCCGGCTCGATACCGACGACGCGCTTGACCCCCGCTCGCTTCAGGGCCCGGGCCGTTTCCCCCCGCGCACATCCGACGTCGAGCGCGGCGGCCGCTGCCGGCGGCACTTTCGAAACGAGGTCCTCGCGCGCCTGACCGTCCATCTCGCCGTAACGGTGGAGGTAGGCTCCCGGATCGATGAAGACCCCCTCGCCTCCCCGATGCGCTGCTTCCGGGACTTCGTCCAGGGCAAGTTCCCCCGAAAGCCGCAGCAGCGCCTCGCGCCGGATGGCGTAGACGGGGGACCGCGGAGAGGAAGCCGGGCGCGCGACGGACGGCTGCGCCGCGATATGGCGCGCGGCTTCCTCCAGAAGCGAGGGCGTGTGATAGGCGAACGCAGGCGCGCAGCGCGCTTCCTCGGTCCAGGGCTCGTTCGTCACAGGCAGGACGAGGCTTCTCCCGGGAGCTTCGAGAGCCTCGATCAGCCTCCCGGCGGCGAGAGGAACGAGATATGCCTCCGGGTCCGCCTGGACCAGAACGATCGGCGCGTCTCCACGCGCGTCCGCAAGGGTCGGGCGGCGCCCCCGGGTGTCCGTCAGCGTCCGAAAAGGCAGGAGGCGGGCGTAACGGTCCACGAGCCGAGCCGCCCAGCGCGCTTCCGCTGCGAAGCGCGGAATACCCCCGATGACGAGATCGAAATCAACCATCGTGAGCCGTGAGTCGTCAGCCGTCAGCCGGAGCGCGAGATCGTCCGGTAGATCTTTGGCTCACGGCTTACGGCTTACGGCTTACGCCCTAAGGGGTCTCCACGAGCATCGCCGTGGCTTCCCCGCCGCCGATGCAGATGGCCGCGACGCCGCGTTTCTTCCCTTCTTTCCGCAGGGCGTGGATGAGCGTCGCCAGGATGCGGGCGCCGGAGGCTCCGATCGGGTGGCCCAGGGCGACCGCTCCGCCTCGGATGTTGACCCGCGCGGGGTCGAGGGAGAGCTCCCGGATCGCGGCCATGGCGACCGCGGCGAAGGCCTCGTTGATCTCGAAGAGATCGATGTCGGCGACCGAGAGTCCCGTCTTCTTCAAGAGCTTCTGGATGGCGCCCACGGGCGCCGTCGTGAACCACTCGGGCGCCTGCGCGACGCCGGCATAGTCCATGATGCGGGCGATGGGGTCGAGGTTCATCTGCCTCGCCTTTTCCTCGGAAGCGACGACCAGGGCCGCCGCGCCGTCGTTTATCTTCGAAGCGTTGGCCGCCGTTACCGTGCCGTCCTTCTGGAACGCCGGCTTCAGAGTCGCGATCTTCTCGAGCGGGGCCGCGAAGGGCTCCTCGTCCGCGTCGATCTTGATCGGCTCGCCTTTCTTCTGCGGTACTTCGACGGGGGCGATCTCGGCGGAGAAGAGACAGGTCTTCGAGGCGTTCTGCGCGCGCCTGTAGGACTCCAGCGCGTAGGCATCCTGCTCCTCGCGCGTGAAATGATATTTCGCGGCGCACATCTCGGCGCAGTTGCCCATATGGATGTCCTTGTAGGGATCCCAGAGGCCGTCCTTGATCATCGAATCCACGAGGGCGGCGTTACCCATGCGGTACCCGCTGCGGGCGCGCTCCAGAAGGTACGGAGCGTTGGACATGGACTCCATGCCGCCGGCTACGGCCAGTGCATACTCGCCCGCCTGGATCGCGTTGGAAGCGTCCATGACCGCGCGCATGCCCGAGCCGCAGACTTTGTGGAGCGTGATGCAGGGAACGCTGTCAGGGATACCCGCGGAGAGCGAGGCCTGCCGCGCCGGGGCCTGGCCGATGCCCGCCTGGAGGACGTTGCCCATGATGACCTGCTCGACGTCCGACGGCTTTACACCCGCTCTCTCGAGGGCAGCGCGGATGGCGGTGGAGCCCAACGCCGGCGCCGAAAGCGAAGAGAGTTTTCCCAGAAACGTGCCGACCGGCGTGCGGGCGGCGGATAAGACGACGGTGTTTTTCATAGTGCTCCGATTCTAACGCTCCCTTCTTGAGGCACGCCAGATGCAAACCCGTGTCGTTCAAGGTCCTCCATCCATGAAGAGTTGGCGACAAATTCGCCCCGCGACCGGCGGCGCCTCGTCGGCACGCGGCGGCCGGCCGCAGAAGTGAGAACCGGCCGCCGCTGAGGATTCGTCGCACTGGCAGCGAGGCCCCGGATGCTCTCATCCATGCTCCTCACCCATCACCTCCTCTGGCGCCGCCGGCCCCGGGGCTCGCAGTTCCGTTTAGCCGAGAGGAAGCCACGGCGGCGGGGCCGCCTCCCGGAGGAGGCCTTCGCGAAGGAGCATGGAGGAAAGCCTCGTTCGCCTCGCTGCTCATGCGACCGAGCGACGAGCGACGGCCCGGTCATCTCTATCGCGGCCGGGCCGGCGCGTGCCACGAGGGAGGCGGCCCCGACGCCGGGGCGGATAACAGAGAGAACGATTCGACCCTTTCGCGCTACTCTTTCCTTCGCAATGCGCATTCTGGCGATCGACTTCGGGGAAAAGAGGATCGGGCTCGCGACCTCGGATGCGACGCAAATGCTGGCGACTCCCCGCAAGACTCTCGGACGGAAGAGTGACGAAGGGTTGGCCCGGGAGATCCTCGAGTTTTGCGCCCAAGAGGAGATCGGGCTCATACTCATGGGCGTTCCCCGGTCCCCCGAGGGAGTGGAGAGCCCGTTTGCCGCTCGGATCCGGTCCTTTGCCGCGAAGCTGGCGTCCCGCACGGTGATCCCGGTGCGTTTCCACGAGGAGACTCTGACTTCCAACGAGGCCGCCCGGCGGCTTCCCCCCGGTGCGCCCCGCGAAGACGTGGATCGGATGGCCGCGGCGGTTCTTCTCGAGGACTACCTGCGCCACCAGTCGCGCAAGCCCGCCTGAATTATGCGGGCTAGACACTGGCTTCGAGTGGTTCTGCTCCTGGCGGTGATCGCGGCCGCAATCGCGAGCTACCTGTATTACCGACTGGAACATCCGCCCCGGGCGGGAGCACCGTCGGCGGTCACGATTCTTTTCCCGCAGGGCACGACGACCGCGCAGATCTTTCGCAAGCTCGCCGAGACCGGCGTTGTCCCCGATGGCCGCCTGGCCGAAATCTATTACAGGCTGTATCGGAGCAGGACGCGCCTCCAGGCGGGCGAATATCGTTTCGACCGGCCGATGCCGATCGACGACGTCATCAATCGGATGGGACGCGGCGAGGTCGTCAAGTACTCTGTGGTGGTGCCCGACGGCCTCACCGCCGAGGAAACCTTCCAGCTCTTCTGGGGCCGCGGCATCGGGGGGCCCGAAGGATTCCTGAGAGCCTTGCAGGAAACGGAGCTGCTTCCGGGATTGACCAGCGGCGTCTCGGACCTGGAGGGGTTCCTCTTTCCCGACACCTACCTCGTAACGCGCTCGACACCGGCCCGTGCGGTCGTGGACCAGATGGTTGCGCAGTTTCAAAAAAACTTCACGCCTGAGATGCGGGAGAAAGCGCAGAGGCTCGGCCTGACGTTCGTGCAGGCGGTCACCCTCGCCTCGATCGTCGAGAAGGAAAGCGGCTTGTCGCGCGAGGGGCCGGCGATCGCGTCCGTCTACTTGAACCGCTTGAAGAGAGGCATGCGGCTCCAGGCGGACCCGACGGTCATCTACGCCTTGAGGCGCGACAAGAAGTGGACCGGCACCCTCTACCGTTCCGATTACGCCTACGACTCCCCTTACAACACCTACGTCTACCCGGGATTGCCGCCGGCACCGATTTGCAACCCGGGATCGAACGCCTTGAAATCCGCGGTCGCCCCGGCCAGGACCGATTACCTCTATTTCGTCGCGGACGCCTCGGGCGGGCACAGGTTCTCCCGAACTTTCGAGGAGCATCTCGCCGCGATTGCCGCCGCCCGCCGCGAGCGCGCCGAGAATGGCGAAAACTGACAGGGTCGCGTCATCCCGAACCCCGCCCCTCCCTGTCATCCCGAGCGAAGCGAGGGATCTGCTCTCGCGTCCCCTCAATTGAATAACCAAAGCAGATTCCTCGTCGCTGCGCTCCTCGGAATGACAGGGACACTCTTACTTCTTCGTGGACTCGTAGGAGATCGACCTGAGCTTGGGGAAGTGCGTCCGGAGCAGGTCTTCCATGACCCTGTCCTCGGTCCAGGCCACTTCCGTTCCGTCCACGTAGTACGTGGGTGTCGAGTTGATTCCAAGGCGGGAGCCTTCCTCCATCTCGCGCCGCACTCGCGCGAAGCTGTCCTCCTTCAGATAACAGGAGAGCAGATCGGCCGTCGAGACTCCTTCGGATTCTGCGGTCGTGATGGCCACCTCGTCCACGCCGGCCAGCGTGAGGGTCTCCTGGCGGGAGTAGACCTGTTCCTTGAAACGGAACATCGAGGGCGCGCCGGCGAACTTGAAGATGCAATCGGCCGCGGAAGCGGCCTTCATCGCCCAGACGTGTCCCATCCAGAGCGGGAAAAACTTGTAGTGCCGGCGCACATTGGCGATGCCGGCGTTGGCGGCCAGCAAACGGTCCATCTGCTGGCCGCGGAACTTGCAATACCCGCACTCCATGTCGGCGTACTCCACGACGTTGACCGTGGCGTCCGCCGGGCCGGTCGCGCGATTGGCGGAGAGATCGATCCGGCGGCGGCGCTCGGCGCGCGGGTCCATCCGGAAGTCCCACAGCGTGCCCTGCAGATACGTCTTCCCGTCGGCGGTAACGAAGGCGGGCATCCGAGTGATCCCGTATCCGGTCTCCAGTTGAAGCATGGCGCCCTTGAGTCCCGCTGCGTCGCGGTCGGGAGTCAAGACGGCGTGAACAGACACGCGGAAGAGCTTTCCGAGCTTTTCGTCGAGCCAGGCGAGGTCCTGCGAGCTTCGGACGGGACGCGGAGCGGGGTTCGGCATAGTGTCGCCCGCGAAGAACCATTTGCCGTCTTCCGATACGTAGACCAGGCGATCCACCTTCAACTTTGCGTAGCGGCCCGTGCGCCTGACCTTGAACGCGACAAAGCCGGGAAGGGTTTCGGTGGACCGTGTCACCGCGATCTTCGTCTCCGGATCATATGGAAGAAACCGCGCGGCATAGACCTCGAGCTGTTTCTCGATCCCGGCAGATACGGGCGCCTTACTCGAAACCGCCTGCGGAGCCGCCCCGGCCAGGACGCAGGACAGCAGGAGGACCATCACGACTCTCTTCTTCATTTTCCCCTCTTTCACTCTAGCCCGGATTGTTCATGGTCACCCGGCCGCAACACGTGCAACTCTCTGCGCCAAAGTACGTTGTAACAGAAAACCGATGATTACGTCCGGGAACACCTTGTCCGCGACAGAGATTTTTCGTCGAGACAAGGAAGCGCGACGACGGCGATGCCGGGGCGCATCGCAGAGGAGCGCTGACGCGGTATCGGCGGAAAAGATCGGAGCGGCGGCCGGAGTCGATCATGAATAATGCGGGCTAACGACTTCCCTGCGGAGGCCCGTTCCTCAGGATGTTCAAGGATTGGATCGCCCCCGGCTGGTCCGGCTTCAATGCCAGGGACCTTTCGAAAAGCACGATAGCATCCTGACGCTTGCCGAGACACGTCAGAAACAGAGCCAGCGAGTTCAAGGTCGCGGGATCGGACGTCTTCTGTTCGAAGGGAGCCATAACCGCGGCGGCCCCCGGACAATCCTTGCGCTTGAAGCGAGAGAGGCCGAGTGCGCGGGCAAAGACCTCGTTCTGAGGAGACTCGGCAACCGCGCGCTCGAGCAGCGGCACCTCCTGGGCGGCGCGCCCGTGCTCCTCATACCAGTTGACCCAGCCCAGAAGAGTCCCCTCCGGATCCGCGTGGCCCACGGCGAAGGAGCGGAAGAGCCAGTCGCGCGCGCGCTCGTCGTCCTTCTGCGTTCGGTAGAGGATGGCCAGGTTGAACATCGGGGAATGATAGCCGGGGCGCAGGGTGAGTGCTTTTTCAAACGCCTCCCGGGCGGAGCGAAGATCTCCGAGCGTTTCCCTTTCGTAGAGGCCGAGATTGTTCCAGGCGCCTTCCGTCATCCCCGGCCTCTCCCCGCCGGTGGGCGCCAGAGGTTTGGCTTCGCTGCCGGAAAGATAACCGAGCGCGAGAAGCTTCTTCGTGTATTCGCTCTTTTCGGTGTCGGACATCTCTCCGCCCGGCACGCGCCGGACGGTGATTTCCGCCCACACATCCCGTTTCGCCGGGGAAGGAAGGTCGCGGAACGCCGCGGCGATGGGGTGCCCCGTCATCCGGTCGTCGGCGGGGAGGCCCAGCAGAGCGAGCACCGTCGGCCCGGCGTCGAACATCGTGGGACGACGACCGGTCTCCTTGCCCGGCCGCACGCGCGCGCCCCAGGCGGCGAACACGCCGTCCAGGCGATGCCAGTAGGCCGCCGTGCTCCAATTGAGTGACGAGCGCTCGCAGGAGCGATCCTCTCCCCACTTGAACCCGTGGTCGGACTGGACGATCAGTGTGGCGTGGTCCTCGTCGGCCCGGCGCATCCACTGTCCGAGCATCCGATCGACGACGCCGTAATAGACCGCGACGGCGTTCTGATAACGGCGGAAATCGTCCTCCGAGACGCACGGAAGCCTGGGCGGCGTGTCCGGAGCGAAGACGTGCCCGATCTCGTCGGTTCCTTCGATGTAGAGCATCATCAGGTCGGGAAGGTTCTTGTCGTACAGGTCGCGCGCCACGGCCTGATAGACGCGCGTGGCCGAGAGGATGCGCGAGAGCGCCACGATCCGGTTCTCCATCCCCTCGCCGCTCGTCAGAGCACGGGAAATCTCCGCGGGGGGGACGTCCACGAAAGAGGCGATGTCCGCTTGCGTGACGCGCCCCTCGCGAGCAACGACCTGCGCCAGACCCGGAGACAGAGATACCGGAAAGGCGACTCCGGAGAGCGGCAGCTTTTCGTAGAGGATGGGACTCGCGCGGTCGGAGATGAAGAAGCCCTTGACCTCTTCGGCCGGATGCGTGGCCCACCACCCGACAACGCCGACGCTCTTTCCTTCGGCGGAGGCGATGTTCCAGACGGCCGGTACCGCACGGGAGACGCCGGAAATCGGAATCTTCTGGCCGCTCTTCGGATCCACCTCCTGAAAATCGAGCACGCGGTGTTTGTCGGGACCAACCCCGGTCGCGACCGTCGTCCAGACAACTGGAGAAAGAATCGGCACGAAGCTCGTGATCCGCGACGTGTATCCCTCCGCTGCGAGGCGTTTCCAGTTCGGCATGCGCCCCTGCTCCGACAGCCGGTCGAGGATCTCAAAGTCGAGGCCGTCCAGGCCAAGCCAGATCACCGGATGTGCAGAGCCGTCGGGACGCCGGTTGCGCGTCGTGACGTCGGAGCTCTCGACGGCTGACGAATCGGAGGCGAGCTCTACGGGAGCCGCGACCGAGGCCGGTTGAGCCCCGGCCGACTTTTCAGCGCGACCGCACGAGAGAAGGCCTCCGAACGCCGCGGCAAGCCCGAAAATTGACGCCGCGCGCCCGCGAGGGTTCGACCGTTGCCTCGCCGGAGTCAGGAAAAACGGCCGCGTCCCTCGATCAGGTTTCGCTCCCTGGCGATCACGTCCGGAGCGCGTGAGACGGGCATCCATGCTTGCGAAGGAGGCCGTGGACACGCCGGAGAAGAACGTCAGCGCGAGCAACCTTCGCACGATGAAACCTTAACATGTGGACCCGCGCCTGGATTCCGGCCGTACGTAGATCGAGCGAATCTTGAGCTCGGTGTTTGATGCTCGTCTCTGAGCGCAGGGCGCGGAAACGAGCAGAAAGATCTGCAATGAATTGGACAGGTCTCGCAAATAGAAAGGCCCCGCGCGAGCGGGGCCCGAGAAGCCGAGAGAATGCTCGCCCTAGAAGTGGACGCGCAATCCGAGCTGCGCCAGGCGCTGTTCTCCCTGGAGCGGGTCGCCTGCGAAGAAGGTTGGCTGACCGAACGCGGAGGAGCTCTGGTTGCCGACGTAGCCGGCCGGATTGGTCGAATTGAAGACGTTGAAGACTTCCGCGATGACCTCGACTCCCAGGTCCTTCGTGAAGGTGAAGTCCTTGGCGAGCCGGAAGTCGAACTGCGAGAAGGAGTGCCCGCGTCCCGAGTTGACGTGCGAGACGCCGGGCGGCAGATCGACGACGAAACCGTCACCGTTCAAGTCCTTGCCGGCATAGATGTTGACCGGGGTGGCGGAGCGGTAGCGAAAAAAGCCGGAGGCGTTGATCCCGAACGGCGCCGAGTAGACGACGGCAAGCGTCAAACGGTGCCGCGCATCCGTGTTGAGTGGACCCTTGCAGGCGTCGCAGAGCGGATCGAGCGGGTTGACCGAGACATCGCGCCCGACGCGCAGGTCGGGCTGGAAGCCCACGTCGGAGAGGCGGAACTCGTCGGCCCCGGCGAGCACGTTGCCTTCCGCCTTCGACCAGGTGTAGAAGCCCTGCGCGATGAGAGCGCTGGAAACTCGCGCCCGCAGCGAGAAGTTGACGGCGTCGTAGTCCGCGAATCCCTTTCCGTACCAGATGCGGAAGTTGCCGAAGTCCGAGAAGCGTCGCTTGCCAGTAGAGGGATCGATGGGGTTTGCTCGGAAGCGGAAGGGCAGTTCGCGATAGCGGATGAGAACGCCCTCCAGGGAGGCCCCGAGCCAGTTGGTCACCTCATGGGAGATGCCGAGTGAGGCCTGGCGCGAGAAAGGGGTCTTCAGAGTCGGAGAGGCCACCTCATTAGGAGGTTCGGAAGCCAGCCCGCTCAACTGGTTGGGGGGCAGCGGCTGTCCGGGTTGGAAGAAGCTGCCATCCGGATTGAGGATGCCGTTCGTATTGGTGTTGCTGTAGATGAGGCCGTAGTTGGACTGAACGGCCGCCGCGGGGAAAAGGATGGTCGCGTTGGTGTAGGGGAAGTCGTAGTAGATCCCCCAGCCGCCGCGCAGGAACGTCTTGCCATTACCGGCAACGTCCCAGGCGAAGCCCACGCGCGGTCCCCAGTTCTTCTTGTCGTTCTCGAGCTTTCCGCCCTTGCCCCCCTGGAAGTCCTGGAGGTAGTTCTCGTTGTATTTGGTCTGTGTCGAGAGGGTCTGCCAGATCGGGTTGCTCGTTTGGTTGAGGTCATAGCCCAACCAGAGGTCATAGCGAACCCCGACGTTGACCGTCAGTCGCGAGTCGGGCCGCCAGTCGTCCTGGATGTAGGCGCTGTATTGATTTACTGGCGTCTGATTCTGGAAGAAACCGCCGAAGCGAGTGATCTCGATGACCGGCGAGCCGACCCTGTCCTCCTTTAGCTTGAAGAGAGGCGCGTCGACGCCGACCGAGAAATCGCCTCCCAGCGTCGGCTCGTGGATGAAGTTGAGGCCCACCTTGAAGTCGTGCCGCTGGCCGGCGATCTCGCGCCCGAAGCTGAAGTCGTCCTTGAATTGCCACTTGACCTGGTGGGTCGACTGAGGAGTGTTGATGTTCTGCCCGGAGTGGATTCCCGAGGGGAAGTAGATCGTCGGGTTCTTGGAATCGGGCGTGATCGTGTTATCGAACTTGCTGTACTGGGCCAGGAACTCGTTCAGGGCGTTGGCGCCCAGCTGTGCCGAGTGCCCGCCCAGGATCGAGTAGTACTTGTTGGCGACGGTGCCGAGCGAGTCGGGAGTTGCGGCCGGGCTCGCGCCGTATTTGTCGCTGTTCTTCTGGTATCCGAAGCGCACCTGGAGGTATTGCGCCGCCGAGACGTTGTACGACGCCTTGGCCGTTACTAGATCGTCGGTGAAAGGGAGAGAGGTGGCCTGCCCCTGCACGTCAGGGTACAGGGGCGGACTGCCCGAGCCCGGCCGCGTATCGACCGTGTATGCGGTGTTGCGCTCCGTCCTCTCGTAGGCGCCGAAGAAATGCGCCTGGTCCTGCACGATCGGGCCGCCGAGCGACGCTCCGTACTGGTAGCGACGGTATTCGTTCTTGCCGCTGCCTGCCCGCTTCTCCGACTCGGTCTCGGAGTTCAGGCTCTTGCCGCGAAAGAACCCGAAGCCATTGCCGTGAAAGTCGTTGGTGCCCGTTTTGGTGACGACAGTGAGCACGCCGCCGGTCGAGCGCCCGTACTCCGCCTTGTACTGCTGTGTCTGGATGTTGAACTCCTGGACGCTGTCCAGAGAGAAGTTCTGCAGCGCGCCGCCGATCGTGTCGTCGGTGTTGTCGCCGCCATCCGTGAGGTAGTTGACGTTGCGGCCGATGCCGCCGTTCAATGCGACCGTGAGCTGTCCGGGCTTGGTCGGATCGGAGTTATAGGCGAGCGACGTGCCGGGCGCGAGCACGGCCACGTTGGCGAACTGACGCCCGTTCAAGGGGAGGCTCTTCAACTCCTTCT
>WNGB01009482.1_pt1 | contig 13642 bp, 6 predicted proteins | sample 5400681 | NCBI WGS metagenome assembly WNGB01 (sample SAMN13153367, study PRJNA577476) | soil metagenome | isolation source: 115 cm soil or saprolite under grassland replicate 2 | place: USA:California | collected 2016-06-15 | reverse complement strand
TCGATTGTCCTGACGCCTGGAACCGCCACGGTCCAGGTCAAGCAGAAACTGCAGTTCCAGGCGCAGGCGTTCGATCAGTTCGGTGCGTTGTTGAGCGCGCAGCCGAGTTTCGCCTGGAGGCTCACGGGCAACGGCAGCCTGAGTCGAACCGGCCTGTACACAGCGCCGCGGCGCGCTGGCGGTCCGTACACGATCACGGCCAGCGCTGGCGGCGTCAGCGGCACCGCGACGGTGACGGTGGTCTCGGCGACAACCGCGACGGCCCAGTGGACCGCCGTCCCCTCGAAAGACCGGTCGCTCGGCCAATTGTCCGTGACTCTTTGAGCAGCACGTTCGGATTCTCAGGGGCCGGGGGGGACGCGCTCACCGCGGGGCGCCCCCCGGCCCGACGATGGGCTCCGAACGATTGGCCCCGTCCGCCTCGACACCCGGCGCCAGGTGGACGGCGTGGAAGAGCGACCAGAACTCCTTGGGCTCACCAAACAGTTCGCCGTAGACCACCTCGAACGGAGCGTAGCCGACGCCTGCCGGCGTGCGGATCCACGGCTCCCAGGTGCGACCGTCCCAGCCGAGTTGCGTCTCCCAGCGGCTAAACGGCTCGCGGCGGCGGATCCCCTCGCCGGTATACGCGACCAGCGCCTCGAAGAGATCGGCGTGGCGCTGCCCCCAACGCGGGAAGTCCGTGGCGATGGCGCGATCGACTGTCCGCAAGCTGTCTTCGGTGCCGTCGAGTTCGCCGCGGCGGAGGCGCAACAGCGCCGCCAGGCGACCGACCAGGGCCGGTACGCGCCCGGGAAAGCGCTGCCCGTCCGGTAGAAGATTGGTGAGGATGTGTTGCGGCAGCGCTGGCTGTCGGCGGAGAGAGGCTAGCAGGGCGTTGCGGTCCCAGAGGGTGCCGGTCCCTCGCTTGTGAACGAGCAAGACGCGGCCGTCGGCGAGCTGGTGGACCTCGCCGCCGGCCGCGGCGCTCAGCGCGGTTTCCGGCACGCAGCCGGGGGCGGAAAGCAACTCCTGCACTTTGCGTTTCGAGACCTTCGTGGTCTGTGATTGGCGCATCGTAACCCTCCTTGGTAATCCGAAACGATATTGACGCCGCGTCACCGAACCCATTCGCGGATGGTCTGCGTCGGCGGATCGAACACCAGCAGCCGAAGCCGAGCATTCCTCAACAGGAGTTGGATGATCGGTTCCTGAAATCCATCGAGGTAAATCTGGTCGTTCACTGCCAGGTAGAGTTCCCGCTCAGGCTCGACCTGGGCAAGGACAGTGGCGAAGATGATGAACCGACCCACCGCCCAGTAGATCGCCTCCAGGTCAGGATCGCCAGCCAAACTACTGAGTTCGACCGCGACCGTCCGGCTGGCTTTCTCGGCTCCAAGAAGTGGCCATCTCCCCAGGTCGTGGGCACAATCTCTCGTGCCCCATTGCAACGGGAGGGGATCATGAGTGATTGTCCATCCGTCCTTGACGAGCGCCTCGCGTACCTGAAGATGATGGCGTTTCCTGGCTGGCCTTGAGGAGCCCTTCCCGAGCGTTGTCGATCCGGCACGGATAACCTGGTGAGGTGCGCCGCTGGCGGTTCCCAGGAAGTCGGCTCGTGAAAAGCGAATGCTGCCATACCCGAACTCTCCGGGCGGGTAGTCAGCCTTCTTGAACGGCTCCAGGGAGGGGAGAGGAACACCCCACCGCACGAGCATGCCAACGACGTTCAACAGGTGGCTCATGGACGTATAGCTCTCAGGCATGCAGAACATGCCGCTGCCCCCCAACAGACGCAGTTCCTCGACAGCGTGGTGCAATGTCTGCACCTGATCGCCCGACAGCGACTGGGATTCGAGGCAAGCCGCCAGGTCGTCCGGTGTCCGCAGAGCATGAGTTCTCGTCTCCGCGAACCAGTCGTAGTGCCTCCGTCCGTCGGACAGCAGTTGCTTACCTGTGAGCGTCCAATGGACGTCGATCAATTCCCAGACGAAAGGATCGATCACGCCCCACGCTCGGCACAGTTGCTCGACGCACGTCAGGGCGTAGGCATACCGCCCGATGATGTTCAGCCGTTCAAAATCGTGCGGCTGCATGAGTTGGTCTGCCACAGCGGTTGTACTCCTGGAACCCAGTTCAAGCGTGACGCCGGAGCACTCCTCGCTTGCACATGATAACGAGTCCTGCCCAAAAGCGAAAAGCCCTTTCAGAACTGGGCGCCGGAGCCCGTCCCTTCTGAGGGGCCGCAAAGGGGAAGCCTCCGGGCACGTCAGGGCAGGACGGCCGAGAGCGGTTCCGGAGGATCAGGAACCCGAAACGCGAGCATGATGTCGTCCTTTGGGATGCCCGCAGCCAGGAGTTCACGTGCCATGCCCTGTTCGGTGCCGTCCCGATGGATCCAGACCTTCCCATCCTTGACGCCGATATGGACCAGACACCCGTGCACGCGCTTGACTCCCTCGGACCCCATCAACAAGAGGAGATAATGGTCGGAGTGGCTGTCGAAGACCGTCTGCGTCTCAATCTTGCCATGGGAGAAGGGAATGGCAGCGTACTCGGTCAGAACTTGCTCAATGATGGCGCGATAGCGGCTTACGGTATCCATCGGAGCACTTCCTCCCTGTCTGGGTCGAACACGAGCAAGCGCACAAAATGGTCCTCAAGAAATAGCTGCCCGAGCGGATCCTCGAAAACATTCGAGAAAGTTGCTTCTCTTACGGCCATGTACAGCACACGGTCAGGATGGGTTTTCGCCAATACTTTGCGGTAGGTGACGAACTGCCCCATCGCATGTTGAAGATCCTCCACCTCCGATTCGGCGAGGAAACTCTGAATCTCGACGGCGATTCGCTGCTCATCCTTTTCGGCAGCGAGCAATCTCTCCGCCCCGAGATCGACGAACAAATCACGCACTCCCCATTTCAAGTGGAAGGGGTCGTGGGTGATCGTCCAACCATCTTTCTCCAGTGCCCGGACCACTTGCTTATGATACCTATTCTTGGCCGGCATTGAGAAGCCCTCCTTCAGCGTGCTCCTGCAGAACGCGGCGCCTCGTGTTCGATTTCGTAGATATGCACCGCCGTCGGCCCATAATTGTATCCATAGCCGCTCGGAATCATCCGTGGTAGCTCTCGATCCTCGTCCTTGACGAAACCGAACATATCGCCAATCACGCCGCCCGCCTCGTGGCCGTAGGTATCGACGCCCTCGAAGTCGTCGAAGAAACCGCCCTCGTCGGCGATCAGGACGCGATCCTCGAACAATGCCCGCACCTTCGTCCCCTTTTTCAGCCCCGGCACGTTGATACGCACCTTCTTGAGGAGTGCCCGGTCGATGCCGACGGTGTCCTCGCAGAACACTTGCACCACCTTGCCGCCGCGCTCCAGGGCGGTGTAGTCCCACAATGCCCGCCCGTTCTTGGTGAGGTACGCGAAGCCATCGACCAGCTTGCCGACCAGGCCGAATTTGTCCGCATCGAGTTCGATCCGCACCCACGCCCCGGCCTGCGGCAACGGCCCCGTATTGTGGAAATGCTCCGCCTGATAGGCGACCTGATCCACCTTCGCCCGCCCCGCGTCCGCCGCCTTCTTGATGCCGTCGGCCCACGCCTTGCCCATCACCTTGACCGCGCGGGCATGGGTCGCTTCGTCCATCACGTAGTTGATCTCGTGCCAGACGGAGTGCTCCAGTTCGGAGTACATCAGCACGTTGCCGTAGTCGGCGCGGAACTTCGCGAAGTCCCACTTGCCGAGGACGACATTGTGAGCAAAGCGCCCATCGCCGCGTACCGCCAGCATTACCCACTCAGGCGTTTCCTTCGGATCGACCCAGACGTACTGCACGATCTTGTCGCCCTTCTGGATCAAAGGCGGCATCGGTAGACCGCGGAAACCGTGGATGCGCACACCGCCGGGCCGGAACCACATTGTGTTGAGGCTGTCGCCCTCGTGACTGGCGCGGCCGCTCTGCTTCAGCGCGGTGTTCCACTTCCAGTCCCCGACCTGGATCGGGCCGGCGTTTGTCGCGAGGAGGTACGTTTTGCCCTGATGGCGAGCGATTTTGTGCGAAATAGGCGGAGCGAGCGTCACCTTCGGCGCCGGTTCCAGGCTGTTGAGGCGCTTCTCCAGGTAGCGCAGTTCGCCGGCCAGGCCGCGGTTGAATGTCGGGTCGCCGATGCCCTGGATCATCGACACGCCGGCCGAGCCGCGGATGATGTTCTCGTAGGTCTCGAAGCGGTAGCGCTCGAACGGATGGTTGTCGTAGAGTTGCGGCAGATAGACCCACGCCGTCGGCTCCTTGCGGAGCCGCTTCATGTAGGGGGTGAAGATGACGTTGAAGTCCATCGGTCCCCACATTTCCGTCTCGGCGTGGTTGATGTCGTAGAAAGATAGTTTTGGTATCCACCAGGCGTTATAAGCGCCGCTGGTGCTGATCGCTACCGGCCGCCCGGTGAGCTTGCGCAGCCAGTCGTTGAGCGCCTTGTGGGTCTGGACCTTGGCAACATCGTCGGGATTGATGCTCGCCTCCCAGCCGCCGGTATTGATCGAGACGACGTTGCGCAGGCCGCTGGCGTTGACAAAAGCCTCGAATTCCTGGCGCTTCTTCGGATCGAGGTCGATGATCGGACTGGTGCCGTCGATCTTGTTCGCGGGCCGCAGTTGCAGACTGTAGAGATTGAGCTTGTCCCATATATCGGCGACCTGCTGGAAGGTCATTCCCTGGGTCAGACGGTGGCCCCTCAAACCGAGCTGCGCGATCAGCGGCGGTGTGTGGACAGTGCGAATGCTCTGATGCGTCGCGCCGGTGAGGTAACGCGGCTCGCCGTTGATCAGCACCATACCGTCTTCGCGGATTTTGACGCTCTTGATAGGCGCCTGTTTCGGTGGCGCCTCCATGCGACAGAACGGATCGCTTTGCTGGTAAATCAGGGTATCCCCGTTCGTGTCCAGGCCACGCACCAGCACCACCGTGTCGCGCGTCGGCTGATCGTGCGGCCAGATCTTCAGCGGTGTCAAATCGAACTGGGTGATGATGAGATTCGTGCGGTCCACCCACCAGGCGGGCGTCGGCAGATTGAACTCGTAGCTGTCCTCCTTCTTTCGCGGCAATTCGGCAATCGTCTTCGCGAAAGCGGCGGGCAGGTCGGTGAAGGTTTGGGTCGCGAGCACCTTGTTGTCAGAGGGCCGGTAGAGCTGCAACTCCAACCGCTTGACCCTCGCCAGCGTCGCGTCGGCGACGCCGAAGTTGAGCGCGACCGTGACGGGGTTCTCCGCAGGCAAGTTGTAGTGCCGGCTGACGTCGATATCGACGACGACCGGCCAGGTGTTGAAGGCGTAGCTCGCCTCGGCGCTCGGCTGGCCGTCGCGTAGCAGTTCCAGTCGCAACCGGCCCTGCTTCTCCAACTCGCCGGCCAGGCCGTTGAGGAGATACGGAACCTTCAAAGTGCCTGGCTTGCCTTGCTCGATGCGCACCGCGGGCGAGGTCGTCGTCACGGGCTTGCCGTCGGGCAGCGTCGTCGTCAGCCGCAGCTGAAACGTGCCGCCCTGGCCGTTGTTCACGAAGGAGTAGGTCAGCGCGTTCTCGCCGAAGAAACGCTGACCGAGATCGATGTCGGCGTGTGTCAGCAGGCCAGGCGCGACCTGCTCCGGCGGGGCGACCTTGACCCCGCGTGCCTGCAGGGATGCCGCGCCGGTGGTTCGCTCCATGACGCGCACATCGTCCCACCAGACGGTCCCGGTCGCCATCGCGTAGGAGCGCGTGCCGCCATCGTCGAGGGTGTGGCCGTTCATGCCGCGGGCGCACAGACGGACGCGGATGCCCTTGACGGCGCGACCGTGCGGCGTGCCAAAGAACTTGCGGACGTAGCGCCAGCCGAACGTGCCGTTGCCGAACAGGAACGTGCCGCCTTGCTGGTTCTCCGGCTGACGCGCCCGGCACGCCGGCATGTACACGCCCTCCTCGTCCACGCAGCGCACGTCGATCAGGTTGATCCGGTCGGCGCGGACGTACGCCCCGACCTCGATCACGTGCGGCTTCTCCTGATTGAGAATAATCAGATCGCTTTCGACGTATTTCTCCTCGCCGGGCGGCACGTCGAAGCGGAGCGACTGCTTGCCGCTGTGAGCGATCAGGGGATCGGCGACGACGGCGCCGCGGTTTTCGCGAAAGAAGTGGTTCCAGTCGGTCCAGACATAATACGTAGGACCGATGGCCCGATAGCGACCCTGGCGCTTCCAGCTCGCGACCGTGCCGTCCTTGTCGAGCTTCTCGAAACTGGGATTCGGGGCGAGGTTCGGGGCCGCGGGTAGTTTCTCCTGAATCACGACATCATCGAACTCGCCGGGGCCTTGCAACGTCACCACGGCCGGAGCGTTGGGCGGGCCGACCTCCGTCGCCGGCAATTCGACCATGACCTGATGCCATTGACCGTCGGGCCGTGCCTGCCCGGTGACGGTTTTCTTACCGCAGTTCAGGGCGACTGTACCGCCGTTGCGACACCAGACGCTGACGCGCCACGGCTGGGCGAAACGGGCCTCCTCATCCTTCGGCATCGGAATAGCCTTGATGACGCTGCCGCCCCAGGCACCGCCGCCCTCCTCGGTGATGGCGCGGACGAACCTTTGGCTGGCGGTCGCGCCCTTGTCCAGCTTCAACGAGTAGCGGCCAGAACGCGGAGCGGTCTTCTGCCAGCTCCAGGCGCCTTTGAGATCCCAGTAGTCGGGAATGAGATCGCGTTGGTTGTAGTACCAATCGCCGCGGAAACTGAGGACGTGCCCCTCGCCGTGGAGGTTGACGAAATCCTCCTCGAATCCAGGGTTGCGGGCCATGTTGCCTGTCCAGCCGGTGTCCTGCTGCGCGCGAGCGCTGCCGGGTGTCCCCAGCAGGCCCGCCAGGGCGAGGGCGAGAAGGAGTTGAACAGACAATCGACTGGTGCCGCGAGGGTTGTGCGTCACGTCCTTTTCCTCCCAGGTGGTGGCGTTCGAGGGCGTTCGGCAGGACAGTGACATGGTAGGGGAGCGCCGGGCGACCGCCAGTGCTTGGATGTGCGCCGCGAACGCCTGCGTAAGTTGTGTTGTTCGTAGTTCCGCCTTTAGGCGGCAACCTGGCTTGCCGCCTAAAGGCGGAACTACGAACAAGGACTCGCTCGAATTCGCGCTAACGCAGATGCTCAGGGAGGTCATCCGGTCCCGAGAGGCGCGGCGCGGGACGTGGGGCCTGTACCCGCGTTTGCTCCACCGGCGAAGCTGGCTTGACCGGCGGCACCACCTGCTCCGCGGTCGTTGGCGCCAGTCGCGGGCGACGCTTCCCCATCCGCAGCAATGCCCGCAGCAACACGAACACCACGACGAGCGCCGCGACGCCGAGGATCCACACCTTCGGGTTCGACGACCAGTGGCGCGTCGCCACCGTGAACGGCGCCAGCACCGTTCGCTTGCCGAGGCTCTGCCCCTGATCGTCGAACCACTCCAGTTCCATCTCCAGCACCATCGTACTCGTCTTGCCAAGCGTCGGGTGCGGCATGGCCCCAGCAGGGACGTTGCCTGCCAACTCGTCGAGCGCCTCCTTCGACAACTTGCCGTCAATGCCCAATTCGGCCTCCTCGCCGTTGTGCAGCGTGCCGGTCAGGGCCCAGCCGTCCTTCGCAGAGCCGGGACCAGTCAAACGCACTTCCAGATGGCGGCGCGGATCCGGGCTCGTCGGCAGAGCGAGGATGGCGGCCTCTTTCAACTGCTGCAAATCCGTGCCTCCGTCGGCGAACCGCAGCCGCGCCCGCCACTCGCAGCGCTCCGCACGATGGTTTTTCAGCTGTACCATCTTGGGATCCGATACCTCGGCGCGGATGCCCAGCCACGCCAGCCAACCGTCGTCGCCGTACTCGATCGTCGCCAATCGATCGGCGGCGTGCAGCTCATAATCGACGCGCACCACTTCCGCCCGGAGCGGGCCGGGCGCTCCCGCGCCCGCGAAGACCACGTCCCAGACGCCCGCGCCGGGGAACCGGTACCGCGCCGAGCAGACGCCATCGCCGGCCCGTTCGTCGCCGTGGTCCGCCTTGCCATCGTCGAACAACTCCAGAGGGATCGCTTCGGCGTCCTTCTCCTGGCGATTGCGGAGGTGCAACAGCAGCGGCGCCCCGGCCTCCATCACGGTCGGATCGACCTTCGCCTGGATCGTCAGTTCCTCATTCACGCCGACCACGCGCCGCTTGACCTCAATGACGCCCAGCGCCTCGGCGGTCACGCGATGGGCCAGCGTCCGCTGCTCGGGCGGCCCCTCCCCGGTGCGGAAACGCGGCCAGCGAACCTCGTAGGCGTTCTTGCCGACGCGCGGCGGAGTCACCTTGACGGCGTAGTAATGGTAGACCACGCCGGGCAGCGACGGATCGGCCTCCGACTTGCCCGGAATGGCAAGCGTCACGGCCGGACCGGCGGGCTTGCCAGAATCGTCGAGCGGTTGCAAATGGCCCTTATCGGGAGGGCAATCATAGCAAATAAGCTTGACCTTCAACTCCGCCTCGCCCCCAAGATAAGGACTGGGGCCTGCCTTTGTCGCCTCGACGTCGCGGCCGGGGACGACCGCCCGCACCTCCAGATCGTTGACCTGGCCCTTGTCCGCCTCGGGGCGGTCTTCGCGCGAGTGAAAGCGGATGGCGCCGCGGTGCAGCCCCGGAGCCAAGCCCTGCCGCGACAGCTTCACGGTAAGGGTCGCAGGTTTGTCGCCACGGATCGGGTCGCGCGGTCCGCCGGCCTCAACATCCTCCTTGCTGCCTTTTCCTTTGATGCCCGACGGCGCCAGCACCGACCGGCCCTTGAACAGCAGTTGGAGCCGCGCGTCGCTGGGATCGAGCGCCGTTCCGGGACCGTCTTTCGGCTTGATGCGCTCGGCTGACCAGCGTACCGGGGCCTTCTCGGCGTCGGTGATCAGATCGAGGCTGCGCGCCGCGAACTCCTCCGTCAGTTTGTCCTCAGGAAACCGCAACCACAGGAGACCTTTTAAGTCAAGATCTTGGTGCCTGAAGCGTACTCCCGTATGGCGTACCTCGACGTACACCGGCAGGCTGACCTGCAACCGCTGCGTGCCCTGCTCCGCGGCGGTGGTCACTTCAAACGTCACCTCCGTGGCGTACTTGCCTTCCTGAACGCAGGTCGGCACGCGGACCGCGAGCGTGACTTGCTGTTCGGTGGTCTCCTTGGCGTCGAACGGCAGCCGATCCCAACCCGTGGGCGGGAGGTTCTGCAACGTCAGTTCCTTCTTCGCCACGGCCACCGCCTTGACCGGCCGCGATGCCAGCGACGAGCGGAACGTCAGCGTCTGCTTGACCTCGGTGCCCGCGAGACCGAGCAGGTACACCTCGTCGAGCGGCCTCTTGCCGTCGCGGTCGTAGACGCTGACCTGATTGGCCGACACAGTGATCGTCACCGGCACCGCCTTGACGCTCGGGCCGACGACGTAGAGTGTGGCTTGATAGACGCCGGCGAGCGGCAAGCCGGCGCGCTTGAGCGAGAACTTCAGCCGCCCCTTCTGGCGTCCGTCGGCACCGGCGGCGGTCACGGCATGAGCCATTCCAAGGCCGGTAATCTGAAAGACGACAGGCTTGCCCTTCTTCGAGGGTGTTCCCTGGTCGTCCTCGATTTGCTGGAAGGGGAGTTCGGTGGGTTCCTCGGCGGTCGGTCGCACGCTGCTGCTGAGCCAGACCGTTTCCTCCGCGTCGAGGTCCGTGTCGAGAGCGACGGGAATCTCACGGGTCGTGGCGTCCATCCCGCTGCCGGCAAGGTCGAGACGCACCAGCGGGGCGACCAGGAGCCGGTACGCCTTCTTGTGAGCCGCCAACTCCGCCGTGACCGCCGACTGCTGCCACGGAGCCCGCACGGTCAGTTGACCGCCGTCGTAGTCGCCCGCCGGCAGGCCGGACCACCCTTTTGCGGGTAAAGCTACCCGAAAAGTCCCATACCGTCCGTGCAGCGTGACGGGCTGCGGCGACACCTCGAACCGCGCCGGGTCGATGGTGGTCTTGCCCAGGCCCGGCCCACGCCCGACCGCGACGATGAGTTTCGTCTCGACCTGCTTCGGGTCGGTCGTCATGCCTTCCAGTTCTACCTTGACCTCGCCGACCGTGCCGCCGGCCTTGTCGGTGGTGAGCGTCAGCTGGCTCGGGGTGATCCTAACCTTGGGATAGGGGCCGATTTCCAAGGTGCGGCGAATCAGCCGGCGCACCGCTCCCTTTAATGGATTTTCCAGACCTCTCTTCGGGTTTTGAATGCCGACGATCTCCACATCCACGAAGTACAACCCACTCAGAGCCGTCTTGCCGGGTGACGCGGGGTCGGAGTCGAGGACAATTGCTTTCGCGAAGCGGCGAGCGGCGAGCGGGGCGGCGGGATCGGGAGCGTCGGGGTCGAGGCGGAACGTCTGCGCTTTCGGCGCCGCCCCAGTGCCACGCGCAGCGGGCGTCAGCGTCACCTTGACCTCGAAGTCTTCCGCCTCGAACGGAATATCCTTGCCGGCGCGGCCCTCGATGGCGTAGGGCTTGAACTCGACAGCGAACGGAATCGCGTCGCGCGGCGTGTATTGCTTGCCGGCCGCTGGCTCCTGATACTGAAACAGCGGCTCGCGGGTGCGCAGCGCCAGCACGCACTCGGACGTGTACGCCTCGCGGGGCGGTTGGTCCTTGTTCACGACCAGTCGCAGTTGCCCCGTCAGGGACGTACCATGCAATTCGGGAGGAGGATAGGCGTAATACCAGTGCGAGCGGCCCTGACGCGGCGTGAGTTCGGGGAGCAGTCGAGCGCCGACGCGCGGCGTCTGCATGTGCTGCGGCAGCGGGGCGAGAGCACGCGCCTCGCGGGCGGGCTTGCGATACAGCAACAAGCCCAGGTCGCGCCAGATTTGCACGTCAGGGGTCGCGAAAATCTCCAGATCGGCGTTGCGACGCTCGGGACCAAGCGGCCGCTTCCAGTATTCCCGCAACTCCCACTGCAACTGCTGCAAGTCGGCCAGCAGCGCGACGTTGGTTTTCGGGTTGTAGCTGGCCGCCGGTCCTGACTGGTCATCGCTCTGGCCGGAGCGCAGGGCGATGCTCTGGAGCAGTTCCACGTCGCAGGTTTCGCCCAGCGCAAAGGTGAAGATCGGCACCCTGGCCTTGCGGAAGGCAGCCGTCCAGCGGTCCACCCAGTTATCGAGATCGGTCCCCTTGCGGCCCGTGCGCTGCCCGATGTAGTAGAACGGCGATTTGGGATCCTGCAGGTCTGCTTTGCGCGGGCTTTCCTCTTCCCCATCGGTGAACAGGAAGACCCAGGCGGGGGCCTTACCCTGGTTGGGGGGCGGCAGCAGATCTTGGATCGTCCGCAGCGCCAGCAGCGACGCGGTGCCGTGGGCCAGGTTGGTCTGCACCCCCTTGGTTCGCGCGAGCAGGGCTAACCGATAATCGCGATATTCATTCTCTCTGGGGTCGTCCTTGCGCGCCTGCCGCGTCGCAATCTCGTCGGCCCATTCCTGCTCGCGCGCCTGGATCTGCCGTACCAGGTCGGTCAGCAACTCACGCCCCTTCCGTTTCTTGACCTGTCCCGTTGCTGGCTCCGGCCAGTCGTACTCGGTGGCGAGGCCGACAAAGCCGGACGGGTCGAGATAGTTCGTAATGACGACGTTCTCGGCGCGGTAGAGAACCAGGGCGATACGGTCCTGATCGCGCGCGACGTCGATGGTGAACTGCACACCGTCCCAACGAATGCCCCGCGGGTCGTTGGGGGGGTGGCGCTGGCCGTTCTTGTCGGGGTACGTCATGATCATGCTCAGCGACACATCGACGGCCAGGATCAGGTCGTGCGGGCGGTCGCGCTCGTCTTCGGCCTTGCCCTGCGCACGGAGCGTAGTGGAACCGTTCAGGACAACCACCGCCGTCAGGACGACTACCAGGGGGGAACGTGTCGCGGTCATGGGTTGCTCTTGTGCTTGTCGTGTTAGCGCGCCACCACCACCCGCGGTGAGCGGATCAACTCCTGCCGGCCGTCCTCGCGCCGACGCACGTAGCCCGGCTCCAGGATCTGGACGACCTCGTCGGCTCGCAGCCGGGCGTCGGCGACGTACGACACATTGTCGAGAGCCAGGCCGTGCTTACGCACCGATTCACCGATCGCCACCGGGTATTCGTCGTAGCCGCCGTGAGCCCGCATGAAGGCGAGGAGCCGATCGCGCAGCGCCTTGAGTTGACGGCCGAGGGTCTCCTTTTCTTCCGGGTTGAGCCGGGCGGGGCCTTTGAACGGCAGCGGGGTAGTCGCGACGCCCGGCAGCAGCGCGTCGAACCGGCGGATCTTGTTCACCAGTTCGTCGGCGAGCTGCCGCGCCGCTTCCGCGAGCAGTCGCGACCGCTCCGTCACCGCCGCCTGCACCACGCGAAGCAGTTTCTGCCGGAAACGGTTGCTGGGGTAGGTCAACCCTTTGAGGGCGTCTTCCGCCTCGGGCCAGCGCTCCTTGACCGCCTCCAGCAAGCCGTCGGTCAGGCAGCTGATGGTACGGAACTGCTCGGCGGCCGGTTCGGTCGCAGCGAGCGCCACGACGGCAGCATCTTCGGGCGACAATACCGGAGCCGGAATCTCCGGAACTGGAGTCGCGGGCGCCGGCGCCGGAGCGGGCTCCTCCGCTGGGGGCGGCTCGGGCACCGTTTCCAGTGTCGTGGGCTGCGGCACGACCGGGGACGCCGTCGGCCCGCCGAGGACGAGCATGGCCACCTCGCCGAGGCGGAGGAAGTTCTCCAGCAGCGGCCTGATCCAGTCGCGGTGAGGCCCCGCCGCCGGCCCGGCCAGCACGGGCTGAACGTCGCGCGCGAAGGCGCCCAGTTCCTCCAGCCTTTCACATACCTGCCGCAGCGTGATGGCCGGGGCAGCCTGCGGCTTCAGCCCTGCACGCAGCGCCAGGATCCCCGCAGCCGCTCTCTCGAATCGCTCCCGCGGAAGATAAGGCGCTGCCAGTTCGGGAGCATGGTGGAATAAGCGGACCTCGTAACTCGTCGTCAGGCAACCCTCGGCCAGCACGGCGCTGGGCGAGAGGAACTGCGCGAGGCAAGCCAGCAACCCGGGCGGAGGCGGCTGCTGGAAAGCGGTTTGGCGGCGCACGGCGACAGCACGTGACTGTTCGCCGTGGTAATAGCGGTCCAGGCGTTCCAGCAAGCCGTCCGGCTCATTTGCCGCTCCGACCTGCCGGAGCGCGGAGCACACGATATCCACTACCTTACTGCGGAGTTGATCGCCTGTTTTTTCCGGCAGCTTGCCGGCCTCCTCGGTCTCGGCCAGGCCAGTGAGGAAAGCGACGATTTCCTCCGGCCCAAACGGCGTCTCGCGCCGCAGGCGCAGGCGGGCGCTCGAAAAAGTGACCTTGGCGACCTCGTAAGTCGGCAAGTCGAGTTCGCCGCCGACCCACTGCCCCCAGACCGTCGCGGGACTGGTAACGTACTGCAGCCAGGCGTCCGAGCGGTAGAGGCGAAAGCCCTCGATGAGGTTCTCCAGGAGTGCGACGGGCGCGATGGTCGCCTCGCCATCGAGGCTCGGGGGGATCGGGGCCGCAGGGTTGTCAGCCTCGGGTGGGAGGCGAGCGGACCAGCAGCGGAGGAGGCGTCGAACCTGCGACAGGATCTGCGCCGGTACACTGGGCTCGTTCCCGGGCGACGCGG
>WNGB01009478.1_pt1 | contig 13646 bp, 16 predicted proteins | sample 5400681 | NCBI WGS metagenome assembly WNGB01 (sample SAMN13153367, study PRJNA577476) | soil metagenome | isolation source: 115 cm soil or saprolite under grassland replicate 2 | place: USA:California | collected 2016-06-15 | reverse complement strand
GAGCTTCGCGAAGGGCGTCGATGATCGGAATGGGAACGCCGCTTTCCTGCAGCGGTGCAACGGTCAGGTCGCCATTCGGATTGACGCTGAAGTAGCCCGCGCCCCATCGGTCGATCATGTACAAAGCAGCGGAATCGTCGACGCTCCAGCGTTGATGATCGACGAACTGCTCTGGGTGCGCTTCCATGTGCCACAAGAATAGAACGAGTTGGCGCTCGTGTCATTCCGAGCGTAGCGAGGAATCGGTGTGGCCGGGAGGTGCGAAATCTGCGGCGGCGTGCCTCCCGTCCCCCAGGTCCCTCGCTACGCTCGGGATGACATGATCAGCGAATGACTTTGGTGACCACCTTCCCCGGCGGCGTGTCGTGCGTGAACATCTCCAGCGCCGCGCGGACCACCTTTTTGTGAAAGTCGCGATCGCCCGCGCGTCCGATGATGCGGCCGATCTCCGAGCCGTCGAACGTCATCGCGCGCGGCGGGCGCACCGACTCCGTTGCCGCCGGCGACGCGGTGATGATGAGCGTCGGAACGCCGCGCGCTTCGATCTCCCGCGCAAGATTGGCGATCGTGCGATGACAGGTCTCGGGACAGCCGGCGGTGAGCACGACCACTTTCGCTTTCGACCGCTCCACTTTGTCCGCGATCTCCGGAAACGTCTGCTCGTACAGCTCGCGCAAGCGCGTCGTGAATCCGTAGCTGTAATGCTTGTCGTTCACCGAGCCGATCACGCCTTCATTCACCAGCTCCCGCAATGTGTCCAACGGAAACACGATATTCGGATCGGCATCCGCCTCGGAATGATCGTAATGATGATGGGCAATGCGCAGCGTGCTGGTGTCGGTCGAGCCGGCGATCGTGCGATACGTGACATCGCCCGGATCGACGGTCGGAAACGGCTCCTGATCCGCCGGATACACGCCGGTCGCCGACACCAACGCCACCGTTGCCGTCGAAAGGTCCTTATCGAACGGTGTGAATGGCACACATCGCCGCGCAATGCTGAGCATCAATCCAGTTCGCGCAACACCTCGAGGATCTGCGCGTTTTCGGGCGCCTCGCCGATGTTGTGAACGTCGATATAGCGGATGATGCCCTGCTTGTCGACGACCACGATGGCGCGCTCGCAGTGTCCCGATTCCTCTTTCCACACTCCGTATTTTTTCGAGACTTCGCCTTTGGGATGGAAATCGGCGAGCAACGGGTACTTCTCGATTCCGCCGATCGATTTCGCAAACGCGACATGACTGGGAACGCTGTCAACCGAAATGCCCACGACCTGGGCGTCATACCGTTCAAAGTCGGCCATCTCGGCCTCATATCCCGGCATTTGCACGGTTCAGACAGGCGTCCAATCGAGCGGGTAAAAGACGATCACGACGTTTTTCTTGCCCCGCACGTCGCTCAGACGAAACTTCTCCTTGTTTCGATGACCGGTAAGCTCGAAATCGGGAGCGCGATCGCCGACCTTCAACGCCTGGGTCCGGTCCGCCACAGACGTTCTTCCAACAGCAACTGCCATTGAACCCTCCTTCAGTACCGCTTGGTCCTCTTCGAGCGCGTTTCGGTTTTCGTGCCGGTTTCCGTCCGCTCAGTCGAAGTGGTGCTGGTGGTCTCGCCTTTGACCTTCGCGCCGGCTTTCTGCAACTCGCCGCCGACTTTCTCGGCTGCCGTCGCCGTTCCTTGCTTGATTTTTTCTGCGGCGGCCTTCGCCTCTTCCTTCGCTTTTTCGGCGGCAGCCTTCGCCTGCGGCGTCGGCGCGACGACTTTATACGTGTCTTGCCCTGTTTTTTCCACTTTGCACGCGAACGTCAGGAAGGCCAGCGCGAGCAAAAAGTTGCGAGTCATAAAAAACCTCCTCGCAGCAATCGCAGCAAACGCTGAGCCCGTGCGAAACAAACCTCGCTCATGCTGCGTTTAGCACTGGACCATGGAGCAGGACCGATTGATCCAAGGCATGGCCGAGGGAGGAGACTTCCGCATCATCGCCGCCCAGACTACCCACACCGTCGAGACTGCTCGGCAGCTCCTCGATCTCGCGCCGGTGGCCACCGACGCGCTCGGACGCGCGCTGACGGGCTCACTTCTACTCGCAAGATTGTTAGATAAGAATGTTAAACATCAATATGTCACATTACGACTGGAAGGCGACGGCCCGCTCGGCGTGATCATCGCCGAGGCGAATGTCGCCGGCGCAGCACGCGGTTACGTCGCCAATCCCGTTCCCGAGGACCAGACGCTCGATGTCAGCCGCGCAATCGGCCGTGGCATGCTGACGGTCGTCCGCGGCACGCCGCCGGCCGGGAAACCGTACACCTCACAGATCGCCCTTGAAGGCGGCGGTGTCGCGCAGGACCTCACCCGTTATCTCGCTGGCTCCGAGCAAATCTCCTCCGCCGTCCTGCTGGGCGTGCTCAATCGCCGCGATGGAGTGGCCGCCGCAGGAGGGATAGTGATCCAAAGCTTCCCGCACGCGAGCGAAGCGTCGATCAATCGCATCGAGAAGCGGATCAAAGAGGCTCCCTCGCTGAGCACATTGCTCGACAAGATGCCGATCGAGAACGTGGTGGCCACGGTCTTCGACGGCTGCAGCTACAAGCAGATTGACGCGAGCTTCAATGTGCCGCTCAGCTACACCTGCACATGCAGTGCGGAGCGCGCGCTGGCGCCTCTGGCGCTGTTCACACCCGACGAGCTGCGCGAGATGATCGAGCAGGGCGGGACCGAGGTGGTGTGTCAGTTTTGCGGCCGGAAGTTTCGGTTCGAGAAAACCGATCTGCTTGCGCTGCACGCGAAGGCTGACGCATGATTCAGCGGGTAGCGAGTAGCGGGTAGCGGGTGGGCCCACCCGCCATCCGCTACCCGCCACCCGCCCGTTATGAAATCCATCATCACCGGCAGCGGAATCGGAATCCCGAAGAACATCGTGCCCAACGAGGCGCTAACGCGACTCATGGACACGAGCGACGAGTGGATTCGAACGCGCAGCGGAGTGCAAGAGCGGCGCTACGCGGATCCCGGCCAGGGTTCGGCGGAGCTGGGCTCGATGGCGGCGGAGGCGGCCCTCGCCGATGCGGGCAGATCGAAGGGCGACATCGACGCGCTCATCTTCGCCACGATGACGCCGAACTTCTACTTTCCGGGAAACGGTCCCGTCGTGCAGGCGAAGATGGGCTTCCCCGAGTCCATCGTCACGTTCGACATTCGCCAGCAATGCTCGGGATTCTTGTATGGGCTCGATCTCGCCGACTCGCTGATCCAAAGCGGAAAGTATCGCCACCTCATCCTCATCGGCGCCGACGTGCACACGCCGTTCATGCCATGGGAGAAAGGATGGGCATCGACGATCGGCGAACCCGCGCGCGAGCTCTCGCCGGAAGACTACGCCTTCAACACCAGCATCCGCGATCGCACAGTGTTGTTCGGAGACGGCGCCGGCGCGGTGGTCATCGAGTCATCGGACGACGGCGATCGAGGATTTGTGGCAGCGAAGTTGTTCACCGACGGATCGAATATCGAGGCGCTGTACGTGCCGGGCGTCGGTTTCAGGAGACGACCGTATGTCGATCGAGAGCAGCTCGAGCGCGCCGAGCCCATTCCGGTGATGGAAGGCCGGGAAGTCTTCAAGCAAGCGGTCGTGCGCATGCCGGAGTCGGTGCGCGCGGTCTGCTCGGCGGCGGGAGTTTCCGTCAGCGACATCGATTTGCTGCTGATTCATCAGGCGAACCTGCGCATCGTCGAAGGCGTCGGAAAAGCTCTCGGGCTGAAACCGGAAAAAGTGCCGCACAACATCGAACGCTATGGCAACACCACCGCGGGCACGCTGCCGATCCTCTATCACGAATGCGTACGGGACGGCCGCATCAAACCCGGCATGCTGATCTGCTTCACCGCCCTCGGTTCCGGTCTCCATTGGGGCGCCGCGTTATACAGAACGTGAGCTCTTCAAGGCACTCGGATTGCAAATCGAGTGAATGTGAGTCCCCGAATTTGCCGTGCTCTCGTGGTCGAAGATGACCCGGCGATCTGCTCACTTTTCCAGACCGTTCTGCGCCGCGAAGGCTTTGACGTGGATGCCTGCGGCACCGGAAAACAAGCCATCGCTTCGATCGCTACCGATCGCTACCACCTCATCGTCGTCGACCTCAGGCTTCCCGAAACCAGCGGGAGGGAAGTGATCGCCTATCTGAAGAAGCACCATCTCGACATGCTGAAGACGGTGATCGTCGTCTCTGCCGACGACTCTGCGTTTCGAGGCGGTTATCCGGAGCCGATTTGCAAGTTTCTAGCGAAACCCTTCGACATCGATGAATTCGTGAAGCTCGCCCACGCCTGTTCAGAGACTTGCGATACGACCGCCGCTACTCCCTGAGATACTCATCCATCAGCCGCGCGTTTTTCTCCATCGCCTGAAGATCGACCCAGTACGCCCGGGCGTACAGCGCGATCGACGCTGCGGAAAGCGTGAGATGGAGCCAGCGCGGCGTTTTGCCGGTCGATACGCCGCCGCCCATGATGAACGTCACCATCAAAACCGCCATCGCATAGGTCGCATTCGGTGACACTCGCATGGCGAGAGCGCGCGTTGCCTTTCGCACATCGGCTTCGTGCTCGCCGCCTTTCGCTTTCTCTTTGAGCTGTTTTCCAGTGCCGATGAAAAAGAACATCGTCATCGACTGCGAGAAGAGGCCGGCCAGCACTGTTGCGAGCGCGAGAAGGATGTGCTGTGAAGCGTGAGCCGGCGAAGCGAAGAATCCAGCGATGCTCGTGGCGATGAGCCCGGCGATCGACAGCAGCGTGGTGATGAGGAGAAACTGCGCCATCCGAGCGGCATGCTAGACTCGCCCGCCGTGCCCGACAAGACGTCGTATCGCGACGCCGGCGTCAACATCGACGCGCAGGACGAAGCGCTTCGCGAGGTTCGTCACATCGCGCGCGGAACGTTCACTCCCGATGTGGTCTCCGACATTGGGCTCTTCGGCGGTCTATTTCGTGCGAATTTCGCGGGCATCGAATCTCCGATCCTGGTCTCATCGACGGATGGTGTCGGCACGAAGCTGCGCATCGCCCAGGCGATGAAGATCCACGACACCGTTGGTTACGATCTGGTCTGCCATTGCGTGAACGACATCCTGGTGCAGGGCGCGCGGCCGCTGTTCTTCCTCGACTATTACGCCACCGGCAGACTGCGGCCGAAAGTGATGACCGACGTCGTCCGCGGAATGGCGCGCGCCTGCACGGAGAATGGCTGCGCTCTGATCGGCGGCGAGACGGCGGAGATGCCCGGTTTCTACGGCGATGACGACTACGACATCGCCGGTTTCATTGTCGGCGTCGTCGACGAGAAAAATCTGCTCGACGGCAAAGCGGTGCGCGAAGGCGACATCCTCATCGGATTGCCATCTGCCGGCCTGCACACCAATGGCTACTCGCTCGCCCGGCGCATTCTCTTCGACCAGCTTGGATACGATCCTCAGTCGGTCGTGCCGGGCATCGGAAAGATCGGCGAGGCGCTGCTGCAGCCTCATATCTCGTATCTGAAGCCACTGCTGCCGCTCGTCGACCAGCGCGCCATTCATGCGCTCGCGCACATCACCGGCGGCGGCTTGACGGACAACGTTCCTCGCGTTTTGCCCGAGTCGCTCGACGCGAAGATCAAGCTGGGGTCGTGGCCGGTTCCGATTCTCTTCCGTTTCCTCTTCGAGAAAGGGAACATCCAGGCTGACGAAACGCTGCGAGTGTTCAACATGGGAATCGGCATGGTCATGATGGTCGGTGTCGATCAGGTCGATACCGTTACGAAACACTTCGCGCAGATCGGACAGCGATATTTCTTCATCGGCAACATCGTGAAAGGGTCGGGCCGCGTGAGTTACGACGCGCCTCCGGCCGGCTTCGCCTCCTGGATCCAGTAGTGCGCCTCGCGATTCTGCTCTCCGGACGCGGCTCGAATTTCGCGGCCATCCATCAGCCCATCGTTGATGGCAAGCTCGACGCGCAGATCGTCTGCGTCATTTCCAATCGGCCCGATGCCGCCGGCCTCGCCCGCGCGCGTGAGCTCAGGCTGTCGGCACATCTGATCGATCATCGTGCGTACGCGACGCGTGAGGCGCACGAGGAAGAGGTCTTGCGAGTTCTTGCCGAGGCGGAGCCGGATTTCATCTGCCTGGCGGGTTACATGCGTCTGCTTTCGCCGGCGTTCGTCGCGGCGTATCCCCACCGCATCTTGAACATTCATCCTTCGCTGCTGCCGGCGTTCCCCGGCGTCGATGCGCAAGCGCAAGCGGTCGCCTACGGCGTGAAGATGTCGGGCTGCACGGTGCACTTCGTCGACGAGAACCTCGACGCAGGACCGATCATCGTGCAGCGTGCGGTCGAAGTTCGCGACAACGACTCAGCAGAAAGCCTCGGCGCGCGCATTCTAGAGCAGGAGCACCTCGCCTACGTGGATGCCCTGACCAAGCTTGGAACACGGTCGTGGAAAATCGATGGGCGCCGCGTGACATTTGAATAGCGGGTGGCGGGTAGCGGGTGGCGGGTCGGCCCACCCGCTACAAGCTACCCGCCGTGCTAGAACGGCCAGAACTTTTTCCACCACGGCTGCTTTTCGACGTTCGCTGCCGCAACCGCGGGGACGCGATTGATTTGATGGCCGGCCTCGCTGACCACCACCCACCCAACCTGTTGGCCTCCGCGAACGGGGGCGGTGACCGGCGACGGCGAGAGCGCGACTTTCACCGTGCCTTCGTCGCCGCGCTTGACGAGCGCGGTGACATCCGCGCCGGCGGCTGCGGGAACGGTCTTCGATTGGCCGTCCGCCACGCCGACATTGCCGATCGTCGCGCCTTTTTTCACCGCGGTGAGCATTCGATAGTGGATGAATGCGTCATTCATGAGTTTCGACGTGATCGCGAATGAGCTCTCCGGTCCGTTCGGGGCTTTGGCTCCCATGACTACGCAGATGAGGCTCATCAGTCCGCGCGTCGCGGATGCGGTGACGCAGTAGCCCGCGGGTGCGGAATAGCCGGTCTTGATTCCCGTCGCGTCGGCGAAATAGTCGCGCTTGTGTGAATTGATCAGATGATTCGGATTTGTGAGGCCGGCGGTAAAGGTGCCGTTTGAGAACGGCAACGTCGGCGTTTTGGCGTACTCGCTCAGTATTGGATACTTCATCACTTCGATCCCCAGCATCGCCAGGTCGTAGGCACTCATCGTGTCGACGCGATTCGGATCCTGTGAATTCGGCAAACCGTGCGGATCGTAAAACGTGCTCTCTTTCAGTCCGAGCTGCTTCGCCTTGTCATTCATCATGTCGGCAAACGCTTCGGCCGAGCCGGCGATCTTCTCCGCGATCGCCTCCGCGGCATCGTTCGCCGATTGCACCATCGTCGCCGCGATGAGCGTCTGCAGGGGGAACACTTGTCCTTCTTTCGCGAAAATCTGCGATCCGCCCATCTTGCTGGCGCGTGCAGAAATGGTGATCGGCGTATCGAGGCGGAGCTGCCCTTCCTGGATCTGCTGCATGACGATGAGGAGCGTCATCATCTTCGCCATCGACGCCGTCGCCAGCGGCACGTGAGCGTTTTCTTCGAACAGAATCCTCTTGGTCGTCGGTTCCACGACGATGGCGGCCGAGTAGCCCTTTCCTGTGGTGTTGACCGCGGTGCCCTTCGCGGTTGCGGGGCCTTCTTCCTGCTGACCCAGCAGCGGTATTGCGAGCAAAAGGGCCACCATCAAGGCAAAACTACGTTTCATCATTTCACTCCAGAGTTGGATTTACGCGCGGTCCGGCGCGGCCTTCGCGCGTTTTTTTGCGGATCTCGAGGTGCGCGGAATCGATCCGATGACCGTCCAATCGTGTTTGTGCACGACGACGGGACCTTTCAATTTCGGCCAGAGCTCCAGCGGGAGATAGTAGTAACCGTCGCCGAGGACCCGCGATTTGATCGCCAGGTCGCGCATGCTCTTGCACAGACCTTTCTTCCCACGAATCGCGCTGCGCTCGACGACGACTCCAGTGGGCTCTCCCACTCCTTCAAAGATGCTGATCTCCGCGCAGAGAGAGTTCACCAAGGTCATTTCCGTGACTCCGACACAGTGATCTGCTGGAATTGAAAGCAAGTTTCGATCCATTGACCGCAGCGGGTGGCAATTGGCGGGTAGCGGGTGGGCCCACCCGCTATCCGCCACCCGCCAGTACAATCGCCGCATGTCCGAGGAGCAGAAGAAAAAGCGGAAACTCGATCGCCAGCGTCTGCGGGTGCTCCTCCACGACGCCTGGGACGTCATCTGGCGCTCGCGCGGACGCCTCCTGCTCGGCATTCCCCTTCTGCTGATCAATCGGCTCACAAACATCGTCCTTCCGTGGCTGACGAAGGTTCTGATCGACGACGTGATCGGCAAAGGGCATCACGAACTTCTCTGGCAATTGGCAGCGGCCAGCGCTGGCGCCGCGGCGATCGGCGCCACCACCGACTACGCCCTCGCGCAGATCCTGGGCATGGCGGCGCAGAGGTCGATCACGCAGCTTCGCCTCAAGATTCAGCAGCACGTGCAGCGGCTTCCGGTCCGTTATTTCGATGACACGAAAACAGGCGTGCTCGTGTCGCGCGTAATGAATGACGCGGAAGGCATTCGCAACCTCGTCGGAACCGGACTGCTGCAACTTTTCGGTGGCTTCGTCACCGCAGGAATCGCGACGGCAATCTTGTTCTACCTGAGCGCGAGACTGGCGACGATCGTCTTCATCGCCTGCTTCGTTTTTGCCGGCGTGCTGGCGTGGGCGTTCAAGACCGTACGGCCACTGTTCAAGCAGCGCGGCGAGGTCAACGCGCAGATCACCGGCCGCCTAACCGAAGGTTTCTCCGGCATTCGCATCGTGAAGGCGTACACGGCGGAAAAACGGGAAGCGCGCGTGTTCGCCGGCGGAGCCCATCAACTCCTCCGCCTCGTCGTCGGCACGATGCGCATCGTGTCAGGTGTCGGCGCGACGACAACGTTTCTGGTCGGCCTTGTCGGAGTTGCAGTTCTGCTGGTCGGAGGACGCGAAGTGATCTCCGGCAGAATGACCGTCGGCGGTCTGATTTCGTTCACCCTCTATCTCGCGCTGGTGGTCGGTCCTGTCGTGCAGATCGTGTCCATCGGCACGCAGCTCTCAGAGGCGTTCGCCGGACTGGAGCGCATGCGCGAGATTCTCGCGGAGACTCGCGAAGATGCCGCGGACCCAGAGAAAGCTGCGGTCGAGCGCATCGAAGGGAACATCGAGCTGCGCGACGTCTCATTCGAGTACACGCCGGGCGTGCCGGTGCTGAGGGACATCAACCTGATTGCGCCTGCAGGTCGTTCACTGGCACTCGTCGGACCCTCGGGCTCGGGAAAGAGCACGCTGATCTCGCTGGTCGCGGCGTTTCATCGTCCGACAAAGGGCGAAATCTTCATCGATGGAAGGCCGCTCGCGGATATCCGGCTGAATGACTATCGCCGGCAGATCGGAATCGTGCCCCAGGATTCCTTTCTTTTCGCGGAGTCGATTTACGAGAACATCGCCCTGGGCAATCCGCACGCGACGCGCGAGCAGGTCCTGCTCGCCGCGAAAATCGCGCACGTCGACGAATTTGCGGAGTCGTTCGCCGGCAAGTACGACACGATTGTCGGCGAGCGCGGAGTCAAACTCTCCGGCGGCCAGAAGCAGCGCGTGGCGATCGCGCGGGCGATCGTGGCGAATCCGAGGATACTGATTCTCGATGAGGCGACGTCGTCGCTCGACAGCGAAAGCGAGGCGCTGATCCAGGACGGCCTCAACGCGCTGATGACCGGGCGCACGACGTTCGTCATCGCCCACCGGCTGTCGACCATTCGGAGAGCAGATCAGATTGTCGTCCTGGAAGACGGCCGCATCATCGAGCGCGGCACCCACGACGAGCTGATGCTCCTCGGCGGCCGCTATCGGACGCTGTACGAGAAACAGTACGGCATCGTCGCCAATCGTTTCATCAATCCGGGAGAAGAGATCGAGGATCTGGCCGTGAAGAGTTAGGATGTCAGGACGTTAGGGTGTTAGAACCCGTCCACTCCGGCCTAACACGCCAACTTCCTAACTGCGAAGCTCGACGTTCCAGTACGCCTCATCCAGAAAGTTCTTCCAGATATCCGGAAAATTCCGGCCCTGCAGGCGGTGGAGGGGATGCCACTTCGGCCGCTGCGGCTGCCGGATCAGGCGCATGTCGCATTCGTTGAGCAGCTTGTTTCCCTTGCGCACGTTGCACGGCAGGCAGGCGCAGACGACGTTGTCCCACGAAGATTTTCCGCCGCGCGAGATCGGCACGACGTGATCGAGCGACAGCTCTGACGAGGAGAACTTGCGGCCGCAGTATTGGCAGCGGTTGCTGTCGCGCAGGTAGATGTTGCCGCGCGAAAACTTGACCTCCTGCCGCGGGAGACGGTCGAACGAGAGGAGCTGCACGACATGCGGAATCAGAATCTTGCGGTGCGGCGTGCTGACATAGTGATCGCTCGGCTGAACGGGGATGTCCATCCAGTTCTCGAAGTTATAGGTGCGGTACTCGGAGTCGACGGCGCGTACGTGCCCTTTGTAGAAGAGGATCAGCGCCCGGCGCACAGAGGTGATCTGCACTGCCTGAAAGACCCTGTTGAGAACGAGTACGTGACCCTCGAGCATATGCTGCGGTAAACACGCGTCACGCCCCTTTGTTTCCAGGGCGCCGGGGACATCATACAATCCGGTAGGGTCAGGTCTGTGATTATCGATTTTTTCTATTCGCCGTAGAAAAAATCGAAAATCACAGACCTGACCCCCAAAGTTGCAAAAACTCCTCATTTGGTAGATAGTTAAGGCCTTAGACGAACTCGACTCGAGCTCTGCGGAGCGCGTTAAAAGGGTGTGGTTTTGGGAGGCATGAATGCGCGTTTTCTCACGGATTGCTCTCACTCTCGTCGCCATCTTTTTTGTATCCGGCTCCAGCCTCTACGCCAGTCATTTTCAGGCTGACTGCCCGTTGCAACTCGTGGCGTCCACGGCGGCGCCTACGCCATTCGCTCAGTCGCCTCACGGCGCCTTTCGATTCGGCAATCTGGTGTTCGTCCTCAGAGGGCAGGCGCTGAACACTTACAGCGTCAACGACGTGGGCGACATCCAGAACACGGCCCCGCGCCAGGATTTCCTCGGCACACTGGGTGGGCGGGAGGCGGCGGGCGGCGTCGCGTTCAACAACGGCTTCCTTTATGTCAGCAGCGACGCAGGCCTGGAGATTTTCGACCTGCGCAACACGCGGCCGGGCGGCTCAGCGCCGACGCTGATTTCACGTACTCCCAACCTGCACTATCGCCGGCTCGCGGTGAACAACAATGTCCTCGCCGGAGTTTTCCCCGCGGTCGATTTCCCCTGCTTCGTCGGCGGTCCGACTCCGGGATGCATCAACAGCGTCGATGTGTTCGACGTTTCCAATCCGAGCGCGCCGCACATCGTGGCGTCGATTCCCTCGTCGCAGTCGTCGGTCGGCGGATTCAATGACGTGGCGTTCAACTATGGATTTCTCGTCACCACCGGTCAGGCCGGGACAGCGGTGTACAACGCGTCGAATCCCGCCTCGCCAGGTTTTATCGCCGGCGATGGCACGCCCGGCACATTCCTGGTCAGCAACGGCGCCAACCTCCTCGGCGTCGGCAACGACACCTCGATTCTGACCTTCGGCGTGAGCGCCGTGAGCGGTGCACTGAGTCCGATGTTCCTGCACACGATCGCCACGCTGCGTCTCGAACACTCGAACCCGATCATGTTTCATCGTCAGGCGACATTCGATGAGGCGAGCAGCCGTTTGATCACCATGGTCGACGAGCTCGATCCGCAGACGCTGCAGCCGGCGCGCACGTTCGCCTTCGACGTCTTCGACTACATCGTGCCGATGTTCGAAGGCATCGATCCACGCGAGTACGAACAGGTCTCGTACACCGAAGGCGATGAAGTGAAATACAACCCGGTAGCGGTCGGCCCGTACGTGTATGTCGTCGGCGAAATGACCGGAGTGCAGGAGTATGGCGTTTGCGGTCAGATGATGGGCCGCATCGAGACGACCACGGTCGCCGGACTTCCGTGTCCGAGCACGACCGGAGGTCCGACCGTCGCCGAATTCCACGGGTGGGTGACCGGCGCAACACGCATCGCAAACGTCGAGCTGTTCCTCGACGGCAGCACGCTCGGCGCGGTCTCGACCAATGACCCGCCGCGTACCGACATTCCTGCGCAGACGCCAGTGCAGTCGTGGCGCGTCACCGTCAGCCTGCCCGCGAACCTGGGCGGCACGACCAATCCGGGGCGCGAGCACTTGATCACCGCTGTGGCCACAGACATCAATGGCAATCGACGGCAGTTCGCCAGTCAGCGCTTCTTCTTCACGCCGACGTGGCAGCAGAACTGCGTCGTGAGGCGTCGAGCCGTTCAATGATGCGCAGCGCCGCCTCGCGCGGCGCAGGCGCGTCGGTGATCGGCCGCCCAATGACGATGTAATCCGCGCCCGCCGCGATCGCCGCGGCGGGCGTTGTTGTTCTACGCTGATCTCCCGACGCGCTCCCCTCCGGCCGCACTCCCGGCGTCACGATCACCAGATCCGATCCGCACTCCTCACGAATGGCCACGATCTCCTCCGGCGATGCGACGACGCCGCGCAATCCGCACTGTTTCGACATCCGCGCGAGCCGCACAGCGTTTTCAACAGGCGATCCGCTGAATCCGATGCGTTGGATCTCCTGCTCATCGAGGCTCGTCAAAATGGTGACGCTGAGGACCAGGAGGTCGTCGCGAGCGGAGGATCGGAGCATCGCCTCGCCTCCGGCCGAGTGCACGGTGGTCATCGACACGCCGAGAGCGGCGATGTCGGCAATCGCGTGTTGGGCGGTGTTCGGGATGTCATGGATTTTCAGATCGAGAAAGACTTTTTCGCCCCGCTGCACGAGCTCGCGTACGAGCGCAGGTCCATTGGCGACGAAGGCCTGCAATCCGATTTTGACGGCGCCGGCGACGTCGTGCAGCTCGTCGGCGAGCCGCAGGATCTCATCGCGCGACGAGCGATCGAGCGCCACGATGAGCCGGTCGCGCCATTGCATGGCAGGATGATAGCCGCATGGACAAGTGGGAGGTCGCCCGGACACTCGATGAGATCGCCAAGTACGTCGAGCTGAGCGAGCCGAATCGATTCAAAGCTCTTGCGTTCGAAAAAGCGGCGCGAGCGATCTCCGCTCTCGATCGCGATCCGGCCGATCTCATCGCATCGGGCGATCTGCAGAAAATGCCGGGCATCGGCAAGACGACAGCCACCGTGATCGAGGAAGTCGCCCGCACCGGCAGCTCGCGGTATCTGGACGAGCTTCGGAAACAATATCCGCCAGGGATCTTCGAGCTTCTTCGCGTGCCGCGTCTCGGCCTGAAGAAGATCGGATTGCTGCATGACAAGCTGGCAATCAGCAATCTCGACGAGCTGGAGGCGGCGTGCCGAGCCGGCCGGCTGCGGACGTTGCGCGGATTCGGCGAGAAGACTGAGCAGATGATTCTGCGCGGCATCGCGTACGCGCGAAAACGCGAGTCGCAGTTTCTGCTGCCGATCGGCATCGAGGTCGGCGAATCCATTCGCGAACAG
>WNGB01009476.1_pt1 | contig 13647 bp, 16 predicted proteins | sample 5400681 | NCBI WGS metagenome assembly WNGB01 (sample SAMN13153367, study PRJNA577476) | soil metagenome | isolation source: 115 cm soil or saprolite under grassland replicate 2 | place: USA:California | collected 2016-06-15 | reverse complement strand
TCGACTTGTTGGTTTGGTTGCCCAAGTCGCTACCAGGAGCCCTGTTTGCGGCGCAAACCGCCAGGCACCCCGCCGTCACCGCAACCGTGCAACCCTCCGCCAAGGCCGCCCAGCCCACAGGTTCAGAAACAGGCACTAACTACTTCCCCCGGAAATAATCGACGCTGGACTACCGAGCGCGGGTGGGGGTGTGGACCGGTCTGGGGTCGTCGACGCAAGACACAGGGCCTGCGCGCTCACGCCATCTGCGGTACGGGCACTCTGGGTCGCTACTGCTCCTGCTCGCGCGGAACTACGAATGCGAGAGTGAAGGAGAGCGCCATCAGGGAAGGGCCGTCCGTGATCTGGCCCACATCGACCAGCTTGCGGAGGTTGGCGATCGGGACCCACTCGACCCGGCTGGCCTCGGAGCCGTCGCTCGGCGCGCCAAGGTGGCGGGCGCCGTCGGCGCGGAACATGGTGAAGTGGAGATCAGCGAGGCCGGGGAGCGCGTGGTAGGTGGTGAGCTGGGTCAGGGAGAGGGGCGTCCAGCCGGTCTCCTCCTCTACCTCGCGGCGGGCCGTCTCCTCTGGGGCCTCGTCGCCCTCGGTCCAGCCGGCCGGGACCTCCCACCCCCACGTGTCGGTGATGAAGCGGTGCCGCCACAGCAGCAGCACGCGCTCGCGCTCCTCGTCCAGGACAACGACAGTGACGGAGCGGCGGGGCATGCGCAGGACGTGGTGTTCGAGGCGTTGGCCGTCGGGCAGTTCGACATCCTCGAGCCAGAGGTTGACCCACTCGCTCTCGTACAGCGCGCGCCGACCGTGCACCGTCCACCGCATTGGCTGCTCCTCCCCCGCGAGTCTCGGGAGCAAGCCTCTCACGCGGGAGACCTTGCCCGTAGTCCCCAGGTCAAGCGGCCAGGATAGCCCGGAGCTGGTCGGCCAGGTCACTGACCTCGCGCTCATCGCTCCACGGCGCGAGGTCTGCCTGGATTTGGCGGGCGCGCTGGAGGATGGGGCCAACGCGGTACTGCGGCGGGATCGAGAGCGCTTCGAGCGCGGCCGCGTGCGCCTGCTCCGGCTCGCGCTCCTGGACGTGCGCGGCGGCCAGGTCGAGCCGGGCGAGCGAGCGGCCCTTCACGTCGCTCGGGGGCCGCAGGGCCAAGCCCTCGGCCAGGGCGGCGCGGGCGGCCCTGGGCTGGCGGAGCAGCAGCGCGCACGTGCCCTTGAACGCCAGCAGGCGCGGCAGGTCAAAGAAGTCGGTGCCGAGCCGGTTCTCGGACGGCCCGGCGTGCTCGATCGCGTCGGCGGCGCGACCGAGGGCGTCATCGCACGCCCTGGGGTCCGCGAGGCCGGCGTGCGCCTTGGCCTCCATCGCTGCCAGCCAGGCGCGCCGGGTCCCGGTCACGGGTTGGCGGGCGAATGCCTGTCCCTGCTGGATCAGGGCGAGCGCGCCGGCCGGGTCGCCTTCGTAGGCGGGCAGGATGCTCCGCATGGCCAGCGTCCAGGCGCCGAGGTCGGCGCTCTCGGCCTCGTGGGCGGCCTGGAGCGCCACCGAGAAGTAACCCTCCGCGCGCGGGCGCTGCTTGAGGTCGAAGGCGAGGTTGCCGGCCAGGCCGGCGAGCACGCCCGCCACGACCACGAGCCGGCGCCGATGCGCCACCGGAAGCGGGCCTTCCAGGAGCCGGCTAATGTCGCGGTAATGGCCGGCGACCGGGTCGAGCAGGGTCGCCGGCGGGGTGCTCGGGTAGCGCCGGGCGAAGTCGGCAACCGCCGCTTCAATCCCCTCCAGCGCGGCGGTGCCGACCGACGACAGCTCCAGGGCGCGCGCCAGCCGCCAGGGCTCAGCACCGGCTCCCAGCTCAGTCGCTTGGTCCTTCTCGTCGAACACCTCGCCGGCCCGTCCAGAGGGTCCCTTGGCTTCCTGGAGTGAGCGCTGGTGCTCGGCCGCCGCGGCGAGTTGCTTGATCGGCTGGTTGAGCGCGACCGCCAGCCAGCGGACGGTCTGCGGCTGCGGAACTTGCGGGCCCCTTCGCCACCGGTGGACCTGCTGCTTGCTTGTATCGAGGCGCTCACCCTCGACGCCGGCGGCGTTGTCGACTCGTCGGGCGACCTCGGTGAGCGAGAGACTCTGGTCGGCGATCGCGCGGTCGACCAGCTCGCTGAAGGGGAGCTGACTGGCTGACTCGGCGGGCATCAGCGGTTCCTCTGGGATGGGCGGCCCGGCAGCATCGTACCGCCGTGCGGTGTCATCTCGTCTGCGGACGAGATGACATCTCCCCGGACGGTCCGGCCGGAGGTTCGCTTGCAGTGTCCTCGCAAACGTCGCGTCCGGAGGGAAACGGCGATGACGCTGCTTCGCAAGGTCCAGGCCCTGTGCACTCACGCGATCTGCTACTGCCGGTTCTGCCGCGGCCTCGGCTGCGGCGGCTGGTGCCGCTGGTGCCCGTGACAAGCGCGCTGCGTGCGGGATCAGGAGGCGGTCTCATGCCTGACGAGTCGACGCTGGCGTCGGTGGAGGAGCTTCGCCGCTCGGTCGAGGAGTTGCGCCGCGAGCTGGCGGCGTGCCGCGAGGCGCTGGCCGCGACGCGCGCGTGGTGCATCGGGCTCGAGGAGGAGCAGGTCCGGCTTTGGGCGGCATTGCGCGGGGCGAGCCAGAGTTACGGGTCGCGATCCTCGTCATGCTTGCGCACGAGTTCGCGGTAAACAGCCCGCAGTACCCTGCGGTCCCGGTCGCTGAGCCTTGGATCCGCCTGTGCGGCCTCCAGGACGCTAACGGGCTCGGTCGCGTCCCCGTTGTCGATCGGCCAGTAGCCGAGGTGGCGGGCCAGCGTTCCGGGTCGGAGCCTCAGGCTGTGCTCGAGCATCCGGACCCGTGGGGGTCGTGGAGCGTGCTCCGCACGCTCCCACTGCGCCACGACGGTGTGGCTCGCCTCGACCGCCTCGGCGAGCTCGCGCAGGGACATGCCGGACTCCTCGCGCGCTCGCTTGAGGGCCACGCTGAACTCCTGCAGCTCCGGCTTGCCGGCCACCAGCTCCCCTTCCCGGCTCGGTCAGAGGGGAGCATGCCGCATCTCAAGGGGGCACGTCGAGCAACACGGCTGTACGGCAGGACTTTCCATACGGTTGGATGTAATACTTGTCAACCGTGCGGAAAGTTTGTACGCTTGGCGGGCCACGCAGGGTCGTCACTCGTGTGGTTGGAGGGAGGGGGCGCGTCCACTCCCCACGTGCGGTTGCGCGCCCCACTCCCGGCAGTCTCAGCCCGCCGAAGGGCTTTGAGCAGGAAGGGGAGTCGGGTCATGTCCACGAGCGCGCGGAAGGCGAGCGGTGGCTACCTCCTCGGCAACCAGGTCGCGGAGATCCTGCACGTGTCACCGAAGACGGTGGCGCGGTGGGCCAAGGAGGGGAAGCTGCCACACCAGCGCACCCTCGGGGGCCACCGGCGTTACGACCCGGCAGCGATCAACGCGCTGGCGGAGCGGCTCTACGAGGCGGCTCCGGCGGCCTGATCGCCGTGCCGCGGTGGGGGAGTGGGGACTCCGGTCGGCGACCAGCGCCGCCCCCTCTCACCGCACGGAAGGCTCTCACCCTGTAAGGAGAAGGAGGTAAACGCCGTGGCGGTCGCGAGGGAAAGGCTGGTCGCTCCCCGCGACTTAGCGGGCTCGGACGACCCAGTCGCCGCCGGCGCCGCCCAGGTGCACTGCATCCACTCGGACATCCTGCGCTGGCTGCAGGAGCTGGCCGCCGCCGCAGCGCCGGAACAGACCGACGACCCACGTCTCACCTGGACGATCGAGGAGGCGGCCGAACTGGCTGGCTTCTCGCGCACCACCGCCTACGAGGCGGCGAGGTTCGGCGAGCTGCCCGCGCTCAAGGTGCGTGGCTGCTGGATCGTGCCGCGGCTGACGTTCCTGATCTGGATGCTTACCGGCGACGCCGGAGCCGCAGACCTGTCGCGGCTGATCAGGGCCGCGATCACGGCGAACCAGCTTCCTACTGACCAACCTTTGGGCCGCCGTCGGTTCCTCGACCGGCCTCCGCCCGCGGGCCAGCCCGGCGGGCCACCGCCGGCAAGGAGGTGACTGCCTGACGTCAGCGTGCCGGCGGGGGAGCGGGGACCAGGTTGGCGCCCACGCCCCGCCTCCCGCCGGTCGGAACCCGTAGGTCCCATGGGAGGCCAACGATGCCTGCGAGCACCGTCGACCGCGGTCAACTCTACCCGCAGCCCGCCGGTCACGACCCTTCGATCATGTTGCTCCGTGCGGTCGATCCCGAGCGCGTGGCGGCCGAGTGGGAGGCACTGGATTCTCAGCTCGACGCCCTCGACGCGGAACGCGACGCCCGCTACCTCGACCAGATCACCCACACCTACGACGAGCACGGCCGCGGCGTCGCCGGCGGGCCGCTGCGCTGGTGCCACTTCGCCGGCCGGACCGACCTCGACCCGGAGAGCGACGCCGCCCGCGACATCCGCCGCGGCAAGGCGGTCGCTCGCGCCCAAGTCGAGGACGCCCTCGTCGTGGAGTTGCCGACGCTCGCTCCACCCGACGCGGTGGCGCGCGACCTCGAGCGCCAGCTCCGCAGCGACGTGCTCATCGACATCATCGCGGCTGCGGTGGACCTGCTCATGGTCAGCCCTGGCTCGCTGCTGCGGTTTCAGGCCGTCACCGAGCGAGCCCTCACAGAGGAGACGCGGAGCCTGGCCGCCGGCCAGGTCAGGCTGCGCATGCTTGCTGGCCACCGCGAGGGCGGTCGGAGCATCCGCGCCAGTCTTGGCCGGCAGGCCGCACGGCCGCTACAGCGGCGTCGGGCGCGGCAGCGGCGGGAGGCGGCAGACACCGCTCGCAGGGATCTCAGGTCACAGCGGCTCCGGATCGGGGAGCTGCAGACCCGGTTGGCGGCCATCGACACCAGGGAGGAAACCCGCGGCACCTGGCTGCGGCGGCACCGCGGGCAGTTGGCGTGCGGAGCGGCGGCGGTGGTCGCCCTCAACGAGCGGGATCTGATGGTCGAGCTGGACAGCCGTGGCTTGGAGGTTCGGGACGCGGATGGCCAGGTTTTGGAGCACGCCGTACGCGTCGTCCGGGTGCTGGCCAGCCACTTGCCCGCCTACTTCGGTGGGGTCGACCTGCCCAATCGGCATGAGTGGGCGGTCCGCAGCTTGGTGCTCGGCGCCAGCCTCGGCGAGGTGATCGACCGGTGCATCTCTGCGGGCCGCCGGCACGCCGCCCGTGCAATGGCCATCGCGTTCCCGTCGGCGCCCGCCCGCGCCTCCGAGACCGCAGCCGGCGGCGTTCCGGCGAGCGAGGCCGACAAGCGGCTCGGCCCGCTGCCGCCCGGGCCCGAGGCCGTCTTCGCCCGGCTCAATCCGGACTGGGATCTCCCGCCGGCCGGCCATCCCCTGGGGCGGACCCGCTGCACTGATCAGGCAGACAATCTCGCGCTGGGCATGCGGGCCGCCGGGTGCCTTCGGACCGAGAACAGCGATGTCTCCGGGCTGCGCGAGTCCACCGCGAGCGCTGCGGAGGAGCCGACCACGGCCGGCGGCGAGGAGCGCGCCCGATGACGGCCAGGAGCGCGACCGTCCGGGACCTGCTCCAAGCGGTCGAGCAGGGTGACGCGTGGTGGGGCGTGCTCGCCGCGTGCCAGGACGAGGATCCGGGGCTGTTCTTCCCCGAGCCGGGCCAGCGGCCGACCGTCGCCAAGAACATCTGCGCGTCGTGCCTGGTGCGGCCGCAGTGCCTGCAGCTCGCGCTGAGCGTCGAGTCCCGCGAAGACGACCGCGGCGTGTTCGGCGGCACCAGCGAACGGGAGCGGCGTGGCCAGCGCACGGCCGCGGTCCGGCGCACCCCGCTGGCCTCCGACCGCAAGCGGGTCGCCGCCGCCTTCGAGCTGGCTACCACGGTGGGGATCAACGAGGCGGCGGCCCGGCTGGACGTGTCTCCCAAGAGCCTCCGCGAGGCATTCGACCGCTGGGCGCTGGGCCGCCCTCCCACGCCCGAGCCTAGGCCACGGGAGGAAGCGGAGCTGGCGTTCACGCTCGCCGAGGAGGTCGGGCTCCGCGAGGCCGCCCGCCGGCTCGGCACGAACCCCAACGCGCTGTACCGCTTGTTCGACCGTTGGGGCCTCGGCCGGCCGGACTCCTCCAAGTCGGCCGCGCGCTGGCAGCGTCAGTTGTCCTCCGGCGACCGGCAACGGGTCTGGCGTGAGGTGGAACGCCGCCACCGCGCCTTGGACCGTCGCCGACGCCGGGTCGCGTCCGACCGGGTCGGCGCGGCGAGAGGGGACGCCGCATGACCAGCAACGATACCCAGCGGGATCTGACGCTGTACTGCGCGGCGGACTGTGACCTGAATCACGCCGGCATCCCCCATAGCCCGTGGGACTGCGATGCCACGATCCCCGCTCCGGCCCTGACCGTCGAACAGCTCTCCGACCTGGCCGAGGGCGACCTGCCGTGGATGCGCTACGCCACCTCGACACGCCCGCGCCGCAGCCGCACCGAAGACCCGCTTCCGAGGTCCGAGCCGCCACCTCCCCCCACCGAGACGACGTACACGGCGGATGTAACCAGATCGACCCACTCGATGGTTGGGAGGCGGCGCCAGTGATCAGCTCGACAGCCAGCCTGGCGGCTGTGGCGGCGCCCGACGGCCAGGTGGCGACTCGGCGGGCGGACGGGCCTGCCGCCGGAGCGCCCGGCGAGGCCTACGCGGAGACCGCAGCCGCCGACGTGGCCGCCGCGTCGGCGCCGTCGCGGTGGTCTCGGCTGCGGCGGGCACTGGCTTCGCGGCGACCGCAGACCGCCTCGCTGCTGTTGCAGGCGATCGCCGGCGGAGCGCTGTACCTGAGCTACGAGGGGATGCACCAGCTCGCCGTGGCCGCCGGCTACAACAAGGTCCAGGCTGCCATCTGGCCCCTGATCGTCGACGGGTTCGTGGTCCACGCCTCCCGGGACGTCCTGCGCGCGTGGCGGGCCGGCCAGCGGCTGCGCACCGCCTTCGACGGCTTCCTGATCGTGCTCGCCGCCGGGGCCTCAGCCGCGTTCCAGGCGACCTCCGCCGCCGGTGCGTCAGCCGCGACAAAGGCGGCCGCCGGCACCGCCGCCACCACGGGCGCGGCGTCGGCGGTGGCCCGGCCACCGGTGCCGCTAGTGCTGGTGGTCGCCGCGCACGTGGTGCCGCCGGTGGCCGCGCTGCTGGCGCTCGCGCTGGAGGTCTTCGCCAGGTATGACCACCAGCAGCGTGCCGACTCGACGCACCGGTCCAAGCGCAGCGCGCCGACCCGGCGAGGTGCCAGCACCCCCAGCGCCGGCACGCCGCGGCGGACTGGAGGCGGTGGCGGCAAGGCCCGCCGGACCGGCGCGAACGGTGACCTGACCGCGATCGAGCTGCTTGCACGGCAGGTCGAAGACGCCTTCGTCGAGCGCGAAGTCCGTGGCGGCGAGCGCCTGGTGGCCGCCAGCCTGGCGGTCGAGCTGATGGGTGACGACCGGCGCAAGCGCCGCGTGCAGGAGATGCTCCGCCAACTCCGCACCACCCCGACCCCGCAGCAGCAGGCCCGCATCGACCAGGCGCGCTCCGCCGCGCACCCTGCGGTGACCACCGACCTCATGGCCAACGAGGCGGGAGCGCAACCGTGACCGGCGACCTGGCGGTCCGTTTCACGGCCGGTGGAGGGAGGTGGCGCCGGTGGGCTCGCCGCAGCGCGAGGCCTCGATGAGCAGCGGGCGCCGCCGGCACCTGGAGCTTGCCTCCGCCCAGTCGCGGACGCCCCCCCACAACCTCGAGGCCGAGGAGTCCGTGGTCGGCGCGGTCCTGCTCGCCGGCAGGCTCCTGCCGGAGGCCGAGCAGCAGCTCACCGAGGAGGACTTCTACCGGCCGGCGCACCGGACCCTCTGGCGGACCATCACCGCCATGGCCAGCGAGGGCCAGCCGATCGACGCGGTGACCGTCGCGGAGCGGCTGCGGCGCAGCGGCGAGCTCGCCGACGTCGGCGGGGCGCCGTTCCTCCACACGCTGATCTCCGGTGTGCCCACCGCCGCCAACGCGGCCCACTACGCGCGCATCGTCAAGGAGGCCGCCCTCCTTCGCCGCCTGATCGACCTGGGCGCGCGGATCGCCCAGCTCGGCTACGAGGCGCCGCAGGACGCCGACCGCGCGGTCGGCGAGGCGGTTGCGCTGGTCAAGCGGCTCACCGACGACGCCCAGGGGCTGCGCGGGGGCGGCGTGGTGACCGGCGCGGCGTTGCTGGACGAGTGGGAGCGCCACGTGGACGCTTCCGGGACCGAGCCGGTCGTCACCTGGGGCCTGCGCGACCTGGACGAAAGCACCGGCGGCGGGCTGCGGCCCGAGCAGCTCGTGCTAGTGGCGGCCAGACCCAAGGCCGGCAAGTCCAGCCTGGCTATCCAGGTCGCAGACCACGTCGCCGGCAAGGGCGGCCACGTGGTGTTCGTGACCTACGAGATGAGCGTGGCGGAGATCGTCGCCCACCTGCTCGCACCGCGGCTCGGCCTGGCGCTGCAACGCTGCCTACGGCTGGAGGCGCTGCAACACCCCCGCTTCGGCGCAGCCCTGGCGAGCCTTGCCGGCCGGCTGGAGCACCTGGTGGTGCTGACGGACCGGCCAGACGTGCTGCGCCTGGCCGTCCGCCTTGAGGAGCTGCACCGGCGGCGAGCCATCGACCTGGTGATCGTCGACCACCTCCACCAGATGCCCCGCGCCGAGGCCTCGACCACCTTCACCGAGGAGCAAGAGGTCGGCGAGCGCTCCAGCATGCTCAAGCTGGTGGCCGGGCGGCTGGGCACGGTGGTGCTGGCCTGCGCGCAGCTCAACCGGGAGCCGACCCGGCGCAGCGACAAGCGCCCGACCCTGACGGACCTGCGCGCCAGCGGCCGGCTGGAGCAGGACGCCGACGTGGTGGTGTTCCTGCACCGTCCGAGCTACTACGACCCGGACGCGCCCGCCGAGCAGGCGTTCGCGATCGTCGCCGCGCAGCGCATGGGCCCACCCGGCGAGGTCGAGCTGCGCTGGGACCCCGAACGGGCCGTCTTCCAGAGCCTCTCCCACCTCACCCGGGGAGGTGGCTGATGCGTCTGCGTGTGCGTGTGCTGGCGGCCGGCACCCGGGTCCGGGTGCGCCGGCCCGGCACCGGCGAGCGCGGCACTTGGCGGATCGTCGGGCGGGTGGTCGGCAGTGGCCTGGACGATCCCGCCTACGACGTGCGCCACGAGCGCACCGGCCGCCCACGGGTTTTCCGCCGCTCGCACCTGCGCCTGGTCCGCTCCGCGACGGGGGAGCGTGGCTGATGGGCTGGATCCAGCTCGACGACGGCTACGCAGAGCACCCCAAGATCGTGGGGCTGTCGGATGCGGCGCTAGCGATGGAGATCCGCGCGCTGTGCTACGTCGGCCGGCGTGACACCGACGGGTTCGTGACCGACGCCTGCCTGCACCTGCTCACCCGTTCGGCGTCGCCGGCCGAGGTGGCCGCCGAGCTGGTCGCGGTTGGCCGCTGGGCACGCGACGACGCCCGCGGCGGCTACTGGATCCACGACTACCTCGACTACAACCCCTCCAGCGAGCAGCGCCGCGCCAAGCGGGCCGCGGCCGCCGAGCGGATGCGGCGGCTGCGCTCCCACGACCGTTCCCAGGATGTTCGCGCGAACAAGGGGCGAAGTTCCCGCGAAGTTCGCGACGGGGATCGGCTTGATGCCGCCGACGCCCCGCCGGCCGGGTCTCGTTCGTCGCGTGTTCGCGCGAACACGACGCGAACCCGCGACGACGCGGCCGGGCGCACATCGACGCCCGCAGCGGACGCCACGATGGGCGAGGTGCCCGTCACAGACCGGCTGACCAGCGCCGATGCCGCACCGTCGCGGAACGGGACTCGGCCACGTTCGCCGGATGTTCGCGCGAACAGCGGCGTCACTTCGCGCGAAGTGACGCGCGACGTGCAGCGAAGTGCAGGCGAAGTTCGCGGGAAGTTCGCCTCTCCCCCTACCCCTAGAGAACCCACGTCAGGGGGTTCTCTAGGGGCTCAGGGTGAGGGGGTCGTCGGACAGCCTGGACGGCCATCCGACGACCCCGCTGGGCTGCCAGGCCAACCCGGCTCCACCGAATGGGAGACCGCCCGCCGCACGCTGGTGGCCCGGCTGCTCGCGCGCGGCGAGACCCCACGGCACGCCACCGCCGCCGAGCTGGACACGTGGCGTGCCACCGGCCGGCTGCCCTGGGACGACCCCGCCAGCTCCCCGCAGGCAGCCGACCCCGACCAGCCGTCGGTCACCGACCTGGCGACCACGCCTAGGCGCATCCCTTCCGAAGGAGGTCAACCGTGACCACTGTCGCACGTGCGCCCACTGACCCACCCGCCCACCTCACCGCCGGCGAGGACGCCCAGCATCCCGCGGGCGGCCGGGGCGACCCCAAGGCGCGGCAGCCCGAGCTGCGGCCCTACCTGCGGCAGCAGTTGGGCACTGCATGCGCCGAGGTGCGGCAGGCGCTGCGGGAGCTTGGCCGCGACGGCTTGGCGGAGGGCCTGCACGACGCCGAGATCGTCGAGGTGCTCGCCGCCCAGGCGCGGCTGCTCGACAAGGCGCTGGCCAGCGGCTACGTCGACGAGGTCGAGCTGGGCGGCGTCCGCGTGGACCGGGGCAGTGGCCCGGCCGAGCGGATCGCCTACCTGGTCCAGGCGGCCCGCGACCGGCTCGCCTTCGGGCGGGGCTGGCTCGCCGCCGGCCTGACCCCGCCCTGGCGTCATGCCCTCGAGCCAGGCACCGCTGCGGCTGCGATGGCGCGCGACGCGATCTGGCTGGAGCGGCTCCTCTACGGCCGCGGTGTCCCCGAGGGATGGACCGGCCAGGACACGCTGCGCTGGCTCGCCAGCGAACGCGAGCGCGTCGCCCACCAGCAGACCGGTGCCAGCGACCCCGCCAGTGCCGAGCGCCTCGGCTGGGTCGGCGCGCTCCTCGCCGAGGCCGAACGCGACGCCGTCCAGCCCCACCGCGCCACCCGGCCGGGCCCGCCGGCCAAGGCCAACCGACCCGCCGAAGACCGCCGGCCCGATAGGAAGCGAGGCAACGATGCGGCGTAACCGGTACACCCTGCCCACCATCCCCGACCCCAACGGGGACATCCCCAGCGTGCTCGGCCTGCGGCGCCACCGCGAGCTCGAGCGCCAGATGCGCCGCGAGAAGTGGCTGTGCTGGCTGACCGCCGGGTTCCTCCCACGCCAGGCCAAAGCCCCCGCCCCGCCGCGCACCACCGCGCCGGCGCCCCAGCGCTACCAGCACCCCGCCGACCCCGCCCCGGCGGCGGCGCCCCCGCCATGGCGCGTGGACACCGCCGAGCGCCGCCGCCCGCGGGCGGCACGGGTCCGCCACGCCGAGCCCGACCCAGAGCTGTCCAGCCGGCCACCCCGCCTGACCTCCCCGCGAGCCGTGCCCACCGCCACCGTGCTACTGGCCGGCGCCGTCACCATCGCCCTGCTGGCAAGCCTCCTCGCGGTCGCCCTGGCGGGCCGGCGCACCGACCCGACCCAGGCCAGCCAGGCGGCGGCCACCGCCGACCCGGGCCCGACCGGGTTCGCCGAGACCTTCGTCACCACCTGGCTCGGCGCCGGGGAGGACCACCACGCCCAGCTCGAGGGACTCGTCGCCGGCCCGGTCGACCTGGCCGGCGTGCCCTCTGGCTCGTTCCAGGCGCTGTCGGCGACCGCGCTGTCGGCCACCCCGCTGGCGGAGCGCTACTGGTCGGTGCTGGTCGCCGTCGAGCAGGTCCAGCGGGTTGTCGACCCCGACACCCGCCGGGCGAGCTGGCAGGCCGACGGCACCCACTACTACCGCGTCGGCGTGTACGGCGCCAGCGGCCACTACCTCGCCACTGGACCCCCGGGCGAGATCAGCCGCCCCAGCCCCGCCGACGCTCCCGGCGCCCTCGTCGACGCCCTGGCCACGCCTGACGGGGCCGACGCACGCACCGACCGGGTACGGCGGTTCCTGGCCGCGTTCCTGACCGGGCAGGGCGCACTCGAGGACTCGATCGCGCCGGGGCTGAGCGCCGCCCCGATCGACCCGGTGCCCTACGCCCAGGTGGAGCTGCGCGCGGTCGGCTACAGCGCCCCACCCACCAGCCCGGAGACCACCGCCCAGGCGACGGTGGCCGCCACCACCCCAACCGGCAACGTCGAGGTCCTCGGCTACAGCCTCCAGCTCGCCCGCCGCGACGGCCGCTGGTACGTCGCCGGCCTCGACGGCGCCGCCGCCCTCAAGCCCAGCACATCCCACCCGTGAGGAGCACCACCATGCACACGCACCTGAGCCTCATCCCGGTCCTCGCCGCCGACGGTTTCTTCCAGATGGCCACCAACGCCATCGCCTGGGGCAAGCTGATCGGCTTCGGCGCCATCACCCTGATCTGCATCGGGATCATCGGCGCCGCTGCGATCACCCGCAGCCTGCCCAAGATCGTCGGCGCCCTGATCCTGGTGGCGTTCGTGGAGTTCGCCGCCGCCAACCTGCTGCAGCTCGGCGACCTCGCCAAGGGCAGCATCGACGAGATCAAGAAGCAGCCGCCGGTCACCATCCGACTGGGGCAGTGAGATGGCCGGCGACCGCGACCCGCTCGTCGTCCGCGACTACACCCGCGGCTTCCGCTTCCCCGAGGTCATCGGCAAGCTCGGCCGGTGGCGCCCGATCTGGGGCATCGCCACCATGCCGCAGTACCTGCTGGGCGTCGGCAGCTTCTTCGTGCTGCTGCGCACCTGGGGCGTATGGGCCGGCCTGTCGTCGCGGCTGCTCGGCCACCTCAACCCGACCCTGCCGACCGCGCTGAACGTGCTGGTCCTGCTCGGCCTACCGGTCGGGCTGTTCGCCGCCGCCGGCCGCCACACCCAGGTCGACGGCCGCCCACCCACCTCGGCGGTGCTCACGCTCGCCATCCACCTGGCAAGCAGTCTGCTCGGCCGCAGCGGCGGGCAGGGCGTCGACCGCCGCCACACCCGCCTGCACGGCACCTGGGTGTGGGTCCGCCGACTGGAGGGCGACGGATGAAGCTGCACCTGCGCGCAATCGCCGACCACCTGTACTTCGGCCGCGACGGCACCGTCCTGGCGGCCTGGCAGGTCACCCCACGCACCACCCGCTACGCCGCCGACGACGCCAAGCACGCCCTGTTCGCCCAGGTCCGCGGCGCCCTCAAGGGCATCCCGGCCCGCGCGGAGCTGCTCAGCGTCTGCCGGCTGGTGGACCCCGCCGAGGTCGCGGAGGCGATGCTGGACGGCGTGATCGTCGCCGACGGCGACCACCAGCGGTTCCCCGGCTGGGCCGCCGAGGTGGACGCCACCCTCGAGTACCTGGTCCAGATGGCCGACGAAGGCGGCGAGCTCGGCCGGCTCCGCCGCCGCGAGACCTACCTGCTGTGCGAGCTGCCCACCCGCCGCCAGTCCTGGTGGCAGACACTCCAGCTCGCCGTGGCGTCCACGGCCGCGGGCCTGATGGCGCCCAAGCCGCCCAGCGACGCTGAGCTGGAGGGGGCGCTGTTGGCTGCCGCGCAGATCGAGGCGCGGCTCGGCCACACCCTCGGGCTGGACCGGGTCACCCCCGGCCGGCTGCGCTGGCTGCTGGCCCGCGCCCGCAAGCGCGCCCTGCCCGACGAGCCCATCTA
>WNGB01009474.1_pt1 | contig 13648 bp, 11 predicted proteins | sample 5400681 | NCBI WGS metagenome assembly WNGB01 (sample SAMN13153367, study PRJNA577476) | soil metagenome | isolation source: 115 cm soil or saprolite under grassland replicate 2 | place: USA:California | collected 2016-06-15 | reverse complement strand
GTTGTAACACAACAACCCGATTCCCCGGCGATTCTATATATTGATTTACATCTTGTGCACGAGGTCACTTCGCCGCAGGCCTTCACAGGACTACGCCAGCGCGGACTCAAAGTCCGCCGACCCGAAAAGACTCTCGCCACGATGGATCACTCCATCCCGACGACCCCGCCCAACGTCCCGATTGCAGACGTATTGGCCGCCGCGCAAATCAATCAGATGGAAACAAACGCCGCTGAATTCGGAATCACCCTTCACGGCATGAACAGTCCACATCGCGGGATTGTCCACGTCATCGGCCCTGAACTTGGGCGCACCCAGCCAGGCATGACTATCGTCTGCGGTGATAGTCACACCGCTACACATGGTGCTTTCGGCGCATTAGCTTTTGGTATTGGAACATCCGAAGTGGAACATGTCCTTGCCACACAATGTCTCCTCCAAAAGAAACCGAAGACTTATGAAGTCCGCGTGGATGGCAAGCTATCCAAGGGCGTTTCGGCGAAAGATATCATTCTTGCTCTTATTGCGAAAATCGGCATTGGTGGCGGGACAGGTCACGTCTTCGAGTACACAGGCGAAGCAATTCGCGGACTTAGCATGGAACAACGCATGACCATCTGCAACATGTCCATTGAAGGCGGCGCGCGCGCAGGCATGATCGCCCCGGATAACACTACCTTTGAATACCTCGCAGGCCGTGAATTCGCCCCGAAAGGCGCGGACTGGGACAAGGCTGTTACGAAGTGGAAGTCTCTGCCCAGCGACGAAGGTGCGACTTACGACAAATCCATCACGCTGGACGCCTCTGAGATGGAGCCGATGATCACATATGGCACGAATCCAGGAATGGGCATGAAAATCACGGACCACATCCCAACTGCGGAATCATTCAGCGAGTCATCCCAGAAAGCCGCGTTCGAAAAGGCCATGGCTTATATGGGACTTCAGCCCGGTCAATCTCTCCTCGGTCAAAAGGTGGACGTGGTCTTCATCGGCAGTTGCACTAACTCTCGCATCTCGGATCTGCGCCTAGCCGCGTCCATGCTCAAAGGCCGTAAAGTTGCGAGCGGCACGCGCGTTATGGTTGTCCCTGGTTCGCAGGATGTGAAGAAACAAGCCGAGAACGAAGGCCTTGATAAAGTCTTCAAGGAAGCAGGGGCGGAGTGGAGAGAGGCAGGATGCAGTATGTGTATCGCTATGAATCCAGATCAGTTATTGCCAGGACAATATGCAGTATCAACAAGCAACCGCAATTTTGAAGGTCGTCAGGGCAAAGGCGGACGAACCTTTCTCGCATCTCCATTAACTGCCGCAGCGACTGCGCTCATTGGGAAAGTCTCTGACCCGCGTGCAATTCTGAACCAATTTGCGTAATCTGCCTGCACCGTGCGCAGGCACGTGTGCGAAATCTGTGGATAAAAATATTATGGCTCAATTCACAACATTAACCTCCCGCGTCATTCTCCTTCCTGTCAATGATGTTGATACCGATCAGATCATCCCTGCGCGTTTCTTGAAAGCCATCGACAAAAAAGGCATGGGCGATAATCTCTTCGCCGACTGGCGTTACAACTCCGATGGCTTGCCCAAAGCCGACTTCGTTTTGAACAAAACTGAGTCGCAGGGTGCACAAATCTTATTAGCTGGTGACAACTTCGGGTGCGGCTCGAGCCGTGAACATGCGCCGTGGGCGCTCACCAGTTACGGATTCCGCGCAGTCATCAGCACATCCTTTGCGGATATCTTCCGCAACAACTCGCTCAAGAATGGCCTTATCCCCATCATCGTGGACGAAGCAACTCACAAAATGCTTTTCGACCTCATCGAAGAAGTCCCCGCCGCCGAATTCACCGTTGACCTTGCATCGCAAACACTTTCGTTCCCGAATGGCTCGGTCACCTTCCCAATTGACCCGTTCAACAAAACCTGCCTGCTCAACGGCGTGGACGAACTCGGTTACATTATGGGCTTTGAGGAGCAGATTGCAGAATTTGAAAATCGTGTTGCGTAGTGCGTACTTCATAGGATGCGTGTTGAATATATTTGTGAAGGAATACTCCAATGTCAGATGATGCAGATGCCTTTGATAATAATGGGCTTAATGATGCCCTTATTAATGCACTTGTTAGAGATAGCTTTCAGCAAGAAATGCCATCCTTCTATGGCTACTTGGAAACGATTAGCGAATTTCTGAAAGCTGAAACGAAAAAGCATCTTGAAGATATTGATGATTTTAAAGAACGGATAAAGTCGGGCAAAATAGTACCTTATGATAAGCCAGATGAAATGCCATTGGAACAGCAATACGAGGAACATATTAATGACCTGTTAAACGAGATTGAAGAATTTGAAAATATCTTGCTGAAATCTTTCTTTGTAACCATTTATGGATTTCTAGAGTCGAAATTAATGCAACAGTGTAGGAAATTAGAAAAACGAAACAAAGATGTTACCTTGTCTGTTTCAGAGATTCGCGGTGAAGGTGTCCAAAAAGCAATGACATATCTCCTCAAGGTACAACGTATTGATTTCTCGCTCAATAATAGTTCCGAATGGGAAAGAATTCAAAACTACAACACGTTGCGTAATTGTATTGTTCACAACGAAGGAAGACTTGATGATGGTCTAAAAGAAGGGCGAGATAGGTTGGAAAAATTCATAAAGCGAAAAGACTCGAGTTTGGACTTAGACGGTTCCTATATTGTCTTCACACAAGAATTTTGCAAAAACGCATGGAAAACAATTGAAGAATTCTTGTGGTTGATATCCCAAGCAGAAACTCAGGCCAAAGAATAACTATGCAACAGATTCAAATCTACGACACGACCCTTCGCGACGGCACCCAATCCGAAGGTTTTACGCTTTCGAGCAATGACAAGGTCCGCATCGCGCAAAAACTCGACGACCTCGGCGTCGCATTTATCGAAGGCGGCTGGCCTGGCTCGAACCCGAAGGATGTTGATTTTTTCGAGCGCGCCCGCGATATGCAGTGGAAGCACGCCCTCATTACTGCATTCGGCTCAACCTGCCGTGTCAAAGGGGGCCCTGAAGACGATGCCAACATCAAGGCCCTGCTCGACTCGCAAACACCCGTCTGCACGATCTTCGGCAAGACGTGGACGCTTCACGTCACCGATGTCCTCCTCACCAGCCTCGACGACAACCTCCGGATCATCGAGCAATCGGTTGCATATCTCAAAGCCAACGGCAAGCGTGTGATTTACGATGCCGAACATTTCTTCGACGGCTACAAAGCAGACTCCGTCTACGCACTCGCGACATTAAAAGCGGCGATTCGCGGCGGTGCAGAAATGGTCGTTTTATGCGACACCAACGGCGGGACGTTGCCGTGGGAATTACAACGCATCCTTCTAGGCGTCAAGCCTGCTCTCGTGCATCCGTTTGGAATCCATACCCATAACGACTCCGAGTGCGCCGTGGTCAATTCCTTAATAGCAGTCCGCGAGGGTGCGATTCAAGTACAAGGGACCATTAATGGAGTCGGCGAACGTTGTGGCAACGCCAACTTAATTTCCATTATGTCCGACCTTGAACTTAAGATGGGATACAAGTGTTTACCTGAAGGAAAACTCGCTCATCTTTACGAACTGTCACATTTCGTCACTGAAGTGGCTAATATCACGCCGGATGAACATTTACCCTTTATTGGCAAATCTGCGTTCGCGCACAAAGGCGGTGTACATGTCGCGGCAATGCGCCGGAGTGAGAAATCCTATCAGCATGTAGATCCAGCTTGCGTTGGGAATAAGATGCGTGTGATCGTGTCAGATTTATCTGGCCGTGGGAATCTGCTCAGTAAAGCTGAAGAGCACGGGGTTGAAGTTGAAGGTAAAGAAGTATTGACTGTGCTCAACGATGTTAAGGAACTCGAGTCACGCGGCTTTTCGTTTGAGGCAGCGGAGGCATCGGTAGCAATGATGTTGAAACGACAGGAATATGGCTACAAGCCTCCATTTGAACTCATTGATTTTTTTGTCAACGTCGAACATCGCGCGGGGCGTGGCATCTTTGCAGAAGCAACGGTGAAGGTGCGCGTAAACGGTGAAATCCTGCATACCGCCGCAGAAGGGAATGGCCCAGTCAACGCGCTGGATATTGCTTTGCGAAAGGCCTTGCTGAGTTATTACCCACAACTTGCAAACTTCCATTTGTCTGATTACAAAGTCCGCATATTGGATTCAGACCACGGCACCGAAGCTATCACCCGCGTCTTAATTGACACGCGCAACAGTACCAGCCGCTGGAGTACCGTCGGCGCAAGCACAAATATCATCGAAGCCAGTTGGCGCGCACTTGCCGATTCGATGGAATATGGATTGATGGTGGCCCATTGAACTTCAACATCACCCTCCTCCCCGGCGATGGCATCGGCCCCGAAGTGGTAGCCGAAGCTGTGCGAGTGCTGGAGATTATTTCGAGCAAATACAAACACACCTTCAATTTCGTCGAACGCTTGATGGGTGGTTGCTCGATTGATAAATATGGCTCATCGCTTACGGACGAAACTCTCGCCGATTGCAAAGCTGCGGACGCGGTTTTGCTCGGCGCGGTCGGTGGCCCGAAATGGGACGATCCATCTGCGAAAGATAGACCCGAACGCGGACTACTCGCCCTCCGCAGGGGACTTGGTGTGTTCGCGAATCTGCGTCCCGTCAAAGTGCATCCGGCGCTGGTTGACTCGTCTCCACTCAAGCCAGAGAAACTACGAGGTGTAGATATTCTTGTTGTGCGCGAGCTCACTGGCGGACTTTACTTCGGCTGGCCGAAGGGACGTGAAGTCAAAGATGGTCGCGAGCGCGCGGTGGATACACTCGAATACTACGATTACGAAGTGAAACGCGTGATGGAACTCGCGTTTAAGTTGGCAAAAGGAAGGAAGAAAAAAGTTACATCTGTGGATAAAGCAAATGTTTTGGAATCATCCCGGCTGTGGCGACAGATTGCGACCCAAGTTGGCAAGGAGAATGCCGATGTGGAATTAGAGCATATGCTTGTGGATACCGCTTCCATGAAACTGATCACTGCTCCCGCTTCGATGGATGTGATTGTCACCGAGAACATGTTTGGCGATATTCTCACCGACGAGGCGTCCGTGTTGGCGGGATCTATGGGGATGTTGCCTTCTGCTAGTTTATCGGAAGCAAGCGCGGGGTTATATGAACCAATCCATGGGTCCGCACCAGATATCGCTGGGAAGGGAGCCGCAAATCCAGTGGGAACAATTCTATCGTCTGCAATGATGTTGCGTCATTCATTCAAGTTGGAAGCCGAGGCCGCGGCGGTCGAAAAAGCCGTGGACGAAGTTATTACCGATGGCTGCCGAACAGCGGACATCGGCGGCAAGTTAACAACCCGTCAGATGACGGATGAAATCATCAAAAATTTGTAGGGGCGACTCTTGCAGTCGTCCTGCCCCAACGAATCGAAAGGAGAATTCACAATGGCAATGGAATCGAAATTCATCTGGATGAACGGCGAAATGGTTCCGTTCGAAAAAGCGACGTTGCATTTTCTCACGCCCGCCTTGCATTACGGCGCGGCGGTGTTTGAGGGCATTCGTTCGTATGACACAGCCAAGGGGCCAGCAGTCTTTCGCTTGACTGACCACGCGGAGCGTTTGCTGGATTCGGCGCGCGTCTTTGGCTTCCGCGAACTTCCGTGGACAACCAAGCAAGTAGTGGACGCGGTCAAGCAAACCGTAAAAGCCAATGAATTCAAGGACTGTTATGTTCGGCCGGTGATTTATCTCGACGGTGGTGGCTGGAACTTGAATGTGGATAACGGCAAGCCGTCGTTAGCGATCGCTGTATGGGAATGGAAAAATTACCTGGGTGAAGAAGCGCTTGCCAAAGGAATCCGTGCCAACATCTCGTCATTCACGCGTCATCATCCGAATGTGATGATGACAAAAGCCAAGATATCAGGTAACTATGCCAATTCGTTCCTTGCCAAGACCGAGTCGGAACGACTTGGTTTTCAGGAAGCCATTTTGCTCGATCCGCAAGGATACGTTGCTGAATGTACGGGTGAGAACCTCTTTATCGTGCGTCATGGCAAGATTGTCACCCCATCTACTGCGCCCGTGTTGGAAGGCGTGACCCGCCATTCAATCCACACCATTGCCAAAGACCTGGGTTACCGAATCCTAGAACAACCCATTTCGCGTGACCAGCTCTATATCGCGGACGAAGTCTTCGTGTGCGGAACCGCCGCGGAATGCATCGGCCTGAGTGAAATTGATTTCCGTACCATTGGCGACGGGAAGACAGGGCCTGTCACGCGTCAAATCCAAAAGGTGTATCATGAGGCGATTCGAGGAAAACTGTCGCATTACGAGTCGTGGTGCGAATATGTAGACGAAGGACAACCTGTGAAATTGGATCTTGATGTAGACGCATCGCTGGCACAAAATTAATACAGACTTAGGAAGTTTTTGTTGCAAACAGGTATGTTCATCGCTGTGCCTGTTTTGTTGTATACTATCTCTGTGATTAGGGTTCGTCATGCAAATTGACTACATCATCTGCCCTAGAGCTATAGAAGAGAAACTTGTCAAAAAACACCATGTTAGTTTGCGTGAGGCCCGGCAGGCGCTGTTGAACAATCCCCGAATCCGTTTTGCTGAGAAGGGTTATATTGAAGGCGAAGATGTCTATGCCGCATTTGGTCAAACATTTGGCGGACGTTATTTGTCGATTTTCTTCGTCTTCAAACCCAGCGACAATACCGCGATTATAATTAGCGCACGCGATATGAGTCAGAAAGAGCGTAAATCCTATGCCCGCAAATAAAAGTTACATTTCCAAATCCGCTTCCCCTGAAAAAATGGGCGAATTTTGGGATAAGCACGACTTTACGGAATTCGACGATCCCAACGCGCCTGATGTCGAATTTCACGTCAGTGTCGCAATCCCCATAGAACCGGACCTGCTTTCAGATATCGAAGAATTGGCACACGTTCGCGGCATAAAAGTGGAAACGTTAGTTAATCTTTGGTTGAAGGAAAAGGTCGTAGAGACAAAGGCAGAATAACTCCTTCCAGTTAATACAAACAGGCATGTCAATATGACATGCCTGTTTTTTGTTGTATAATTTTCTCAAAGGAACGTAAAGTCTGCAGGAGGATATGTCATTTGATAAACACAATTCGTCCTTACATTACCAGGGATGAGCCATTTGGGCCAATTGATTCAATTGATATCGCAACCAATGATGTCAAAGCCCTGGAATTGCTATTTGAACGGCACAACTGGATCTATAAAAACCTTCGACACAGACCATCCATCATCATTGGCCGAAGGGGATCAGGAAAAACGTCCTATTTGCGAAGCGTTTTCTTTGACAAGCAATATAATTTTTATACTGAGATCAGGACTGCACGCGTTCTCGGCCGCATGGTCAAAGCCATACAAGGAATGACAAAGGAAGCCATGTTTCCAGAAACTGTTTCCGAATTATGGGAGACGGTTCTATGGATCAGTGTGTTTTCAGAAATTCGGACATATACCGTGCTGACATACCGGGATTTATCGGTGGTGGATGCGTATTTAAACAAGTTGGGGGTCGGTGGAAGTAATAATATTGATGATGTGCTCTTGAATTTTGCTGACGTCTTGGATAAAACCGAGAGCAAAAAAAACGAGGAGGATAATTCTGAACCACCAAATGTGGTTGAAAGAGTTACTTTTGAAGATGCAAAATCAGTAGTATTGAATGCACTTGAAGCATCCGGGAAAAATTTTGTAATTTTGATGGATTCGCTGGATGATTTCCAGATGGACATAGACACTGTTGCGCAGTCGTTGCAGGGCCTTCTCAAGCTTGTTGGATCAATGAACAAGCCAAGGGATTTTGTAGATATTCGATTTTGCCTCCCGACAGAGCTCTATCACAGGTTCGTCAAATTATCATCCAACCCAAACAAGGACTTCCGACGCGCTCTTAAACTTCAATGGACAGCCAGCGAATTGGTTTTGATAGGCGCACAACGCTTAATGTTTTACCTTGGCTTGTACTATCCGGATTTCCTGAAAAGCCTGCTTCCCCTCGATCTGACCAGGAGGAGCGATGCATTAAAGCTTTTCCAGGCCGTTCTTCCAGAAAGAATAACGAACCAGGCCGGGTTTCAGGAAGACACGATGTCCTACATCCTTCGCCATACTCAGCTTTTGCCGCGGCATTTCCTGATGTTGCTGAATTCGATTTTTAGAGCCTCCAGCGACACAGCCCAGTCACATCCCTTTCCAATGAACGAAAAGAAAATAGTCAATGGGATCAGGCAGGTGGAGGAATTCATCGTCAGCGAGATTTTCGTTGCATTCAAGCTGATGCATCCCACCGCCGAAGAGACTTGCAAACGCTGTCTTCCTGAGCTCGGACATAAATTCACGGCAAGCGAACTGCACAAGGTCTTTACCCGCCACGGAAAAGCAGTCTTTGGGAATGACAATCTGTTTGACTTTCAGCACATGTTGCTAGAGATCGGCGCAATCGGAAGGGTCATCCCCGGGAAGGAATCAGACTTGTATATCAAGGGCAATTTTGAATATACGGTTTCGCATGAACTGGTCATCAGCCAGGATGATGAATTATGCCTCCACCCACTTTTCTCCGGTATATTTCATGGGATTAGCAAACAAGACCGTCCTGTTTATCCTTATGGAAGTATTCTAGATGATGAAGATTATAGGGACAGCTAAATCAAGTAAAGACGACTGATTACAAAATAGGGTCACAAACAGGCACGCCATATGGACGTGTCTGTTTTGTTGTCCGTCCCTTCCATATTGTGCAAGATGCAAAATTCCCTCTTGACTCATCAGCGCCACAGGCATAGAATCTTGCCCAATAACATACAAAACGCTGACGAGGACGAGTACGCTTCAAAGCGATTTCCAGAGAGCCAAGCATCTATGGTGCAAGCAAGGCAAAAGCGCAGAAGCCGAATGGACCTCCGAGTTGAAAGGGCGAACACGCGAATGTAAGTAACCCAATTCGGGCGCTCCCGTTATAGAGCAAAGGTATAACCACACGCCATAGGCGATGTGACGTACCTGAAAAGAGTGACGCTGGCTCATTTCCCTGTTGCATCACACACCGTCCGTGCCGCGAGCACGGCACGTCGGTGCGAGACGGCAGGGATTTTTTTATTAAGCAATGCGTTAACCTGGGTGGCACCACGAGAGTCCCCTCTCGTCCCTTTGGACGGAGGGGACTTTTAATTTTATGTCACTCTGAGCGTAGCGAAGAGTCTCGATTGTGTGAAAAAGATTCTTCGCTTCGCTCAGAATGACAGACGCAAAGGAGAGCAACTATGCTACTCGAAGCAACAACAGTCCAAACCGTCATCCGCGAAGTCTCTGCTGATCTTGAAACACCTGTCAGCCTATACCTCAAACTGCGCGGACAGGGTGCGTCGTTTTTATTGGAATCCGTAGAAGGCGGTGAACGGATCGCACGCTACTCATTTATCGGTGTCCAGCCAAGGGCAGAGTATGTTTTGCGGGATGAACAAGTTGAAATCAAGGAAAACAATGAAACCCGCATCATTCAATTGGATTCCAATTCCGATCCTACGCGCTTTTTGCAGGAGGAAATGAGTCGCTTTCCTGCCGTCTGCCTGCCGAACGCGCCGCGCTTCACAGGCGGGTTGGTGGGCTATCTCGGGTACGAGTCGGTTCGTTACTTTGAACCCACGCTAAAGTCCAGAATGAACGCTGCGCAAACCCCAGACGGAATTTATTTGCTCGCCGATACCATCATCGCATTTGATCATGCGCGTCGGAGCATCTTCCTCATCGCTAATGTTTTGGATGGCGATGTCGAGGCTGCAAATCAGAAACTCGATCAGATCGCTGAACGCATTGAGAATCCATTGCCGGCCGCAAGCAAAACAAATATTGCGCCTTCTGAAATTCACTCGAATATGACGCAGGAAACATTTGAAGCAATGGTGCGGCAGGCGAAAGAACATATTGTGGTGGGCGATATTTTCCAGGTTGTGCTTTCGCAACGTTTTACACGCGAAACAAGTGTTGAATCTTTTGATGTCTACCGCGCCGTGCGACGCCTTAATCCTTCGCCATATATGTTCTTCTTTGATTTCGGACTCGTGGATGGTGAACCGCTTTATTTGGTTGGATCATCGCCCGAAATGTTTGTGCGCCTCGAAGGAGGAACCGCTTCTCTCCGGCCGATTGCCGGTACGCGCCCTCGAGGAACAGACTCTTACGCCGACGCCGCCCTCGCCCAGGAACTGCTAGCCGACCCGAAGGAACGCGCCGAGCATATCATGTTGGTGGATTTAGGCCGCAACGATTTGGGACGTGTATGTGATTATGGCACGGTACACGTTTCAGATTTCTTCACTATCGAAAAATACTCACATGTCATGCACATCGTCTCTCATGTCGAAGGGACTCTGCGTCCCGAACTGACTGCCTTTGACCTAGTGCGAGCCGCTTTCCCCGCGGGGACCGTCAGCGGCGCACCGAAAGTCCGTGCCATGGAAATCATCGCGGACCTCGAACCCGACGCGCGCGGTCCATATGCAGGTATGGTCGGCTACTTCGGCTTCGACGGCAACATGGATACCTGCCTCGCTATCCGCACTATGATCGGACGCGGCAACACTGTGAGCGTGCAGGCAGGCGCGGGCATTGTCGCAGATTCGGATCCATCCACCGAATTTCAAGAGACCGTGAATAAGGCAAGCGCAATGCTGCGAGCAATTGACTCGGCTGAATCGAATCCATAGTCATTGCCACACAGGCAGGGAAACTCTGCGGCTCTGTGGCTGAAAATTCTCGTGCTTATTTGAGGACTAGAAAGGAAACCTTATGCTTGCACTAATCGACAACTATGATTCTTTCACTTACAACCTTGTCCAATATCTGGGCGAACTTGGTGCGGACATCCGTGTCTTCCGTAACGACCACATTACCTTGGATGAGTTAATTGCCCTTAAGCCCGATCATCTCGTCATCTCGCCAGGGCCAGGTGAACCAATCAAAGATAGTGGCATTTCTCCTGAAGCAGTCAAATATTTTACAGGAAAGATTCCCGTGCTTGGAGTCTGCCTCGGACATCAATGCCTTGGCGCCATCTACGGTGGCAAAGTGGATCGTGCCGCGCGCCTCATGCACGGCAAGACTTCGCTCGTCACACACAACAGCAAGGATATTTTCAAGAACATCCCCTCGCCGTTTGAAGCTATGCGCTATCACTCCCTCATTGTTTATGAGCCTGTCCCCGCCGAACTTGAGGTAATCGCACAGACCGCCGAAGGCGAGATCATGGCGATCAAACATCGCCAGCACCCAACCTACGGAGTGCAGTTCCATCCCGAATCTATTCTTACTGAACACGGCAAACAGATCCTCAAAAACTTTTTGGATATCAAAATTACCCTACCATCAACAGGAGAATCAGCCATGCTTAAACCCTTTATCGCGAAAGCTATTAATCGGACCGACCTCACCTCCATTGAAGCGGAAGAAGCCATGAACATTATCATGACAGGTCAGGCTACACCAGCGCAGATCGCTGCGTACGTTGTCGCACTCCGCATGAAAGGTGAGACCATTCCAGAAATCACAGGTTCCGTCCGCGCTATGCGTACCAACGCTGTGAAGGTCAATCTTGCCCATTCATCCGAACCCGTGTATGACATTGTCGGTACAGGAGGCGATGGCGCGCATACGTTCAACATTTCAACAGCGGCGGCCTTCGTCCTCGCGGGCACAGGACGCAAAGTTGCCAAACATGGCAACCGGGCTGCTTCTTCTCAGTGTGGCAGTGCAGATGTTCTATCCGCTCTTGGTGTGAATCTTGACCTTACGCCTGAGCAGGTTGGTAAAGCCATTGAAGAACTTGGAATTGGCTTCATGTTCGCTCCCAAGTTCCACCCTGCGATGAAATATGCCATAGGACCTCGCAAGGAAATTGGTCAGCGGACGATCTTCAACATCCTTGGTCCGCTCACCAATCCTGCGGGTGCAAACATCCAACTCACAGGTGTGTTTGACGCTAGATTGACCGAGCCTCTTGCACATGTACTCAACGAACTTGGCTCGAAAGCCGCGCTCGTCATCCACGGAGGAAACGGACTCGACGAATTGAATCCAACAGGCCTTAATCGGATTAGCCATCTGAAAGATGGCGCGGTTAAAACCTATGATCTGAATCCTGCCGAACTTGGCCTCGCTGCCGCGACAGTGCAAGACTTGCGTGGTGGCACACCCGACGAATCTGCTGTGATGATGAGAGACATTCTCTCAGGCAAACTAAACGGCGCTCGTCGTGACACAGTCCTGCTCAATGCGGCTGCCACCCTTGCCGCCGAGACGGGAGATTTCAAGTCCGCGCTTGAGGAGGCCCGTTTATCTCTCGATAGCGGTAAAGCTCTTGCCAAGCTCAATGCGTTGGTCGATTTCGGTCAGTCTTTTGTTCAAGTAACGGCTGCATGACTGCATGATGGACATTCTCGAACGAATCCTCGCACACAAAAAGACTGAGATTGCGACACTCGACGTCCAATCCTTACGCCACCTTGCAGAGGCTTCTCCTGCTCCTCGAGATTTTCTTTCCGCCCTCACCCGCCGCAACTCCCCTCTCCTTTTAGGAGAGGGGTCGGGGGTGAGGTTGAGCTTAATCGCTGAACTCAAACGTGCCTCACCCTCCAAAGGGATTCTTGCGCCACACCTGGATCTCATCCAGGTTGCAGACATGTATACCGAAAACGGTGCATCTGCGATTAGCGTTCTCACCGATGAAAATTTTTTCATGGGCGAACTCGAAACGTTACGTGAACTACGCTTCACCCGCAAATCAGAATTGCCCTTGCTTAGAAAAGACTTCATCATTGACGAAATCCAACTCTACGAAGCGAGAGCCAACGGAGCAGATGCTGTCCTTCTCATCGCCGCCGCATTGACTGATGACAGGCTCTTCGCCGATTTGCATGCCCTTGCCTTGAAACTTGGATTAACGCCGTTGGTCGAAGTCCATAACGAAGCCGAAACCGAAAGGGCATTGAAATTGAAAGATATCCGCCTGATTGGAATTAACAACCGTAACCTCGCCACATTTGATGTCTCCCTAGAAACAACTGAACGCCTACGCCCAATGATTCCTGATGACATCACTGTTGTTGCTGAATCGGGGATCTTCACCGCAAGTGATGTTGAACGGCTAGCAAATGCAAACGTAGATGCAATCCTTGTTGGTGAGGCGTTGGTGACGGCAAATGATATTCCTGCGAAGGTGAGAGAACTTTCAGGATTTTCCGTCATTGCAAATGGCGACAGCCCAGAAGCAATCTCCGACCCCGTTGAGGGGATTGCTTCGGCGGGAAGCATACCCTCCTCGCAACCCCGCCGAAAGCCCCGCACCTTTCATTGCCAATCAGATATAGGTGCGGGGAAGTAGGCGGGCAATGACGGGACAAGCGAAAATGACCAAAATCAAAATCTGCGGAATCAAAACCTCGAATGACGCTCTTGCCGCAATAGACGCGGGCGCGGATTATCTTGGATTCAATTTCTATCCCAAGAGCGTGCGTTTTATTGAAACGGAAACCTGCGCACAAATCACAGCGTTATTGAAGCGAGAATATCCAAACGTCAAA
>WNGB01029810.1_pt1 | contig 13649 bp, 11 predicted proteins | sample 5400681 | NCBI WGS metagenome assembly WNGB01 (sample SAMN13153367, study PRJNA577476) | soil metagenome | isolation source: 115 cm soil or saprolite under grassland replicate 2 | place: USA:California | collected 2016-06-15 | reverse complement strand
GGCCCCCTCGCCGGTGAACGCGACCGCCACCCGGCCGCTTCCCTGCCGCTGGAACGCGAACGCCTGCCCGGTCGCGGGCGGCAGCCCCTCGGCGACAATACCCGAGCAGGAGAAATGGGTCTGCGGATCGAACAGGTGCATGTGCCCGCCCCGGCCCCGGCCCAGCCCGGTCTCGCGACCGAAGATCTCGGCCGTCATCCGGTCCAGATCAACGCCGTGCGCGATCGCGATGTGGTGGGGACGGTGGGTCGCGGTGACCGCGTCGTCGCGGCGCAAGTGCGCGCACACGCCCGCGGCGGCCGGCTCCTGCCCGGCGGACAGGTGCATCTCCCCGGGGACCAGCCCTGCCCTGATGTCGAACGCTGGTTTCTTGTCCGCGTGGTACTCGCGGAGAATGGCTTCCTCATAGGTGCGGCTGAGCACCATCACCCGATAGAGCTCAAGACGGGTCTTGTCGTCCACGATGCCTCCTTTGGCTGGCCGGTTCGATGCCATGAGTCATGTCTGTACCGCTCGGCGAGCAGCCGCGCCTGCCAGCGGCGCTCAGCGGGCCGCAGTGCCCGCGGTGACAGCCGCCCGTACCGCGATGCCGCCTCGGCCAGCACCGCCTGCCGGCACGCCGTGATGTCCAGCGCCGGATTGTGAGCGCACAACGGGAGTGCCGGGGACCTGCACGAATCCAGGGCGCCGGTCCGGCGGGGCCGGGGTGAGGTACGCCTGGACCCGGCCGGCCGGCGTGGTCACCAGCAGCGTGGCATGAGCCAGCGTGGCGTCCCAGGTCACCTGGCTGGCCAGACCGGACACCTTGGCCGGGCCGATGAACACACCACGCCCGCCGATCGAGGGCTGCAGCCCCAGCCGGCCGATGACACCGGCCACCAGCGCCGCCAGCTCACCGGCCAGGCCAGGCTCCCACCCGGGCACGGCCACGCTGAGGTTGAGGTTACCCGCGTCGTGGTAAACGGTCCCGCCGCCGCTCGCCCGGCGCAGCACCGGCACGCCGCTGGCGGCGCAGGCCGCCACGTTCACCTCGCGCGACACCCGCTGTCCGCGGCCGATGACAACGCAGGTCCCGTTCTGCCATATCCGCAGCAGCGGACGGGGCGGCACGGCCCTGACCAGGGCCTCCTCCAGCGCCAGGTTGGCCACCACGCCGCCCAGCCCAGCATAGTCCTGGACGAGCACATCCATCCCGCCCTGGAACTGCGCAGACACCGGACATCCAGACATGACACCCCTGCTCTCCCTTCCCGTTCTCCCCTCACCGAACACCCGGCGCCACCATCCGGGCGCGGTTTGAGCTGCCGGCCGGCGTGACGTCACCGCAGACCTACGTGCACCACTGCCACATCGTCGAACATGAGGACAACGACATGATGCGCCCGTTCATCGTCGAGCCCTGATCAGCGCGCCGGGTGCAATGAGGGTTATTCACGGGGACGTCCCTCTGGTAACAAAATGCGTTGACTAGCGGCACGCCTACGTGAAAGACGGCCTGTTTCTCGAAAGGATTGGGTTACCACACTCAGTCCAGAAGAAACAGGCCGCGGCATGTATCATACCACCGGATTCACCAAAGCAGAGATCACCGAGCTATGCGCAAGAATTGAAGCCCGCGAGCTTTCGCCAACGATGCGCAGATGGCCGCCGGTACTCGGACTGCGCAATGCGCTCACCGTAACCCTGACCTACCTGCGCAGAAACCGGGTCCAGGCGGAAATCGCCGAGAACTACGGCGTCTCGCAACCCACGATCAGCCGCGCTATCTCGGCAATTACCCCGCTGCTGGTACAGGCGCTTCTCGACTACGTCCCCACCGCCGATGAACTCGACGCCGGGACATGCTACATCGTGGACGGCACGCTGCTCCCGTGCTGGTCGTGGCGGGCGCACCGGGAACTGTACTCCGGAAAGCATAAGACGACGGGAATGAACGTGCAGGTCGCCTGCACCCTTACCGGATGCCTGGCATGGATCTCCGACCCGATCCCCGGAAGCCGCCATGACAATCATTGCCTTGGCGAATCCGGAGCCCTCCCTTCAGCCGACCCGCGCGACTGGCTCGGCGATAAAGGATACATCGGCAACAATATGATCACGCCCTTCAGGAAACCCGAAGGCGGCGAACTCCTGGATTGGCAGAAGGAGTTCAATAAGCAGGTTAACAAGATCCGCTACGTCATCGAACAGGTCATCGCGAACTTCAAGACCTGGCGGATCATGCACACCGACTACCGCCGGCCCCTGGCAACATTACGTCATCGAACAGGTCATCGCGAACTTCAAGACCTGGCGGATCATGCACACCGACTACCGCCGGCCCCTGGCAACATTCTCTGAAACCATCTCAGCAGTAGTCGCCCTGCACTTTTACGCAACTGCCTGAATAACCCTCAATGCCTGCCCGTTATCCGGCGAAGGCTGCACTCGGCGAGGAAGACATCGCCGCCGATGGCAGCGCGCCGGCGGCCCGTAATGAAAAGAGCGATCCGATACCGACAACGTCTCACCTCGCATCCCGCCGTCTCGTTCAGACCTTCCAGGGCTCGCCTCCTGGCGACGGGGGCACCTAGTTCCTCAGGGCACTGCGCGTAGGCAAGCACCTTCTGGTAGTTCGGTGACGCCGTCGAGGCGGGCGAGCCACCACCGCATGCTGACGCGAGGAGCGCGATGCCCGCCAGGGCGGCGGCGAGAACGCCCGCCCGCCGCGACCGGGATCGCCGCGACCGTCGCTGGTGCCGTCGTTCGCGTCGTAGTCCTTCTCCTCGGCGGATGACGCCAGGGCGGCACCGGGGTTTCCTGCCACGTGTGCGGCGCTGGGATGCTTCCCGGTCAGCCAGCCGGCGAGCCAGGCCAGCCCGTAGGCGGGCACGCCCGCCGCCGGCCAGACCGCGAGATAGCCCACCACGAGCCCGGCGATCCCTTATCGCCCGCCGGCCTTGGATGGTCCAGGCGTACAGCGAGGCCACGGGCGACACCGACGCGAACATCATGGCGGCCATCATCAGCGTCCAAACCGGCACGAACGCGGCCAGGCCCAGCCCCATCGTGCCCGCCATCCCGGCCATCCCGCGGGCCAGCGCAACAGTCGCAGCCCAGGCACCTGCTGCCAGGATCAGCAGGAACGCGACCTCACGGGCCGCCAGGCCGGGCCGCAGCCGGCCAGCCCGGAGGAGCTGCTCACCCGGCCCAGGAGAACGGCGCGGAAAAGCCGCTCTGCCCCTCGCGCCCCCAGTCGATCCCGAACGTCGACAGGTGCGCGGCATTAGCCGGGGCGACCGTCAGCGTCGTGTTCGACGGATGGAACACGTTCGTCAGCTGGACCGGATCGTGGCCTTCGATAGCGACGAAGTCCTGGACGCCGACGTCCGCCGCATCGCCGATCCGGACATGGTGGCCGCGGCCGTCCTCGCTGTAGGTGATGGGCGCCTTTTCCACGCCAAGCATTTCGCTGATCAGCGGGCCGAGCATCGCGGGCGGCCCGCCGAGCTGCCCGGACAAGACCGCCCCGAGCTGCTCTGCCTGGCGGTCAGACGCAGCGTCATCCAGGTAGACCCCCACCCGCCAGTTACCCTCGGCCATGACCGGCGGCGTGTCCAGGAACAGAGCGAAACTCAGGCCGCTGACGTCCACACCGTCGATCTCGCCGGACTCCACGTGATAGGCCAGCAGCGCCCGGCACCGGTCAAGCGTCGCCTTCGCCGTCAGTGCCGACCAGGTGCACGGGCAGACCGCATCGCACGAACACGATTCGAAATACGTCCCATCAAGCCGCCAGGCCATAACCCCTCCCTCACCGCGCAACTAGTCCCCCGACAAGGCTGGCGCGCGCGGTATCGATCGTCAAGACACAAGATCCATCCGAGGGCTGCACCCGGCAGCGGATTTTACGCCGCTCACGCCAAGCGCCGCGCAAATATCCGGCAGGTCGCACGCGGGACCCGAAGCCGGGACACGCTCAGTGACCAGGGCTGATCCGCAGCCGGTGCGCAAGTAGCCGCCTGATCTGGACGGCAAGCCAATCTGTGGCAAGGCTTCCTTCACGGCGACCGAACAGGGTCAACGGAGCGCGAGCCCGCAGGCCCAGTTGGCGACCATATGCGGCGTCCCGGGCAACCGCTGCGGTTGATGCGGCTGCGCACCAGTGCCCGACGTCGATCGCAGAGCGTGGTCGGCCCTCCGGTGGCAGACGCGCGAAGAGGACTCGTTATGCGCGGTTTCGGTGTGCGGACTCTGATTCCGTCGGGCGGCGCAGAACACCGCCGATATGTGCCGGAGAGGGGCCTGGTCTGTCAGCGCGTCCTGGGCAGCTGTAGCTGGAATCGGGCTCCCTCTCGATCAGGGGCCTCACAGGTGAGGGTGCCTGAGTGGGCGGTGGCGATGCTGCGTGCGATTGCCAGGCCGAGGCCGTTGCCGTCGGTTCCGCTGAGGTAGGTGCCGTTGAGCCGGGTGAAGCGCTGGAAGATGCGTTCCCGGTCGGGTTTCGGGACGCCGGGCCCTGTGTCGGTGACTTCGACCTGGACGCCGGTGGTGTGGCCGGTGACGCGGATGGTGATCTGGCCGCCGTTGGGGGTGGCGTGCCGCGCGTTGCTCAGGAGGTTGTCCAGGATCTGCCTGATGCGTTCGGGGTCGCCGTGCAGGTGAACGTGGCTGGGAGCGTGCAGCTGGACGTTGACTGCCGGCGCGAGTTCGCGGGTCTGCCCGGCTGCGGCTGCGGTCAGTGGCACGAGGTCAAAGTGCTTGCTGTCCAGCGGGATTCCTTGTTCCAGGCGGGTGATGGCGAGCAGGTCGTCGATGAGCCGCCCGGCGCGGTGGCCTTGGCGCAGGATTTGCAGCACCAGTTTCTCGCGTGTGGCGGGGTCGGGGCTGGTGCGCAGCAGTGTCTCTGCGCTGGCCTGGATGCCTGCGATCGGGGTGCGGAGCTCGTGGGAGGCGTCGGGCCAGGAACCGGCGCATGCGTTCTTCGGCGCGGCGCAGGGCGCGGGCTTCGATGATCGCGAGCCCGCCGATGATGACGAAAAGGCACAGGCAGGCCAGGCCAGCGCCGAGGAGGATCTCCCGGGGCGCTGGCGGCTCTGGCAGAAGGACGGCTGAGAGGGCGAGCCAGGCTGCCGCGAGGATGGCCGCGGCGAGCGCGGCGATGGTGGCGCGGGTACGCAGGCGGGAACGCATCGGGTCAGATCCGGACCGTGTAACCGTGGCCGCGGGCGGTATGGATGATCCTCGGGCCGCGGGCTTCCAGCTTGCGCCGCAGCGAGCTGATGCGGACCTCGACGAGGTTCGGGTCGTAGGCGCCGTAGCCCCAGACCTGGGTGAGCAGCTCGGCCTTGGAGACGGCACGGCCGCGCCGGGCGAGGAGGTAGGCGAGCAGGCCGAACTCGGTCGGCGTCAGCTCCAGTGGCTGGCCGGCCCGCCACGCGGTGCGGGCGGCTTCGTCCAGCACCAGGTCCCCGGCCTGGGTCGTGGCCGAACGCAGCCGCCCGGCCCGCCGCAGCAGTGCGTGCACCCGGGCGAGCAGCTCGGTCAGGGCGAACGGCTTCACCAGGTAGTCATCGGCGCCGGCGGCGAACCCCGCCAGCCGGTCGTCCAGGCCGTCGCGGGCGGTCAGGAACAGGATCGGCAGATCGTCGCGGGCACGCAGCAGGCGCGCGAGGGACAAGCCGTCCGGGCCTGGCAGCGTGATGTCCAAGATGGCCAGGTCAGGCCGGAACGAGCCGGCGAGGTCACGCAGCTGCGTCCCGTCGGCCTGGTCGCGGACGAGGTAGCCGGCGCCGGTCAGGGCGGTCGTCACGGCATCACGGATCACGGGCTCATCCTCGATGAACAGGATCCGGGCCGGCGAGTCGCGCATCCCTCCAGTGTGGCCCAGCGGGCCTGACGAATAGCTGACGAAGCCGTGCCGGTCAGGCTCTCGTCAGGAACCGGCGTGCACTCTGCGGGTGAGACGCGACTTACAAAGGAGACACCCGTGGTGGATACCAACGCCAATGCCGCACCGACGGCGCGTTTTGCTGCCACAACTCGGGCGGCGGCCCGCGCTGAGGAGGCGGTCAAGGTCTACGGAAGCGGGCAGGCCGCAGTCCGCGCCCTGGACGGCCTCACCCTGGATCTGGCGGCCGGGCACTTCACGGCGATCATGGGCCCCTCGGGCTCGGGCAAGTCGACGCTGCTGCACTGCCTGGCCGCACTGGAGGACCTCACCAGCGGCCGGGTGTTCCTCGGCGACACCGAACTCGGCGCGCTTGATGACAAGCGGCTGACGCTGCTGCGCCGCCAGCGCATCGGCGTCATCTTCCAGAGTTACAACCTGCTGCCCGCCCTCACCGCTGCCGGCAACATCACGCTGCCGCTGCGCATCCGCGGCCAGGAACCTGACTGGGACTGGATCGATCACCTGTGCGGCATCACCGGGCTGCGCGGACGGCTGCGGCACACTCCGGCCGAGCTGTCCGGCGGTGAGCAGCAGCGGGTGGCTGCGGTGCGGGCCCTGGCCAGCCGCCCGGAGGTCATCTACGCCGACGAGCCGACCGGCAACCTTGACCGGCGGGCCTCGGAGAACCTGCTGCAGTTCCTGCGCGGCGCGGTCACCGGCTTCGGCCAGACCGTCGTGATGGTCACCCACGACCCGGTGGCGGCCGCCTACGCCCACCGGGTGGTCTTCCTCGCCGACGGCGCCCTCGCGGGTGAACTCGGCGAACCCACCCGCGACCGGGTCCTGGACGCGATGAAAGAGCTGGACTCGATGCACGAACAGGGGGCGTGACATGCTGCGCCTCACCGTCGCCTCCCTGCTGGCTCACCGGCTCCGGCTGATCCTGACCGCTGTCACGATCGCGATCGGTGCCGCACTGGTGGCCGGGACCTTCATCCTGACCGACTCGGCGCGCGGCGCCCTCAGCACCTCCACGGCAACCGCGTCCGGCGCAGCGGTTATCGTCCAGCCGGCCGGAGCAGCGGGCGGCAAGGGCGCTGGCCCGCTCACGTCCCTGCCGGCCAGCCTGGCCGCCCGGATCAATGCCGTACGGGGCGCCGCCTGCGCCGAGGGCCTCGTCACCGCCTCGAAAGTCACCCTCATCGGCAAGAACGGCCGCCCGATCACCCACCGGCGGGCACCCAGCGAGTTGCTGAGCTATCCGAATGTGCCGGCCCTCGCCGCGCCGTACACCATCCAGTCCGGCCACCCGCCCCGCCAGCCCGGTCAGGCCCTGCTGGACGCGGCGACCGCGCGCAGCCTCGGTTACCGCATCGGCGCCCGGATCAGTGTCGTCACCCCGGCCGGCCTGCAGAGCCTGACCGTGACCGGCATCACCGGCTTCGGCGGGGCGGACAGCCCGGCTGGTGCGCAGATCGCTAGTTTCGACACCCCCACCGTGCTCGTCGTCCCCACCGCCACCGCGCAGCGGCTCACCGGCCTGTCCGGGCGGTTCACCGAGATCGATGTGCAGGCCGCCCCGGGCGTTTCCGCCGCGGCGCTGCGGAGCCGGCTCGCGCCGCTGCTGCCGCCGGGCGCCGAGGCGCTCACCGGCGAGCAGGCTGCGGTGCAGCAGACCGCAGCCGCCGCTGGCTATCTCGGCAATCTCCAGAAGTACCTGCTCGCCTTCTGCGCGGTAGCGCTCCTGGTCGCGGCGTTTGTCATCGCCAGCACGTTTTCCATCCTCGCCGCGCAACGGACCCGCGACTATGCGCTGCTGCGGGTCATCGGCGCAAGCCGCGGCCAGGTGCTGCGCTCCGCGCTTGGCGAGGCGGGCATGCTGGGGCTGACCGCCTCAGCCGCAGGCACCGGCCTCGGGGCGGCGGCCGCCGCCGGCCTGCGCGGCCTCATCGCCCTGCTGGGCGGGACCCTGCCCGCCGCCGGCCTGGTATTCGCGCCCCGCACCGCGGTCATCGCCCTGGCCACAGGGACCGCGGTGACCGTTGCCTCCGCCCTGCGCCCTGCCCGCCGGGCCGCCCGGGTCCGGCCCATCCGGGCGCTGCGCGAGGCGGCACCGGCGGCCGCCGGGCAACCGCGCGGGCGGCTGATCACCGCCATCACCGTAACGGCTGCCGCCATCGCCTTGATGGTGACAGGTTCTCTCTCCCAGAGCAGCCGCAGCACTGCACTGGCCGCGGCCGGGGCGCTCGCCGCCATCGCCGCCCTCCTGGCCGCCGGCCCGCTGCTGGCCCGCCCCACGGCCCATCTCATCGCCGCGCCCGCAGCCTACGGCCGCTGGCCCGTTCGCCGGGCGAACATCACCGTGCTGCTCGCACGCGACAACGCCACCCGCAACCCTCGCCGGACCGCAACGCTGGCGGGGATCCTCACCATCGGGCTGGCCACCGCCACCGCTATCAGCATCATCGCCGCATCAGCCCAGGACGCGATCAACGCCAGCAGCCACGCCGACCTCTACCTGCGGGGCAACATCACCCCCGCCCTGGCCCCGGCCGTCACCAGCCAGCCCGGAGTAGCCGCCACCATGCGCATCGACGACCCCCTGGTCCAGGTCGCGGGCGCGCAGGCCCGCGTCGACGGCATCGACCCCGCCGCCGCGGCCGCCCTGGTGAACTTCGGCGTGCGCACCGGATCCCTCGCCACCCTGCGCGGAAACGCGGTGTTCGCATCGGCCCTGCAGGCAGCCCGCCACGGCTGGCACACCGGCAGCCCCATCACCATCAACTTCGGCCAGGGACCGCCCAGGACGCTGCGCGTCGCCGGCACCTTCACCGACAAGCGCTTCCTCGGCGACGACTACCTCATGCCCATCCAGACCCTGTTCCGCGACATGCCCGGCCAGCTCAGCGACGCCAGCATGCTGCTCATCCGGACAGCCCCCGGCGCCCGCGCTGGCAGCATCCGGGCCGCGATCATGACCCTGCTCTCCAGCTATCCCCAGGTCACGCTGCTGACCTCCGCCGAGTACCGCACCGCCCGCGCGGCCGACCTCGGCGACATCAGCCATGTCCTGGCCATGTTCACCGCGCTCGTCGCGCTCACCGAAATCCTCGCGGCCCTCGGCATCGCCAGCGCGCTCACCCTCTCGGTGACCGAACGCAGCCGGGAATTCGCTGTCCTGCGCGCCCTTGGCCTCACCCGCCACCAGCTAGCGGCAATGATCCGCGCCGAATCGATGATCACCAGCCTGCTCGGGGCACTGCCCGGTGCCTGGTGGGCAGGCTGGTCCAGCAACCGGCGGCTATACGGGCCGCTTGGCGACATCCCGCCCGCCGAATACGAGCAGGCCTGGCTGGAAGGCCAAGGCCCATGAGCCTTCCCGCCCCGCCATCGTGTGCCGGTCCTCGCCGCTGTCAAGGCCCACACCGCCTTGACAGCGGCTGCGGTCCAGCATCTGATAACAGCGGCGGGAACGGCCTCCAGGGAAAGACTCACAACAAGATCAGCAGGGGAAACCGAGTAGCTATTCAGCCTGAGTGGGCTGAGGGTGGCTTGCGGGCGAGGATCGGCTGATCTTCGGCGGGCCGGCGCGGCGTGTCGGCTTGATCGCGGTGCGGAGGTGCTGATCATGGTGACTCATGCCCGATACGCCGCCCTTGTCGCCGTCCGGCGGGACGGCGCGGCTGCGTGCGCGGGTGGCGGAGCTGGTGGCCGAGAACGCCCGGCTGCGCGAGGCGGCTGCGGCCCGCGACGAGCTGGCGGCTGCGCAGCTTGCCGCCAGGGACGCGCAGCTGCAGGCGCTGGTGGCACGAGTGGAGGAACTTGAGCGCCGCCTGGGCAAGGACTCTTCCACGTCCTCGAAGCCGCCGTCCTCCGATAGCCCGTACAAGAAGAAGAGCAGGGACCGGTCGCTGCGGGGCCGGTCGGGGCGCAGGCCCGGGAAGCAGCCAGGAGCGCAGTCCTCGACGCTGAAGCAGTCCGGCGACCCCGGCCAGAGGGTGGAATGCGCCCCGGCGGCATGCGGCTGCTGCGGCGCGGACCTGGGTGACGCCGCCGTGATCGGGGTGCAGAAACGGCAGGTGTTCGAGGCGTCGCCCCCGCCGCCACCGACGGTGGTGGAATACCAGGTGCAGGCGAAGGCGTGCGGCCGCTGCGGGGCGGTGACCGAAGGCGTGGCGCCCGCGCATGCCACCGGGCGTGCCCAGTACGGGCCGCTGGTCCATGCGAAGTCGGCGCTGGCGGTCTGCGCCCATTACCTGCCGGCCGGCCGGGCGGCGGCCCTGGTGGCCTCCCTGACCGGGGTGAAGGTGCCGGCCGGGTTCATGGCCGGGTCCGCGGCAAGGCCGCGAGCAGGCTGGAGCCGTTCATGGACCGGGTCCGCGAGCTGCTGCGCTCCGCCGGGGTGCTGTACGCCGACGAGACCCCGGCCCGGGCCGGCGGGCACCTGCACTACGTGCACGTCGCCTGCACCGAGTTCCTCACCGCCATGCACACCGGCGGCCGCTCCGCCGATGACATCGACGCCGGGGACGTGCTTCCCGGCTATGCCGGCACGATCGTCCGCGACGGCTACGCCGGCTGCCGCCCGCGCCGCCGGCAAGGCCCGCCTCGATGAAGCGGCGCTGGCAGAGATCCGCGCCTGGTACCGGGGTGCCGTGGCCAAGGGCATCACCGACAACCAGCACCGCCGCGGCAAGGCCGGCAAGGACGGGCTGCGCCTGGCCCGCCGCTTCCGCGACCACCAGGACATGATCCTGCGGTTCACCATCGACCTGGCCGTCGGGTTTACCAGTAACCAGGCCGAGCGCGACGTCCGCCCCGTCAAGGTACAAATGCGAACCTCCGGCGGCTGCTGGCGCACCCTCGACGGCCTCGCTGATTTCGCGATCGTGCAGTCCTACCTGTCCACCGCCGTGAAGTGGGGCATCGACCAGCTCGACGCCCTGACGCAGCTGTTCACCGACGGCCCCTGGCTACCAGCCGCCATCAGACCTGGCTGAATAGCTACGAAACCGAGTCTCTACCAAACCCGGGGCGGTGCAGAATTGGCCAATCTGCATCCACACCAATCCCCCACCACCAATGGGGATTACCCGCCCGTAATCGGCGTCAGGGATATTCATCTGACCGGACTAAGCTACGCTTGTGGATGATCTTCAGCCTCGGGCGGGCGTGTACTACCCCAGGTCCACCGGAGAGTTCCAATCGTGGTTCGCAACCGACGCCGATTGCCTGGATTACCTGGACTGGCTGCGCTGGCCGGAGGGCTTCGTGTGCCCGGAGTGCGGGCATCCCGGCGGCTGGCTTGTGGCTGATGGCCGGTACAAGTGCGCGGCCTGCGGCAAGCGGACGCCGGTGACGGCGGGCACGCTGTTCGACCGGCGGCGGACGCCGCTGGCGGTGTGGTTTGCCGCGTGCTGGATGTTCGCTACGGCCAAGGACGGCGTCTCGGCGCTGAGCCTGCAGCGCTCGCTGGAGATCGGCTCGTACCCGACGGCGTGGGCGATGCTGCACCGGCTGCGGCAGGTGCTGGTGCGCCCGGGCCGGGACCGGCTGGCCGGGCGGGTCGAGGTGGACGAGACCTACATCGGCGGGGAGGAGCCGGGGCTGCGCGGCGGGCGGGCAAGGGGCAAGAAAGCCCTGGTTGGCGTGGCCGTCGAGGTCAGGGAGCCGCGCGGGTACGGGCGCTGCCGGATGGAGATCGTCCGTGACGGGTCCGCCGCATCGCTGCACCCATTCGTCACCCGCCATGTCGAGCCGGGAGCGACGGTGATCACCGACGCCTGGATGGGCTATCACGGGCTGGCTGGGCTCGGCTATGCCCATCGGCGGCGCAGCCAGCGCGCGGCCCGCGCCCGCGGGGAGGATCCTGGCGCGCTGCTGCCCGGGGTGCACCGGGTCGCCTCCCTGGCCCCGCGGTGGCTCCTCGGCACCCATCAAGGCCGGGTCGATGACACGCACCTGCAGAGCTACCTCAACGAGTTCTGCTTCCGCTTCAACCGGCGCCGGTCCCGCAGCCGGGGGCTGGTCTTCTACCGCCTGCTCGAGCTCGCTGCCGGCCACGATCCGGTGCGCTACCGCGACCTGGTCGCCCGCCCGAAGCCCAAGGCGAAGCCACCCGCGCCACCGGGCCAGCGGGGCCACCCGCCGAGCATCGAGCGCCCGCGAGCGGCCCGGCCATGGCGAGTCGCTGACCTCGGATAGTCCGGTCAGATGAATATCCCTGATCGGCGTTATACGCGGGTACTGAGAAGAAAGGCGATTCAAGAAGCCAGGCTTCGTCGATCACGACAACCATGAATCGGTATGCGCGGTCAGGCACCAGCATGCGCCGCGCCCGGAGAACGCGCTGTCATCGGCAATGTCGGGCGCTCCCTGGGCTTGCGCCGCTTGGCGATCTGGTGTTGGGCTGTCAGGACAGCCGTACCCGTTCAGTCAGGTCGGCTTGCTGGCCGCCAGGGGCCCCGGCGTTACCGTCCGGGCAGCAGCACGCTCAGGCAGGTGACGCAGCCTTCGAGTTTCTCGAACTCGCTGATGTCCACCACGACCGGGGTGAAGCCCAGGTCGTCCAGGAGCCCAGCGGTGCGGGGAGCGGACGCGGCGATCAGCACCCGGTCTGCGCCCAGCGGGACGACATGGCAGCCGCCTTCTTCCTCCACCGGGCGGACCGCCGGGAACAACCCGGCTGGCGCCAGCTGCGGCAGCAGCAGGAACGTGCCGTCGGGCAGCGCGGTCACTGCGGACTTCAGGTGCAGCACGTTCCCCAGCGGGACGGCGATCACGGTGCGGCCCAGCGGAGCCAGCAGCGCCCGCAGCTGGCGGATCCCCGCGCCGTTGGTCCGCCCGCCGCGCCCCACATACACAGTGTGGCCGGCCTGCAGCACATCGCCGCCGTCAAGAGTCCCTGGCTCCTGGATCGCGGCGGTGCGCAGGCCCAGCGACCGGAGGATCCCGGCGACCCCGGCCACCTCGGCCCGGCGGGCCGGCGCGCCCGGGCGGGCCAGCACCGCCAGGTCCCCGCAGACCACCACCGTATCTTCGATGAACACCGAATCCGGGCAGTCCTCAGCCGTCGGCGCCTGCGCGATCATCCAGCCACAGGCCGCCAGCGCATCGGCGTACGCCGCGTGCTGGGCCCTGGCCAGGGCCACATCCACCGGGGCCCGGCTGATGTGGGTGACGATGCCCTCGGCCAGCCTGCTGCTGGGTGCGCGGACCAACACCGTGCCGTTCACCGATCGCTCCCCTACCTGACCAGGTGCCGCACGGCATGCAACCACGCGGCATCCGGCGCCGCTACCGGGTCTCATCCTGTCATCCGGCACCGCTGGCTGCCCTCGCCCAGACTGTCCCACCGCGTGGCGATGATAAGCAACAAGCCGCCGGCCGCGAGCGCCATGCCCGCAACCATCGTTCTGGGATGCCCAGCTTGAGCTCCGGAATCTTGCGCGGCGGGCCAGCTCACCGACGCCCCCACGCCCAGGGTGCTGTCTAACCGCAACGCGCCCGCAGCGGCAGAAGCGGGCGTTTCAGCGAGACCGACATTGCATAAACATGCGGGCCATCGCCCCGCACGGTGAACCGAAACCGGCTCGCCGGGCTGCCAACCACACGACGGCCCCGTGATAATCGCGCGCCTACCCGCCGTTCGGGGCGGTCATCAGAAATCTGGTGTGGCGGTTGCGGTAACGGCCGAACGAGATGTTCTGCGCCGGGGAATGGCGGCGTTGAGCGGTGCTTTATCTATGCGGTTGCGCGTTCCTGGCCAGGTTCCGGT
>WNGB01009982.1_pt1 | contig 13649 bp, 10 predicted proteins | sample 5400681 | NCBI WGS metagenome assembly WNGB01 (sample SAMN13153367, study PRJNA577476) | soil metagenome | isolation source: 115 cm soil or saprolite under grassland replicate 2 | place: USA:California | collected 2016-06-15 | reverse complement strand
GGTGGACTGGTCGCCGGGATCGGTGGTTTCGTCTACCACGCGATCGCCGGGCGCATCCTCGGTCCGGCCACCTACGGCCAGGTCGCGTTCCTGATCGCGGTGTACGCGGTCGGCACCGGCCCCGCCCTGATCCTGATCGTCGTCCTCGCCCGCTACACCGCGATGCTCAACGCCCGCGGCGACCCGGGTGTCCGCTCGCTGCTGGCTCGAACAGTGCGGCTGATCGCCATCCCCTGTCTCGTGCTCATCCTGCTGACGACGCTCTTCGCGCGTCATATCGCGCAGTTCGCGAACCTGGGCTCGACGATTCCCATCCTCGTCCTCGGCTTCTCGATCGCCCTCATCTGGCAGGTCGCGATCCCACGCGGCATCCTGCAGGGCCTTCAGAGATTCACCTCCCTCTCGCTGAACCTCTCGCTCGAGCTCATCGTCCGCACCATGGTCGTGGTGCTCCTACTGAAAGCGGGTTACGCCGTCTCCGGTGCGATGACCGCGGTCTTCGCCGGTCTGGCGTTCGTTTTCTGCCTCGGACTGTGGTCGCTGCGCGACCATTTCCGCCGCAGCGCGCAGCGGGTCCGGCTCCGCGTGATGGCCGGATTCTCGATGACCGCCTCTGCCGGCATCATCGGTGTGCAGATCCTGTACAACCAGGACGTCATCCTGGCCGAGCACTACTTGAGCAGTCACGACGGCGGGATCTACGGCGGACTGAACAAGATCGGGACGATCCTGTTCTTCCTGACCCTCAGCGTGAGCCAGGTCCTGTTTCCACGGGTCGTCGAGGCGGTGGCGAAGGAGCAGCACCCCGGCCGGATCCTGTTGTCGTCGGCGGGGATCCTCACCGCGCTCGGCGCTGGAGCCTTACTCGTCTTTGCCGTGGTCCCGGGCCTGGTGGTCGGCATCCTCTTCGGACCCAGCTTCAACGACGCCATTCCACTCGTCTTCCCCGTCGGCGTGATCGGGCTGGCGCTTTCCCTGAACAACCTGCTTGTCCAGTTCTTCATGGCCGTCCACGACCGCGTCTTCGTGCCGATCCTCGCGTTCGGCGTCCTGGTCGAGGGCACGCTCATCTTCATGTTTCACGCTCGCGTGGGCCAGGTTGTGCTGGACGTGCTGGTGGCCTTGGTAGGGTTGCTTGTCATGCTCACTGTTCGTTGTTACGTTCTTCTGCCCAAACTCCGTGCTGAGAGCGTGGCTGAACCGGAGCCCGCGGTCTGATGGCTGAGGTTGTTGTGTTCCACCACGCCCAGGGACTCACAGGTGGAGTGCGCAAGTTCGCCGACGAGCTTCGCGCCGAGGGCCACTCCGTGCATACGCCGGACCTGTACGACGGCCAGACCTTCTCCAACCTCGACGAAGGCGTCGCCCATATGAAAACAGTTGGCTTCGGCACGCTGATGGAGCGGAGCCAGGCGGCAGCGAGAGGGCTGCCTGAGGGGCTGGTCTACGCCGGCATGTCGATGGGAGTCGGGCCCGCGCAGAGCCTGGCCCAGACACGCCCGGGTGCCAAGGGCGCGCTGCTCCTCTACGGCGCATTGCCCGCATCGGAGTTCGGCGAATGGCCACGCAACGTTCAACTCCAGATCCACGCCATGGAGGGCGACGAATGGTTCAAGGAGGACACCGACGCGGCGCGGGAGCTGGCCGCGCTCGCCGGCGGGGAGCTTTTCCTCTATCCGGGCGACAAACACCTCTTCGCCGACAGCAGCCTGCCTGACTACGACGAGGTCGCTGCAACGCTGCTGATGCAGCGGGTCTTGAAGTTCCTGGAAAAAATTTAAGTCCCAGACCTCGCGGCCGGGGACTTAAAGGGTGCTCGGCAACGACCTACTCTCCCGCCGGGTTGCCCCGACAGTACCATCGGCGCTGGAGGGCTTAACTTCCGTGTTCGGAAAGGGAACGGGTGTCTCCCCTCCGCCATGGTCACCGAACAGCCGGTGATTATACCGAGCCCTGGTAAGCCCCTCTTAGCGGGTTCGGCGGCGCCGGGCCCGCAGGCTCTTGATCTTCCGAGCTTCGGCAGGAGGGACGTAGTGCGAACGGCGTCTCATCTCGCGCACGAGACCCTGCTCCTGCACTTTGCGGCGGAACTCGCGCAGCGCCTGTTCGAACTCTTCGGGATCCTTGACGACTATTCGCACGACCCGTCAAGGATACAGGCCGTTCGAGGCCGGCCGCTCTGTTAACGCGCCGCCGGCCTCAACGGGATGACTAGGGATTCACCCCCGCGAGGCTCACGGTGGCTGTGTGCGTCCCACTGGAGTTGATCCACTTGACCGTGACGCGGTCGCCTGGCTTGTGCGACCGCACCGCGCTGCCCAGCGAGTCCGAGGACGTCACGGCCTGGCCGCCGACTTCGACGATGACCGATCCCCGGGTGATGCCCGCCGAGGCTGCGGGCGTCCCCGACTGCGGGGTGGCCGTGACGAGCGCACCCGAGCTGACGTTCAGGCCCAGCTGGGCGGCGCTGAAGGAGTCCAGCGTCTGCACCGCGACGCCGAGGTAGCCGACCTGGCCGTAGGTGAGGTCAGCAGCCTGCTCGTGGGCACGGATGCGGTTGACGATCTGGACGGCGGTGTTGGACGCGATCGCGTAGCCCGTGTCTGACGCCGAGCGGAATCCCTGCGCCTCGCCCGCGGTGATCATGCCCACGACCTGGCTCGATGTGTTGACAAGGGCGCCGCCCGAGTCGCCGGGGTAGATCACGGCATCGCTCTCGATCATCCCGTCGAGCGTCTCGGAGTTGCCCGGACCTTCGCTGGCGGTGATGGTCTGGTCCAGCGCGGTGACCTGTCCCTGGGTCGCATGGGTGCCGCGCCCGAGCGCGTTGCCGATGGCGACCACCTGATCACCCACCATCACCGATGAAGAATCGGCAAACGTGACCGTGGGCAGTCCCGAGACATTCTGGTCGATCTGGATCACTGCGACATCCTCGGAGATGTCGACGCCGACAACGTGCGCGATGTAAGTCTGCGAGCGACCCTGCACTGTGACGGTGATGCTCGTCGAGCCACTGACCACGTGATTGTTGGTGAGGATCTGGCCGTCGGAGCTGAGGATCATGCCCGAGCCGGAAGCCTGGTTGGCTCCGATCGTGGTGTCGATGTCGACGACGGCGGAACTGACCTTCGCAGCGATCGCGGACGGGCTCGTGTCATTCGAGCCGCCCGTCCCAGGGCTGGCCGGGGTGATGGGCGACGTGGCAGGAGGAGCGGTCTGCTGAGCGACCGGCTGCGACGCGACCATGCGCGCGAGGCTCCACCCGATGCCGGCCCCTGCCACCACGGCGACGACCGCGATCAGGACGACGTAGGCGACGATCCGGCTCCAGATCGAAGCAGGTGGAGCTGGAGGGGGTGCGGGTGCCCAGGCCGGTGGTGGCGCCACAGGCTCGGGTGGCAGCAGCGTCGGCTGCTGGGGTTCTGCTGGATTCTCGGGATTCATCGGGTGGTACCTCCGGAAACTCGCTGGAGCTTCATCTGGGGTCCCAGCTTGCGGAAGCAAGCTGGGAGGTGCCTCGATGGATCTTTAGCGTTTCCTGAGAACCCACATTACGGGCTGGGTGGCGGGGAGGCACTGGCCGAAGCCGAAGCTGACGCCGACGGAGAAGCCGATGGCGACGGACTGGCTGATGGCGTTGGCTTCGGCGTGGTCACCGGCGCCTGGGCCTGGGCCGAGCTGCCCGGTTCGGGAGGTGGCGGCGGGGTCGCCATGGAGATCACCACCATCAAAGCGATCGCGACCAGGCCGAGAGCCACCGGTATGGCCAGCGTCTCGGCCCCCAGGCCAGGGCGGACGCCGGTGCTTTGCGCCGAAGTCCGGTAAGCCCGCCGAAGCGGCGTCAGATGAATGCCCTCGGCTGATGCCCCGGCCCACGGCGCGTTCGCATAGATGAACGTTTGAAAGAGGAGCAGCACGGCGATTGCGATCGTGGGAAAAGAGGGAGCCCGGACCAGCATCACGACCGCCGCGGCCAACCCCACCGAGGCGAGCAACGTCTCCATCTGGGCGGCGCGAAAAGCCTTGATCAGCGAGGCCTCGCCCTCCTTGAGCTTCGGTGTGCGCAGGAATGTCGTGTGGAAACGCACCAGCCCGCGCAGGCAGGCGACGGTGACCACCCAGCTCAACGCAAACCAGACCTGAAGTCCGGCGATGGCATCGCGCCACGTGCACCGGGTCGTCAGCTTCATCGCCCAGACAGCGCGAAGCAGCCCGGTGGCCAGGAAGGCGATCGGCAACCCAAGCGCCACTCCAGTCAGCTGGCGTATCGGCAGCTGATGGTGCATCGCGGTCGAAAGCGCGGTCAGGAGGAGCACCAGCGTGAAGCAGAACATCAGGACATCGCCAAACCACTGCACGTTGCCGAGCAGGTAGTGAATGCGCTGTCCAACCGTCAGCCGCTCCCCATGACCTGGTAGCAGTAGTCGCCGCCAGTGCAGGCGCAGGATCTGGACCCCACCCAGCGCCCATCGAAAACGCTGCTTCTTCAAGCCGTCAAAGCTCAGGGGCATGAGCCCCTCGCCGTAAGCGCGAGGTACGTAGATCCCCACATGGCCCCGCGCCAGCATGCGAAGACTGGCCTCCGCATCCTCAGTCACGACATCGGGATTCCACCCGCCGATCTGCTCGAGCGCGCTCCGGCGGATGAGGCCCATGGTGCCGGCGAAGATGATTGCGTTGCGATGCGCCCGGGCCGGCATCGTGATCTCGAAGAAGTAGCGGTAGCTGTAGTACAGACCCCGCAGGTACTGATCGTCGGTCCAGTCGCGATAGTTCTGCGGCGTCTGCACGAAGGCCACGTTCGGGTCGGCGAAATGCCCGATCACTGAGCGAAGCCAGTCCGGCTTCACCACATAGTCGGAGTCGACCACACCGACGATCTCGACTTCCTTCGGCAGGCGGCGTGTCGCCTCGTTGAGCGCCCCGGCCTTGTAGCCCGGCCAGTTCTCGAGGTGCATGAATTGAAAGCGCGGCCCAAGCTGTTCGCAGCGTCTCTGCAGCGCGTTCCAGTTTTCACGGTCCGGCGTGTTGTTGTCGACCACCTGCACGATGAGGTCTGGATAGTCGAGCCTGGCGAGCGCTTCCAGGGTTTCGCCCACGACCTCGAGCGGCTCGTTGTAGGCCGGGACCTGGATGGCAACCTTGGGCAGGTAGTTGGGATCGGTCGTATGCGGCGCGTCGGAGGTCCGGCTCGTCGTGTCCACGATCTCGAACAGGTAAGACAGGGAGAGCGAAAGCGCGGCGATCTCGAGGACCAGCAACAACGTGGAAGCGATGAGGTAGACGGGCTCCCCGGCCACCACGAAGGTGACCGACGCGGCGTAGAGCAGGTACGCGATGGAGGCCACCGTGGCGGCAGCAAACAGCTGCGCGCCAAGCCAGCTCCAGCGCCGCATGGCCATCCGCACAGCGAGAGCTGCCAGCACCGCGCCCGCCCCGAGAGCGATCTCGAGATCGCCTTGCCGGCTGAGGATGGTGGCGTTCCAGGCCACCAGGGCGACCAGGATCAACCCAATCGGCAAGCCGATCCACAGCCGCGCGCGGATCGCACCCGGGACAAAGGCGGCGACCGTGGTCACAGCGCTCAGGACGCCAAAGAACACAGCCAGGTGCAGAAGCACTAAAAATGAAAACGCGGCTTGACAGGCTTTGACTCGTGCCAACAATGGGCGGCAATTCCCGGTAGGAGGAAGGCGATGGCATTTCGAGAGGCTTCGGTAGAGACAACCGCGTCACCTTCCCGCGTCTGGCAGGTGTGGTCAGACGTGAACCACTGGCCCGATTGGAATCCGGACATGAACGAGTCGCGGCTCGATGGCCCGCTCAAGCTCGGCGCCACCGGGATGATCAACACGAAGTCCGGCGGCAAGCACGACGTCGTCGTCACGCACTACGAGGACGGCCGCTCCTTCGAGCTGGAGAGCACCGCGCTGCCCGGCACCAAGATGGCGATCCGAGCCACCATCGCGCCGAGCGGAAACGGAAGCCTGATCACCCAGGGATTCGAGCCGCGCGGTTTGCTGGCGCCGATCGTCGGACCGATGATGAACGGCCAGATCCTGAAAACCTTCAGCGCCGTGTTGAGCGGCCTGAAGGAGAAGGTCGAGACGGCCTAGGTCTTACAGCCTCTGGCCTGGGGGCCCGGATGGGTCACCGGAGCTCCGGTCGGATGATTCGCCGGCGAGCCCGCAGGAACGGTCGGCGGCGCTGTCGTCGGATCTGGCGCGCAGCCGGTTGCCTCCGTGGCCGTCACCACCTTCTGGTGAGAGGACGCGCGGGTCGTCGCCACCGTGGTGACGGCGGACGGCGTCGTCGTCTCGGGAAGGGTGGCCGGTCCCGGGGCCACAGGCCCCGACCACTCAGCGACCAGCGGAGCGACCGCGATCGAGCGGCCTGACGGGGAAAACGTCGACTCCTGCGCGGGGGCTGGGACGGAGCTCTCCCCGACCAGGCCCAGGGCGACGACAGCCGTGCCCGCGGTGGCCAGCGCCGCTGCCTGCTGCCACTGGACCGAGCGGACGGCATTCGCGAGGCGCTCGTGGGTCCTGGTCAGGAACCCCAGGGCGACGAGGACCAGCGAAGCGATCCAGATCCCGGCCTTTCGCGCGTGCTCCTCGAGCCGAGCGAGCGCCGCCGAGAGCCGCCTGCTGACCGTCCTCGCCGACACCTGCAGCATCCGGCCGATCTCGATGTTGGTGTGGCCCTGCAGGTAGGCCATGGTCAGGATCTGGCGATCACTCCGGTGAAGCTCAGCCAGCGCGGTGAGCACGCTGTGGCGCTGGAGGGCTGTGACGAGGCCGCGCCAGCCGCTGCGGTCGCCAGGCAACCATCCGTTTTCCGCCGTCAGAAACTGTCTGGCTCGCGGGTTACGGCCCGTGCCGCGGCGCCTGACGACCCGCAACCTGTGCGTGCCCTGGACCAGCCACGAGCGCAGGGAGTCCGACTTCTCTGCCGCCTCGACCCCTTCCTCCGGGCGCTCCGGCCACCCCATGTCTGCGCGCGCCCTCATGGCCCGTAAAGGCTACACCCGCTGTGGAAAAGTGGACCCGCTAAACGGAGCGATTGTTGGGACGCGTGAAGCCCCCGCGACCGGAATCGCGGGGGCTTCATCAGCGAGCGCGGTTGCTACTGGGTCCGGCAGAACTGCGCGAAGCCCGAGTTGGTCGGTCCGGTGGTATCTCCGATGCCGCCCTGCTGCGCGGCGTCGGCGATCCAGTTGAACCCCGAGGGGTCCTGGAACTGGAAGTGGTGCGAGAAGGCACCGAACGCGCCGTGGCCGGCCTGGCAGTTGTCGGTGACCGCGGGCGGCGGGTTGTAGCCGTTGTCGTCGGCGCTTACGGTCGCGACCCCGATTCCGGACAAAAGAGCGAGAACGCCGATCACGCCGAAGAGCTTCCTGGTCATTGACACCCCCATCTGTGTGTGACTCCCTGGACGCACACGAGGCCGCGGGAGGGCGGCGAATTCGTTGTCGACGAGTATGACGGGTTCTTAAGCGACTGTTAAGCATGGAGCCCACGCCCGGATTCGAACCGGGGACCTTTTCCTTACCAAGGAAATGCTCTGCCGCCTGAGCTACGTGGGCGGGGGCTGCAGTCCGATTCTATCTGCTACAAACTCAAGGCCCGATCCATGGCGACCATAGACCACCTCCTGGAAAACGCAAGGCGCCGGCTGAGGCGTGTCAGCCCGCAACAAGCCGCCGCCGAGCAGGCGGACGGCGCGTTGCTGGTCGACACGCGCACGGCGGATCAGCGTGCGAACCAGGGCGCCATCCCGGGAGCGCTCGTCATCGACCGCACCGTCTTCGAGTGGCGCCTCGACCCCACCTCGCCCTCGCGCATCCCCGAGGCCACCGACCACAACGTCCGAGTGATCGTGATCTGTGCCCAGGGCTACTCGTCGAGCCTGGCCGCAGCCTCGCTCCAGGACCTCGGCCTGGTCAATGCGACCGACGTGATCGGCGGGTTCGAGGCCTGGAAGGCGGCCGGCCTCCCCATCGCGAAGACCTAGATCCCGGAGGCGATCTTCCCCACGTCGGTCATGATCTCGGCCTTGCCGCGAATCTTGATCGCGGCGGTCAACTCGGTGAACTGGGCGACCAGCACTTCGCCTGCGTCCAGCCGCTCCGAGTGATGCGAGCGTGTGTCCTTGCCGCGGGTCAGGCCCATGATCACGACGCCGTCCTCCAGCGCCTTGACCACGATATAGCGACCGCTAGCCTCTTCGTCCTCGGTCACCGTTCCCCCTTCCGTTGCCGTTGGCCTGCGCCTTCGGCCTGATGGTCTCCAGCCTCGTCGCCGCCTGACCGACGAGCTCGTCGATCTCGGCCGCCAGGGCCGGACCGGCGAGGACATGATAGCGATCGGCATTCACGATCACCTCGCGGCTCCCGACCACGACGTGGAGCACCACCTCGTCGGTGCCGGGATGCCGCGCGAGGACCGATTCGAGGCGATCGGCGAGGCCCGCGTCGCCGCTGGGAATGCGCACGTGGACGAGCTGGCGTCGCGAAACCGGACTGCAGTCAGGGTCGTCCCACAGCCACGCCATATCGGCGACGACCGACGCCGTCTCGACCTCCGCCTCCATCTCGGGCTCGACCGGCGAAGCCGCCGCGCCGCTCGCCCGTGTGCTGCCGGCTCGGGCGTCGACCTTGCCCAGCACGACCACCACTTTGTCGGGCTCGAACAGCAGCCTGGTCTGTTCGAAGACCCGTGGAAACAGGACGACATCGACACTGCCCGTGAGGTCCTCGAGCGTGGCGTACGCCATGATCTGGCCCTTCCGCGTGACCACGCGCCTGACCTCGCGCACGAGTCCGGCCACGCGCACCTCGGTGTCTTGCAGGGCGCTCGTGACCTCGACCGCCTGCGTATCGGAGAGCCTGGCGAGCTCGGCCGAGATGCGACGCAGCGGGTGGTCGCTCAGGTAAAGGCCGAGCAGCTCCTTCTCCAGGCGCAGCTTCTCGTCGCCCGCCATCGGTGCGACGTCGATCGTGAGCCCGTAGTCGTCCGCCTCGACCTCCGGCGAACCGACCATGTCGAGCAGCGAGGTCTGGCCCGACTCGCGGTCGCGGCGCGCGCGCTCGGCGCGGCTCACTGCGTGGTCGAGCGCAGCGATCAGGCGAGCACGCTCGCCCAGCGAGTCACAGGCGCCTGACTGGACCAGTGCCTCGAGGACACGGCGGTTGACGTCCTGGATCGCCGAGGTGCGCTCGCACAGCTCCTCGAGCGATTTGAACGGACCATCGGCGTCGCGTAGGGCCTTGATGTTCTCCACCGCGTGGCGGCCGACGTTCTTGATCGCCGCGAGGCCGAAGAGGATATGACCTCCGGGCCCCTCTCCCCGGCCCTCTCCCCTGCGGGGGGAGGGAGATTGGCCGTCGACCATCGAAAAGTCGACCCCCGACTGGTTGATGTTGGGAGGCAGGACATCGATGCCGCGCAGCCGGCAGTCGACGATCGCCGTCGCCACGCGGTCCGCGCTGCCCTCCATGTGGATGAGGAGCGCCGTCATGTACTCGAGCGGATAGTTCGCCTTCAGGTATGCGGTCTGGTAGGCGATCACGCCGTACGCGGCCGAGTGCGCGCGGTTGAAGCCATACTCGGCGAACTTCGCGATGCCGTCGAACAGCGCCTCCCCGGTTGCCTTCGGGATGCCGCGCTCGACGGTCCCGTCGACGAACTTGGTGCGCAGCCTGGCCATCTTGGCCTTGTCCTTCTTGCCCATCGCGGCGCGAAGGATGTCGGCCTCGCTCATGGTGAACCCGGCCAGCTCGCGCGCCGCCATCATCACCTGCTCCTGGTAGATCATCACGCCGTAGGTCTCGCGCAGGATCGGCTCGAGGCGCTCGTGCATGTACTCGATCGGCTCGCGGCCTTGCTTGCGGGCGATGAAGGCCGGGATGTTGACCATCGGCCCCGGTCGGAATAGAGCGACCGCGGCGGACACGTCCTCGAAGCTCTGTGGCCGCATGTCCGTCAACATCCGGCGCATCCCCGCACCTTCGAGCTGGAACACGCCGTGCGTGTCCGCGTTCGAGAGAAGCTCAAACGTCTTCGCATCGTCGAACGGCAGATGCTCGATGTCGATCTCGACGCCGCGACGCTCCTTGATGAGGCGCAGGCAGGTGGCGATGATGTCGAGGTTTTGCAGACCGAGGAAGTCGATCTTCAGCAAGCCGATGTCGCCGACCGCCTTCATGTCGTACTGGGTGATCACGGCCTCGCGACCGGGTCCGTACTGCAGCGGCGTGTAGCGCACAAGGGGTTCGGGGGCGATCACCACTCCGGCGGCGTGCGTGCTGACGTTCCGCGAAACGCCCTCCAGGGTCTTGGCGACGTCGACCAGGCGCTTCGCCTCCTCGCTTGATTCGTACGCCTCACGAAACTCCGGCACCTCTTTGACCGTGTCCTCGAGCGTCTTCGAGCGGCCCTGCCAGACCGGCACCAGCTTGGCCAGGCGGTCGGTGTCGCGCAGCGGGACCTCGAGGACGCGGCCGACGTCGCGAATCGCGGCCTTGGATGCCATCGTCGTGAAGGTGATGATCTGGGCGACGCGGTCGGCGCCGTACTTCTCCGACACGTAGCGGATCACTCGCTCTCGGCCCTCGACGGAGAAGTCGCAGTCGATGTCCGGCATCGAGACCCGATCGATGTTCAAGAAGCGCTCGAAGATCAGGCCGTGCTGCAACGGATCGAGGTTGGTGATGCCGAGTGCGTACGAGACCAGGCTGCCCGCGGCGCTGCCGCGTCCCGGGCCGACGACGATGCCGTTCTGCCGCGCGAAGTTGTAGAAGTCCCAGACGATCAGGAAGTACGACGCGTAGCCGGTCTGGCTGATCACCGACAGCTCCTGGTCCGCGCGCTCCGTGACCGCCATCGATGCCTTGCCGAAGCGCCATTCCAGGCCTCTGAGCACGAGCTGGCGCAGGTACTGGTCGGGCGTCAGCCCGTCGGGCACGTCGAACGGCGGCAGCAGCGTCGCCCCGAGGTCAAGCTTGAGGTCGCACTGGTCCGCTACTTCCAGCGTGCTGGCCAGCGCCTCGGGCATATCGGCGAATGCCTCGATCATCTCGGCGGGCGTCTTCAGGTAGTTCTCCTGCGTCGAGAACCGCCAGCGGTTCGGGTCGTTGAAGCGCGCGCCGGTCTGCAGGCAGAGGAGGACGTCGTGCGCCTCCGAGTCGTGCTTGTGGACGTAGTGGAGGTCATTGGTCGCGCAGAGGCGAAGGCCGAACTCCTGGCCGAACTTCGCGAGCACGCCGTTCACCTCGACCTGTTTGTCGATGCCGTGCCGTTGCACCTCGAGCAGGAAGCCGTCGTGGCCGAAGATGTCGCGATAGGCGGCCACCGCGTCCCGTGCGCCGTCGACGTCGCCGTCGACGATGCGGCTGGCGGCTTCGCCCTGCAGGCACCCCGACAAGGCGATCAGCCCCTTCGAGTGCTCGGCCAGGATCTCCTTGTCGATCCGGGGCTTGTAGTACATGCCCTCCATCTGGCCGACGGTGCACAGCCGCATCAGGTTGAGGTAGCCCTCGCGACTGGCGGCCAGCAGCGTCAGGTGGCTGGGGTCGCGGTCGACCCGGCCTTCCCGCAGCAGGCGCGAGCGGGGTGCCACGTAGACCTCACACCCGACGATCGGCTTGAGCCCGGCGTCCTTGCACGCCTTGTAGAAGTGGATTGCCCCGTACATGACGCCGTGGTCGGTGAGCCCGATCGCGGGCATCCCGAGCTCCGCCGCGCGGGCCACCATCGCGGGGATGCGACTCGCGCCGTCGAGCAGCGAGTACTCGGTGTGGTTGTGCAGGTGGACGAAGGTCTCAGGGGCGTGCGGCATCGTTATGGCTGGGTTGGCGGTACCCCGCGCTCTAGTCTATCGACAGACGTGGCGCGCATAGCACTCCCTTCACTGGCCCAGGGGCCGGCCGAGATGCTCCACTCCGGGATCCGCGAGATCGGCAACGAGGCACTGCGCACCCCCGGCGTCATCGCGCTCCACGTCGGCCAGCCGAACTTCGCCACCCCCCAGCACATCAAGGACGCGGGCAAGCGCGCCATCGACGAAAACAAAACCTTCTACACGCACACCCAGGGGCTCATCTCCCTGCGCGAGAAGCTCGTCGACAAGCTGGCCCGAGTGAACGGGATCAAGACGACGCCCGACGCGATCGCTTGCGCGCCTGGCGGTGTGGGCGCGATCGCAGTGACGTTGGCGGCTGTGGTCGAGCGCGGCGACGAGGTGATGCTGCCCGACCCGGGCTGGCCGAACTACCGCATGATGCTGCCCTGGCTGGGCGCGCGAGGTGTCTTTTATCCGTGCCCGCCGGCGGCGGGTTTCCAGCCCGACCTCGACGGGCTGGAGCGGCTCATCACCTCTCGGACGAAGGTCCTGGTGATGAACAGCCCCAACAATCCGACCGGCGCCGTCTACCCTGAAGCCACGGTCGCCGCGATCATCGAGATCGCGCAGCGTCACAACCTGTGGCTGCTGAGCGACGAGTGCTACGACCAGGTCGTGCTGGACGGCTCGTGGACGAGCCCCGGCAGGATCGCGCCGGACGATCCGCGAATCGTCAGCGTGTTCACGTTCTCCAAGACGTACGCGATGACGGGGTGGCGCCTGGGCTACCTCACCGGCTCGCAGGAGCTGGTCGACACCGCGACGAAGGTCCTCGAGTCGAGCTCCTCGTGCGTGTCGACGATCACCCAGGTCGCGGCGGAGGCCGCGCTGGAGGGACCGCAGGACTGCGTCCCCGAGATGGTCGGCGCGTACAGGAGGCGGCGCGACCTCGTCACCGACATCCTCAAGGACGCGGAGCTCTTCATCGCCGAGCCCACCGGAGCCTTCTACACGATGGCCGACATCTCGCCCAGCGGCCTTGCCGCGCGGGAGTTCGCGTTCGCCCTCCTTCGGGAGCGCGCTGTCAGCGTCGCCCCGGGAACAGCCTTCGGCGAGGTGGCGAGCGGCGCAGTGCGGATCAGCCTCGCCAGCTCGGAAGCGGACCTCGAGGAGGGAGTCAGGCGGCTGGCGCAATTCGTACACGGCCGTACCTGATCGAGTGCCTTTCGTTTAAGTCGGGCGTAACCGTCACCGCTCACGTTCCGTTTGGCCCGATATGCAGCTTCTGAGGCCGATCCTGACCATGGTCGTCAGATCACTTGGCCCTGGGCGCCTGCGGATCTCCGTGGTCAAGTTCGTCCGCCGCCTGGACCGGATCTAAAACTCTTCCCCGCTTGCCGGGGAAGTACCGGGCGAAGCCCGGGGATGGGGCTGATCAGCCCCTCCGGCGCCTTCGGCGCCACCTCCCCATGAATGGGGAGGGGTTGGCTAGGACCGCTCTAAAAGCGCGACTGACTCGATGTGGTAGGTCTGCGGGAACATGTCGATGATCGCCGCACGCCTGACCCGGTAGCCTCCCCGCACCAACCCGATGATGTCGCGCGCGTGCGTCGAGGGCTCACAGCTCACATAGACGAGGCGTTCCGGCCCGAGCCGGATCAGCTCCGCCAGCGCCGCCGGCTCGCACCCCGCCCGCGGCGGGTCCAGGATCACCGCCTGGTGCTGTCCGAGCCGGATCCCGCGCAGCACGTCCTCCACCTTGCCCTTCAGATACTCGACCCGCGCCGAGTTGATGCGCGCGTTCA
>WNGB01009473.1_pt1 | contig 13649 bp, 7 predicted proteins | sample 5400681 | NCBI WGS metagenome assembly WNGB01 (sample SAMN13153367, study PRJNA577476) | soil metagenome | isolation source: 115 cm soil or saprolite under grassland replicate 2 | place: USA:California | collected 2016-06-15 | reverse complement strand
CAAGGCGACGATGTTCGCCCGCTGGAACCGCATGGCGAAGGTCTTCACGCGCGTCGCGAAGGACATCGCGATCGCGGTGAAGGCGGGGGGACCCGACCCCGGAAGCAACGCCGCGCTGCGGCGTGCGCTGCAGAACGCGCGCGGCGCCAACATGCCGAAGGACAAGGTCGAGGCCGCGATCAAGCGCGCGAGCGGCCAGGACCAGAAGGCCTACGAGGTCGTCCTCTACGAGGGGTACGGGCCGCACGGGATCGCGTTCATCGTCGAGACGGCGACCGACAACGTGGTGCGCACCGTGGCGAACGTGCGGCTGCACTTCAAGAACCACGGCGGCAACCTCGGCACGACCGGGAGCGTCTCGTTCCAGTTCAAGAAGATGGGGGTCTTCCGCCTCGCGCCGGAGGGGATCGATCAGGACGCGCTCGAGCTCGAGCTCATCGACGCCGGGCTCGAGGAGATGGGCGAGGGGACGGGCGAGAAGGGCGAGAAGCAGCTCGTGATCCGCTGCGCGTTCGAGAGCTTCGGCCACCTCCAGGCGGCGCTCGAGGAGCGGAAGCTCCCGGTCCTGTCCGCGGAGTCGGAGTACGTGCCGCAGACGCCGGTCGAGCTGCCCGAGGAGCAGGCGAAGGAAGTGCTCGCGCTCGTGGACGCGCTCGAGCAGGACGAGGACGTCCAGCGGGTGTTTCACAACCTGGGGTGAGTCCACCTCACTTCAGCGGCGGCACGGGGATCATCCCCGGGAACACGTAGGCCTGCAGCAGCGCGATGATCCCGATCACCGCGGCGCCCGCGAGCGAGTGCCACCAGACCGTGCGGAAGATCGGCCCGAGCGCGTGCGTGCGCTCCTTCGGATCGTCGTAGCAGGCCGCGCAGGCGACCATGATCGACTGCGCGTCGATCATCTTGCCCATGACGCCTCCGGTGGAGTTGGTCGCCACGATGAGGATCTCGTTCAGCTTGAGCTGCTGGGCCGTGATCCGCTGGAGGCTCCCGAAGAGCGCGTTCGAGGCGGTGTCGGAGCCGGTGAGGAACACCCCGAGCCAGCCGAGATACGCGGCGAAGAACGGGTAGCCCGCGCCCGCCCGCGTGAACGCGAGCCCGAGGACCGCGTCGGTGCCGGAGTAGCGGGTCAGGAAGCCGAGGCCGAGGACCTGGCCGATGACGAGCACCGGCGTCTTCATCCGCCGCAGCGTCCGCGCGATCGCCTCGCGCCACTGCGCCGCGTTCATCCGCAGCACGATCCCCGTGAGGAGCGATGCGACGAACACCCCCGTCCCCGCCGCGGAGAGCCAGTTGATGGTGAACCGTGCCGCCTCCGGCTTCGCGTTCGGGGGCGCGACCGGCGGCATCCGCTGGACGAGGTTGTGGAGCGCGGGCATGTCCCACGCCGGCAAGGACAGCGTGCCGCCGAGCTTCGAGCCGAGGAGCGACGCGTCGAGCTTCACGCCGGAGAAGATGCCGTTCAGGAACTTCTTGAACTCGGGCGCGCCCCAGAGCGCGCAGCAGGCGATGAGGATGGCCCACGGCAGCCACGCATACACCGTCGCGCCGACGCTGTACGGGTACTTCCAGGAGGACTGGTCGAGGACCTGGGTCGTCTGGCCCGCTGCCACGCGTTCGGACCTGAGCAGGAACCGCGTCCTCGGATGCCAGATGAAGCGCAGGAAGACCGCGGTGCAGATGACGGAGAACACCCCGGAGACGACGTCGGTCATGAGGTGGGTCGGGGGCCAGCCCGAAGCCTGCCACTGCATCAGCGCGAAGGAGCCGCCCGAGACGAGCGCCGCGGGCCACACCTCGAAGGCCTCGCGCCAGGTCCCGCCCTCCATCTTCACGAAGGTCGCGACGAGCCAGAACGGGACGAGGATCGACACGAAGGGAAGCTGGTGGCCGGCCATCGACGAGAGCGTCACCTGATCGAGGCCGCTCACCGCGGCGAGCGTCACGATGGGCGTCCCGATCGCGCCCCACGCGACCGGGGCGGTGTTGGCGAGCAGGTTCAGGACGGCCGACTGGAAGGGCCTGAACCCGAGCCCCACCATGACCGCGCCGGCGATCGCGACCGGCGTGCCGAAGCCGGAGGTGCCCTCGATGATCGCGCCGAACGAGAACGCGATGAGCAGCACCTGGAGCCGCCGGTCGAACGAGATGTGGATGATGGACTCCTTCACGATCTCGAACTTCCCGGTCGTGACGGTCATCGTGTAGAGGAACATCGCCGCGAGGACGATCCAGATGATCCCGAGGAAGCCGGAGAAGACGCCGAGCCCGAAGGCCGACACCGCGGAGGGAACCGGCATCCCGAACGCGAGGCAGGAGACGACGAACGCGGCGATGACCCCGAAGAAGGCGGCGTAGGGAGCGGGGATGCCGAGGTGGCGCACGCCCTCGCGATCGCGATGCGGGTGCAGCGCGATGAAGTAGAGCAGGACGAGGATCGGGACGGCCGCGACGATGGTGGAGAGGAACGCGTTGCCGAACGGATTGTAGTTCTGATGGTACACGGGGACCTCCGGCGGCGACTGGTTCACCAACGGTGCGCACGCACCGAGCGAGAACGAACCGTAGCAGGCGCGCAGCTCCTGCGCCGCTCGATATGGCGGGCCCCGGACGGGTCACTCTTCCGGGCCGCCCCTGCCGCGGCGCCGTACCTGGCGGGTACACGCTCTCGCGCGCGGCCGCGCTGCGGCGAGACGAGGCGCGCCGCAGCCCGTTGCGATGCTGGCTGACGCGTGATTACGTCCCCGCCGCATGCCGACTCCCGCAGCGGCCGCCCTCTCCCTCGCCCTCCTGTCCTCGGCGGCGGCGCCCGCGAAGCCACCGCCAGACGTCCTGCCGTTCCCCGCGGTCGAGCGGACGCTCGCGAACGGGCTCCGGGTCATCGTCGTCCCGACCGGGTTCCCGGGCCTGGTCTCGGTCCAGCTCTCGGTGCGCACCGGCTCGCGCAACGAGCTCGAGCCGGGCCGCTCCGGGTTCGCCCACCTCCTCGAGCACCTCATGTTTCGCGGAACGAGGAGGCATCCGGCCGACAAGTACCAGGCGATCGTCACGCGGATGGGCGCGCGGCAGAACGCGTACACCTCCGAGGACCTCACGAGCTTCCACATCACGTTCGCGAAGGAGGATCTCGACGAGGTGCTCGAGATCGAGGCGGACCGCTTCATGAACCTCGAGGTCTCGCTCGATCAGTTCAAGACGGAGACGCGCGCGGTGCTCGGCGAGTACGACAAGGACGCGTCGAACCCGCTGATGAAGCTCGAGGAGGCCCAGCGCGACGCGGCGTTCCGGGTCCATCCGTACAAGCACACGACGATGGGCTTCCTCGCGGACATCGAGGACATGCCGAACCAGTACGAGTACGCGCGCCTCTTCTACGCGCGCTGGTACCGACCCGAGCTGACGACGCTCGTGGTGGCCGGCGACGTCTCGCCGGCGAAGGTGCTCCCGCTCGTCGAGCGCCGGTTCGGGCCATGGAAACCGGGGGCCGAGCGGGTCCAGATACCGCCCGAGCCGCCGCCCGCCGGACCGGTCTACGCGCACGTCCCGTGGAAGACGCCGACGCTCCCCTGGGTGACCGTCGCGTTCCACGGCCCCGCCTTCTCCGACACGTCCAGGGAATGGGCGGCGACGAGCCTCCTCTACGACCTCTTCTTCGGGGAGACCTCCGACCTCTACCGGCGACTCGTCGTCGAGGAGCAGATCGTGGACGTGCTCTCGACCGACAACGGCCCCGACCTCGACCCGGGGCTCCACACGGTGTCCGCGCGCGTGAAGCGCCCCGAGGACGTGCTCCGCGTCCGCGACGAGATCCTGCGCACCTTCGCGCTCGCCCGCGCCGCTCCGCCCGATCCGAAGCGGCTCGCGGACGAGATCGCGGCGGGGCGGAACGGGTTCGTCCGGTCGCTCGACGAGACCGAGGCGATCGCGGCCGCGGTCGCCCGCTACGCCGTCTTCGACCGCTCCTATGGCACCCTGAATCGGCTCTACCGGACGCTCGCGACGATCCGGCCGGAGGACGTGCTCTCCGCCGCGCGGGCGCTGGTCACCGACGCGCGGCTCGTCGTGACGACGGTCTCCAGGGATCCCCTCCCCGCCGGCATCGAGACGGCGCCGCCGCTCGCGTCGCTCGCGCCCGCCGCGGCCGACGCCGGCGTGCCGATCGTGAAGGTGGACTCTCCGCTCCCGGTCGTGACGATGAAGCTCCTCTTCCAGGCGGGGAGCGCGCGCGACCCCCAGGGGAAGGAGGGGCTCGCCGCGCTCGCCGCCGACATGCTCGTCGGCGCCGGCTCCCGCCGCATGCGGATCGACGAGATCCGCGAGGCCCTCCACCCGCTCGCCGCGACGTTCGCGTCGCAGGTGGACAAGGAGATGGCGACGCTCACCGCCACGTTCCCGAAGGAGGGATGGGACCGCTTCGCGGACGTCGCGCTGTCCCAGCTCACCGATCCCGGCTTCCGCGAGGAGGACTTCCGGCGCGTGAAGGACGAGCACCTCGCCGCGCTCGTGCAGGACCTGCGCGAGTCGAACGACGAGGAGCTCGCGAAGGAGCGGCTCCAGGCCAACGTCTTCGCCGGAACGCCCTACGGACATCCCGCGCTCGGCACGGTCGCCGGGATTCAGGCGGTGACGCTCGAGGACGTGAAGGAGTTCGTGCGCCTACGGTACGTCGTCGCCGACCTCGTGGTCGGGCTCGGCGGCGACGCGCCCGCGGCGCTGCTCCCGCGCCTGCGGCGCGAGCTCGCCACCCTCCCCCGCGGCGAGGCGGCGCCCGCGACGCGGGTCGCGGGGCGGCGGCGGGCCGGGATCGAGGTGGAGATCGTCGAGAAGGACACGCGCGGGACCGCCATCTCGCTCGGCCACCCGATCGACGTCGTGCGGGGACACCCGGACTTCGTCGCGCTCTGGCTCGCCCGCTCGTGGCTCGGCGAGCACCGCTCCTCGTCGGCGCGGCTCTACCAGCGCATCCGCGAGGTGCGCGGGATGAACTACGGCGACTACGCGTACGTCGAGGCGTTCCCGCGCGGTATGTTCGAGCTCGTGCCGGCGCCGGACCTCGGCCGCCGTGCGCAGCTCTTCGAGATCTGGATCCGGCCCGTGCTTCCCCGGAACGCCCAGATGGCCCTGCGCATCGCGCTGTACGAGCTGCGCAGCCTCATCGAGGAAGGGATCGGCGAGGACGACTTCGAGGCGACGCGCGCGTACCTCATGAAGAACGTCATCGTCATGACCGCCCGCCAGGAGGACCGCGTCGGGGCCGCGCTCGACGCGCGCTGGTACGGGACCCCCGAGCTCACGGCGTACGTGCGAGAGGGGCTCAGGAAGCTCACCCGCGACGAGGTGAACGCGGCGGTGAAGCGCCACCTCTCCGCGACCGATCTCTCGGTCGTCGCGGTGACGAACGACGCAAAGGCGCTCGCCGAGGCGCTCGTCGCGGACGGTCCGTCGACCGTGATCTACGAGGCGGACAAGCCGCCCGAGCTGCTCGAGGAGGACCGCCGGATCGGCGCGATGAAGCTCGGCATCCGGCCCGACGCGGTCCGGATCACGAGGGTCGAGGAGGTGTTCGCGCGGTGACGGTCAGTTCCCGCGCCCGAGGACGAGCACGATGCGCGCGCCGACCTCCTCGCCGCGGAACTGCGGGAACGCCATCTTGGCGGCGGCGCGGCGCAGGCAGTTTCCGAACGGCGATGCGTCGAGCTCGCCGTCCTCCAGCGCCGCCTCGGCCTTGCCGTTCGGCGCGACGAGGATGAGGAGCGCCGCCTTCCGCCCCGCGTAGGCCGAGGTCACAGGGTCCTGCAGCGCCTTCTCGACGCAGAGGTCGAGCGCGCCGCGGTTCCTCGCGATGACCGACTGAAGCACCGCAGGGTCGAGCCCCTCCGCCTCCGCCTTCTTCGCGGGCGGCTCCTGGCGGCGCGCCTCCGCGACGGGCGCGGGCGGAGGAGGAGGCGCCGCCTTCGGCGGCGGCGGCGGGGCGGGCACGGGAGCGGAGGCGGCGCGCTCCGGCTCGCGCTTCTGCACGGGGGCGGGCTCGCTCCGCGCCGGCTCGCGCGCCGGGGGGGCGGCAGCGATCCTCCGCTCCGGCTCGCGCGCAGCGCGCGGAGGCTCCGGCGCCCGCGACCCGCGGGACGCGGTCTCCGCCTTCGCGGAGGCGGCAGCGACGCGGGCGGGCGGCGGCACGTGCTTCGCGGGCGGTGGCGCAGGCACGGCGCGCGGCGACGGAGCCGCGATGGCGGGAGGCGACGGAACTACGGCGGAGGGCGGCGGCGGCGCGGCGATCGGTGTGGGCGGGGCTACCGGTGCGGGCGCGGCGACGGACGCGAGCGCGGGGACCGGCGCCGACGGCGGCGCGGAAACCGGAGGTGCCGCGGGCTCGGCGGGCGGCGGGGCCACCGCCGCGACGGGCGCGGGCGGTGCCGCAGGTGCGGGCGCGGGCGCGGGGGGGACGGACACGGCGGGCGTCGGCGCCACGGGCGACAGGGCGGGGCTGCGCACCGCCACCGCCGCAGGATCGGGGCTCGCTCCGCGGCGGAGCTTCACGACGAGGACGCCCGTCGCGCCGACGAGCCCGAGCGCCACGACGGTCCCCGCGATCGCGACGAGGGAAACCTTCTTCCGCCGTTTCGGCTTCGGGAGCGCGTACTGCTCGGAAACCGAGAGCTCGACCGAGGTCTCGTCGTCGTGCTCCGGCGCGGGCACAGCCGGGGGGTCCGGCGGGAGGGGGGCGCGAGCGACGGCCGGGGTCACCCCGTCGAACGGGTCGGCGGCCCGCGCCGCGTGGGCGGCGGCGGCCGCGAACGGGTCGGCGGCCCGCGTCGCGTAGGCCGCCGCGGGGGCGAACGGGTCGAATGACGGCGGCGGCGCCGCGGCAGGCGTCGCCGGGGCGACGGCCCGCGTCTGCGTCCGCGCGGTCCCGATCGGCGGCGTCCGCTCCGGGCGCGGATCCGGAGAGGCGCTGCGGGTCGAGAGAGGGACGTCGGCGGTGACGTCGGAAGCAGCGGGCAGGGGCGATCGCCGTGCGGGAAGCGCGACGGGGGATGGCGTCGCGACCCGCGATTCGTACGTGGGCTCGAACCAGGAAGGCGGCGGCGCCTCCGACCCGAGCGCCGACACGGGGGTCGCGAGCGGGTGGGAGACCGGAGGCGTCGGAGGCGCGGCGGCCGGCACGGTTCGGCGAGGGACGGCCGGGTCCGAGACGCGGGCAGGCTTCGGCGCGGGCGCGTGCACGCGCGAGGTCGCGTCGCCGGCGCCGATCGCCTGCGCATGCGGCGCCGCGTGCGCGGTGGTCGGCGCTCGGGCGGGGACCGGGGTGCGCGTCGCACCGGTGATGCGCGGCCGATCGATCGGCGGCAGCGCGCCCGCACCGCGGCTCCCCTCGGCCTCGGCGTGCGGCGCGCTGATGTGGATGACGTTCCCGCAGCGGCAGCGGATCCGGTAGACCCGCCCGGCTGCAGGCTCATCCACGCTCGCGAAGCGCTTGCCGCAACGCTCGCACGTGAACTTCACGAATTCCTCCGCGGTTGCTGGCGCAGCGCTCGACCCTTTCCGGGCGAACCCGTCCCCGAAGGTACCCCGGGACTGCACCCGGGATCGAGATGCTGGTACAGTCTCCGGCGGTATCGGGCGATTGCCGGCTGGGCCCCCGAGGGGGCGGCCGGGCGAGCGCCCGGGTGGGCGGCCGGTGGACGGGCGGGTCGGGAGGCGTGGGATGGGCGGGGTGGTGATGCAGGCGGCGTCTCGCGCGCGCGGCGAGCGGGCGCGACTCAGCGGGTTCCACCAGCGCATCGCGGCGGAGGCCCTCACCGCGCGTGGCGGCGGCGGCACCTCCCGCCTCGTGCCGGCCCTCGCCCACTCCGCCGTCGACCTCAACCCGCACCAGATCGAGGCGGCCGCGTTCGCCCTCGCTTCGCTCCCCACCGGCGGCGCGATCCTCGCGGACGAGGTCGGCCTCGGCAAGACGATCGAGGCGGGGCTCGTGCTCGCGCAGCTCGCCGCCGACGGGAAGGGACGCGCCATCGTGCTCGTCCCCGCCTCGCTCCGGGCCCAGTGGCGCGACGAGCTCCAGTCGAAGTTCGGCATCGACGCCGAGGTGGTGGACGGCGACAGCGTCCGCGCCGCGGAGCGGAACGGGATCCGCACGAACCCGTTCGACACCGGCGGGCTCGTCATCTGCTCCCACGCGTTCGCGGCGATGCGGGTCCCCGAGGTGGAGCGCGTCGCCTGGGACGTCGCGGTCATCGACGAGGCCCACCGGATGCGCAACGCCTACCGGCGCGACCACCGCACCGGCCAGGCCCTTCGCAAGGCGCTCCGCCGCTGCCCGAAGCTCCTCCTCACCGCCACCCCGCTCCAGAACGACGTGATGGAGCTGCTCGGCCTCGCGAGCTTCATCGACGACGCGCTCCTCGGGAACGAGGAGGCGTTCCGGCTCCAGTACGCCTCGGGCGAGCTCGACGAGGATCGGGCGGCGGACCTCAAGGCGCGGCTCGCGCCGGTCGTGATCCGGACGCTCCGGCGCCAGGTGAGGGAGTACGTCAAGTTCACCGCCCGCCGCTCGATGGTCGAGGACTTCGCCCCGACCGCGGACGAGCAGGCGCTCTACGACCGCGTCTCCGAGTACCTGCGACGCGAGGACGCCCAGGCGATCCCGCCGGCGCGCCGCGCGCTCTTCGTCCTCGTCTACCGGAAGATCCTCGCCTCCTCGTCGTTCGCGCTCGCCGGCACGCTCGAGCGGCTCGCAGACTCGCTCGACCAGAAGCTCGCCGGGGCCGAGTGCGCCGCCCAGGCCGACCTGCTCCTAGACATGGACGGGTTCGCCGACGAGGCGGACGAGCTGTTCGACGACGCGCCGGGTCGGGGGAAGGGGCCGCCGGCCGTGCGCGCCATGAAGGCGGAGCTCGCGGAGCTGCGGGCCTGCGCGCGCCTGGCGCGCTCGATCCGCTCGAACGCGAAGGGAGACGCGCTCGTCCGCGGCCTCGACCGGGCCTTCACGGTCGCGAAGGCGTGCGGCTGGCCGGACAAGGCGGTCGTCTTCACCGAGTTCCGCCGCACGCAGGACTACCTCGCGCGGCTGCTCGCGGAGAAGGGCTATTCGGTCACCTGCCTCTCCGGCGACGTCTCCGGGACCGACAAGCGGCAGGCCCTCGTCGAGGAGTTCCGGAGCCGGAGCCAGATCCTGCTCATGACCGAGGCCGGGGCGGAGGGGCTGAACCTCCAGTTCTGTAACCTCGTCGTGAACTACGACCTGCCCTGGAACCCGCAGCGGGTCGAGCAGAGGATCGGGCGCTGCCACCGCTACGGGCAGCAGCGCGACGTCCTCGTGCTCAACTTCCTCAACCGACAGAACGCCGCCGACGCGCGGCTCTACGAGCTGCTCGCCCAGAAGCTCGCGCTGTTCGACGGGGTGTTCGGCTCGTCGGACGAGATCCTGGGCGCGCTCGGCAGCGGGATCGACTTCGAGAAGCGGGTACTCGACATCTACCAGTCCTGCCGCTCGGGCGACGAGATCGACCAGGCGTTCGCGACGCTGCGAGCCGACCTCGACGGGCGGATCACCGCGCGGCTCGCCGCGGCCCGCACGCTGCTCTTCGAGCGCTTCGACGGCGAGGTCCGCTCGCGGCTGCGGATCGCGGAGCAGACCGCGAAGGAGGCGGTGGCGCGGCGCGAGGCGGACGAGGACGCGCTCGTCGCCGCGGTGTTCGAGGGCGAGGCGGCCGAGCCGCCCGAGGCGCCCTCCCGGGGACGCACGAAGCGCGCGAAGCTCGTCCGCGCCGCCGCGGAAAAGGTTCGGGCCCGCCCGCACGACGCGGTCGCGTTCCTCGACGTCCCCGCGCGGAACCTCCCCGCCTCGCTCGGCGCGCTGGCGGGACGCGAGGGCTGGTGGTTCGCCTACAAGCTCGCGTTCGACGCGCTCGTCTCGGAGGAGCGCGTGGTCCACCTCGTCCTCTGGTTCGACGGCGAGCGGTTCCGGGCGCTGCCGCAGGAGGAGGCCGACGCGTTCGCGGCGCTCCCCGCGGACGAGGCGCGGGCCGGGCCACGCGGCGCCACCATCTCGATCGGGGCCGCGCAGGAGGAGGCGCTGGCGGCGGTCCACGGCGCGCTCCTCGGTTCGGTCCAGGAGCGGAGCGACACCGCCTTCGACGCCTCGCGCGAGCGATGGGATCGCTCCGTCGAGGACGCCCTCGCGGCGCCGCGCAAGGCCGTGGAGGAGGCGCGGGCGGCCTGGGCGCGGGCGCGCGGCGCGCTCCAGGACGAGGGGGCTCTCCCTCTCCGCGACCGCCGCGCACTGCTCGAGCGCGCGGAGCGCGAGGTCCGGCGCAAGCTCGACGGCCTGCGCGCGACCGAGGCGCAGCGCTACGCCGAGAAGGACCGCGCCATCGCGGAGCTGAAGAAGCGCGGAGAGCCGAAGGAGCGGCGCACGCTCGTCGCGACCGCGTACTGGCGCTGTACCTAGTACGAGCAGCCGCGGACGTCAGGGCTTCTTCGTTTCCTTCGCGACGCCAGGCGGCGCCAGCTCGAACCGGATCGGGACCGCTCCCTTGCCGCCCTTCGCGGGCGCGAGCGGCGCGAGCACCCGCTGCACGCAGGCCGCGAGGTCCGCGTCGCCCACCGAGTCGGCCGAGATCGCCGGTCGCTGGCCGCCGAGGTCGGCGACGAGCACGCCGTCGATGCCGGGATCGCGCTTCAGCGCCTCGGCATAGCAGGCCTCGAGGTCGGCCGACCGCGCGAGCACCGCCTTCTTCGCCTCCGCCGGGCCGGCGATGGGCTCGCCGACGTCCACCTTCGGGCGCGCGCCCTGCGCGGCGGTGAGGAGCGGCCGATCCGTCGCGGCGCCGCCTCGCGCGAGCACGCTCGCGCCGTCGCTCCAGCGCCACGACACGGGCTCGACGGGCAGCGTGAACTTCTTGCCGCGCGCGCCGCTCCCGCACGTCGCGTCGTCGGGCAGGTCGAACGTGAGCGCGAGCGAGAGCGTCCCCGCCCGCTGCGCCTCGAGCATCTTGCGCGCGACGGCCGCCTCGATCTCGACGGGGAGCGCCCGCTCCTCGGTCGGCCAGAGGCGCGCGGTGCCGTCGGCGACCGCGAGCTGCACGGGCTCGGAGAGGGCGAGGCGCCGCTCGGGACCGTCGTACGGCGCGAAGGCGAGACCGGACGCGGGGACGATCACCTCGTAGCGTTCGGTGAGTGCCGCGTCGCGGGCCTCGTCGTGCTTCGTCTCCGCCTCCCCGCGCTCCACCGCGTCGCCGCCGCCGCGCAGCCGCTCGGGGGGTTGGAGCGCGGCGCACAGGCGCGCCAGGTCTTCGGCGGTTGCGAGCCGGACGGCAGGCCGATCCGGGGCGGGCGCGGCGGCGCTCACGATCGGGGCGGTGGGCTTCCCGGCGGGGACGGCCGCGAGGAGCAGGGCGGCAAGGGTGGACGTCATGGGCGAATTCTAAACACGGAACCGCTCGCCCGGGCCGCGCGCGCTGCCATCACCCCACCCGGACGCGAAGCGCGCCCGGGATCATCGTGAACCTTGCGGGGAGGGTCCCGGGCTGCTCGCCGTCCACGTCGAGGAGGACGCGCGCGCCAGATGCCGCCTCGACCTCGACGGTCCGGGCGCGCACGACGCGGGTGTTGGGGAGCCTCACGTGCGTGCCGTCGTAGAGCATCCGGCGCTTCGTCACGAAGTCCGCGATCCCGAATCCCGACCAGACGACCACGTCGAAGATGCCGTCGTCGAGCCGCGCGTCCGGGGCGACCTGCATCCCTCCCCCGAAGAACCGGCCGTTGCAGACCGAGAGGGACGTGATCCGCTGCTCCGCCCAGGGGCCGTCGTCGGCGCGCCAGCGCACCGGCTGGTCGGACCAGAGCGCCAGCGCCTTCGCCGAGGCGAGCATGAAGGAGAGTCGGCCGCCGCCGAGCTTCCGGCCGCGGTTCACGGCGCCCGAGACGACGCCGGCGATCCCGCACCCCGCCACGTTCGCGAAGTGGCGCACGGCCGCGCCGTCGTGCCCCGCGAACTCGATCCGCCCCAGATCGCAGACGAGCTCGCCCCGCCCGGCGAGCGCGCGTGCGGCGCCGTCGAGATCCTGGGGGAGCCCGAGCGACCGGCGCAGGTCCCCACCCGTCCCGCGCGGGATGAAGCCGAAGAGCGGAGCGGGATCGCGCGGGCGCGACGCGACGAGCCCGTCGATCACCTCGCTCGCGGTCCCGTCGCCGCCGACCGCGACGACGAGCCCGCCCCCCGCCTGGACCGCGTCGCGCGCCAGGCGCGCCCCGTCGCCGGGCGAGCGGGTGAACGCGCACTCGAACTCGCCGATCGCGGCGCGGACCGCGCGGGCGATACGGTCGAACTGACGGCCGGTGCGGCCCGCCCCGCTCCACGGATTCACGATGAGGTACGGCTTCATGAGGAGATCTTAGCGAGGCGGTCCGCTTCCGCGCGGAGGTGCGCAACGACCCGCGAGATCGGGACGCGCGTCGGGCAGAGCGCGTCGCACCCCGCGCAGCCGGCGCACGCCTCGAGCGCTTCGGCCGCGAGGGGAAGGTCGGCGAAGCTCCGCGAGTAGAGCCGGAACGCGGCGTGCAGCCCGAGCGCCCGCACTTCCGGGGTCGCGGCCGCGAGATCGCAGCCCACTTCGCACAGCCCGCAGGCGATGCAGGCGGAGGCGGCCTCGCCGGCGGCGCGGTCCTCGGGCCGGGTCGGGACGAGCCCCTCGGCGACGTAGGCGGCGCGGAATCGCTCGAGCCCCGTCCCGTGCTGGCGGAAGAGGCGCTTCAGCGGGTGCGCGACGAGCGCGCGCCAGCCGAGGTAGGCGATGGCGGCGGGGCGGGCCACTAGAGCACTAGGCCGCCCCCGCCGCCGCGCGGCCTGCGAGGAACCCGGTCAGGATGGCGACCCCGAGCCCGGTCCCGTCCGTCGCCTGCTCGTGGCCGCCTATGACGGCTCCTGCCGCGAACAGGCGCGGGTCGATCGGGCGGCCCCCCGCGTCGAGCGGGCGGAGCACGGAGTCCACCCGCAGCCCGGCCGAAAGGAGCGGCTGGGGCCACCGGCGATCGCGCACCGTCAGCGACGCGGCGGGCCGGACCGCGAGGTGAACGCCTGCCTCGCGCCCTTGCGCGGCCTGCACCGCGAGCCGGAGGGTGGGCTCGGCGAGCACGCCGCGCCGGGCGATGCCGCCTCCGACGAACCGGCCCGTGGCGAGCACCCACGCCGGCGCACGCACCTCCCGCCCGGCGAGCACGAGCGCAGTGCCGGGCTCGGGCGCGGCGGCGAGGTCGGCGACGACGACCTCGACGCCTGCCGCGGCGAGTCGGGCGTCGATGGCGCGCTGCAGCCGCAGCCCGGGCACGCTCGGGACGTCGGAGAGCGTCTCCGCGACGGGCAGGCCCACCCGCGCCGCGATCCGCTCGGGCGCTCGCGCCGCCACGTCGAGACCGAGCACCGGCGGCAGGAGGACCGCATCGGCCCCGGCGGGCAGCGCCGCGCGCAGCGCGTCGGCGAGCGCCTCGGCGCCGCCGGGCGCGTCGAGCGCGCGCGCGATCTCGTGAGGCCTCGCCGCGACGGACGCCACCCGCGGAAGCTCGATCTCGATCGCGCGCACCTCGGGCCCGCCGCGCGCCCGGTAGCGAGCGAGCCCCGCCGCGACGAGCGGCGCGTCGAACGCGGCGTG
>WNGB01010926.1_pt1 | contig 13650 bp, 11 predicted proteins | sample 5400681 | NCBI WGS metagenome assembly WNGB01 (sample SAMN13153367, study PRJNA577476) | soil metagenome | isolation source: 115 cm soil or saprolite under grassland replicate 2 | place: USA:California | collected 2016-06-15 | reverse complement strand
AATCCTCGAGTCGCGGGTGTACAGACGCGGCCAGGGGTTAGCGTGCCCGAGCGCGGTCGCGCGGACCTTGCGGGAACCGTTCTGTGCGCGGACTAGTACCGAGCGGCTCATCGACCACACCACCACCGCCGTCGCCCAGGCGACACACGACGCCACCGGCCGCAGACCGGACGACCCGTTCCAGCTACCGTTCCTCGTCAGAGCCAGGCAGGAACGCTCGGCAGCGCCGCGTCGACTGCGTCAAGGTCCTGGCCGTCGCTGCGTCCGACGAGCCAGCCGAGGACTGCCGCCGCGGGGCCGCGGACCTCTGTGGGCCGGCCGCCGGCGGTTACCTCCCAGATGCGGTCGCGATCAGTCGGGCTCAGGACCAGCGCGGGCATGCCGTCGCGCCCGGTGAAGCTGCCGACCACGTCGTCGAGCAGGCAGTCGGTGACATCCGGCGGCAGGTCGTGGAGGCTGGCTCCCGCGTCGAGGTCGATCGCGTGCAGCCAGACCTCCCGGACCCGCATCCACGGGATCTCGGTGGCAGGGATGAGGCGGCCCTTGGCGCTGCGGACCTGGGCGGTCCACTGCTCGTCGTCGAGAGCGCTCAGCGCCTCGTCCAGTCGCTGCGCCGCCGCGCGGATGTCGTCGCGCAGCTGCGGCGGCGCGAGCCGCGCCGACTGCTCGATCTCATCCCGCCGCTGAGCGGCGTCGCGGTACATCGGCGTCTCGATCCCGGTTTGCGCCCAGGTCACCAGGCGACGCAGCGCATCCGCGTTGCGGGCGAGGTGACCGGCGACGTGGGCGCGGCTCCATCCAGGCAGCAGCGACGGCCGGGCGAGATCCGCGTCGGACAGCCTGTCGAGGTGCTGCAGGAAGAAGTCTGTCCCGGTTCGCGCCCAGCCACGGGTGCGGCGATGATCGTGCCGGTTCATGCCGGGACGACTCCGGACGGGTCGCGCTCGGCCTCGAGCCGGTAGGCGATGTCGGCTCTCAGCGCCTTCTTGTCGATCTTCCCGACCTTGGTGGTCGGGATCTCCTCGCACAGCACGAGCCGGTCGGGCAGCTTGAACGAGGCCACGCCCTTGCTGGCCATCGAGGCGCGGACGTCGTCGAGGCTGAGCTCAGCGCCCGGTCGCGCAACGACGTACAGACACAGTCGCTCCCCGAGACTCGGATCGGGCATCGCGACGGCCGCGGCCTGCATCACCGCGGGCATCTGGTAGGCGAGGTTCTCGATCTCCTCGGCCGAGATCTTCTCTCCACCGCGGTTGATCATGTCCTTGTCCCGGCCCTCGACGACGAGGTTGCCGGACGTATGCCATCGGCAGATGTCTCCGCTGCGGTACCACCCGTCTGCTGTGAAGGCGCGCGCGTTGTGCTCGGCCGCCTTGTAGTAGCCGCGCGGGGTGTACGGGCCGCGGGTGAGCAGCGCGCCGGGCTCACCCGCCGGGACCGGCCGATCGAGCTCGTCGACGAGCACGACCTCGTCATCAGGGCACATCGGCCGCCCCTGGGTAGCGCGGATGACCTCGTCCGGGTCGTCGAGCCGGGTGTAGTTCAGCAGCCCCTCGGCCATGCCGAAGACCTGCTGCAGCGTGCAGCCGAGCACGGGGCGAACCATGCGCGCCACCTCCTCGGCGAGGCGGGCGCCGCCGACCTGCAGCACGCGCAGCGAGGAGAGGTCCCACTTCTCCGCGTCGTACTCGTCGAGCCAGCGTTGCGCGGCGGCGGGCACCACGGCGGTGTGGGTGACGCGTTCCCGCTCGATCGTGGTGAACGCGCGCACCGGCTCCGGGCTGGGCAGCATCACCACGCGCCCGCCGACGAGCAGCGTGCCGAGGATGCCTGGGCAGGCGAGCGGGAAGTTGTGCCCCGCGGGCACCGCGACGAGGTAGACCGTGTCGGGGCCGAGGCCGGCCAGCTCGCCGCTGCGCTTGGCGTTGTAAACGTAGTCGTCATGCGTGCGCGCGATCAGCTTCGGCAGGCCGGTGGTGCCGCCGGAGAGCAGGAACACCGCGACGTCCCGGCTGCTCGGATCAGCGACGTCCCAGCGGGCGCGGTGCGCGGCCGGGTTGGCATCGCCCGCGCACAGCTGACGCAGGTCCACACTGCCGTCGCGGATGTTCTCTCCGGCCACCAGCACGTGCCGCAGCCCGTCGACGTCACGGACGAGCTCGTGCCCGAGGTCCTGGTGGTCGAAGCCGCGGAGCTCGTCGGGGACCGCGATCGCCGCCGCCTCGGCGTGCGCGGCCAGATAGGACAGCTCGTGCCGGCGGTGTCCGGGCAGCGCCATCACCGGGACGATGCCGGCTCGCAGGCACGCCAGGGTGAGGACGATGAACTCCCAGCCGTTGGGCAGCTGCACGACGATGCGGTCGCCGGGTTGCATACCGAGGTTCGCCAGGCCGGTGGCGGCGGCGTCCGCGCGCGCGATCAGCTCGCCGTACGTGAGGGCCACATCGCCATCGACCACGGCGGTCTGGTCCGGTGTGCGGTCGGCCTGCTTCCAGAGCTGCCATCCCAGGGAGTTCCCTTCCCAGTACCCGGCGGCGACGTAGCGGGCGACGGCGTCGTCCGGCCAGGGAACGACGCCTTCCGCGATCGGGCTGGCCATCACATCTCCTTGCAGGTGATCACGGCGTCGAGGGCGATCAGCCCGTCGCGGCTCGACCGCAGCGGGTTGATCTCGATCTCATCCAAAGTCGGGGTCGACAGCAAGAGCCGGCCGAGGGTCATCACCACGTGGGCCAGCTCGGTGCGGTCGAGGGCGGGGCCGTTGCGCCAGCCGTCCAGCAGTGCACGGCCGAGCAGGTCGTCAGGCATCGACGCCGCCTCCGCGACGCTCAGCGGTGCGGCGCGCAGGGTGACGTCGGCGAGCGCCTCCGCGACGGTGCCGCCGAGGCCGACGAGCACGACCGGGCCGAAGACGGGGTCGCGGCGGGCGCCGACGAGGAGGTCGGCGCCGGGTGGTGCCATCGTCTCGACGAGGAACCTCTGGGCGCCGGCCCGAACCAGCCGGTCGAGCGCCTGCTCCATGTCGGCGCGGGTTCGCACCCCGAGGTGGACGCCGCCGACCTCGGTCTTGTGCAGCACGGCGGCGTCGAGCAGCTTGACCGCGAGGGGGCCGCCCAGCGCCTCCAGCGCCGCAAGCGCCTCGTCCGCGTTCTCGCACACCCGGCGCGTCGGGGTCCGGATGCCGAGGGTGTCGAGCACGCGCTTCGCCTGATCCTCGTCCCACGAGCCGTCCAGCGGTGTGGGAAGCCCCGGAAGCGATGTCTCGTGGTCGGCGGGGGCGCGTCGCCGATGTGTCGCGCGGGCGTCGTCGACGAGGGCCTGTACGGCGGTCGCAACCGCGGTCGGACTGGTACCGACGGGTACCCTGCGCTCGTGCAGTCCGCGCCGGGTGGCGGCCACGTCAGCGGAGGGGCCGCCGACGCCGACGACGGTGGGGATCCGGCCGGGCAGTCCGGACTCGTCGATCGCCGGGACCAGGTCGAGGGCATGCGGTTCGATGAGCGCGTACACCGCGACGAGGTCGACCGCATCGTCGCCCGCCACGGTGTCGAGCACCCGGTCGAAGCCGTCGCCGGGCCGACCGGTGTCCACCGGGTTGGCCTGGTAGGTCATCGGCGGCAGCAGGGTGGCGAGCCGCCGCTGCGTGTCGTGACCGAGCTCCGGAACGCGGACGTCCGCACCGCGCAGCCGGTCCATGAGCAGCAGGCCGGGCCCGGCCTGGGCGGTGACGATCGCTACGCCGGGTTCCGGTGCCGGGCGCAGTCGCGTGCACGAAAGGGCGCCGACCGCGTCGACGAGCTCACGCTCGTCGTCGACGAGCACGGCACCGGCCTGGCGAAGCACGGCCCGGGTCGTCCGCCACGACGTCGCGAGCGCACCGGTGTGCGATCGGGCGAACTCGCTGACGTCGTTGCGCCCCACGACCAGCGCGACCACTGGAACGGTCTCCGTCAACCGGGAGATCGCCTCGGCGAGCCGGCGGCCGTCGGTCACGGACTCGACGTGCAGCGCTACGGCGGCCGTAGCCGGGTCCTGGCGCAGGTGGTCGAGGATGTCGGCCGCGGTCACGTCGATCCCGTTGCCCAACCCCACCGCAAGGCTGACGCCGTGCCCGGCCTCGGCGAGCAGGAAGGACAGTGCGTGGTTGACGCCGCCGCTCGCGGCCACGACGGCTACCCGCCCCGCCGGTACGTCCGCCACCCCCGGGACGAAGCTCGCCGTCAGGCGTCGCGACGGCACGAGGAATCCGGACGTGTTGGGCCCGAGCAGACGGATGCCCGTGGCCCCGGCGACGTCGAGCAGGCCCTGCTGGTACGCCGCTCCGGCCGGACCCGTCTCGGCGAAACCGCCGGCGCACACCAGCGCGGCTCGGACGCCCGCAGCCGCTGCGTCGCTCACCGCCGCCGCACTGGCCGGCGCGGGCACGCACACCACCGCAAGGTCGAGCGGCGAGCCGAGCGCATCCGCAGCCGCCGTCACTGAACCGTGCAACCCTGCATCCGGGTCGGGGTCGCGGGAGTTGATCAGGGCGAGCGGACCATCGAAGGCCGCGAGCGAACGGGCCATCACCGCACCCAACTTTCCCGGGGTGCGTGATGCTCCGATGACGGCGATGCCACGTGGTGCGAACAGCGCCGCCAGCCCGTCTTCGGCGGTGGTCCGCGCCAGCGTCGGCGTCGTGGTGTCGGTCATGCCGCTGCCGTCCACCGTACGACGGCACCGGGTGACCCACCGACCAGGTCGGTACGACCGGAGAGCACGGCGGTCTCCGCGTCGTCACGGGACATCGCGTCGTCGACGATCAGGGTCGGGCTTCCGCAGCCGAGGCGCGCCTCCTCGGCGAGAAGCGTGCGGGTCAGCCGTGACCCGCGGTGAACGGCGACCAGTGCGGGCGCCGCCCGCAGGCCGGCGTGCAGGCGCTCGAGCGCCGCCGGCAGGTCCCGTTCCGTGGCCGGGGCCTCCACCCACAGCCCCCACGGCCGAGACGCATCACGCGGCGGCGCGCTGACCAACGGAACGTGTCGATCGACGACGCGGGCGCCGTCCGCGGTCTCGGCGACCGTGACCAGGCGCTCCGCGAACGCGATGTCGCCGGCGCGGAACGGGCTCCGCAGCGGCTCGCTCCCCCACGCCGCGACCCACGCCTCGTGCGTCGCCGCCACGAACTCCGGATCGCGCCGCGCCAGCTTCTCCCCGCCGATGGCGCGGGTGAGGAAGTGGAAGGCGAACTGCCACGGCTCGAACGCGTCGTGGTAGCGCCCGAAGTGCTCCCACCACGACAGACTTGGCCGGGCCGAGGTCTGGATCTTCTCCACGGACGGCCGGGCCACGGCCTCGTAGTCGTCCAGCGCGGCATCCACTTCGCCCGGATGCCGCAGCACTGCGGCGGCCAGTGCGACCGCGTCCTCCATCGCCATCTTCGTTCCGGAGCCGACGGAGAAGTGTGCGGTGTGCGCGGCGTCGCCGAGCAGTACGACGTTGCCGTGGTGCCACCTCGCCGTACGGCGGGTGCGGAAGTTGTTCCACCTGGAGTTGTTGACCAGCAGCGACCGCCCGTCGATCTGCTCGGCGAACAGCTTCTCGAGGTATGCCTTGGTCTTCTGGTCGCTCACCCCGGCCGGCTGGGCGACGTCGAACTCGTCGAGCCCGGCTGCCTGCCACGTTCGCTCGTCGGTCTCGACGATGAAGGTGCTGACATCTGCGCTGATCGGGTACCCGTGCACGGCGAACACGCCGTCCGGCCCGTGCTCGTGCACGAACGTCAGCCCGTCGAACATGTACGTCGTGCCGAACCAGATGAACTTCGCGGCCGCCGTCTCCACGGTCGGCTGCAGTTGGTCCGCGAGCCGAGCGCGGATCCTCGAGTTCGCGCCGTCGGCAGCCACCACGAGGTCGAACCCGGCGAGGTCGTCGAGATCCACCTCGGTCTGGAAGCGCAGCTCGACACCGACCTCACGGGCGCGCTCCTGCAGAAGCAGCAGCATCGTCTTCCGGGCGATCGCAGCCATGCCGTTGCCGCCGCAACGCCGGCGCTCGCCTTTGAGCCGCACCTCGATCGCATCCCAGTGCACGCCGTGGTCGCGCAACGCGCGGCGCAGCACCGGGTCCGCGTCGTCGATGCCCGCGAGCGTGGCATCGGAGAACACCACGCCGAAACCGAACGTGTCGTCGGCGCGGTTGCGCTCGAACACCGTCACCTGCATCGACGGATCGGCGGACTTGACCAGCGTCGCCAGGAACAACCCGCCAGGGCCGCCACCGACACAAGCGATCCGCATCGTCACGACCTCCCGTCGGTCCGGCAGACGTTGCGGCACTCGCCGACACCGTCGACCCGGGTGAGGAGCACGTCGCCGTCCTGTAGATAGCGTTGCGGGTTCCTCGCATGCCCCACGCCGCCGGGGGTGCCGGTGGCGATCAGGTCGCCGGGCACCAGGGTGATGATCGAGGAGACGTAGGCGACCAGCGCGGCCGGGTCGAAGACGAGATCCGCCGTGTCCGCCTTCTGCACCACGTCGCCGTCGATCTCGCAGGTCAGCGTCTGCGACACCGGGTCGCCGGCGCCGTCGGTGACCAGCCACGGCCCGACCGGTGTGGTCGCCTCGAACGTCTTGCCCTGCAGCCACTGCGGCGTGCGGTACTGCCAGTCGCGCATCGTCACGTCGTTCACCACGGTGAACCCCGCGATCGCGGCGCGGGCCTCCTCCGCCGACGCGTTGCGCACCTCCGCACCGACCACGACGCCGAGCTCGGCCTCCCAGTCGACCGCCTCCGAGCTCGCGGGCAGCACGATGTCGTCGAACGCGCCGATCAACGCCCGGCCGAACTTCGCGAACAGCGTCGGGTGGGTCGGTAGCTCGCGGCCCATCTCGAGGATGTGGGTCCGGTAGTTCAGCCCGACGCACACGACCTTCTCCGGGGCCACGACGACCGGCGCGTAGTCCAGGTCCGCCACGTCGTAGCGCGGCCCGTCGGCCTGTGCCGCCCAGGTCCGCCAGCCGGGCCGGCGAAGCACGTCGACCACGTCACCGTGGCCGAGATCGGTCGCACCGTCGGGATCGACCCGGACCGCCCGGGTGCCGGCCGGCGTACGGATGGTGGCGAGCTTCATCGGCCGTCCTCCAGCCGCTCCACCCGTGCCAGGCCCAGTGCCTCGTACACGGGGTCGTCGCCGAAACGGAAGGCGTCCAGCCCGCCGGCCGTCTCGACACTCAGCGCCGCCCACGACGGTACGGCGTACAGGTCGCCCTTCTCGACCTCGTACCGCTGGTCGCCGACCCGCACCACGCCGGAACCGTCGAACACCTGCCAGACCGAGGACCCGACCGCGCGCACCGGGGTCGTCGCGGTCCCGGCTCGGTAGCGGTGCATCTCGGTGCGGATGGTGCGGAGCGCATCCTTGCCGTTGCTCGGGTTGCTGAACCGCACGGCGGCATGGCCCGGCTCGACGGTGGCGATCTCGCCCTCGGTCTCCAGCTCGAGCTGGGCGGTGAGGGCGGCGTCGGTGTGCTCCCAGCGGTACGCCATCAGCGGCGAGTGGCGCTCGTTGTCAGGGGCAACGACCGGACGCAGGCCGGGATGGGCCCAGAGCCGCTCGTTGCAGGACCGGTCCGGGGTGGCGGTGGTGGAGAGGTGGTCCGGCCCGAACTCGAAGAACCCGGCGTCGAGCTGCCGCACCAGTGGGATGTCCAGGCCGTCGATCCATGCCATCGGCAGGTGGGTCGTGTTGTGGTGCTCGTGGAAGTGCCAGCCCGGGGTGAGCAGCAGGTCGCCGCGGCGCATGGCCACGGCATCACCCTCGACGTTGGTCCAGACGCCCTCGCCGTCGACGACGAAGCGGAACGCCGTCTGGGTGTGCCGGTGTGCGGGCGCCTGCTCGCGCGGGCCGAGGTACTGGATGGCGGCCCACAGCGTCGGCGTCGCGTACGGCTCGCCGGGTAGGCCCGGGTTCGCCAGTGCGATCGCTCTGCGCTCGCCGCCGCGGCCCACCGGGACCAGCTCGCCGGACCGCTCCGCCAGTGGGTAGAGAGTCGACCAGCGCCACAGCGCCGGTACCGCGGCCGGCCGCGGGCTGCTCGTCATGAGGTCGTCCAGCTGAGTCCACAGCGGGATCATCCCCGCACGGGCGAAATCGTCGTACAGGTCCTGCAGCGCGTGCTGAGGGGTCGTCGTCATGTTCTGTCCTGTTCAGGCTCGGGTCGTCGAGGTCTGCCGGGCGCGACCGACCACCGGTTCGGTCCGCGGCTCACGCCCGTTGCGTGGCACTGCGGCGATGACGAGGACACCGAGTACGGCGGGGACGGCGAAGCCGTAGAAGTTCCAGTCCAGGCCGCGGCCGGAGTCCAGCACCCAGCCGCCGAACAGCGGGCCGACGATGGCGCCGAGGCGGCCGACACCCAGCGACCAGCCCAGTGCGGTCGCCCGGCTGCCCGCCGGATAGTGCGTGGCCACGTAGCCGTTGACGAGGATCTGCGTGCCGATCGTGCCGACGCCGGCGACGGCGATCAGGGCGTAGAGGACGAACGTCGCCGGCGCGGTGCTCAGCGCGTAGATCGAGACGGCCGCGAGCGCGAACGCCGCCGTGGTGACCACCTTCGAGCCGAGCCGGTCGGCGAGAGTCGAGGCCAGCAGGGCACCGGCGATGGCGCCGAGGTTGAGCACCAGCAGGAACCGCAGCGACGAGCCCAGCGGGTAGCCCGCCTGGCGCATGATCTGCGGCAGCCAGGTGTTCAGGCCGTAGACGAGAAGCAGGCCGAAGAAGCTCGCCACGCCGAACAGCACGGTGGCGGTGAGGCGGCGCCGGCCGAACAGCAGCGCGAGCGAGCTCCACCTCCCGGTCTTCTCGACGTTCTCGGCAACAGCCGGCTCGGGCGGTACGCCGTACCGGGCGGCGAGCCGATCCGCCTCCGAGTGACGTCCGCGGGCCCGCAGGAAGCTGACTGACTCGGGCAGGAACCGGTAGGCCATGGGCAGCACCAGCACCAGCGGTGCCATCCCGATCCAGAACATGATGCGGAATCCGTGCTGCGGAATCAGGTTGATCGCGAGCACGGCCGCCAGCACACCGCCGAGCGAGAACCCGGAGAACATCACGGCGTTGTTGAAGTTCCGCCGGTGGGGTGGCGCGTACTCGACGGTGAGCGCGATGGCCGTCGGCACCACGCCGCCGAGGCCGAGCCCGGTCAGGAACCGCAGCACACCGAATGCTCCGGCGCTGGGTGCGAGAGCGGTCGCGCCCATCGCCAGCGAGAACCACACGATGCTGGCGAACATGATCTTCCGGCGACCGACGATGTCGGTCAGCGCACCGACGCACAGCGTGCCGATCACCATGCCGGCGAGGGCATAGCTGCCGATCGCCCCGGCCTGCCCCGGCGTGAGATGCCAGGTTGGATGCCTCAGCAGCGACGGAACCACCGCGCCGTACACGATCAGGTCGTAACCGTCGAAGACGATCGTCACGAAGCAGATGGCGACCACCCACATCCCGGCGTGCGCCCGGTTGGCGGTGGTTGGTGAGCCTGTGGACGCGGCCATGACTGCCCTCGATTCCTGGCGGCCGAAACAGTGACGCAGCAAAACTATGACGAATTGATGACGGTCGTCAAGAGTTTGACACGGTTTCGGATGCATGATGGACACCTACACCCAAGCCCTCAGAGGGAGTCCGACGTTGTCAGCGCAAGAAGAGCGCCAGCTCCGGCACGGCCGCGCGAACAATGGCATGCGAAAATGAGCACACCGACCCGCCGAGACCCACCGCGAGGAGACGCCATGAAGCCACGGTCGATCGTCTTCGACCTCTTCGGCGACTACATCCGCTACCACGGCGGCGAGGTCCGGCTCCGAACCCTCACCGCGCTGCTCGACTGCTTCGACGTCGGTGAGAGCACCGTGCGGGTCGTGATGGCGCGGCTGCGGCGCGAAGGCTGGTTCGACACCCGCCGCGACGGCCGGGAGACGGTCTACGCCCTCAACGAGCGCAGCTGGCAGCTACTCGACGAGGGGCGCCGCCGGATCTTCGAGCGATCCCGCGAACCATGGAATCGCCAGTGGCACATGGTGATCTACAGCGTTCCCGAGAGCGATCGCGCTCTTCGCGAGGAGCTGCGCAAGGAACTGGCCTGGCTCGGATTCGGGCCACTGGCGTCGTCCACCTGGATCAGCCCGCACGATCGCCTGACGGAGGTACAGGAGCACTTCGCCGACCAGCCGGCGGTCCGTCTGGACCTGCTGCAGTGCACGTCGTCCGAGCTGGCCCGGGACCGGGAGATGGCCACTCGCTGCTGGGACCTGGACTCGCTGAACGCGGAGTACGCCGAGCTGCTGCGCAGCTACCGGCCGCGGATGCGGCAGTACCGGAGCGGCGGCGTGTCAGCGCGGCAGGCGCTCGTCGAGCGGATGGAACTGGTGCACGCTTATCGGATGTTCCCGTTCCGCGATCCCGATCTGCCCGAGGAGCTGCTGCCCGCCGGCTGGAAGGGCCGCGAGGCGCACGAACTGTTCCTCGAGGCCCATCAGGCGTTGAAGGAACCGGCCGACCGCTTTTTCACCGAGGCGGTGAAGACCGCCGAGCGCGCGGCATGAGCTCCTCACCGGGTCGCCTTGTCGATCAGACCTCGCACCTTGCTCAGCGCACCTTGCTCAGCGGATCAACGGCGGGTGCAGCGTGCGGGCGTCGCCGGGGCGGAAGAGTTGTGCGGGGCGGCCGCCGTCGCGGGTGGTGGTCTCGCCGGTCGGTACGACGAAGCCGAGGGTGTTGGTGACCTTGCGGTGGAAGTTGCGCGGGTCGAGCGGCACGCCCCAGACGGCCTCGTAGACCGCGCGCAGCTCGGCGACGGTGAACTCCGGCGCGCAGAACGCGGTCGCGAGCGGCGAGTACTCGAGCTTGGCGCGGGCGCGCTCGACGGCGTCGGCGAGGATCCGGTCGTGGTCGAAGGCCAGCCGGGCGGCATCCATCTCGTCCACGACGTGCCACCCGGCCGCGGCCGCGTCGCTGCCCGCGACCAGCGCCGGCGGCTCGGGGACCAGCGCCAGGTAGGCGACACTCACCACCCGGCCGCGCTGACCGAGATCGGGCTGGCCGTCGTCGACGTCCGGGTGGTCGCCGTGCGCGCCGAGGCCGACGTCGAGCGCGCCCTGCAGACCCCGACCCGCGAGCAGGTCCAGACCGACGCCGACAAGGCGACGTACGAGCGCCGCGCGCTGGCCGTCGAGCGCGAGCGGTCGATCGCCGAGAACGAGCTGCAGAACCAGATCGAGCTCGCCCGCCGCGAGGAGCAGCTGGTCGAGCAGAAGGGCCAGAACGAGCGCCGCCGGGCCACCGAGCAGGCCGCCGCGGACCGGATCAACAGCGACGCCAAGGCCGAGCGGGACCGGCTGCTGCACCAGGTCGACGCGGACGCCAAGCGGCTGATCGGCGCGGCCAAGGCGGAGGCCGAGCGCGCCTGGCTGGCCGCGTACGCCGAGCTCGACCCGCAGGTGGTGCTCGCCCTCGCCGTCCGCGAGCTGGCCGAGTCGCTGCCCAACATCGGCACCCTCAACGTCACCCCCGACGTGCTCACCCCGCTGCTGTCGAAGCTGGGGGCGCAGCAGTGACGCTGACCCCGCGGGCGGTCGTGGTGCACCGGGCGACCGAGCTCACCGAGCTGGTCGCCCGGCACGGCACCCGCCAGCAGGCCGGGTTCTTCCTGGCCGGCCGCGGCCGCTCGCTCGACGAGCTGGTGGCACGGCACGACGCGCAGCAGGCCGCGCTGGCGACGGTGTCGGCGGCGGTACCGCTGGACTGGCGCCGGGCGGTCGTCGAGCGCGGCGACCTGGACCGGTTCGTGTTCGGCCCCGAGGACGTCGTGGTCGCGGTCGGCCAGGACGGTCTGGTCGCCAACGTCGCGAAGTACCTCACCGGCCAGCCGGTGCTCGGCATCAACCCGGACCCGGAACGCAACCCCGGCGTCCTGGTCCCGCACTCCCCTGCCGCGGCCGCCAAGCTGCTCCCGGCCGCCACGACCGCGCCGGTGGAGGCCCGGACGATGGTGCTCGCCGGCACCGACGACGGCCAGCGCCTGCTGGCGCTCAACGAGGTGTACGTCGGCCACGCGAGCCACCAGTCCGCCCGCTACCGGCTCACGACGTACGACGGGGCCGGCGAGCGCCACTCGTCGTCCGGCCTGCTGGTCGGCACCGGCACCGGCTCCACCGGCTGGTGCCAGTCCGCGTGGCTCGAACGCCACAGCCAGCTGCGGCTGCCGCGACCGGCGGATCCCGCGCTGTGCTGGTTCGTCCGCGAGGCCTGGCCGTCGCCGGCGACCGGCACGACCCTGACCGAGGGATTGCTCGCCGCGGACCAGACCTTGACGGTGGCCGAGTCCGATCTGGTCGTGTTCGGCGACGGCATCGAGTCCGACCACCTGACCGTCGGCTGGTCCCAGCGCATCACCATCGGCATCGCCGACCAGGCGCTCAACCTCGTCCGTTGACGACGGAGCGTTACCGAAAGTGGACCGGACGTGGAACAGCGGCTCCGCGCCGCTCAGGTGGTCCGGCGCGAAGCCGCTGGAGCATCAATTCTTCCCTAAAATCACGCGCCGTGGTGGCCCACTGGTGACACGGCACATATATGCTGACCCGCAAACACTCTGTGTCATCGAGGTGGCCGGTTCTGGTCAGGGCTTGAACTGTCGCCTTACCCTCTACTTCTGGGTAACCATCCGGATGGGAGCAGTATGAGTCCGCCGCCCGACAACAGTGCGCATTTGCGCGTGCTCGGGCTGGGCGACGACGAGATCGACGTCTACCAGCACCTGCTGCACACCGGGCCGGCCTCCGTCGGCGAGATCGCGTCGCACCTCGACACGTCGTACGACGAGGTGGACGAGGCATTGCGCGGCCTGGTCCGCGGCGGTCTGGCCCGGCGTTCCGGCACCGATCAGAGCCGGTTCCTGCCGGTGCCGCCGGACGCCGGACTGGAGGCGCTGACGCTGCGCCGCGAGTCCGAGCTCAAGACGGCCCGGATCGAGGTGCTGAACGCGTTCGACGAGTTCCGCCGCACGGTCCACAACGAGTCCACCACGCACCTGGTCGAGGTGGTCACCGGCAGCGCGATCGTGGAGCGGATCCAGCAGATCGAGCAGGGTGTGCAGCGCGAGATCATGGCGATCGACTCGCCGCCGTACTACACCAAGGCCGTCGCGAACCCGACCGAGCTGGAGCACCTGCGGCGCGGCATCACCTACCGGGTGGTCTACTCGCCGGAGTCCGTCGAGATGCCCGACTACCTGGAGGGCAACATCCTGCCGGCGGTGCAGGCCGGTGAGCAGGCCCGGGTGCTGCCCGACGTGCCCGCGAAACTGACGATCATCGACTCGTCGATCGCGCTGGTCTCGATGGTGGTCCGCGACACCGCGGTGAACCGGCAGCTGCTGATCGTGCGGCCGAGCAGCCTGCTGACCGCGATGATCGGCATGTTCGAGCTCTGCTGGCGCAACGCGCTGCCGCTGCACGCCGCCGCCGGTCCCGACGACGACCGGCTCGAGCCGATCGAGCGCCGGCTGCTCGCGCTGCTGGCCACCGGCGCGGCCGACGACACGATCGCCCGCACCCTCGGCATCAGCCGCCGTACCTTCTTCCGCTACCTCGAGCGCCTGATGACGC
>WNGB01009472.1_pt1 | contig 13650 bp, 7 predicted proteins | sample 5400681 | NCBI WGS metagenome assembly WNGB01 (sample SAMN13153367, study PRJNA577476) | soil metagenome | isolation source: 115 cm soil or saprolite under grassland replicate 2 | place: USA:California | collected 2016-06-15 | reverse complement strand
GGGTCCTCGCCGACTGGTTCCTCGACCAGATCACTCAGCGCCGCAGGCACTATCGGCGCTTCGTGTACAACGACCCGGTCAGACTCAAGGCCACGATCCAGGCCGGCGACGTTCTCCTCGTGGAGGGGGACCAGCGCGTCTCTCAGGCCGTCAAGTACCTGACGACGTCCACCTGGTCGCACAGCGCGCTGTACATCGGAGACGCCCTCCTACGACGTGGCCCGGAGTTGCGCGCGCGGATTCAGCGCCAGTTCGGACGGGAGGCGCGGTATCTGATCGTCGAGGCCCTGGTCGAGAGAGGTGTCATCGCATCGCCGGTCGTCAAGTACATGGATCTGAATCTCCGGATCTGCCGGCCCATCGGACTGCGCCCCGAAGACCTCGAGGTCGTCCTGGAACACGTCATCTCTCGCATCGGGCATACCTACGACCGCCGCAACTTCCTGGAGCTTGCCCGATACCTCCTTCCCTTTCACATGATCCCGCCGAAGTTGAAGGAGGACGCGCTTCACTTCGGCAGCGGCATGGAGACCGAGACGATCTGCTCCACTCTCCTGGCCGAGGCCTTCGCGAAGGTGCGATTTCCGATCCTGCCCGCTTACCTGCCCTGGAAGCCGCACACTTCGGGCGAAAAGTTGAAGCAGATGGTTCTCGGCCGTCCGACGCGCCGCGCCTACAGCGGTCTGCTGCGCGCGCGGCATCCGACCCTTTGCGTGCCGCGCGACTTCGACCTCTCCCCTTACTTCGACATTCTGAAGTTCCATACCGGCGGGATCGAAGCCTTCGACTACAAGAAGCTCGTGTGGGAAGACGTGAAAGGGTAATCCTCCAGCCTTTGCGCTCAAAAGGCCGCCCCGGGCGGCGAACCTTCTTGACAGCCGACCTTGCGGCGCGCTAAAAAGCCCAATGTAAACGATTACACCCGCGGGGAGGACCTACGGGGCAGCAACCCTCACCCGATCAAGCGGCGAGGCGGACTCGGCTGAGTCGAACGGCTCCGGCCGTCACGATCAGGGAAGTCGCGCGGGAAGCGGGAGTCTCGGTCGCCTCGGTCTCCCGCGTCGTGAACGAGAAGGGTTCTGTCCGGGAGGAGACGCGGTTTCGCATCCGCCGAGTCATCGAGAAGCTCCGCTACGCACCCCACGGCGCGGCCCGCAGTCTCATCACTCGCAAGACCCACACGCTCGGTGTTCTTCTGCCGGATCTCTTCGGCGAGTTCTTCTCGGAGCTGATCCGCGGGATGGATGTCGCGGCGCGCAAGGGCGGTTACCATCTTCTCGTCTCCGGCTCCCACGAAGACCCCGTCGAAACCCAGGAGCTGCTGCGCGCGATCCGTGGACGGGTCGACGGCCTGATCGCCTTTTCGCCTGAGCTGGACGCGCGCGCGTTCGAGGAGAACCTGCCCGCCGGATTTCCGGTCGTGCTTTTGAACGGCGTGATTCAGAGAAGCGGTTACAGCTCCATCCTAGTGGACAACTACGGCGGCGCTTTCGCGATGGTGCGGCACCTGATCCGCCTCGGGCACCGGCGTATCGCGTTCGTCACGGGACCGGCGGGCAACCACGACGCCTCCGAGAGGCTGCGCGGCTACCGGGATGCCCTCGGCCGCCATGCCGGGGGCTCCGCTTTGGAGATCCCCGGGGATTTTCGCGAGGAAGCAGGATACCACGCCGCGCCGCGGATTCTGCGTGGGAAACCTCGTCCGACAGCGGTGTTCGCGGCCAACGACGCGATGGCGATCGGCCTGCTGTGCGCATTCCGCGAGCGCCACATCCGGGTGGCGGAAGACATCGCGCTGGCCGGCTTCGACGACATCCCGATCGCCCGCTTCATCACGCCGGCGCTGACGACCGTGCGTGTCCCGATCGCGGATCTCGGGTCCCGTGCGACGGCGCGACTCCTCCATGCGCTGGAGGGAAGTGACGGCCGCATGAGACGGCACGAAGTCCTGCCGACCACCCTGGTGGTGCGCTCCTCCTGTGGCGCCTTGGTTCGAGCGCATCCCGGTGAGGCGTTCCGATCGCAGCTTGTCTCATCGAAGGGTTCTTCCAGAAAGCCAGGAATCGAACACTTTCAATTCCAGTGAAGGAGGAGACGTGATGAAACGCAAGGGTCTGACAGGCGCGGGGCGCGCCTTGGCGCTTCTGATTCTGGGCGCGATCGGGCTGGTGGGCGTGGCCCGAGCGCAAACAACGACCGGCACGCTTCGCGGCACGGTCAAGGACGAGAGCGGAGGCCCGCTGCCCGGCGTGACGGTAGAGGCCGTCAACGACGACTCGGGGGGCACGCGGGTGGCCGTCACAGGCACCGACGGTTTCTTCAACATCTCGGTGCCGCCCGGCAACTACACCGTCAAAGCGGAGCTTCAGGGCCTCGGTGTGGAGACGCGAAAAGCCGTGGTCTTGCTTGGCCAGACTCAGGGAATGGACTTTCTGCTCAGCCTCAAGGCCACGCAGGCGGTCACGGTGTCGGCCGAGGCGCCGGTCATCGAAGCGAAGCAGAGTGAGATCTCGACCAACGTGACCGAGCAGCAATTGAGGGCGTTGCCGCAGGACAACCGAAACTTCCTGAACTTCGCAAACCTCGCGCCGGGCGTTCGCACATCCACCGACGAGAACAACAAGGAGGTCCTCGGGGGCGCAATTCCCGGATTCAATACGAACGTCTTCATCGACGGCACGAGCTACAAAAACGACATCATCAACGGCGGAATCGTGGGGCAGGACTCGAGCCGCGGCAATCCCTTCCCGCAGAACGCCGTCCAGGAGTTCCGCGTCGTCACGCAGAACTTCAAGGCCGAGTACGAGAAGTCTTCGAGTGCCATCATCACCGCGATCACCAAGTCGGGCGGCAACGACTTCCACGGCGACGGGTTCGCCGAGTACCAGAACAAGTCGCTCGTAGCCACCAATCCGTGCGACGAGTTCGCCCGTTGCACGGGCGCACCGAAATCCGGCTTTAAGGGCAAGCCCGACTACTCACGCTGGCAAGCGGGTGTCTCGATCGGAGGGCCGATCATTCAGGACAAGGTGCACTTCTTCGGCTCCTGGGAGTACAACGACCAGAATCGCAACAGCAACGTTTCGGTCGGGTCGCAGATCAACCTCGTGCCCGAGCCGACGCGAACGCAGCTCCTGAGCTTTCAGGGCAACGTTCCGAGCCCGTTCAAGTCGAACCTGGCGTTCGGGAAGATCACCTGGCAGGCGGACAAGAGCGACGTCGTGGACTTCAACGGTTTCTACCGGCATGAGAACGAAGTCAAGGACGTCGGCGGGACGCGCGCCTTCGAGGCGGGCACCGACATCATCAACGCCGTCTGGAACGTGCAGGCCAAGAACGCGTGGCTGTCGGCGAAGTTCCTCAACGAGACGATCGTCAGTTACCTGGACTATAAGTGGAACCCGAGCCCCGTGGTCCCCGGCATCGTCGGGCAGGACTTTCAGAACGCGCTCCGCATCGGCTCGACCGACAACCTGCAAAACATCAACCAGAAGCGTTTCAGCGTTCGTGACGACTTCACCCTCCTCGATCTCCGGGGCTTCGGCGATCACGTCGTGAAGATCGGCGCGGTCTTCAGCAACAACAAATACGACGTGCAGAAGCAGTTCAACGGGATCCCGATCTACCGATTCCGCTCGGACATTCCGGCCGGCGCTCCGTTCGCGTTCCCGTTCGAGGCCTCGTTCGGCTTCGGAAATCCGGATCTCTCCCTCAGCAACAACCAGTTCGGTGTCTACCTGCAGGACGACTGGACGGTGAATTCGCGTCTGACCGTCAACATCGGCTTGCGCTGGGACTACGAGACGAACGGACTCGACAATGACTACGTCACGCCGGCCCTCGTCCGGACGGAGCTCGGCAACCTCTTCCCGAGCGATTTCTTCACGGACGGCAGCAACCGCCCGTCCTACAAGAATGCCTTCCAACCGCGCGTGGGGTTCGCCTATGACCTGTCGGGTAAGGGAACCACGGTCTTCTTTGGCGGCTACGGACGTTACGTGGATCGGGTCGAATACAACGCGCTGCTCGACGAGAAGTTCCGCCTTCAGTACACGACGCTGACGTTCCGTTTCTCGGCGGACGGCCTGCCGCGCGAGGGGCAGCAGACGCTCGTGTGGAACCCGGCATACGGTACCGCCGCGGGCCTGCAGGGCATCATCAATGCCGGCATTGGAGGCAAGCCCGAGGTTTTCCTCATCAACAACAACACGAAGCCGCCTCTCTCCGACCAGTTCACGGGCGGCATCCGTCAGCAGATCGGAATGATCGGTCTCTCGCTCTCCTACGCGGGCGTGCGTTCGCGCAACGGTTACACGTGGATCTTCGGCAACCGGAATCCGGACGGAACCTGCTGCCGCAGTCTGGCGCCGGACTTTGGAAACGTGCTCCTCTCCGAAGCCTCCAAGCGTGCCTGGTATGACGCCCTCTTTCTCCAGGTGGACAAAGCGTACACGGCGTCCTCACGCTGGGGCGCGACGCTCGCTTACACCTACGGCCACGCGACGGCCAACGGCGGTGACTTCTTCAGTCTGGACTACGTCAATGTCCCAGCGTATCCGCGTCACCGTGCCCCGCAGGACGAGCGGCATCGGGTGGTGCTTTCCGGCATCGTCGGGCTTCCGTGGGACCTTCAGCTCTCGACCCTGCTGCAGATCGGCACCGGCGTCGGGTTCACCGTGATCGACGGCAGTTTTTTCGGGCCCGGCCGCGACCGCGTCCGGTTGTATGACGGCAAACAGTCCGGCACGCTTCCGTTTCAGCAGTATGACCTGGCACTGCAAAAAGATTTCTATTTCACGAAAGCGGCGCGCGTCGGTGCCCGGGCCGGAGTCTTCAATGTGACGAACCACAACAACTACGGCTGCTTCGATGGGTTCATTCCAAAGACCGGGACAAACGCGAACTTCGGCACCCCCGACTGCCTCATCACCCAACCGCGTCGGTTCCAGTTCGGGCTCAACCTCGGGTTCTAGGAGGCGCATCGTCTGAGCGCGGATGACTGACGAGCGGGGGACGGGCGGGGCGGAGGCCGGGATCTCCGCCCTGCTCCCCCGTCCGCTGGTCTCAAGGCCGCGCGGCGCGGTTCGGTTCTTCGCGCTCCTCCTTCCGTTTCTCTCTTTCCTCACATTCTGCCAGCCGGCGCCTCCAACGGCGGCGCCTCGCGCCGTCCCGGCGCGTCCGATAGAAGACCGTGCTTCGGAGGCCTTTCTCGATGACCTGGAGCGGCGGACTTTCCACTGGTTCTGGGACCTCGCCGACCCGGCCACGGGACTCGTTCCGGACCGCGCGCCCACGCCCTCCTTCTCGAGCATAGCGGCCGTCGGCTTCGGTCTGACCGCCTACACGATCGGCGCCGAACGCGGGTGGGTCACGCGCGCCGCCGCGGCCCGCCGCGCAGCGGCCACGCTGCAGTTCCTGCTCGACGCGCCCCAGGGCGGCCTCGCGGAGGGCGAGACCGGCTATCGCGGTCTGTACTACCACTTCCTCGACATGAAAACGGGGCGGCGCTTCCAGACGATCGAGCTCTCGACGATCGATACGGCTCTGCTCGCCGCCGGAGTGCTTTCCTGCCAGTCATACTTCAACCGCGGCGACCCGCTCGAGACGAAGATCCGCGCCGTCGCCGATCTTCTCTACCGCCGCATCGAGTGGGACTGGGCGCAGCCGCGGCCGCCGGGCATCGCGATGGGTTGGACTCCCGAGGAGGGCTACCATTCCTGGAACTGGCAGGGGTACGACGAGTCCATGATCCTCTTCATTCTGGCGCTCGGATCTCCGACGCATCCCGTCGCGCCGGCCGCATGGGAGGATTTCGTCAAGACCTACCGGTGGGGAGAGTTTCAGGGGCAGACGTACGTGAACTTCTCGCCGCTCTTCGGCTACCAGTACTCGCACGTCTGGATCGACTTTCGCGGGATCCGGGACCGAACGATGCGGGAAAAGGGGATCGACTACTTCGAGAACTCCCGCCGCGCGACGTACGCCCACCGCTCCTACGCCGTCGCGAACCCATCCGGCTGGACAGGCTACGGCCCGGATGTCTGGGGCCTGACCGCCTGCGACGGCCCGCTCGACGCCATTGTCACGATCGCCGGCCGGCTCCGCGCGTTCCACACCTACTGGCCGCGGGGCGCCTCACTCCTTCACGTCAACGACGACGGCACGATCGCCCCGACAGCCGCCGCGGGCTCGATTCCCTTCGCTCCGGAGATCGTGATCCCTGCGTTGCGAGAGATGAAACGGCGCTGGGGCGAGCAGCTTCTGAACCGGTATGGATTCCTCGACGCGTTCAATCCGACGCTGACCGATGCGGGCGTCTCCGTCAAGCACGGACGGGTCGTGGCAGGAGTCGGCTGGTTCGACGGCGATCAGCTGGGCATCGACCAGGGACCCATCGTCGCCATGATCGAGAATTACCGGTCGGAGCTCGTGTGGCGGACCCTGCGAAGAAATCCCTACATCGTCGCGGGACTCCGGCGCGCCGGCTTTACGGGCGGATGGCTCGAGCGCTCGGCAAACTGATCTGGGTGGCGCTCCTCCTCCTGCCGGCCGGCTGCGGCCAGGCCGGCGCGGGAGAGAAGCAGACGGTACGCTTCTGGGGGCTGGGGCGCGAGGGCGAGGTCGTCAAGGAACTGGTCCCCGAGTTCGAGCGGCAGAACCCGGACATCCGCGTCGTCGTCCAGCAGATCCCATGGACGGCGGCCCACGAAAAGTTGGTGACCGGTTTCGTCGGCGGATCTCCCCCGGATCTGGCGCAACTGGGCAACACCTGGATCCCGGAGTTCGCCGCCATCGGGGCGCTCGAGCCCCTCGAGAAGCGCATTTCCGGCTCGGGCGGAATCTCCCCGGGCGACTACTTCGAGGGGATCTGGAAGACGAGCCTCTTCGACGGCGTCCCCTACGGGATCCCCTGGTACGTGGATACGCGAGTCCTCTTCTATCGCCGCGACCTTCTCGCCGCGGCCGGCTACCCGCAGGTGCCGCGCACGTGGTCGGCGTGGCGCGAGGCGATGCTCAAAGTCCGCGGCCCCGCCGACAGCTCGCGTTACGCCATCCTCCTGCCCACAAACGAGTGGGAGCAGCTCACGATCTTCGGGCTCCAGGAGGGCTCGCCGCTGCTGCGCGATTCGGATACCCGCGGCGCCTTCGGAGAGCCGCCGTTCGCCGCGGCGGCCGACTGGTACGTGGGCCTCTACCGCGACCACCTCGCGCCGATCGTCAGCTACACGCAGCTCGGCAACCCCTACCAGGAGTTCTCGCGCGGGTACGTGGCGATGTGGATCACCGGGCCCTGGAATCTGGGTGAGTTTCGACGCCGCCTCCCTCCCGAGCTTCAGGACACCTGGATGACAGCTCCAGTGCCGGCGCCCGACTCCGCGGGAGAGTTCCCCGGCTATTCCCTCGCGGGCGGCTCGTCACTGGCGATCTTCCGGGCGTCGAAGCAGAAGGACGCTGCCTGGCGGTTCGTCGAGTTCCTCTCGAGGCCGCAGATCCAGGTCCGCTTCTACGCGCTCTCGGGCGATCTGCCGGCGCGCACGGCTTCCTGGAACGATCCTTCCCTCTCCGCGGACGTGAAGGCCCGCGCCTTTCGCGACCAGCTCACTCGCGTCGTGCCGCTGCCGCGCGTGCCCGAATGGGAGCAGATCGCCCAGAAAGTCGCCGAGGACCTGGAAGCGGCAGTCCGCGGGCGGGAGACCGTCGCGGCGTCGCTTCGCAGACTCGACGGCGACGTGGATGCGATCCTGGAAAAGCGCCGCTGGATCCTGGCGCGTGCGCAGGCCCGCCGTGGCCGTTGAGAAGCCGCGTCCGGGCGGGATGCCGCACGAGATCCGGGCCGCGTGGCTGCTGCTCCTGCCGGGCCTCGCGGCGATCTCGATCCTCTTTCTCGTCCCGATCGGAGCCGCGTTCCTGCTCTCGCTGACCGATTTCGACATCTACACGCTGGGCGACTTCGCCAACATGCGCTTCATCGGCTTGAAGAACTACGGGGCGCTCCTGCGGGACCCCCTCCTCTGGAAAGCCATGCGTAACACTGCGCTCTTTCTCTTCGTCGGCGGACCACTGACGCTCGGCGTCGCGCTGGCGGCGGCTCTTCTCTTGAACTCCCGGGTCGCGCGCTGGAAGGGCCTCTTCCGAACCATCTTCTTCGCGCCGTACGTGACGACGCTCGTCGCGGTGGCGGTCGTCTTCCGGTACCTGTATCACCCCCGGTTCGGGCTGATCGGCCAGGCCCTCGGCTGGTTCGGCATCGCCCCGATCGACTGGCTGGGCGATCCGCGCTGGGCGATGCCCGCGATCATCCTGCTCGCCGTCTGGAAGAACTTCGGCTACGCGACGATCCTGCTCGTGGCCGGCCTGCAAAGCATCCCGGAATCCTTCTACGAGGCCGCGCGCATCGACGGCGCCGGAGGCTTTCAGCTCTTCCGGAAAATCACGATGCCGCTCCTGGCGCCGACCTTTCTCTTCCTCGGTGTCATCACGACGATCGGCTACTTCCAGTTCTTCGCCGAGCCCTACGTCATGACCGACGGCGGCAAGCCCTTGAACGCGACGCTCTCGGTCGGCCTCCTCATGTACAAGAACGGGTTCCGCTGGTGGAGCATGGGCTACGCGGCCTCGATCGCGTTCGTTCTCTTCATCGTTGTTCTCGCGCTGACGGCCGTGCAGTTCTGGATCCAGAAGCGGGGCGAGGCATGAGGAGGGCGCGCGGGACGCTGCTCGTGCACGCGGCTCTCGTCGTGGGCGCCGTGCTGGCGTTGACGCCGCTCGTCTGGATGATCTCCGCCTCGCTCATGCGGCCCGGCGAAGCGAGCGGCTTCCCGCCGCCGTTTCTGCCCTCGCGCCCGACGCTGGGCAATTACGTGGATCTCTTCACGCGCCTGTCGCTCGGGCGCGCCGCCGCCAACAGCGTCCTCATCGCCGCCATGGCGACGGTCGGAGTCCTGCTCTTGAACTCCATGGCCGGCTACGCCTTCGCGAAGCTCCGCTTTCCCGGCCGTGACCGCGTCTTCGCTCTCCTCCTGGCGGCGCTCGTCATCCCCGCGCCGGTCGCGATGCTGCCGCTCTTCCTGATGCTTCGCTCGGCAGGGCTCGTCAACACCTATGTGGGTGCCGCGATGCCCGCCCTGGCGGGAATCATCGGGATCTTCCTTATCCGCCAGTTTGCCCGCTCGATCCCGGACGACCTGCTCGACGCCGCGCGCCTGGAGGGGGCCGGCGAGCTCCGGATCTACTGGACGATCGTCCTGCCGCTGCTGCGCCCGGTCCTTGCGACACTCGGCATCGTGACGTTTCTGGCGACCTGGAACGACTTCGTCTGGCCGCTCGTCATCCTGACCGACGAGTCCCGCTACACGCTGCCGGTGGCCCTGGCGGGCTTGATCGGCGAGCATTCCGGAGACCTCGAGCTGATGATGGCGGGATCGGTCCTGACCGTGCTCCCGGTTCTGCTCCTCTTCCTACTGCTGCAGCGCTACTACATCGAGGGCATCACTCTCGGGGGCGTCAAAGAGTGAGACGCGCAGCGGCGCGGCTTGCCACTGCGGCGCTCCTGCTTCTCGGGGTGGTTCCTTCACCCCGGGCGATCTGGCGCGACGATTTCGACGATCCGAGAGCATGGCGGCCCGTCCCCGCTGAAGGAGTCGGTCTGATGCTTTCTCCGGCCGAGGGGAAGCGGCGAAAGGCGTTACGACTCGACTTCGATTTCCACGGTCGCGCCGGCTGGGCCGCGATCCGGCGCGACGTCGCGATCGATCTGCCGGAGAACTGGGAGCTCGACCTGTCCCTCTCCGGCGACGCTCCGGCCAATGACCTCGAGATCAAGCTCGTCGACGCCTCTGGAGAGAACGTCTGGTGGACCGTCCGGCGCGATTTCGCGCCGCCTCCCTCCGGGACCACGCTGCGCTCGAAGAAGCGGCACTTCTCCTTCGCCTGGGGGCCGGCGGGAGGAGGCGAGATCCGGCGCGTGGCCGCGTTCGAGATCGCCGTGACGGCCCGAGCGGGAGGCAAAGGCTGGATCGCAATTGAAGACCTGACTCTGATCGCGCTCCCGCCGCCGGGGCCTCCCGCGCATCCGCCCGTCCTGACCGTGTCCTCGTCGGCTCCGGGCTTTCCCCCCGAGCGCGCGATGGACGGTGATCCGACCACCGCGTGGCGAAGCGACCGCGCGGGGAGCGCGTGGCTGGCGATCGACTTCGGCGAGAGGCGCGAGTACGGCGGCCTCACGATCCAATGGGAGGCCGACCGGTCCGCCAGGCGTTACGAGGTCGAAACCTCCGATGACGGAAATGCCTGGACGCCCGCGCGCACCGTCGAATCGGGAAACGGCGGGCGCGACGATCTCTCCTTGCCGGAGTCCGAATCGCGCCACGTCCGGTTGGCGCTCTCCGAGCCGGGCGGCCGAGGGGGCTACGGCATTCTCGAGATTGTCGTGCAACCCCTCTCCTACTCCGCGACGCCCAACGCGTTCTTCGAGGCGATTGCCCGGGCGGCCCCGCGCGGGATTTACCCCCGTTCCTTCTCCGGCGAGCAGTCCTACTGGACCGTTGCCGGAGTGGACGGCGACACGGAGAACGCGCTCATCGGAGAGGATGGCGCGGTCGAGCCCTCCAGAGGGTCTTTCTCCATCGAGCCCTTCTTGTTTTTCGACGGAAAGCTGCTCCGCTGGAGCGATGTCGAAACCGCGCACGCCCTCGAGGAACAGGATCTGCCGATCCCGAACCTGAGCTGGCGCGCCGATCCTCTGCGGCTGACGATCACCGCCTTCGGGTTCGGGCCGCCCGGCGGCTCGTCGCTCGAGGTCCGCTACCGCATCGGCAACTCCGGGACGCGACAGATGCGCGGGAAGCTCTTCCTCGCGGTGCGTCCCTTCCAGGTCAACCCGCCGACTCAGTTCTTGAACGGCCCGGGCGGCGTCACGCCGATCCGGAGCCTGGAATGGGACGGCTCCGGCGTGGTCGTGGAGGGTATCCGGCGCGTGATCCCGCAAGTTCAATCCTCGGGGTTCGGCGCAGCGCCCTTCGACGCGGGCCCGATCACCGATTTCCTCGCCTCAGGCGAGCTTCCTCCGGCGAAGAGCGCCCGGGGCGGCTTCGGCTACGTCTCCGGCGCTCTCGCCTTCGACATCAGCGTGCCGCCCGGCGCCGACGACGAAGTCTCCATCGAGCTTCCGCTCCATCCTGGGGCTTCCGAAACACAGGGTCGCAATCCGCTCACGCGGCGGCAAGCCCGGAGTCTCTTCGAAAAGCGACTGGCCACCTGCGCGCGGCAGTGGCGCGAGAAGCTCGACCGCGTCGGTCTCCAGGGGCCTCCCGCGGCGCGGTCTCTCCTGCGAACGCTCCGCAGCAACCTCGCGTACGCCCTCGTTGAGCGAGACGGTCCGGCGATCCGTCCGGGCACGCGCGCCTACGCCCGGTCCTGGATCCGCGACGGCGCGTTGATCTCAGCGGCCCTGCTGCGGCTGGACCACGCCGAGGCCGTGCGCGCCTATATCGAGTGGTTCGCGAAGTACCAGGAGCCGGATGGCCGAGTCCCCTGCTGTGTGGACCGGCGCGGGGCGGACGCCGTGCCCGAGAACGACAGCCACGGCGAACTCCTCTTCTCGATCGCCGAGTACTGGCGCTTCACGCGCGATGCGGACTTCCTGCGAGGTGTCTTCCCGCACGTCGAGCGCGCGGTCTCCTACATCGATGCCCTCCGTCAGAAGCGCCGCACACAGGAATACGGGACGCCCGAAAAGCTTCTGTTTTTCGGCCTCCTCCCGGAATCCATCAGCCACGAGGGCTACTCGGCAAAACCGATGCACTCCTATTGGGACGACTTCTGGGCGCTCAAAGGCTTGAAAGACGCGACGGATCTGGCCACCGCTCTCGGCCGCGAGGATCTGCGCCTTCGCTGGACCGCGATTCGCGACGAGTTCGCGCGGGACCTGTTCGCCTCGCTTTCGAGGACGATCTCTTCGCGAGGGATCGCATACATCCCGGGCTCGGCCGAGCTCGCCGACTTCGATCCGACGGCCACGACGATCGCGCTCGACCCGGCGGGCCTCGCCGAACGTCTGCCACGTCAAGAGCTGCTCGCGACCTTCGAGAGGTATTTCGAGGAGTTCCGGCGCCGCCGCGGACCCCTCCCTCTCCCGGCGGGAGAGGGAGGGGGTGAGGGGCGCCCTTCCTGGGACGCCTACACGCCGTATGAGATCCGGACAGTGGGGACGTTCGTGCGCCTGGGCTGGCGTGAGCGCGCGCACCAGCTCCTCGACTTCTTTCTCGCGAGTCGCCGTCCGGCAGGTTGGAACCAGTGGGCTGAAGTCGTCGGGCGCGAGCCGCGAGCTCCGCGCTTCGTGGGCGACATGCCGCACGCCTGGGTCGGCGCGGATTTCATCCGCTCCTGTCTCGACCTCTTCGCCTGGGAACGCGAAAGCGACGGCGCGCTTGTCCTCGCCGCGGGAATTCCGGCTGCCTGGCTGCGCGAAGGCCCAGGCATCGCCGTGCACCGCCTCCGCACCCCGCACGGCCCGCTCGACTACACGCTGCGGAACGAAAAGCGCGGTTTGCTCTTCTCCGTCGGCCGTCTCGCGATCCCGGCGGGCGGGATCGCGCTGCGGCCCCCGCTCGAGGCGCCGCCCCGCCGCGTGATAGTCAACGGAAAGGCCGTTCCGTTCTCAGGCGAAGAGCTTGTCCTCCACCAGCTCCCCGCTGACGTCCTCTTCGAGCGTTAGGATCAACCGGCGCGCGGGGTCCTGATGCTCCTCGTGCCGTAGGGGCGGCCCTCGCGGCCGCCCGCCTCTCTCGATGGTCACGACGAGGGGCGGGAGGGGACGAGCCCCTCCCCTACGGCACGACCTCGAGAGCCCTCGTCGTGCCCTCGCTGCGACTCTACGGCATGTCCGAGAGGACGGCTCCGCGGGTCCGGATCACGTCGGCATAGAAACGCGCGCTCGCCTTGAGCGTGCGGCGCTGGGTCTCGTAATCGACGTGGACGATGCCGAAGCGCTTCGAGTAGCCGTGGTTCCACTCGAAGTTGTCGAGGAGCGACCAGACGAAGTAGCCTCGCAGATCGACACCCTGCTCGAGGGCCCGCGCGGCCGCCCGCAGGTGCCCCTTGAGATAGTCCACGCGAAGAGGATCCTCGAGGGTCTCTCCTCCCGCCGCCGGAGGATCGTAGAAGGCGGCGCCGTTCTCCGTGACGTAGAGCGGCACGTCGCCGTAGCGCTCCCGCATGCGAAGAAGAGTGTCGGCCAGTCCCGGCGGATAGACCTCCCAGTTCGTCTCCGTGTGCGTGCGCCGCTTCTGATAAACGGAACGCGCCCGGACTGGGCACGCCGACGGATCATCCCGCGTCACGCTGCGCGTGTAGTAGTTGACGCCGAGAAAGTCGATCTTCTCGCGGATCGCCTCGATCTCCCCCGGCGGGAAGTCCGGCCAGGCCTCGCCGAAGATTTCGGGCAGCTCCTCCGGATAGCGCCCGAAGAACACCGGGTCCAGGTACTGGCGGTTCATGTAGGCGTCCGCGCGCGCCGTCGCAGCCACGTCGCGGGGCTCTTGGGACGCCGGATACTTGGGCTCCAGGTTCACGACGAGTCCGATCGCGTGTTTGCCCTCCGCTCGGTAGGCACGGACTCCCTCGGCGTGCGCCCGCAGCAGGTTGTGCGAG
>WNGB01009470.1_pt1 | contig 13650 bp, 13 predicted proteins | sample 5400681 | NCBI WGS metagenome assembly WNGB01 (sample SAMN13153367, study PRJNA577476) | soil metagenome | isolation source: 115 cm soil or saprolite under grassland replicate 2 | place: USA:California | collected 2016-06-15 | reverse complement strand
AATCCCGACGATCCCGACGAGCAGCGCTGGCAGCTACGGCAGGGCACCCGCCAAGCCGGGATTGCCCCGGTGCATGTGCTCGCCCGCCAAGGGCAGTCGCACCGCGCGCTTGCCCGCCAACTCGGCGTGCATCGCAAAACAGTCAAGGTCTGGCTGGCGCTCGAACCGCCGGCTGCGGTGCCGGACGATCTAGCCCATGATTGGCACGATCGCCAGATACCAGATGCCGACACGCTGCGGCGGCAGGCCCGCCAGCTCAAGCACGATCAGGTGCGTGCCCTCGCGCAGCAAGGGCTGTCGTACTCAGCCATCGCACGACAGGTGGGCATCCATCGGGTCACGGTCAGTACGTGGCTGAACCACACGAGCGCTGACGATCCGGCACAAAGCCCAGCGCAACCAGCACCCACTGCACCAGATGTCGCTTCACCAGCGCTGGTGTCGGCAAGTCATCCACCGCCTCCTTGGCAGCAGTGGGATGAGGTTCGCCAGGTGCGAGAAGACCTTCAGGAGCATCGCTACCTCTTGGTGCGACGACCGGCGCATCTGACGGTCGACCAGCAGACGCAGATCGACACCCTGTTGACCAGTCCAGTTGGTTCGCAGATCCAGGTCGCGCGGCGCTTTCTGGAGGAGTGGTATCTGCTCTTGTATGATGCCGATGGCCAGCGGCGCACGCTCTCCGAGGCACGTAAGCGCTTCGCCGCCTGGAGCAGTGATGGTGAATATGCGATAGTGGCGCCGCTGCGACGCGTGCAAGAGCGCATGACAGCCCAATTTGAGCGACTGAGCCAATTTTTACGCAATCCGCGTTGGGAAGCGACCAACAATGGAGCGGAACGCGCTGGCCGGGCCTTGCGGCATCGCCAAGCGCCCCACTTCAACCTGCGGACAGGGCCGGCAATTGAAGGTGCGATCGTTGTGATGGCATGTCAAAGGAAGGCCGCAGCAACCCCACATGGGCATCGGGATATCGCACGGTGTCGTCGTGGGCGCAAACCACGCCAGCAAACGGAGATATGTGCAGCAGCGTGACACTACCGCTCAGCGCGTGGGTTCGGGCCAACAAACGTCAATTACGCAGTCTCATTTTATTTGGGACACAACGTGCGCAATCTTGACGGCATAGATACACGATGGGGAGCCTCCGTTGCCGTGCCGAAAGGCGTAGACATGAGCAAAGGGCAACAATTTTACAAGATGGCTAAAGTTTCACGCGACAGCACATTTTGGTACGAGAAGGGCAAACCCGTCTTCCTGCTGGATGCCCCTAACGGGATGACCTTTGTCATGCAGTCCTATACGCTGGCCAATCAATACGAGGATCTCGCTAAACTCGGCGACAGGCTCAAGCTACCAGAGGGCTGGAGTTTCCGGAGTAAGATTCTGGACCAGGATCTTACGATCAATGGCCTTACGGTTGACGGTAAAGCCAATCAATGGATTGTCACGCAGGATGAATTCGTGGACTCCTACAGCGCGTGTCGGGAAGCGGACGGGCAGTCCTCCTGCAACTACCGGCCATAATCATCAATTGGCGCATGGTTCAGCTGGAGCCTGAGCCGAGGGTGACGGCCGCTAAGCCGGTCAACGGTCATTAAGGAGAAGTTGCGGAATTGGCTTAGAAACCTCCCCGGAAACTGGCCCTACGTCTTGAGTTTTCGGGGAGGCAGGACTACACCGTTCAGCAGGCCGATTGGCTGCCCAAGCTGGCCGAAAAATATCTGGGCGACGTGAAGGCAGCCACGCTGTCGCACCGGTCACCAGACCAGGGGCGTGACCCGGTCTGAGCTATCAATACAGGAGAGAATAAGCATGAACGCGTCTCGTATGATGAAGTGGACGGCAGTGATGGGCATGCTGCTGATCGCCGCGCTGCTGGCTGCGGCCTGCACGACAGCGCCGATTGCAGCGCCGGTCGAGCCGGCCGCGCAAGCGACCGAACCGGCTGCCGAGGCGGCGGCGGCACAGGTCGCTTCAACCACCCATCCCGTAGGGCCGACCACTCAGGAACCAACAGAAGAAGCTACAACGTACCAGGCGGCAGCGGGTGGCCCACTCAGCAACCATGTCGTCGCACTCGAGGAAGCAAAGTGCACTGCAGCAGAAGTGAATCCCCCGTGGTACTCGACACTCCTGAGCGGTGAGGCTCATGACAGCGCCCGTTCCAAGATGTATCCATGTGCGCAGTTCACCGGGTCGTTTACCGATACGAACACCGTATACGCCTACAAGTCTCCAGACAATTATTATGCGCCGTCCATGATGGTGACCCGTGGAGTGAATGAGATGTACCTGTACGGCGGATCGATCGGTAATGCGAACCCGCTCCCCTCCGGCCCCTACGTTGCCCGGGTCGAACCCGGCTCACTCAAGGAGCGCTGGCGCACGAATCTGCTCAACACCCACATTACCGGCCAATGGTTTGGCGTCGGTTCGATCGAGTCAATTAATGGAGATATCTTTGTCATTGACGGCACATACTTGTACAAGCTCGATGGCACTAGCGGAGCGGTCACGGGTGTACTATCCTTACCTACGGTGAGAAGCGCACCAGAGGATAGCTACTTTAACGGGATGAGCGGCTGGTCAGACGGCACCGTAATCATGAAGAATTTGATTCGGGTACCGGGATGCAAGGAACAAGGATTTTTGGCCCTTGTTAAGTGCCCGCACCTCGATCAGACCCCTCCTTCGACGATCGTCGTTGTCGACTCTAAGAAGTTCGAAGTACTTGACTTCACGCCAGCTGAACAGATGATCGGGGGCCGCATTACCGCTGCTGAGTACAATGGCAAGAAATACGCCTATGTAGTAGGCCACACCCTACTTTACCGGTACGTGTGGGATGGCAAGAATCTTGCCCTGGACACGAGCTGGGGACCTATCTCCTATCTCCAGCCCGGTGAGACCCCGGGATCAGCTGCTTCGATCATGGGTGATTGGGTCATTGTTATGACCAATGGCGGTGCTCCGGCCACAACCCCGCTCAGCGTCGTAGCCATCTCGCAGGCCGACCCGACCAAGATCACCCGGATCCAGCCCATGCCATTGCAGCCGGGGCAGGTAAGCTACATCCCCTCCGCGGTCGCGGTTGATCTGCCAAATAACCGGATTTATGCCATGGATCCCGGCCCGGGGAAAGTTGTTGGGATTGACCTTGATGCGGAGACCGGTAAGATGTCGCTTGCCTGGAGTGCAGACCAGTCAACGTCAAGCTGGATGATACTCATTGGTCCCGCAGACCAACGGGTGCTTGTCGGGACGAACATTAAAACGGATGGCCCCAATCCAAATCCGTTATACTGGGACTCCGGCCCCGTGGGAGCCAAGTATACCGAACAGGTTCAATGGCGCGATGCCGCAACGGGCAAATTACTTGCAAGCTCCGATTACTACAGCCCCATGGTAGCCGGCTTTTACGTATGGCCAGGGTATGGAGGAATCATCTACGATGGGCTGACCGATGGTGGTCTCGTGGCATTGCAGCCGCTGCCGAGCCCCGCAAGACGCGTAAACGCCGGCCGCTGACCACTGGCTTTGTCGAGCGTTTCCATCGTACCGTCTTGGATGGTTCTTCCGTCAAAGGAGGACAGGTCAGCCAAGGCTGACCTGTCCTTTGAACCCTTGAGATCACAATTACATTATACCGCGGTGATCACACAATTTCGAGCAATAACATCATATCTTCCGCGCCGACGACCGCAAGCTGCTCGGCGTCCACTGCATCGGCGACATCGCGTCAGAAGTGGTCGGCCTGGGCCACGTGGTGCTGCACGTCGGCGGGGCGGTGGAGCTGTTCTTTACGCTGGCGCTGAACACGCCGACCCACAGCGCAACCTACCACGACGCCGCACTCGACGGGCTGGCGCGGCTGGCCGAGTTGATGGGTCATGGCGCGCCAGCGGCCGCACCGTCGCTGTGACGGCGGCCACAGGCGCAGGACGAGAGTAGCATGAGTGCATTGGATTGGTCGCCTGCGCACTACCGCATCCGCATCCGCGGCCACCTCGACCCGGCCTGGTCGGTCTGGTTCGATGGTCTGGCGATCACCCAGGAGGCGGACGGTACGACCACGCTGGCCGGCGCCCTGGTCGACCAAGCGGCGCTCTATGGGCTGCTCAGCCGGCTGCGCGACCTTGGCGCGACCCTGTTGATGGTCGAGCGGCTGGCGCCTGAGCACCCCTGATTGGTGGTGTTGGATGACGCCGGCTGAAACTCAGCCGACGCGAACATATATTTGCGCGGCGCAATCGGTCATATGGCGATATGCCCCTTGTATGAACTGGTCTTGCGACGGCCGTGCCTAGGTTGCACTCGCAGCCTAGGCGCACGTTTTTGTATCAGGAACGCGAGCACCAGCAATCAGGCGCCTTCTGGTCGATCATAGCGCACATTACTGTTCAGAATGCCCAATTTCCTCTGTTTGAAGGTTTGGTTTGCTGCAGCGGTAACCGTTCTCTATCCCGTTCCTTGTAAGCTCTTGTGATGTATTCGTCTCCCAAGAGCTTATGAGGAACACATGACTGACGCTGCGGATTCACCTACTCCCGTCGAAGATCTCCTGGCACGAGCGCGTGCCTATGTCACCCATAGTCACGCCAAAAATACGCTCGATGCCTACGCCGCCCACTGGAAACACTTCAGTGCGTGGTGCGATGACCATAAGCGACGTGCCTTGCCAGCCTCTCCCGAAACAGTCCTTTGCTGCGTCGTCGATCTTGTCGATCGCTACACCGTCGCGACGATTGACCATCGCCTGAGTAGTATCAGCTACTATCATAAGCAGGCGCGCCATGCCCTCCCAACCAAGGATCCCGAAGTCGAGCGGACGATGCGTGGCATCCGGCGGGCCAAAGGAATCGCGCCCAATGGCAAAAGTCCCATCCTCACGCCGCTCCTGCGTCAGATGGTGGCGGCGCTTCCCGATGATCTGCCAGGACTGCGAGATAAAGCGCTCTTGCTGCTCGGGTTTGCAGGCGCATTTCGGAGGAGTGAACTGGTCGGCCTGCAGATTCGCGACGTCCAGATCGGCGATGCTGGTCTGATTGTCACCCTGCGACGTTCAAAGACCGATCAAGAAGGCGCGAGTTTTACCAAAGGCATACCAGTAGGCACGAGTGAGGCGACCTGCCCAAAGCGCGCATTGGAAGCCTGGCTGCAGCTTACTGCCATTACGACCGGGCCACTCTTTCGGCCGATTGATCGCTGGGGACATGTGGGGGATCGCGCATTGAGTAGTCTGGGCGTGGCACGCGCAGTGAAACGAGCGCTCACCGCGATTGGCCTGGAGACCACCAACTATAGTGGTCATAGTCTCCGTGCGGGATTGGTGACCGCGGCGGCGATGGCTGGGGTCAGCGAGCGCGTGATCATGCAGCAGACTGGACACAAAAACACCGCCATGCTGCGTCGGTACATTCGCGAAGGTTCACTGTTCCGCGAGAATGCCGCCGCAGAAGTCGGCCTCTGACACGTCGATCTCCAACCAATGGTCACGATGCGCGAGCCGTTTACTGGCTCGCGCATTGTAATGTGCGGTATTGGATGCGAGCCACCTGATCACATAGCATATAGCGCCACTGTCGCGAAGGCCGCATCGTCGGCAGGATGCTGCAGAGAGCGCGATCGTTGGCCGCGCCAGACAAAGCACCAGGGTTTGTCGCCTCGTTTCCGAATCTTGCTGTTGAGGGGCTGTCAGATCGTGGTGGAGGGCTGGCTGTGGACTGCAGCTGAGGATGTTGCCTTCAGCGACTCAGCGATCGCCTGCTCCAGCGTCAGCGCCCGCCCTGCCGCCCAGGCCGCTGCGAACGTTGCCCCGTCGAACTGCGTGCGGGCAGCGGCCACTCCACGCTGGTAGTGATCCCGATACCTCGTCAGTCGCGGAGCAGCGAGGGTTTCGCGGAGCGCCTCCGCCGCGCCGAACAGCCGCGCCGCCTGGAAGTCACCTGGCTGGGCGTTCACGAGCCCGGCTGCCCGCGCTGCCGCCAGCCCTCCGCTTTCCTCTAGCGCGAAGGCGGTCAGCCAGCGGTCGCCCAACTCCCGCAGCAGGGTCAGGCTCTCGGCCAGGTGGATCCGCTCGTCCGTAGTCGCTCTCATCCAGCGCCACCATGCCAACGTCCGTGAGGAGCGAGGCGATGGCCGACATATCTCTCCTAGCTCGGAATTAGGATCAAGCTCTCCTCCCACAGCTTGCCTGCCTGACGTTGCCCTCGGCATACGCCAGTGTCCCCAAGAAGAACAGGATCCAGGCGAGCCCACGAGTATCCGCGCGTTCTCGGATCAGGGTCAGACTCTCGTCTAAAAGCGATCGAGGACGCCCGTGGTCGCCCCGCATCTCGAACATCATCCCGAGGTGGTTGAGAGCATTGGCGATCGCCTCGCTATCCCCAAGTTCCCGAAAGAGCGCCAGGCACTCCTCGTAGGCTGGCTGCGTGGCGACCAGGTCGCTCTGCTGCGCGCCAGGCGGACGAAGTACTCACGCTCGCCCTCCGGCAACTCCAGGATCGCGGCCAGGCGCTCGGTCACCTGGCGCGAGGGGCGTAGCGTGCTCTGTTCGAGCCGCTGGATGGTCATCGCCGCGTAGCCCACCTGCTCGGCCAGCTGCTGCTGGGTCAGATCCAGCGCTTTGTGCCGCTGGTTGAGCGCCTGCGCGAATGAACTGCCGCACTCCATAGGCACCTCCCCGCCCACCAGAGGCAGCCTCAGGGCATCTGCTGCTGCGACGTTGTGGGTCGTGACTAATGCTCGCTTGAGCCTGCGGCACACGCGACAACAGGCGCCATCGCTACGACGGAGTAAGAGATTTGGTACGAGTTATTGTATGAGTCAAGCGCTAGTCTATCTATGTGCAATCTGCTTTAATAGCCTCACCAGCTGAAGTGATACTCTATCGAAGCAACGAGGGACTGAGGGCCTGCTGACATCGGCGCAGAATGCAGAAGGCCTGCGCTAAGAAACGCGCGACGATCTGGATCAGCTCTTCTGCCTATCGCTCCAGGCGGATCAACCGGGACCTCAACCGTCAATGCAGGCGCTCCGCAGGAGCGAGCCCCTCATCGGCACGCTGACCCGAGCACAGGCAGTGCAGGCCATCCAGACCCAAACCGTGCCCACAGGCGACAACCAACAGGAGGAATGTATGCTAGCCCAAGGACCGAACGTCGCCGCGCCAGGCGCGGACGGTGGGACGCTCAACCAGCTCATCTGGGGCTTCACACGCAGCCAGGCTGTGTATGTCACAGCAAAACTGGGTATCGTCGATGTGCTGAGCGATGGAGCACAGACGCCGCGCGCGATTGCCGAGCGGGTCGGCGCCGACGAGCGGGCGCTGCGCCGCCTGCTGCGGGCGCTCACGACCATCGACATCCTGGTCGAAGATCGACACGAGCGCTTCGCGGCCACGCCCACTGGTGAGCTGCTGCGCTCGAACCATCCGCAGTCGGTGCGCGCCTTCGCCATCTGCATGGGCGCGCCGCTGGTCTGGCGACCGTGGGGCGAGCTGTGTGGGGGGATTCAAACCGGCACGCCGGCCTTCGATGATGTGTATGGAGAATCCTTCTTCGCCTATCTGGGCCGCCGACCCGAGCAGGCCGCGTTGTTCGACGCAGCGATGACCAGCATCAGCAGCGGCAACCTGCCAGCCATCCTGGCGGCGTATGACTTTAGCGGCCTGACCAAGATCATCGACATCGGCGGAGGTCGAGGCACTCTCCTGCAGGGCATCCTCGAACAGTATCCACAGGCTAGCGGAGTGCTGTTCGATCTGCTGCCTGTCGTTACCGAGGCGCATCCCATTAAGGCATCCTCCGTAGCCGCACGTTGTTCATTTGTCGGCGGGGACATGTTCCGCGCCGTACCTCCCGACGGCGATGCCTACATCCTGAAATCGATACTGCACGACTGGAGCGACGCTGAGGCGCTCCAGATCTTGCGCAACTGCCGCCAGGTGATCGCCGAGCAGGGCAAGCTCCTGGTGGTGGAATTGCTCCTCGCGCCATCCAACCAACCCGATTTCACAAAGTGGCTCGACCTCAACATGCTTGTGTTGCTGAGTGGTCGCGAGCGCAGCGAAGCAGAGTTCCGCGAACTGTATGCAATAGCCGGCTTCCGGCTCACCCGGATCATCCCGCTCGGTGCCCGAGCGATTATCGAAGGTGTTCCGATCTAGTGTCGAGGCAACTCAGGCTGTTCGAAGCTGAAAGGAGGTCTTCAATTGGAGATCCCGTTGTCAATACAGGCGCTTCAGAGCGCCGAGCTTGCACCGATTGTGGCACAAGTGATCGATAACCGACACATCGGGCTTTTAGACTGGCAGGTGCAACCAGTTTCTGGTACGGCCGGCAGCCACGCCTCAGGGGGATTAGGACTCTTTCGTCTGATTGGGTCTGCAACGGCGGATGGAAACGTTCATCCCTGGTCGGTGATTGTAAAGGTGGTTGGTGGCTCCAATCCGACTGGCGATCCAACAGGTACGAATCAGATCCCTTCCGCCTGGAACTACTGGAAACGTGAGATCCTGGCCTATCGCTCTGGCATGCTGCCTGGGCCGCCGCACCATCTAGTGGCCCCGCGCTGCTATGGCATCACCGAACACTCCGATGACGAGTGGGGCATCTGGCTGGAGGATATTCAGGAAACAACAATGACCTGGACACTCGAGCGGCACGGAATCGCCGCTCGACATCTGGGCCAGTTTAACGGGGCGTATCTTGCTGGAAATGTGCTCCCGCCAGAGCAACCCTGGATGTATCGTGGGCGCGCACGCGACTGGAGCACGTTCGCTGCTCCGCTGCTCGAGCAATTTCGACACTATGCTGGTTCAGATTCTGGCCGGCGCTGGCTAACCGATCGGAGTGTTGAAAGAGTCGAAAGACAGTTGGCGAATCGCCAATCGTTGCTGACCATGCTTGACAGATTACCGGTCTGCCTGTGTCACCATGACGCGTTTCGGGACAACATGTTTGCGCGTGACGGCGTCAACAGCGAAACACAGACGGTCGCCGTCGACTGGTCCATGATGGGATATGGCGGGATCGGCGAAGAGATAGGGATAACCACCGCCGTTGACCTTGTAAGGCTGAACGTTCCTGGGGAACAGGCTTGGGAGATGGACCGGATCACCTTTGAATCCTATCTGGATGGCCTGCGAGATGCTGGCTGGCAAAGCGACGCACGTCTTGCTCGTTTTGGATACACGACAACAGCATTATTAGGGACCGGAGTGGGTTGGATGATGATTATGGGCGCCCTGGTATTGTCGACCGATGAGGGTTCTCATTCTATGGAGGCGCATACTGGGCATCCGCTGAATGACATTTTGGAACAATGGGCGATGGTTCACCGCTTCTTACTCGATCTCGGCGACGAAGCATTCCGCCTGGCGGATGAACTATGGTAGCGAGCCTGCAAGCGGGCGTCATTGGTGGCAATGGGGCAGACAGAGCTAGAGTCGCGGTCTTGCTTTCGTGAGCGGCGCATCCTGGAGTACTTCCAGCGCCTCGGCGATGGCCTGCTCCAGCGCTATCGCCCGCCCCTCCGCCCAGGCGGCTGCGAACGTTGCCTCGTCGATCAGTGTGCGTGCGCTGGCAAGCCGGCGTTGGTAGTGATCCTGGTAGATCGGCAGGAGCGGGGTACCGAGCGTCTCGCGGAGCGCCTCCGCAGCACCGAATAGCCGTGCCGCCTGCAGGCCACGTGGCTGGGCGTTCACTTGGCCGGCTGCCAGCGCTGCCAGCCCTGCGACCACCTCGAGCGTGTGGGCGAGCTGCCAGCGGGATCCCAGTTCCCGCAACAGGGTCAGGCTCTCGGCCAGGTGGACACCCGCCCGCCCGTAGTCGCCCTCATCCAGCGCCACCATGCTAAGGTCGGTGAGTGCCCCTGTGATACCCCCTAGATCCCCACTTGCCCGCAATCCGATCAGACTCTCCTCCCAGAGCTGGCTCGCCCGCCTGATGTTGCCCTGGCTATACTCCAACGTCCCCAGGAAGAACAGATTCCAGGCGACGCCCAGACTATCGCCGCTTTCCCGATCCATAGCCAGGCTCTCTTGCAAAAGGGACTCGGCGCGCCCGTAGTCGCCGCGCATCTGGAAAAGCATCCCTAGATGGCTGAGCGCATGCGCAATTCCCTTGGTATCCTGGAGTTCCCGAAAGAGCGCCAGGCACTCCTCGTAGGCTGGATGCGCGGCTGCGTGGTCGCCCTGCCATGTGGCGAATGTGGCGACCCATCTTAGCGCGGTTGCTCGTAGGCTGCGATATGCTGCGGTGGGCACCCCAGAGGCTCTGCTCGCCTCAGCTCGGGTCAGCGCATCAGCGAGCCAGCCGCGGCCCTCGCTCAAATAGCCACGACCACCCCAGAATCTTCTTAATGCCACCGCCAAACGCAACCCCAACTCTGCCTGTTGTCGGTTGTTCTCGGAATCACGAGGAATCACGAGATCCTCGGTTTGGAGGATCCATGCTAGCGCCGCTCGGAGGTTGGGCTGCTCTCTCTCAAGGCGATTCAACCACGTCACCTGACTGCTGCCCAACCGCATCTCGGAATCTGCTGTTTCCGCGAGTGCCAGAAAATAAGCTGCATGTCGCTGCCGAAGTGTGTCCAGCTCAGTGCTAGCCGCCAGCTGCTCCAGCGCGTACTCGCGAATCGTCTCCAGCATCGCAACGCGCGGCTCGCCGTCTGCGTCCTCGCGTTGCTGCAGCAGGCTCTTGTCGATCAGCGCTGCCAGCTCCTCCAGGATAGTTTGGATGGTGGATTGTAGATGGTGGGCTGCGGCTGCCTCGGTACCTAATCCACCATCCATAATTGGCAACCCAACATCGACGCAGACCGCCTCGACCGCTTTCAGCGTGCAGCCACCGACGAACACTGCCAGCCGCCGGAACAGTCGCTGCTCCTTTGAGTCGAGCAGTTGGTAACTCCAATCGATCGTGGCGCGCAGGGTCTGTTGCCGCGCTGGCAGGGTGCGCGGGCCGCCCCTTAGCAGCTCCAGACGGCTGCTCAACCGTATTAGCAGCGCCTGCAGTGGCAGCAGCCGCACCCGTGCTGCGGCCAACTCAATCGCCAGAGGCAACCCGTCGAGCCGGTGACAGATTTCACTCACCAGGCGGCTATTGGCTTCGCCGAGGCGGAAGTCGGCCCTGGCCGCCCGGGCGTGCTCAACAAATAGTCGCACCGCCTCAACCTCCAGCAGCCGATCGTAAGGCGGCAGGTCGTTCAGGTCGGGGAGGATCAAGGGCGGAACCAGAAAGGCATGCTCACCATACACTCCCACCACCACCCGGCTGGTCAGCAGTAGCTTGAGACCTGGGGCCGCCGCCAGCAGCTTTGCTAGCAGCGGCGCTGCTTCCAGCACCTGCTCGAAGTTGTCCAGCACGAGCAGCAAGTGTTTGTCGCGTAGATAGCGCTGGAGTGTGAGCGTGAGCGGCTGGCTCCCGAGATCTTGTAGCCCAAGCGTCTGGGCGATGCTACTCGCCATAAGGCTGGGGTCGCTCAGGGGTGCTAGGTCGACGAACACTGCGCCGTGGGCGAAGGCAGGCTCAAGATGGGCGGCAACTTGCAGTGCAAGGCGGGTCTTGCCGATGCCGCCAGGACCCGTGAGTGTCAGCAGGCGCACCGCACTGTCAGAAAGCGCGGCGCACACTGCCTGCACTTCCTGCAGCCTGCCGATCAGCGGGGTCAGGGGTGCGGGCAGTAGCGGGCGCGCCGAGGAGGCTTCGGGCCATTCTTGTGACTTGAAAGGGTCTGAGGTTGGGGCGCCGCGTGCCAGGCGCACAAACGGCTCGCGCTCCTCGGCTGGGATGGCCAGGATCGCGGCCAGGCGCTCGGCCACCTGACGCGAGGGGCGCAGCGTGCCCTGCTCGATGCGCTGGATGGTCACCGCCGCGCAGCCCACCTGCTCGGCCAATTGCAGCTGGGTCAGGTCGAGCGCTTTGCGGCGCTGCTTAAGCGCCTGCGCGAATGAACTGCCGCGCTCCATAGGCACCCCCACTACCACCAGCAGTGCCGGGGCACAGGCTGGTAGATGTTTTGGCGCGTCGCTTTCTCGCGCGATCGTAAGACGAAACCCGATCGCACCGGCCATCAGTAACCGACGTGGTACGAGATTCGGTACGATTTATTGTATGAGTAAAGGGCTAGCATGTCTACACTCAAGCTGCTTGAATACGTTCATCACATGGATCGACACCGAAGACGTATCTACAGGAGAAGTGCCATGAGCGATGGTAAGCCGTTCGCCACCTTGCAGCAGATTGCCGGTGGCTACTGCGTCTCGCGCTGCCTGCACATCGTCGCCGACCTCGGCGTCGCCGACGCGCTGGACGAGACGCCCCATACTGCCGCCGAGCTTGCAGCCTCGGTCGGCGCCCACCCCGACGCTCTCGGCCGCGTCCTGCGCCTGCTGGCTGCACACGGTGTGTTCGAGGTACAGGGCGATACCTTCGGGCACTCCCCGACCTCGCAACTGCTGCGCAGCGACCACCCGACATCCATGCGTGCGTTCGCGCGTATGTTTGGCCTGCCGGTCAATTGGGCGACCTACGAGGTGCTGGAGCATACGCTTCGCACCGGCCTTCCAGCGGCGGAAAAAGTCCTTCCCGACGGGTTGTGGGGCTACTACGCCGAGCATCCGGAGGAGGCCACCATTTTCAACGCCGCGATGGCGGGCAAGGCGCACGGCCAGGTCGCCGAAGTGATTCGCGCCTACGACTTCTCCGGCTTCGGCCGGATCGGCGACATTGGTGGTGGGCGCGGCCACCTGTTGCGGGCCGTGCTCGATTGCGCGCCGGGCGTGAAGGGCGTGCTGTTCGACTTGCCGCATGTGATCGCCGAGGCCGCAGGTCTGGCCTCCGAGCGGCTGACCCTCCAGGCCGGCGATTTCTTCGTGGATGCCCTGCCGGTCTGCGATGCGTATCTGCTGATGGAGATCATTCACGATTGGGCGGATGCGGAGGCCGTCGCGATTCTGAAGGCGGTTCGCCGCACCGCGCCGCCGCACGCCAGGTTGCTGGTGATCGAAACGATCGTCCCCGACGACTCCGGCCCGGATTGGTCGAAAATGCTGGACATCCACATGTTGACGCTGTTGGGCGGGCGGCAGCGCACCCGCCAGGAATACGAGGTGCTGCTTGACAGCGCCGGCTTTTGCTTCGAGCAGGAGTTCGACACCGGCGCCGACATAGCGATTCTTGAGGCGGTTATGGCCTAGGAGCAACAAGCGACATGTTCAGCCCGTTCCTGGGATGATCCCAGCTGATGAGGAGTCATTGGTGCCGAGCCGCTGCAACCTCGTGCCACCTGAGTCAAACCAGGCCCTTATCGGCGGGATCCAGGATGTGATGGGTTACCGCTTCGGACTTACTGCGGGCAACGCCGATACTGCCGACGGGCATGCAGGCCTCTCGCAGGTGGCCAACGAGTTACCGACTAGCTAGCCATTCCACTATTCGAGTAAGCGCGAATAAGCGCTGGGTCAACTTGAAGTGCGGGGAAGCCCCTGGCGCGGCTGCCAGGATTGGTCCCCGCCTCGGGTCAGCATCAGCGTGCGCAGGGCTGTGCGTGCAGCGCGCGTGTCCCAGCTCCACGGCATGCCGCGTGCCGTCTGCCGTCGGGCCACGAGCAGGGCATTGGCGTGCGCGACCTGCCCGCGCCCAC
>WNGB01010542.1_pt1 | contig 13651 bp, 15 predicted proteins | sample 5400681 | NCBI WGS metagenome assembly WNGB01 (sample SAMN13153367, study PRJNA577476) | soil metagenome | isolation source: 115 cm soil or saprolite under grassland replicate 2 | place: USA:California | collected 2016-06-15 | reverse complement strand
CGCCGCGGCCTGGGCGATCCGCCGCGGGCTGAAGTCGTAGAACCTCGCCGACGGGCAGACCGCCACGCAGATGCCGCACTCGTAGCAGCCGTACAGGTAGTCGTTGAACCGGATGTCACCCTTGACCTGTTCGAACAGCCGCTCCTTCTCCGCCAGGGGCACGTCGGAGTACCCGGCCACGCCCGGTGCCTTGAAATGTGCGTCCGTCTCTGGCATGGCGGCGGCTCCTAGAAGCTGATCACTGCGTCGGCGGAGATGGCCAGGTCGTTGAAGGCCGCGCCGCCGATCATCTCGACGTCGTCGATGAGCTCGTCCAGGCTGAGATCGTTGAGGTCCAGCGAGGGCTGGCAGACCAGCAGCCGCACCCCGAGGCCGGTGGCCTGCTCGATGAAGTAGCGCAGCGGCTGGCCGCGTTCGCCCTTCGGCCCGATCTTGTCGATGACGTCCTTACGCAGCAGTGTCGGGCCGTACATCGTGAAGTAGATCATGACCTCGCACTCCATCGCCGCCGCCGAGGCCGCGAGGAAGAACGGGGTAGCGCAGCGGCCGGGGTCGTCGGCTCCGTGCGTCTGCACGTAGAGGACCTTCGTCTCAGACTCGTCGGACCACACCGGCGGCTCCTGTTACCTGGCCCGGCGGATCAGGACGTGGAATACGCCGTCTCGCTGGCCGATGCTCATCAGCTCGTTGCCGGTACGACGGCTCCAGGCCCTCATGTCCGGCTCGACGCCCGGGTCGGTGGCCAGCAGCTCCAGCACCTGGCCCGGCCCGATCTTCTTGATGGCCTGCGCTGTCTTGACCACTGGCAGCGGGCAGGCCATGCCGGTGCAGTCCAGAACCTGGTCCGCTGCCGGGACCGGCGGCTCGGCCAAGGTATCCCCTCTCCGGGGTGCTCACGGATGAGACGCAGAACACATTCGCGTTTGTACATATGCTTATACACGACGCCCGGCTTGTCTAGTGTCTGACCGAGAAGATTCCCCCCGTGCCCGGCGGCGGAGGCCCGTGACCGTCTACGACCTGAACTGTGACGTCTGCGGCCGCCTCGTGCCCGGTCCTGGCTCCGCAGTGCGGTTCGTCTACCACCCCGGCGTGCCCGAGCTGCGCGACAATTCCGGCCTAGCCTGCGCCGCGTGCTGGGATGTCATCATCCGCGGGCTTGACCTGACGGCCCCGGCCGGCCGGTGCGCAGCCTGCGCAGACCCAGCCGGCAGGCGGCAGAGCCTGCACCTGCGCCGCTTCGACGATCCACGGACGTGGCGGCTGTGCCGGCGCGACGCCGTCGCCTTCCTGAACGCGCTGCGCACGGTGCAGCCCAAGCTGGACCCGGCCACGTTCCGGTTCCCGGCGGAAGGCCCCTCACGCAGATGAGCCGCCGCCAGTCCGCGCCCGCGGTGGACGTCAGCCGGCGAGCGAGCCCGGGCTCTCCCCCTGCCGTTCGGCCATGAACTCATAGAGCAGGTCGACCGCCTGGACGAGCTTCGGGCTGGTGAGCGAGTAGTAAACGTTGGTCCCGGACCGGCGGGCGCTGACGATCCCGCGGTCCCTCAGCACGGCGAGGTGCTGACTGGCGTTCGCCTGCGGGATTTCCAGGGCGGCCACCACCTCGCCCACCGTGCGCGGGCCGTCCCTGAGCTCGTTGATGATCAGGAGCCGCTTGCCGTCCGCGATCGCCTTGCAGACGCGCGCATACAGCTCGTAGATCTCCGCCGCGTCAGCGCGGGGCATGGCTCGGATCCTCCTTCTGCGAGGCCGGCTCGTCGGCGGCCTGCAGCTCTGCGGGCGGGCGCCAGCCCAGCTCCTCGGCCATGAACTCCCGGAGCAGGTCGAGGGCCCGCAGGACCTTCGGGCTGGCCAGGCCGTAATGGATGCTGCTGCCGTACCGCTGCGTGGTCACGAACCCGCGGTCGCGCAGTATCGCCAGGTGCCGGCTGACGTTCGGCTGGGACACGCCCAGCCCGTCGGCGATATCCCCGACCGACCGTGGGCCATCGCGCAGCTCGTTGATGATGAGCAGGCGCTTCGGGTCAGCCAGGGCCTTGCAGACGCGGGCGTGCAATTCGCTGATCCCTGCCGCGTCCGGCCGTGCCACGTTTTCTCCTCTCCGGCAGCCGCGCCTCTGGTCTCAGCGTAGAGGTTGAGGTCCTATGATGCCCGCCGCCAGGAGCCTGGCATCATGATAACTCAGACATGCTTATATATGAATGTAGGTGCGGTGAGGGAGCTTGGGGTGCATGAGTACATCCGGATCGCAGCCGGTGAACCGCACCGCTGCCGGCGCGTCATGGGCTGGCGTCGGCCGTCGAGGGACCTTGTGACCAGCGGTGACTGACCGCGCCGGCAACCGTGCGGACCGGGCCGCCATGAGGGCGGGCGAGGCCGCCATCAGGGACGACCGTGCTGCCATAGCGGAAGACGAGACCGCCATGAGGGAGGATCACGCCGCCATGAGGGAAGCCGGGGACGGCAGTGAGCCGGATGCCCGCTTCACCTTCGCCAACGAGCGGACCTTCCTGGCGTGGAGCCGGACCGCGCTCGCTCTCGTCGTCGCCGGGCTGGCCGTCGTCCAGCTGCTGCCGCCATTCCCCGGCATTCCCTGGGGCAGGCATATCATCGGGACCCCGCTGATCCTGCTCGGCTGCGCCGTCTCGGTGATCAGCTACTTCGAGTGGCGGGGCAACCAGCGGGCGCTGCGCCGCGGCGAGCCGCTGAGCCGGTCGCGCCTGCCGCATTTCCTGGCGTTCACGGTCGCCGGCATCGGCCTTGTCGCCGCTGCGCTGGCCCTGCTGTCCTCGGTGAGCAGGCACTGATGACTCCCGCGGACGATATCGAGGACATCGACGCCGGGCTGGCCCGGGAGCGGACCGAGCTTGCCTGGCACCGCACGGCCATCTCCTTCGCCGCGCTGGGCGGCGCGATCCTCAAGAGCCGCCCCGCGGCTGGTCTGCCGATCCTGATCATCAGCGCGCTAATCTGGGAGCTGGGCCGGCTGCCCCGCGCACCGGACGCCGGGCACGCGCACGGCTCGCGGCTCCTGTTGGTCACTGTCATTATCACCGGCATGTCGGTTGCCGCACTGATCGTGTCCTTCCTCGGTTACGGCTCCGGCGGGCTCCGCTGACTTCCCTGGCGGCCCGGGGTCGTCCGAGCGCTGGCTACAAGCAATCCTTGTATGTGGTACAAGAACTGGCTCGCTGCCCACGCCCGCTGCCCGGACATACGGTCGCGTTATGGCGCCGGACGATGGTCCGCTAGCGCGCTGGGCGAAGGTGCTCGACCAGAGCAGGTGCATCGGCTGCCACGCGTGCACCACGGCATGCAAGAGCGAGAACGAGGTCCCGGTCGGGGTGACCCGGACCTACGTCAAGTCAGTCGACGTCGGCGTGTTCCCGCAGGCCCGCCGCGCGTTCCAGGTCACGCGCTGCAACCAGTGCGAGGACGCTCCGTGCGTGACCGCCTGCCCGACGCAGGCGATGTACCGCCGCCCGGACGGGATCGTCGACTTCGACAAGACGATCTGCATCGGCTGCAAGGCCTGTATCGCGGCCTGCCCGTATGACGCTATCTTCATCAACCCGGAGGACCAGTCGGCGGAAAAGTGCAACATGTGCGCGCACCGGCTCGACATTGGCCTGGAACCGGCCTGCGTGACGGTCTGCCCCACCGAGGCCATCCTCGTCGGTGACCTGAACGATCCCGCCTCCCCGGTGGCCCGCATCATCGAGCGCGAGGCCGTGCAGGTGCGGCGGCCGGAGAAGGAAACCCGCCCCGGCGTCTACTACAAGGGCGCCCACCAGGCCACCCTGGACCCGCTGGCGGCCCGCCGCCCCGATGGCAGCTTGTTCGCCTGGGCCACCCAGGGCCCGCCGGGCCCGCAGCTGGTCGTCTCCGGGCACCCTGGCCGGCCCACCTCGTCGGCGGCAGCCCTGCTCTCCTACGACGTGCCGCACCACGCGCCCTGGGGCTGGCGGGTCAGCCTGTACACCTGGACCAAGGGCATCGGGGCCGGCGGCTTCGCCGTCCCGGTGCTGCTCGCGCTGACCGGCTACCTCCGGTGGAGCAACCCGGCGGCCCGCTGGGCGGCTCCAGCGATCGCGCTGGCCTTCCTGGCGGTTACCGGCGGCCTGCTGATCGCCGACCTCAAGCACCCGCTTCGGTTCTACCTGATCTTCACCCGGCATCACTGGCGGAGCTGGCTGGTGCGCGGCTCGTTCATCATCGGCGGCTACGGCGCGGCGGTGACCCTGTACGCGGTGGCCGCGCTGACCGGCGACACCGCGGCCCAGCAGGTGCTAGCCGGGTTCGGGTTGCCGCTGGCGCTGGCCACGGCGGTCTACACCGCTTGCCTGTTCGCGCAGGCCAAGGGACGCGACCTGTGGCAGAGCCCGCTGCTGGCGCCGCATCTGATCGTGCAGGCGGTGCTGGGCGGCGCGGCGGCGATGCTGCCGGTGCTGGCCTGGCTGTCGCCCGGGCGGGCGATGACCGCCGCCGAGGTGACCCTGGCCGCCGCGGCCGCCGCGCATCTGCTGCTGGTGGCCGGCGAGGCCACGCTGCCGCATGTGAGCGCGCACGCGCGGCTGGCCAGCCACGAGATGACGTGGGGCAGGTTCGCCCTGTTCTTCTGGGTCGGCATCGTCCTGGCGGCTACCGCAGTGGCTGCGCCGTGGCTCGGCGTGGCGGCCGCGCCGCTCGCCCTCGCCGGTCTGCTTGCCCACGAGCATGCCTACGTGCAGGCAGGCCAGTCCGTCCCGCTCGCCTAGAGCTCGCCCAGGGAGGTAATTCGCATGCCCGGTCGCGGTGATGACGCCGGCCTGGATGCTCTCGGTGCCCGGGTGTCCGCGGCTCGTGACGCGGTCCAGGCCCGGGGCGAGACGTTCTACCAGGGACCGAGCGGCGTGCACCTGGCCTCGTTCCCTCCGCCGGAGCGGTGGGACAACTGGGTGGAACTCGACTCGCGGGCCTGGCCGGCCCGGAAGGAGCGCCGCTACCTGCTCGTGCCGACCACCTGCTTCAACTGCGAGTCCGCTTGCGGGCTGCTTGCTTACGTGGACGCCGGGACCGGGCAGGTCCGCAAGTTCGAGGGCAACCCCGAGCATCCCGGTTCCCGCGGCCGCAACTGTGCCAAGGGCCCGGCGACGATCAACCAGGTCACCGATCCCGACCGGATCCTGTACCCGCTGCGCCGGTCTGGCCGCCGCGGCAGTGGCAAATGGGAGCGGATCAGCTGGGACGAGGCACTGGACAGCCTCGCTGCGCGCATCAGGCGAGCCATCGCCGAGGCGCGCCAGAACGAGATCATGGTGCACATCGGGCGCCCCGGCGAGGACGGGTTCACCGAGCGGGTGCTGGCCAGCTGGGGGGTGGACGGGCACAACTCGCACACCAACGTGTGCTCCAGCGGCGGGCGCACCGGCTACCAGTTCTGGATGGGCGCCGACCGGCCCAGCCCGGACCACGCGAACGCCAAGGTCATCTACCTGATCAGCGCCCACCTGGAATCCGGGCATTACTTCAACCCGCACGCGCAGCGGATCACGCAGGCCCGCGAGAACGGCGCCAAGGTCATCGTGCTAGACACCCGGCTGTCCAACACCGCCACCCACGCCGACTACTGGCTGTCGCCGCAGCCCGGCAGCGAGGCCGCGATCAACCTCGCGGTCGCCCAGCACCTCATCGCCACCCGCCGCTACGACCGCGAGTTCGTCCGCAGCTGGTGGAACTGGGCCGAGTACCTGCGGGCCTGCCATCCCGGCCGCCCGGTGACGTTCGAGGCGTTCGAGGACGTGCTGTCCACCCTCTACAGCGGGTTCAGCTTCGAATACGCGTCGGCCGAGTCGGGCATCGACGCGGGCGTGCTGGCCGAAGTGGCCGAGACCGTGGCCGGGGCCGGCACCCGGTTCTCCGCCCACGTCTGGCGGTCGGCCGCCGCCGGGAATCTCGGCGGCTGGCAGGTAGCCCGCACCCTGTTTCTGATCTCGGCGCTGCTCGGCGCGGTCGCCACCGAGGGCGGCACGTTCCCGAACGGGCTGAACAAGTTCGTGCCGCGGCCGATCCACACGCCGCCGCACCCGGGTGTCTGGCAGGACCTGACCTGGCCGCTGGAGTACCCGCTGGCGCAGAACGAGATGAGCTTCCTGCTCCCGCACTTCCTCGCCGAGGGCCGCGGGCGGCTCGACACCTACTTCATCCGGGTCTACAACCCCGTCTGGACCAATCCCGACGGCCTGTCCTGGATGGAGGTGCTCACCGATGAGGCGAAGGTCGGCTGCTTCGTCGCGCTCACCCCGACCTGGAACGAGTCCGCGTACTTTGCCGACTACGTGCTGCCGATGGGCCACGGACCCGAGCGGCACGACACCCACTCCTACGAGCAGTACGACGGGCAGTGGATCGGGTTCCGCCAGCCCGTGCTACGCGCCGCCAGGGAGCGGCTCGGCGAGAGCATCACCGACAGCCGTCAGGTGAACCCGGGCGAGGTGTGGGAGGAGAACGAGTTCTGGATCGAGCTGTCCTGGCGGATCGACCCGGACGGCTCGCTCGGCATCCGCCAGTACCACGAGTCGCGGGCCCGGCCGGGCGAGAAGCTGACCGTGGATGAGTATTACGGCTGGATGTTCGCTAACTCGGTGCCCGGCCTGCCCGAGCGGGCCGCCGCCGGGGGCCTGGCGCCGCTGCAGTGGATGCGCCGGTACGGCGCGTTCGAGATTTGCAAGGGGAACGGGGCCGCGCACGACCAGCCGGTGCCGGCGGCAGAACTCGACGACGTAGCCATCACCGACACAGGACGGGTCTATACCGCCGCGCCGAAGCCGCCCTGCTCGAATATCGTCCCGACAGGTGCGCCCGAACCGGACTGCGCGGGCCGGCGCCCGGTCGGGGTCGACGTGGACGGCACGGTCCGGCGGGGCTTCCCGACCCCGTCCGGCCGGCTGGAGTTCTGGTCCTCCACCCTTGCGGAGTGGGGCTGGCCGGAGCACGCGCTGCCCGGTTACATCAAGAGCCACGTCCACCCGGGCAACCTCGAGCCCGGCCAGCTGGTGCTGCTGTCCACGTTCCGGCTGCCCACCCAGATCCACACCCGGTCGGCCAACGCCAAGTGGCTGGACGAGCTCGCGCACACCAACCCGGTCTGGATCCACCCGCGCGACGCCAGGCAGCTCGGCATCGCCTGCACCGGTGACCTGGTGCGGGTGGAAACGGAGATTGGCTACTTCGTCGCCAGGGCCTGGATCACCGAGGGCATCCGGCCCGGCGTGGTGGCATGCAGCCACCACATGGGCCGGTGGCGGCTGCCCGACCAGCCGCGCGGCGCGGGCGGCCTGATGGCCACCGTCGACCTGCGCCGCGGCGACGACGGCTGGACGATGGAACGCCGGGCGCCGGTGGCGCCGTATGCGTCAGGCGACCCGGACTCCCAGCGGATCTGGTGGAGCGACACCGGAGTCCACCAGAACCTGACCTTCCCTGTCCATCCCGATCCGGTGTCCGGTATGCACTGCTGGCACCAGGCGGTGCGGGTGCGCCCGGCCGAACCGGCCGACCAGCACGGCGACATCGCGGTGGACACCGCCAGGGCGCGCGAGGTGTACCTGCAGTGGCTGGAGCTGACCCGGCCCGCGGGCAGCCGATCCCCCGGCGGCCTGCGCCGGCCGACCTGGCTGATGCGCCCGCTCAAGCCGGCCCGTGAGCTGTTCCGGGTGCCAGCGCAGACCTGGCCCGCGCCGTGACCAGTCCGAGCACGTTGGCCCCGCCGGCGGCCCGCGGCCGACGGGAACTGCTGCGGGCGCTAGGGGCCGTGATCATCAGCCCGCCGCCGCTCTGTCACCCGGCCGCGGCTGGCCTCGGGCTGCCCGCGCCGACCCCCGCCGACCATACCGGGGTTTTCGTGCTGTCCGCGCCGCCGCACGCGGCGATATACCTCGGCGCGGAAGGCCAGCTCGGCGGCGAGGCACTGGACCGCGTCGCCGGATTCTGGCGGGTCCTGGGGCTGGCACCGCCGCCAGACTCGGACAACCTCGGCACCCTGCTCCTGCTGTACGCCGAACTCGGTGACGCGGAGGCGGCCGCGCACCGCGAGGCGGCCCGCTGGCAGCTGCGGCGCGCCAAGGAAGCGCTGCTCTGGGAACACCTCTGGTCCTGGGCGCCGGGCTACCTCACCGCAGTCAGCAGGCTGGACATGCCATCGCTGGGCCAGTGGGCGCGGCTCACCGCACGGGCGCTCGGCCGCGAGGCCCGGCAGGCGGCGGCCCCGGCCGTCCTGCCACTGGCCCTGCGGGCCGCGCCGGCCTCCCTCGGCACGGTCAGCGCCGCGAGTAACGGCGCACTGGACCGCGCCGACGGCGACGGCCTGCTCGACGCGCTGCTCGCCCCGGTGCGGTCGGGCGTCGTGCTCACCCGCGAGAACCTGCAGGAGGCCGCGGCAGCGGCCGGGGTCGGCTGCCGGCTCGGCGAGCGCCGGTACACCCTTGCGGCCATGCTCGGCCAGGATGCCGCTGCCACGCTCGGCTGGCTCAGCGACTTCGCCTTGCAGTGGGCGGACTGGCACGCCGGGCGGCTGCCGACCGCCGGGCCTGACCCCCGGCACTGGTGGGCGCACCGGGCACGGCACACGGCCGCGACGCTGAAAGAGCTACAAAGGCAGCTTGTCACCGCTGGTTAGAGTGGAGCATGACGCTGAGTGCCCGAATCCCGGATCTGGCGGCGCTGGAGGTGCTGCTCGCGGTCGCCCGCACCGGGAGCCTCAATGCCGCCGCACGTCAGGTCGGCGTCACCCAGCAGGCCGTGTCTGCCCGGATCAGGTCCGCCGAGACGCAAGCGGGCGTCACCCTGGTCTCCCGGACCTCGCGCGGATCCACGCTCACCCCGGAGGGAGTCGTGGTCGCGGAATGGGCGGCCCGCCTGCTGGCAGTGGCCGGCGAACTCGACACCGGGCTGGCCGCGTTCCGCCACGACCACCAGGTCAGGCTCCGGGTCAGCGCGAGCCTGACCATCGCCGAGCATCTGCTGCCCGGCTGGCTGGTCTCGCTGCGGGCCAAGGCGCGCCAGCGGGGCGAGGCTCCGGCCGACGTCCTGCTGACCGCCGCCAACAGCGACACCGTGGTCGAGCAGGTCCGCCGCGGCGATGCTGACCTCGGCTTCGTCGAGGGGCCGTCCAGCCCGAAGGGACTGCCCAGCCGGGTCATCGGCCACGACGAACTAGTGGTGGTGGCCCGCCCTGATCATCCATGGGCCCAGCGCCGGCCTTCGGTGACCGCCGCAGAACTGGCTGGCACCCGGCTGGTCAGCAGGGAGGAAGGGTCGGGCACCCGCGAGGTGCTCACCGCCGCGCTGTCGGCAGCGCTGGGCACGCAGGTAACCTTGCCGGTCGAGCTCGCGCTATCGTCCACGGCGGCGGTCCGGGCGGCAGTGCTCGCCGGCGCCGGCCCTGCCGTGCTCAGCGAACTCGCCGTCGCCGATGACCTCGCGTCGCACCGGCTGGCCAGGGTCGGGGTCGCCGATGTCAACCTGCGCCGCTCGCTGCGGGCGGTCTGGTCCGGCGGGCGGCTCCCGCCAGTGGGCGCCGCGCGAGATCTGCTCGCCCACGTCAGCACGGGCGGAAATGCCCAGCGCGCCGGTCAGCCGACACGACGGTGAGAGCGCCGGCGCTGTGCGTCGGCGTTTCTGCTGCCCGGCGCAGAGTAAATCGGCCTATGGGGCCGTTACAGGCCGCCGGGGAAGGTGATCGTTTCCGGGGCGATGAACGGGGCGGCGGCGGTTCGCGGAACTCGACGCACGCGCGATCGGCGGACGCGAAGGACGGCCGGACCGCTGGCCCGGCTCCGTGCACGGGGTCGGTGCAAGCCGAGAGCAGCCCGTGGACGACTCGAAGGATGGGCGAGGACGGTGTACCTGAGCCGGCCGCTGGTCCGTGGTTTGCGCGCGAGCGCGGACCACGAGATCGACGTGTCATTACCCGCGCGCTTCGCCGTGCTGGTCGGCGCGAACTCAGCGGGCAAGACGACGATCGTCCGCACCCCGCAGGCCCGCCCAGCTGATCAGCGCGCTGGCAGCGGCCGGGGCCTGCGCGGAGCGGACCGGGCCCGACAGCCTGCGCGTCACCGGCATGGCAGCGGCCGAGATCAGCCGTATCGCCCGCGCGCAGCGCATCGACCTGCACGAGCAGGCCGCCGAGCGCGGCGGCCTCGAGCAGGTCTTCCTCAGGCTCACCGCTAGGCCCGGCACGGGATCCGCTGCTGAGCGCCAGGACGGCGACCGGATGTCGCGGTACGGCCCGGTAGCGGGCGGCACCACGCGGCAGCCGGCCTCCCGGTTTGCTGTACCGCCCGGCAGGTTATAACCTGACCCGGCACCAAGCGCCGCTAGCTCAACTGGCAGAGCAGCAGACTCTTAATCCGCGGGTTCGGGGTTCGAGTCCCTGGCGGCGCACCCGTCCTGACCTGGGGTTATACCCGTTCCGGGTCCCCTCGTGAAGGCCGTTTCCGGCCCATGCTTGCTCCACGTTTGCTCGTCAGTCCGGACCTAGTCGTTCGACCCGGTTGGCGCGCCCTGTGAGGCCCCTGCCGATGGTTTACACAGCGTGACATCTACCGGATTATGCTGCTAGAGGGCTCGCGCCCGCGTCGCCAGGTACACGCGAGGTACATCGGAGGTACACGCGAGGTACATCTGGTTGCCGACACCCCGGGTACCGCACAGGTCAGCTTCGCGCGGTTTTGCTGCCCGCTCTCCGGCCCGGAAGACGTGTCCGTCTGTCCATGCGGGCGACCGGCCCGGGGCCGGATGAGTGCTGCAGGGTTCCCGGCCGGGAGGCGCGCCGGGCACCGGGAGTGCAGGGATTCCAGCAAGTTGTCCGTCATGACGGCTTTTGTCCGGGCCTTGTGGTTGTCCTTTTCTTCGATCATGGACGGGTTATGCCAGGTGTACGGGCTGGCGTCGTAGTGCAGCGCCGGCCGGGCACGGCGAGAACGCTGCGGACTGGGGCGGATAGCCAGCGCGATGCGGCGATATCATCGCCTTGTGACGATGATAAGGAGAATGGCAGGCGATGCCCGGACAGGCCTGGTGCCCGCCGCCGCGCTGTTCCGGTCGCTGGCCGACCCGGCGCGCCTGGGGATCATCCGGCACCTGGCCGCCGGGGAGGCGCGCGTGGTCGACCTGACCCGCGAACTCGGCCTGGCCCAGTCCACCGTCTCCGCGCACCTGGCGTGCCTGCGGGACTGCGGCCTGGTCGATGCCCGCCCGGCGGGCCGCGCGTCGGTGTACTCGCTCAGCCAGCCCGCCCTGCTCAGCGTGCTCGCCGCGGCCGAGGCGGTGCTGGAGGCGACCGGCAACGCGGTTGCGCTGTGCCCGAACTACGGGCCGGCCAGGTGACCGCGCCGGCGGCAGCCGGGCTGGCCAGGCTGCGCCGCCGGGGCTTCTGGCTGGAGTACGCCTCCATGGCCTGGATGACGGCCGAGGCCGCCGTCGCCGTCACCGCCGGGGTGCTGGCCTCCTCGATCGCCCTGACCGGGTTCGGCCTGGATTCGGTCATCGAGTTCTTCGCCGCCGCCGTCGTGGTCTGGCAGCTACGCGGAGTAGAAGAACAGGAAGAAGGAGAGGAGCGCGAGACGCGGGCGGTCCGGCTAATCGCCGTGACGTTCTTTGCCCTGGCCCTCTACCTGGCCGTCGAGGGCATCCGCGACCTGGCCACCCACGCCCGCCCGGGGCAGTCCGCGGCGGGCCTGGCAGTGGCCGGCGCCGCCCTGCTCGTCATGCCGGCCCTCGCGGTGGCCAAGCGCCGCACCGGCCGCGCGCTCGGCAACCGCACCCTGATCGCTGACTCGGCCGAGACGGCCTTCTGCGCCTTCACCTCCGCCGCCACCCTGCTGGGCGTCGGCTTCAACACCTGGCTGGGCTGGCGGTGGGCCGACCCCGCCGCCGCGCTCATCATCGCCGCGCTCGCCGTCAGGGAAGGTCTCGAAGCCTGGGAAGACGAAGCCGACGACTGATCGCCCTGGGCCCAGCACGTGGCAGACGCCGCTCAGGGCAGACAAGCGACCGAAGCGATCGTGCTCCACCCCATCCCCCGCAGCGGACAGATACCGGCTGGTCGGGTCGGACACGCGATGGACAAGCAGAGTGTCCTGTGACAAAAGATCTTCCTCGGTGCCAGCGCCTGACCTGGGCGGAGGAATCTTGGATGGCACGAGCCGACTCACGTTCCGGCTCGGCGCCGACCACTTAGTACTGCAACGGCACTTATGGGGGGTCCCCTCCCTGCCGGGAGGTGATGGCATGCCGAGGCCACTAATTCACGAATGGATCGAAGTTCCGGTGTCTCGGTGTATGATAGATTAAAACCAGTAGTTCTCTTACAGCATTGGGTACTGGTGTAGCGATGTTGCAGTCTGCAGGGATCAGCGGTCGGGGCCGGGCCGAGCTTGCACAGGTGCTCGCCGCCGGCCGCCGGTTCATCAAACCGACAGATGTCGTGGAGACGCTTGACGTCGACGCCGATACGGCGGCGAAGAAGCTCGCCCGGTGGGCCGAAGCCGGATGGGTCCGGCGGGTCCGGCGAGGGCTGTACATCGGGGTGCCGGTGTATGTCACGAACCCGGCTGCGTGGTCGGAGGACGCGCTCCTCGTGGCAGCTGAGGTCTGGTCACCTTGTTACTTCACGGGGTGGACGGCCGCACATCACTGGGCGCTCACGGAGCAAGTCTTCCGGACAACCGTCCTTAAGACGTCAGAGCGTGTTCGCACCTCGTCGGCGCGGCTTTTGGATCACGACTACACCGTCAACGGCTCAAGACAGAGTGGAGAGGAGACGCCCGACTTCGCTTTGCAGATCCCGCCCGGACCGTGGTGGACATTCTCGACGCTCCACGACTCGGTGGAGGTATCCGGCACGGAGCCGAGGTACTCGTGGCATATCTCGACGAGCAGGATCCGGCTCAACTCATCGAGTACGGGGACCGGCTCGGGAACCGGGCAGTCTTCAAGCGGCTCGGCTACCTCATCGAGGCGCTTGACCTTGACCTCCCGAGCCTCGTGTCAGCCTGTCAGGAGCGGGTGTCGTCAGGCATCTCGGCCCTGGACCCGGATGGCCCAGACGGTGGCCGTCGGTGCATGCGCTGGGGACTCCGCGTGAACGTGACCGTCGTGAGGGAGGGGGCCTCGTGATTCCTCAGCGAGAGCTGGCACTCCTTCGGGCAGAGTGGCTGCTCGACCAGGGAGTCATCGAGAAGGACTACGTGCTCGGGTGGCTCCTTGCTGGGATCGCGCAACACCGGGCGCTGTCACGCACCTGGGTGTTCAAGGGGGGGACATGCCTTCGCAAGTGCTATTACGAGACCTTCCGGTTCTCGGAGGATCTTGATTTCACCATCGTCAATGGCGGGCCAGAGGAGCCAGGCGACCTCATGCCGATCTTCGGCGAGATCGCTGAGTGGGCCCGAGAGCAGTCGGGCATCGAGTTCGTGCTTGACGACAAGTCGTTCCAGCGGAAGAAGAACAAGCGGAATCATCCAACAACCCAGGGCCGGATCGCCTACCGGGGGCCGAACGGCAACCCTTCGCTCCCAAAGGTAAAGATCGACCTCACCTCAGACGAGATCCTCGTGGGCCGTCCCGTGCTTCGCCCCATCGGGCACCCGTACAGCGACTCGCTGCC